>WNEZ01016692.1_pt1 | contig 12674 bp, 14 predicted proteins | sample 5400521 | NCBI WGS metagenome assembly WNEZ01 (sample SAMN13153339, study PRJNA577476) | soil metagenome | isolation source: 120 cm saprolite under Douglas fir tree site 2 hole 1 replicate 1 | place: USA:California | collected 2015-04-18 | reverse complement strand
ATCACCGAAAATCCGCCATCGACGGGGATCGCGGTGCCCGTGACAAAATCCGACGCGCTGGATGCGAGAAACACCGCGATGCCGGCGAAGTCGTCGATCCCACCCCATCGCGCCGCCGGCGTGCGCGCCAGCACCTTGTTGTGCAGGCCGTCGATCTCCTGGCGCGCGCGTTTGGTCAGATCGGTATCGATCCAGCCCGGCAGCACCGCGTTGGCCTGGATGTTGTCGGCGGCCCAGGCGACGGCGGAGGAGCGGGTAAATTGCACGATGCCGCCCTTGCTCGCCGCATAGGCCGGCGCGAAGCTCGCACCGAAGATCGACATCATCGAGCCGATGTTGATGATCTTGCCGCCGCCCGCAGCCTTCATGGCCGGATAGACCGCCTGCGAGCACAGAAACGCGCTGGTCAGGTTGGTCTTGATCACGCTGTCCCATTCCTCGAGTTCGAGCGCGTGCGGGGCCTTGCGGATATTGATGCCGGCGTTGTTGACGAGAATGTCGATCCGACCGAGTTCGCGCAAGGTGCGTTCGACCATGGCCGTGACGGCGGCCTTGTCGGTGACGTCGGCGGCGACGGATATCGCCTCGACGCCGTGCTGGCTGAGCTCGGCGACCGCAGCATCGGACTTCGCCTCGTTGCGGCCGACGATCACGACGTTGGCACCGGCTCTAGCAAGCCCGCGCGCCATGCCAAGGCCAATGCCGCCATTGCCGCCGGTGACGATCGCCACCTTGCCACTGAGATCGAATAGTTTTGATGTCATCGCTAAATGCTCCTCGTCATGCCCGGCCATAGTAGTCTGCCTTGCGCAGACTGCGTAAACTTGTCTGCGATGCCGGGCATCCACGTCTTTCTTGCCGCTGGTGTTAAAAGACGTGGATGGCCGGGACATAGGCGAGCGCAAGCGACGCCGTCCTTCGGACGGCTGAGCCCGGCCATGACGAGTCGATTAAGCGTTGCATCGATTTAGCGCTTGCCCTGCCAGATCAGAATCAATCCGACCACGGCTAGTGCGGCGCCGTAATAGGCCCATTGGATTTGGCTGATCATGAAGCTCGATTGCGGCCATGCGACATAGCCGGTGCCTTGGCCGATCCAGAGCAGGCCGATCAGAAGTGCGAGGATGCCGAGGATCAAGAGCAATAGACGCATGGATGATCCCCGTGTTTCCGGCGGCGCGCCGCATAACGCAGGCCAGAATGGCGCGCCTGCTTACCCGGGGGCAAGAGCAGCGATGATGTCGCAGGGTCTGCGCCGAGCCATCCATAGCCCAGGCACAAAAAAGCCCCGGACAATGCCGGGGCTTTTGAATTGCTGAAGTTCAGCAGAGGTCAATACTTCGCGACGACCGGGCCACCCCAGTTGAAGCGGTAGACCAGCGAGGTGCTGATCGTCTGCACAAATGGCTTGAAGGTAACGGCACTGCCGAGAGGAGCGCCAGCGAAGGTCTCCGGAAGCGTGATGCGGTTGTAGTAGGCCCCGCGATATTCGGTCTTCATGAACCAGCCCGGAGCAGAAATGCCGAAAATGTCGAGATTGTTTTCCACACCGCCGCCGACGAACCAGCCGTCACGATGAAAAGAGGGCGTAGTGACGACGCCCGGGACGCCAGCGAAAAGGGCCGTCATGCTGGAACCGGACCACTGCGAACCGGAATAACCGGCATTGACGTAGGATAAGACGTTAGGCGCAACGAGATAGCCAATTCTCGCACCCGCCGCATAGCTGGTTTTCAGCTTTTCCCGTCCCTCGAAACCAATGTTCGGATCGCTGATCGAGCCACGGAGACTACCGAATTGGCCGTCAGCGAAAATGCCGGCAACCCAAGAATGGTTAAACTGCCAGTCGTAACCGGCACCCACGGTTCCAAACCAGCCGTCGCCGCCCACCCGCTGATCCCGGGTTAAAGCAGTGATAGGAGCGGTGGTTGTCAGAACGTTGCTATCAGCGTCCCACAATCCACCGCCGGCGCCGCCGAAGATGTAGAAGCCGGTCCAGCTATACACCGGCGCCATCATGGGAGCCTTGCTGTAGGTCCGGGCAGGAAGATCAGCCGCGAGGGCCGATCCGGTAAATGCCGCTACCGCCGACAAAGCGAGCACTAATTTCTTCATTTTTTTCATTTCCTCAGTAAGTTCGGACCCGACCGCGTGACAGTGGTGCGAGAGCACCGATTCCCTAAGCTCATGGCGACGACTATAGCCAGTTCGTCTCAAAATGCTGTTGCGGCAGGGGCACACACGCTTGAAAACACTGTCAGGGAAAAGCCTTCGAAAAAGGCCGATAACGGCGTCAAATCGGCTTTTTTGCAACGGTAATCACACCTGAATACCGCCGCAGGGGTCGCCGCACCCTCACACGTCCAAAAGGTCCTCGCTGGCGAATTCCGCCTTGTCTGAAATGAAGGCAAATCGGGCCTCGGCCTTGGTCCCCATTAGGCGTTCGACCGAATCGGCGGTGCCCGCACGGTCGTCGGCCAACAGCACGACGCGGAGCATGGTGCGCTTGGCCGGGTCCATGGTGGTTTCCTTCAGCTGCGCCGGCATCATTTCGCCGAGGCCCCTTGAAGCGGCCGACATCAACCTTCATGTCAGGTCAATTGTTTTGCACCGTTTTGCGTAGTATGATTATGCCATGATCCGGTCTTGGCGAAACGCCGCAGCCCGCAAATTCTGGGAGGGCCATCCGTCAAACCAATTCCGCGGCCTTGACGTCGATTCTGCGATCGATTTGCTGTTGGCACTCAACGTGGCGAAGAGTCTTCAAGATCTCAGTCCGTTGCGGAGCGTCGGATTGCACAAATTGAAGGGCGCGCGGAAAAAGCAATGGGCCATGACGGTCAACGACCGTTGGCGTATTTGCTTTGAATTCCGCAATGGCGATGCGTTCGACGTCGAGATCGTCGACTATCACAAGGGGTAGGACATGGCTCCAGCAATACATCCGGGACGGCTTTTGAAACGCGAACTCGGCTCCCGCAAGCTCAGCGCCAACCGTTTGGCGCTCGATCTCGGGGTGCCGTCAGGACGCATCACCGACATTCTCAATGGACGGCGCTCGATATCAGCCGATACGGCGGTGCGGCTGGGTCGGTATTTCGGCAACCATGCGCAGTTCTGGCTCGATTTGCAAAGCCAATACGATATTGCCGTGATCGAACGCGAGAAGGGCGCGGACATCAGCAGGCGGGTGAGGCCCGCCGACGCGGCCTAAGACCTGATGCAGGCAAAAACAAGCTACACGTCCAAAAGGTCCTCGCTGGCGAATTCCGCCTTGTCGGAAATGAAGGCAAATCGGGCCTCGGCCTTGGTCCCCATCAGGCGTTCGACCGAATCGGCGGTGCCGGCACGGTCGTCGGCCAACAGCACCACGCGGAGCATCGAGCGCTTGGCCGGGTCCATCGTGGTTTCCTTCAGTTGCGCCGGCATCATTTCGCCGAGACCCTTGAAGCGGCCGACATCGACCTTGGCGTTGGCGTTGAATTCGCTCTTCAAGAGCGCGTCCTTGTGAGCTTCGTCGCGCGCGTAGATCGTTTTGCTACCGTGGGTGAGGCGATAGAGCGGCGGCACCGCGAGGTAGAGGTGGCCTTCATCGATCAGCCGCGGCATCTGCCGGTAGAAGAACGTGATCAGCAGCGAGGCGATATGCGCGCCGTCGACGTCGGCGTCGGTCATGATGATGATGCGGGCGTAGCGCAGATCCTCTTGCCGGTAATGCGCGCCGGTGCCGCAGCCGATCGCCTGCATCAAATCGGCGAGCTGCGCATTGGCGGTGAGCTTGTCCTTGGTGGCAGAGGCAACGTTGAGGATTTTTCCGCGCAAGGGGAGAATGGCTTGCGTCTTGCGGTCGCGCGCCTGCTTGGCGCTGCCACCGGCCGAGTCGCCCTCGACAATGAACAGCTCGGAGCCTTCGGCGGCGGTGTTGGTGCAGTCGGCGAGCTTGCCCGGCAGACGCAGCTTCTTCACCGCCGTCTTGCGCGAGATTTCCTTCTCGGCGCGGCGGCGCAGCCGCTCGTCGGCGCGCTCGACCACGAACTCCAGGAGCTTGCTGGCCTGCAGCGGATTGGCCGACAGCCAATGGTCGAACGGGTCCTTGATCGCCTGTTCGACGATGCGCTGCGCTTCGGCGGTGGCGAGGCGATCCTTGGTCTGGCCCTGGAATTCCGGCTCGCGCACGAACACCGACAGCATCACCGCGGCGCCGACCATGACGTCTTCCGAGACGATGCTGGCGGCGCGCTTGCCCTGGCCGACGCGCTCGGCGTGATCCTTGAGGCCGCGCAGCAGCGCGCTGCGCATGCCCGATTCGTGGGTGCCGCCGTCCTGGGTCGGCACGGTGTTGCAATAGGAGGACATGAAGCCGTCGGCATCGGCGGTCCACGCCACGGCCCATTCGCAAGCGCCGTGGGCGCCGACCCGTCCGGACTTGCCGGAGAAGATATCCGGATGCACCAGGGTGTCGGACGCAACAGCGGCAGCTAGAAAATCCTTCAATCCGCCGACGAAGTGAAACGTGTCCTCGGCGGGTACATCCTCGATACCCTTCAGCAGGGCCGGGTCGCAGCGCCAGCGGATCTCGACGCCGCCGAACAGGTAGGCCTTGGAGCGCGCCATCTTGAACAGCCGCTGCGGCTTGAAGGTGGCCTTGGCGCCGAAGATATCGGTATCGGGCTTGAATTTGATACGGGTGCCGCGGCGGTTGTTGATCTTGCCGAGGTCCTCGAGCTTGCCCTTGGGGTGGCCGCGCTCGAACGTCATGCGGTAGAGTTTTTGGCTGCGCGCGACTTCGACCTCGAGCCGCGAGGACAGCGCGTTCACCACGGACACGCCGACGCCGTGCAGACCGCCTGATGTCTCGTAGACCTTGGAGTCGAACTTGCCGCCGGAATGCAGCGTGCACATGATGACTTCGAGCGCGGATTTTTTCGGAAATTTTGGATGCGGATCGACCGGAATGCCGCGGCCGTTATCGGTCACGGTCAGGAATCCGTCGGCGCTCAATTCCACTTCGATGAAGCTCGCATGCCCCGCCAGCGCCTCGTCCATCGAATTGTCGATGACTTCGGCGAACAGGTGGTGCAGCGCCTTCTCGTCGGTGCCGCCGATATACATGCCGGGCCGCCGGCGTACCGGCTCGAGCCCTTCGAGCACCTCGATATCGGCTGCGGTGTAGCCGGCTTCGGCGGTTGCCGCGCGCGGCGCGGCTTTGAGCGGGGCGCGGCCTTTCGGCTCCGAGGCGCCGAACAGGTCGTTGGCGGATTTGGCTTTGGCGTTATTTTTCAATGGTTTGTCCATATATTTTCATGTGTTGCGCGCGCCTGGGAGCGCCACGAATCGGTTTCCCTGACTATGCCACGGATGAGCTGAAAAAGTGACGGCGGAGGACGAGGCGCCGGGCGGTGTCGCCGCCCAACCCGTACCGGTGGGGAGGCCGTCGTTTCAGACCCGCGAAGTCCGGAACACGATCACCGCGAACAGCGCCATCGCCATGACCACAATCAGGGATCCCACAATCGGGGCCGCGATAAACGAATCCCCCTTTGGGAGCACGAGGGCGACGCCGGCCGGAAACAGGATCGCGCCGATCATGTGGAGCCAGCCCCGCACCTTGGCAAGGGTCGTGGTCCCGGCAGCCGGAACCAGCCTGTAGTACAGCCGAACAGAAACAAGAGCACGCCACCGACCAGGTTGAGATGGGCATGCGCGGGCCCGAGCGCGAAGTTTTGCTGGATGCCCATTGCGATGCCGGCGAGCATCCCGACCAGAACGCTCAGGCACATCATCAGCGTAGTTTCGCCTGGCGGGCTGAAAAGCCATTTGGGAGAGCCGGGGCTCACGCACCGTCCCCGTCTTTGTGACTTGATGTCGCCGAGGGGGCTGGCTTACCTGATCTTAGGCATTGGAACCATAGAAAGGTTCAACGCCTTGCTCAGACGGGCTGAAGGGCCAGGGGAGGCGTCCGAAACATGGAAGATTTTGCGCACGCCCTGGCCGATTTCGTGCGCGACCACAGGGTCTGGGCCGCTCCGATCGTTCTGCTGGTCGCGATCGGGGCGCTGATCGGCGCCAGCGGCATCAGCTTCTGGCCGGTCTGGATTGCCGGCGGCATTGGCGCCGCCGTCGGCGACTGGGTCTCCTACTGGTTCGGCTTCAAATACAAGGAACAGGTTGCGCGGATGTGGCCGCTGTCGCGCTATCCGGAGCTGCTGCCGCGCGGCGAGGCCTTCGTGAAAAACTGGGGCGTGCCGAGTATTTTCATCGGCCGGTTTTTCGGACCTTTGCGCGCCTCGGTGCCGCTTGCCGCCGGCATTTTCGAAATGCCGTATTGGAGTTTTCAATTCGCCAATTTCGTTTCCGCCCTGGTCTGGTCGGCGGCACTGCTGCTGTTCGGCGACGTGATCGCGCAAATCCTCGAATGGCTGTGGCGGGTGGTCTGAAGCCTCCTTGGAATAAACCGCGGGCGGGGGTGTTACCCCCTCAAATAGCGTGCGTTGCACTGGCATGGTCGTGATCGCCTTGCGGCCAAAACGCTGGTAAAATTAGCCGCGATCAGACGCAAGAAAGCGGAAAAATTCTGCACCGAAATCATCGTCTCGCTGGGAGAAAATCATCATGGAACTAACACGACGTCACGCATTGGCCGGCGCCGCCGCGATCGCGGCCACGCAGCTTTTACCATCCGTGCCTGTGAGAGCAGCCGCCCCGGTGGCGGACAAGCAGGCGCCGAGTTTCTATCGCTACAAGGTCGGCGACATCCAGGTCACGGTGGTGTCCGACGGCAAGAATGTCTTCAAGCTCGAGGATTCCTTCATCACCAATGCGAAGAAGGATGAGGTCAACGCCGCGCTTGAGAAGGCGTTTCTGCCGCGTGACATCATGTCGATCTACTTCGCGCCGCTGGTGATCAACACCGGCGGCAAGCTCGTCGTGCTCGACACCGGCAATGGCGCGATCGCCAAAGCCAACAGCAAGGGCGCCAACGGACTGTTCGCCGACAACATGGCCGCGGCGGGCTTCGATGCCAACGCGGTCGATATGGTGGTGATCTCGCACTTCCACGGCGATCACGTGAACGGCTTGCTGACGGCCGACGGCACGCCGACGTATCCGAACGCCGAAGTGCTGGTGCCCGCGACCGAGTGGAAATTCTGGATGGACGACGGCGAGATGAGCCGGGCTTCAGGCCCGCGGATGACGGGCCTGTTCAAGAACAACCGCAACATCTTTGAGGCGGCTCTCAAAAAGAAGGTTACGCCGTATGAGTGGGACAAGGAGGTCGCGCCGGGAATGCTCGCGGTCGAGACCGCGGGGCACACGCCTGGCCACACTTCCTATGTGCTGTCATCGGGTTCGGGGAAGGTGTTCATCCAGTCGGACGTGACCAATAATCCGAATCCGTTTGCGACCAATCCGGGCTGGCATGCGTTCTTCGACCAGGACGGGGATATGGCCGAAAAAACCCGCCGCCGGGTCTACGACATGGTGGCCGCCGAAAAACTGCAGGTGCAGGGCTTCCACTATCCGTTCCCTGGCCTCGGCAATGTCGAAAAGGACGGCAGCGGTTACCGGGTGATTCCGGCGCCGTGGAATCCGACGATTTGATTCGTCATTCCGGGGCGTGAGCTCGCGACAAAATTGACGCCTTCGTCAATTTTGCGCTGAGCGAACGAGCCCGGAATCCATAACCACGACAGGGGGTATGGATTCCGGGCCTGCGCATCCAAGTCGGCTGTTGCCGACTTGGACAATGATGTTGCCGAACTCGGGTAAACCCGAGTTCGGTTGGCGCATCCTGGAATGACGGCAACCATCTTGACGAAAACCGGGCGTGGCCTTATAGCCCCCGCCCATGATCAACGCCGCGACCATCCTGATTGCTCGCCGCCGCCGTACCATTGCGGTATGGGCGGACATCTGCGTTTAAGATATCGCCTCTGCCGCCGGATCCGGTCCGCGGCACTTCCTTCCAAACCAGCGCAATCTGATTCCCGGCGGCTCCCTCAACCAAGCAGGAGCAGCCATGTTCACCCGACCTTTCTTTGAGCCCGATCGCGCCGCGAGCCTCGCCTTCGCGGACGCGCGCGGCTTCGGCACGGTCTGCGCCTGTGATGGCGGCAAGCCGGTCGCATCCTCGCTGCCGTTCTATCTCAGTTATGGCGACGACGGCACGCCACACGCTCTGTTTCATGTCGCCCGTCAAAATGCGCTGGCGACGCTGGCGGACGGGAAATCATCCTGGCTGATCGCCGTCAACGGCGCGGATGCCTATGTTTCGCCTGACTGGTACGCCTCGCCGGATCAGGTGCCGACCTGGCTCTATCAGGCCGTGCATCTCACCGGCACCGTGCGGAGGCTTTCCGATCACGAACTCGGTCCGCACCTCGACGCGCTGAGTGCGAAGTTTGAAAGCTGGCTCATGCCAAAACCGCCTTGGATGTCGTCGAAGATGACGGCCGCTCGGCTCGATGCGATGAAGAAGGCGATCGTGGGTCTGGTGATGACGGTTGAAGAGATCGAGGGCAGTTTCAAGCTCAACCAGCACAAATCCGACGTCGATCATGCGGCCATTGCCGATGCGCTGGCTTTACAAGCCGACGCCGGCGCGCAACAGCTCGCACGCACCATGCGCACGATGCGCCCGCAAGCCTTTACGGATGAAACGGTACAGCTCGAAAGGAGCGTGTGATGAGCACGAAGAAGAAGATCGGCATTCTCGGCGCGTCCGGCTACACCGGCGCCGACGCGGTGCGCCTGCTGGCGCGGCATCCCGATGCCGAAATCGTCGCGCTCACCGCCAATACCCATGCCGGCAAGGCCATGGACGAGGTGTTCCCGCATTTCTTCATGCTGGACCTGCCACGGCTCACGGAATGGGAGAAGGTCGACTGGACCAAGCTCGATGCGGTGTTCTGCGGACTGCCGCACGGCACGACGCAGGAGATCATTGCGGCCGTCCTGGCCGCCAATCCGGCGATCAAGATCCTCGACATGTCGGCGGATTTCCGGCTTCGCGACGTGAGCGAATACGCGCAATGGTACGGCCATGAGCACCGCGCGCCAAAACTTCAAGGTGAAGCCGTCTATGGCTTGACCGAATTCTATCGCGAGAACATCACCGCGGCGCGGCTCGTCGCCTGTCCCGGCTGCTATCCGACGGCGGCACTGCTGGCGCTGGTCCCGATCGCGAAGGCAAAGCTGATCGACGTCGACGATATCGTCATCGACGCGAAATCAGGCGTCACCGGCGCCGGCCGGGGTCTCAGGCAGAACACGCTGTTCAGCGAAGCAGGCGAGGGGATTTCGCCCTATTCGATTGCCTCGCATCGGCATTCGCCGGAGATCGAGCAGGAGATCGGCGTCGCCGCAGGTAAAAAAGTGACGGCAAACTTCACGCCGCATCTCATTCCGATGAGCCGGGGCGAGCTCTGCACGTCCTACGTCAAGCTCAACGGCGCGTGCGCGGACGATCTGCGCGCAGCCCTCGCGGAGGCCTACAAGGACGAGCCGTTCGTGCATGTCGCCAAAAAGGGCGTGCTGCCGCAGACGCAGAACGTGCGCGGCTCGAATTATGTGCAGATCGGCGTTTTCGCCGACCGCATCAAGAACCGCGCGATCATCATTTCGGTGCTCGACAATCTGGTGAAGGGCTCGGCGGGGCAGGCGATCCAGAACATGAACCTGATGCTCGGGTTTCCCGAGACCACGGGACTGGAGCAGATCGCGCTGTTTCCGTAAGCCGTCAGTTCGAACAAAACAGCGGAAGCCGGACCGAGATCCGGGCGCCGCCCGATGGGGCTTGCCCGATCGACAGGCTGCCGCGGTGGGCCTCGACCAGGCCGCGCGCGATCGCAAGGCCCAGTCCGGCGCCACCGGTGCCGCGGTTGCGCGATGTCTCCAGCCGACTGAACGGCTCGAGCATCGCCTGCCGCTGCTCGGGCGGAATCCCTAAGCCTTCGTCGTCGACCGTGAGGTCGATGGCGTTGCCGACGATCACACTGCGAAGATGCGCAGCTCCGCCGTATTTGAGGGCATTGTCCGCGAGGTTGGCGACGACGCGTCGCAGCGCCAGACGGTCGCCGAGAACGATCGGAACCTGCTCCCATTGACCCCGCTGATAATCGATGCGCGCGCCGCCGCTTCGCCGGTCGGCGACTTCCGCACCGATAATATCGTCGATCTCGACCATCTCTTCGGCCAGCTCGCCGGCGCCGGCGCGGCTCGCCAGCAGCGCGTCGTCGAGCAAAACGATCATGTCGTTGATGTCGGCGATAGCGCGGTCGCGTTCGGTCGCGTCGCTGATCTTTTCGGCGCGCAGCCGAAGCCGCGTCGCATAGGTTCGCACATCGTGGGAAATTCCGCCCAACATCACCATGCGCGAGCGCAAGAGCTCCCCGAGCCGGTTTTGCAAACGATTGAACGCATCGATCAGCGCCCGGATTTCCGGCGCGCTGCGTTTGGCTTCCGGCAGGGCTACCGGATCAAGCGATAGATCGACGCGGTCGACCGCCTCGGCGAGGCGCGCCAGCGGCTTGGTCTCGCGGTGCATGACAAAGAGCGCGAGCAAGGCAATCAGGGAGCCGAAAAGGCCGGCGCCAAATCCGACCGGCAGACCCAGCGGACCCACCAGAATTCTGTTGCCGATTTCGATGATCAGCGTTTCTCCGGTCGCAAGACCGACGCGTACGTCGATCGTCGTCGGAACGAGGCGCGAGAACAATCGCCAGCGCTCGCCGGCGTCCGAGAAATTGACGCTGACGGGGCGGCCGCCGAGCGGCTGCAGAGACTGCTCGATCGCGCGCGCGTTGAGGCGTGGCAGGATCCGCGGCGCGGTCGCTCCGATCGTCGCGGCGTCATCGATACGCGCCGAAAACGTTTCCGAACTCGCCGCGCGAAGCACCAGCGCCCGCTCCGGGCCGGGTGTGCGTTCGATCAGTTCGACGACAGCGGCGATATGGCCCGGAACGGGCAGGGTATTGTCTTCGGCCGTATGGGCGCGTGCAAGGTAATACAACGCGATGGCGGAGATCCAGGCCATGCCGAGCCCGACCACGACGATCAGTGCGATCCTTGCCGCGAACGTCATGCGCAGGATCATGTCAGCGGGCTCACATGGGCGGTGAACAGGTAACCGCCGTTGCGGACGGTGTTGATCAGGTTGGAGCCGGGACTCGCACCGTCCAGCTTCTTGCGTAACCGCGAGATCAGCATATCGACGGTGCGGTCGAAGGGATCGGCGGATCGTCCGCGCGTCCAGTCCAGAATTTGGTCCCGTGTCAGCACCCGGCGCGGCCGCTGGACAAAACAGACCAGCAGTTCAAATTCGCCGCTTGTCAGATTGACCGCATTGTTCTCGCCGGCGCTCAGTCCACGGGCGTCGATATCGATGACGAAGGCGTCAAAGCGGTAGCGGCGGTTCTGTGCGGGCTGCGGCGCCGTGGGTTGTGTCCGGCGCATGATGGCGCGGGCGCGGGCCAGCAGTTCGCGCGAGCTGAAGGGTTTTGCGAGATAATCGTCGGCGCCCATCTCGAGACCGACCACGCGATCGATTTCGTCGCTTTTGGCGGTCAACATCAGGATCGGAATCGGGTCGCCGGTCCGGAGCCGGCGACAGATCGCAAGACCGTCCTCGCCGGGAAGCATCAGATCGAGAATGATGAGATCGGGCCTGACGCGCTGCAAGACGACGTCCATGGCTTTGCCGTCCTCGGCGGTCTCGACGTCGTATCCCTCATGAAGCAGGAAATCGCGGACCAGCCGCCTGATCTCGGGGTCGTCTTCCACAATCAGGATGGTCGGCTTCGGCGTCGTCATGTCGTGAATGTCGGACAATCGAACGGCGGCGGCAAGCCGAGCCGCCGCATTGTTACAAACTGTTACGTTGCGTCGACAAATCGCCAACAAACGTCTCGCGCCGTTGAAATTGCGCTGACGTGGCGCGGCCAGGGTCTCGGCACGGTCGGGCTCACGCCGAGCGCCGCCGGTACAACAGGAGAGCCAACCCATGAAGAAGCTTTTCGCCATCGCCGCGATTGTCGGAGCCTTGTCCGCGGCGGCAATTGTCGATGCCAATGCCGGTTCGCGCAGCGGATCGATCTCGGGCCCGCGCGGCACCACGACGTTTGCCGGCTCGCGATCCTGCGCAGGCGGCGCCTGCTCGTCTCAGGGCAGTGTCACCGGGCCCTATGGCGGCACGATATCGCATCAGGGTTCGAGCAGCTGTTCGGGCGGCACCTGCTCCGGCGGCGGCACCGTCACCGGCCCCCGCGGCGGCTCGGTCACTTACAACGGCACGGTCACACGCTGACGAGGCGCCGCGGCTGGTGCAGGCAGTGCTGCCGCCAGCCGCTGGCCTTGCCTGAGGACACGGTCATGAATCAACTCGCAGGTTCCTTGGCTGCCAGCTCGCGCCTGATGCTGTTGGCAACCGCACTGGGCTTCATGGGCCTCGAATATTTTCTTGGTCGACTGGCCCATCATGATACCCACGACCCCTTTGAAAGCGCCGCATCGCTGGGTGTGGCGGCGGGCCAGTCGGTCGTTCGGGCCGTCGAGGCCACGCTGCTGGCTATTCCTTTTGCGTTCGTCTATCAGCACCGGCTGTTCGACTTCTCGCAGACCACGCCGCTGGCGCTGGCCGCGCTGTTCGTGGCGATGGAGTTCGCTTATTATTGGCA
>WNEZ01015059.1_pt1 | contig 12674 bp, 14 predicted proteins | sample 5400521 | NCBI WGS metagenome assembly WNEZ01 (sample SAMN13153339, study PRJNA577476) | soil metagenome | isolation source: 120 cm saprolite under Douglas fir tree site 2 hole 1 replicate 1 | place: USA:California | collected 2015-04-18 | reverse complement strand
TTGCGCTTTGGCTTACAGCGATTGAAGTTCGGCTACATGGCGTCGCACGGTTTCGCCCAGCGTTTGTAGGTTGTAGCCACCTTCGAGACAGGACACAATGCGACCTTGACAACTCGCCGCCGCCCATTGCTTTACTGCCTGAGTGAGCAACATAAAATCCTCATCCTCCAGCAGCAGTTGCCCGAGCGGATCTCCTTTGTGTGAATCAAAGCCGGCGGAAATCATGATTAGATCAGGTTTGAATTTACTGCTGATATCATCCAGCGCCGCTTCAAACATACGCTTCTGCTCCATGGCCGGCGTGTGCGCGCGCAAAGGCAGGTTCAAAGTGTAGCCGGCGCCGCGCGCTATCCCGGTTTCACCGCGCGCGCCCGTGCCCGGATACCAGGGATACTGATGCGTTGAAAAAAAGAAGACACTCGGATCGTCATAGAAAATGCCCTGGGTGCCGTTTCCATGATGCACGTCCCAATCGAGGATCGCCACGCGCTCAATTTCCGGGTAATGGTTTTGCGCATAACGAGCGGCAACCGCAACGTTGTTGAAAAGACAAAAACCCATTGCTCGCTCGGCGGTGGCGTGATGGCCGGGCGGGCGCACCGGCACAAATACATTCGTCGCCTTCCCCTGCATGATGAGATCGATCGCTTCACAGGCCGCACCCGTACCGCGCAAAGCAGCGTCAAAAGAGCGCATTGAAACGACGGTGTCCGCATCGAGATAGCCCGTGCCGTCGCTGACAACGCGTTCGATCTGCTTGTAAAGCTGTGGCGTGTGGCACGCCTGAACGTCGCCCTTTGGCGCCTTGCGGGCTTCGACTTCAAGCAGCGTGGGCCATAACTGCGCATCATCGCGCAGTGCTTTCATCACCACGCTGTAACGCGAAGGCGATTCCGGATGGGCCGGGCCAGTGTCGTGCTCGTGGAACACCGGATGATGGATGATCGCAGTGGTCATTGCGGGGTAAATGGTGAATGGTAAATGGTGAATAGTAGAAGAGCCTGAATACTAAGTCCTAAATCGTGAATAGTAAAACAGCGCGGACTTGATAGAGGCGATTTAGATTGGCTCTTACTATTTACCATTTACCATTTACCATTCACGGCTCTTGAGTGTCTGGAATCTCAGCAACCGGCTGTGGCCTAAGACTTAAAAGCATACGCGTTCATTTTTCCCAGCTTCTGCGCTGTTCCAAAATTCCTCTGAAAATGCGCGTCTTTTCTCAACTTTCGTGCGCGCTTATGATGACCGAACCTTGCTCAAGGTCAGGAATGCAGATTGCTCCTAAGCCTTTCGTTCGCCCGGTTCTTCAAAATCACTGGCACCAAATACGAATTCGAAAACAGGAGAAATTCAAATGGCATACGACGATGAGCAAGCGCGGAGAAGCAGGGTCGTGGTCGAGACACCCAATTCCAGGCGCGAAGTTACGCAAACGGAATCTGTACGCAATGATCGCGGCGGCGTTTCCGGTGCAACCGTAGGAATAATTGTGGTGGTTGCGATCGCGCTGATAACGATCGTCGTTCTGTTTCTGATGAATGGACAATCGACGGACACCACCAATGCGAACCTGGCAGAGCAACAGCCGGTCGCACAACAACCGGTGATTGTTCAGCAGCCCGCGCAACAGCAACAGCCGCCAGTCATCATTCAACAGCCGGCGCCGGCCGGTCAGCCGCCAGTGATTATTAACCAACCGGCGCCTGCCGGCGGTTCAGCTCCGGTTAACAATTCAAACGACGGCGCAGTGCAGACGGCAATCGACAAGAAGATCAGCGATGATCCTAATCTCTCGAGCCTCGGGATTACGGCCACTGTGCTGGACGGCAAGGTAACGGTGACCGGGACTGTAAAGAGCGAAGCACTCAAGTCTCAAATTGACAGAATGTTGAGAACAATCAAGGGCGTTAAGCAGGTTGATAATCAGATTGTGGTGATGAGCTAAATTAGTACTGAGTGCTCCAGGATAGTGGCGCTTCGCTTGTTCCAAGCATAAGGAATCAGACTCGGAACTCGGCTACTTCGACTCAGCACTCAGTACTCAGCACTCAGTACTTTCTTAGTACCCTTCGGTATGTTGCCGCAGCCAATCATCAAGTTCTTCTTCCGTAGGCTCGCGACCCAGCTCCTGACGCAGTCGCTGGTGCAAAAATTCATGCTCAGCGCGGGCAGTATCAGTTAAGCCGGTCGACTCATTGTCGGCGGATGTTTCGTCTTCAGAACTCATAAACTCGAATCTCCGCTGTTTCGACTGAAGTTTCGATTGTAAGGTTCGCTGCCTCGCCTGTCACCACCAGGCGTCGCTGCGCGCCACTGGCAAAAAAGTTCACTTCCGTTATTACACATTCGATCTGGGGCTGTACCAAATGCCGCAGACCTTCAGCATGCAGTTCGTGCGTTAGCAACGCGTCGATGTCGGCCCGAATCTCGCTGCGCGTTTCGTGGTTGACCTCAAGTTCAGCAGTCGCGACTGGATGCGGTAGTAATCCCATCTCGCCATCAACAAACATGCTCCACACAAATCCAATGTCAAGCAACAGATAAAGTGTCTCGTCGAATGAAAAGTAACCGAGCACAGTCGCGCCGATCACGTGCGCAATCACGTGGTCCTGGTGCGTATTCGTTTCTTTTGCTGCCCAATCTTCGCTCATGCGCGTTCTGAACTTTCATAGTTGAGCAAGGCTTTCGCTTTCACAGCGGCAATGCCTGCCGAAAGCAACGAACCGACGCCGCCAATAACCACAGACAGGGGTGCGCCAATGAAAGATGCCACCACACCGGCTTCAACCTCGCCCAGTTGCGGCCCACCCATGAAGAAGACCATGTTGATGGAAGTCATGCGCCCTCGCAAATGATTCGGCGTCGCCAATTGACGAATGGTTTGTCGCAGCACAGTGCTGACCGTATCCGCGGCGCCGGTAATAGCCAGCATTAGAAGTGACAACCAAAAGGCGCGCGAAATCCCAAACGCAACGGTCGCCAGCCCAAAGATCGCAACCGCCCAAATAACAATGCTTCCCTGGCGGCGAAAGCCACCGGTGCGCGCGATCAGCAACGCCGTTACAACTGAGCCAACGGCCGGCGCCGCGGCCAACAGACCAACACCGCGCGCGCCGACGTGCAGAATCTCCGCGGCAAAGATCGGCAACAATGCGGTCGCAGAAGCGAAAAACGTCGCCGCGAAATCAAGCGTCATGGTTTGCACAATGACGGGCGTGCGCCAGACGAAAGCCAAACCTTCTTTCAAAGCTGCATAGCTAACGCGGTTCGCTTGTTCATTTGCTTCGGTTATTCGGCCGCTGGTGTGCATTGCCGCCAGAGCAGCAATGACGGCGACAAACGAGATCGCGTTGATCCCATAGACGGCGGCTGGTCCATGACTGGCGAGCAGAAGCCCGCCAATTGCCGGACCGGCGATCAGGGCTACGTTGAAAACCATCAAACCAAGACTGACTGCATTGGGAAAATCTTTCGCCGGCACGAGCGTGGGCATCAGCGCCTGGCGCGCGGGAATATCGAAAGCAGTCGCGCCTGACGCCGCTGCGGTCAACAGATAAATCGGCCAGACACTTTGCAATCCTGCCAGGGTCACGAATGCGAGTGCAGCAGCGCTAATGAGCATTACTGTCTGCGTCGCGATCATCAGCCGCCGCCGGTCCATCGCATCGGCGACTACGCCACCCATCAGCGAACAAAGAACAATGGGAACGCCCTTGAAGAATCCCACCATACCGAGCGCAAACGCCGATTTTGTCAGCAGGTAAACGTGCCAGTTAATCGCTACCGACTGCATCTGCGAGCCGGTAACGGAAACGATTTGTCCCATCCATAAGAGACGGAAATCGCGATGACGAAGGGCTGAAAAAGATGATTGAGATTTTTTGCCGCCGGTGTGTTTGGTTGGAAGTAAATCAGGATCTGGCGCGGCCACAGCAGATAAGGTTACATGTTTGCGCGCGCTCGCTCAAATCTATTCGACGTAATGTTGCGCCAGTTGCGTTTGCAGTTGATCCGGTACCGACTTCCAACTGGCTAAACAAAGTTCTTGCGTCGCAAAGTCGGAAAGGTGCATGCGCAGGACCCGCCAATGTTTCTTTGCCGCTTCATAACTCCAGCGATAAATTGGTCCATTGCCGCGCCGGCTGTAGAAGAGCTCGACATCGTTGGCCGTTTTGTCTACGAGTTGTATGTAAACGCGGATTCCATTTGTTGCTGCCATTTGTTTTTCCCGACGCTAATGCGGAAGAGCTGAATTACAAACTGACTATCGCCGTACGGTTTTTGTGACCAACTTCGTGAACGCCCCGCACCAGCTCCGGTTCGACATCATCGTGCATTGCAGTGCCATCACTCTTCACTTTGGTGAAATGGACCAGCCCTCTTTTCACTTCTTCAAGGGCAATGCTTGTATTGCGGCGCCTTCCCTTGTTGGTTTCAATGCGCGGCTTCGAACCATGCAGCAGTTGCTTTGCGCGCAAACCAGCGACGATGATCAGCCGAAATCTTGAATCGATCCCGGGCCAGGTGCCCTCGTTCGCAACACCGGTTGAAGGTTTACTATCTATTTTGTTAGTTCCAGCCATTAAGTTTCTTTCTTGATCCTCCCAATCGTTATCGGCCCTGCTGACATCTTGTTTTTACTTAGAGCAGCAGTTTAGCGCCGATTAAGAGAGTGCCGAGGGCGAATCCGGCCATCACCACCAGTTGCAGCCAATTCATTGCCGACTTTTTGCAGTTCGAACAACGTATCTTCCAGAAGGGCAAAATTCTTCCACAGTGATCGCATGAAGAAATCATCAGAGCAGTCTTTCTAGGTAGCTGTCGAATTACCGTTCCGCATAACCTGCGCCAGTTCCGGGATGTCCAACGCACGTCCGCGGCTCAGTTTCATTAACGGATCCTCAACCAGCCAAAAACAGGCTTTGCCGCCATCCGTTGTCGTCAAACTTTTGAAGGCTATTTCATCAAGTAACACGGGCCTGAAACACTCCATGCCCGTTTCGCGCGAACGCGCCACCATCGCAGCGCCACTGTCATGAAATACAGGCACGCGAAAGCGTCCCTGATCGTCCACCGCAAACCAGTCGCCATTGGCGCGCTGCATCGCAAACAAGGTGCTCATTGCAAATCCGCCTTGCGAGAACCGCTCAATAAGATTTTCGTAATGTTCAACTAAGTACTTGTCCTAAACAAAAGAGAGCTTGGATTCCCTGACCTTTGAGACATGGCTGCGAAAGCTGAGTAGCGCGTCTGCTTCGTTTTCATAAACATCGAATATCGTCAAGAGCTTCGTCACGCTCATCAATTCACGAAGCGTCTCCGTCAATTGCACCAGCTTGATCTCGCCGCCTTTATTGAACACCGTGATGTGACTCGAAATAAGTTCACCAAGCCCGCTCGAATCGATGTGGGTAACGCCGGCAAGATTCAAGAGGATCAGGATCTTCTCTTCCTGAACCAACGACCGAAAGGACTTGTGCAATGCCACCGTGGCGCCGCCGACTCGAACCCTGCCTTTCAGATCCAGAACAGTCACATCGCCGACGTGGCGCTCTTGGATATAAAGATTAATCACCGGTCCTCAAATTGTTGGGCTGTGAATTCAGGTGGTCTGGGTAATTCCAGAGAAGCTGAGAAAGGAGCAAGCGGACTCGATTCCCCTAAAGTTTACGGCATCGAGCTATATGTGTCAACTGTGGAATATATCTCGCATAGACAATATCTTTCATATGTGGTAAATATGATTAATTCATGCGAGGACGACATCATGATTGAGATCAGAGTGAACGAGTTGTTGGGTGGTCACGGCAAGACCTTTTATTGGCTCGCCAAAGAAACGGGTATCTCTCATACCACGCTTTGGCGTCTGAAAAAGGGCAAGGCGCTCGGGATCAATTTCGACACGCTCGAAAAGCTTTGTGACGCGCTCAACTGTCAAACGGGTGAGGTGCTCGCGCTGGCGAATGGCAAGAAGGGCGACAAGAGTCGACAAACCAGAAAGAAGAAAAAATGATTGGTACTGCTGAAAAACCTTTTACAATTAGATTTGTTGGGACTGAGTCGGATGTTCTTTTGGAGTTGACCAACGCCACCGACCACGCACTTAAGGTTGTCGAGGTTTTGACAGTTTTCCTGAAAGACGAGGAAACTCCCGGCGGCGGCCCTTCGCAAGCTCATATCAAGTTTGAGGCACTGAGTCAGGTGCGGCCGAAAGAGAACGTCGTCCTCTCTCACAAGACCTGGATTAACGGGAAAATAGTGGCCGCCGCTCACGATCAATTACAGCGGCTGAGAATAGTAGCGGGCGCAGTCAGGCCTTACGTGCTCGACATTTCGTGGCAGGATCCCGAAGGCAAAGCCCGTTTCCAGCGCATACCAGTCGGCCACTAAACGGAAATGCGCCGGCATTACGCCGGTGATCATCCTTCATGAAGGAAGTGCGTATTGAGAGTTTGTGAATTCTGTTTGCAATTCCGGGAAGACGGCACTTGTTTTCTTGGACTACCATTGCCGAAGACCATGACTTGTCGAGAGTTTGATCCGGCACTGGAGAAATTTTGCTCTGACCGGAAAGACTTCGTAGATCCAAAGCAGATTGTCCAGATGGCCACGTTCTTTGGTGTCAAGGGTCCCGAACTGAAGAGAGTCAAGCAGATGGCTGCTAGAGAACAGAACGCTCCCGTTTAATACGTAAGCCCCTCTAAACGACAAAACGGATCCCGCAAGAAACCCACCAGCAAAAACCAAGGCAAGAGTCTCGCGCAGATCCGTGTTTTTCTATGGCTAAAGATCAGGCACGATAGTAACGTTGATACAGGCCACGATCTCCGAGCTTTGAGCTGTAGTCAGAAGTGGCGTTCCGGTACGCGCTATTATTACGAAAGTCGTTATTGCGATTTCGGTTGCGATCGTTGCGCCCTTGCTTGATGCCTTCATTGTAACCGGCATTCAGCGCGGTCTGCCGCAGTTCGGAGTTACCACCGTAGTTCTCGTAACGGTCCCAATTGCGGCCGTGGCGATTCGGATTATTGTTCCAATCCCCATTATTGTTGCGATTCCAATTGCGGTTATCGTTGCGATTGTTGCCGTACGGGTCGTAGCCGACGCCGGTACCTTGCGGGTTGAAGCCATCATTGAATCCGGTTTGGTAAGCCTCACGAAAATAGCGTTGATACAGTCCACGGTCGCCGAGACCTGAGCTGTAATCCTTGGTGGCTTTTCGGTAAGCACTTTGGTTCTGATAGTTGGGATTTTTATTCCGCTGTCGGGCCGCGGTACCATCCTTCAGACCTTCGTTATAGCCTGCGTTCAGCGCTGTCTGACGTAAATCGAATGAGCCGCCATAGTTGCCATAGTTGTCCCAGTTACGCCCGCGTCGATTTTGATTGCGGTAGCGATCATCCTGCGGATATTGATTACGGTAGCGGTCATCCTGCGCCTGTGCCGTCAAGCTAAGACCGGCACCGGCAAAAAACATCAGGAACGCAAACATTCCCGAGCCTATCCATCTTTGTGTACGATTTGTCTTCATATAATTCTCCTACTACTCGGTCAAGAGCAACTGTCGTGCCCTGGAAGATCACAAGAGATATCAGGCAAGAACGGTCTCGTTGCCGAATTCTTGACTCATTCAGTGTAGGCTTCATTCAACTTGCGGAAGTGATACCCCATAGCCGCCAGCCGCATCGAGGCGGCAAATTGCTCGCGATGTTTCGCCATTGCAGTCGCGAAGAAGCGCCAGAATTCCTTCCGCTCGCTGTCCAGCACACCCAACTTGAGTGTCAGCCGCACAAACGATGCGAGGTCTCGAACCAGATGAACCTGTTTCGGATCCCAACTCGGCACAGGCGTTCGCTTCAACGAATCAAGCGCGCGCTGGTAATACTCTTTCGGGTTGTAAATCGTGCGCATAATTGACTGATAGCCGGCAACCAGACGAGCCGCATCCATTTTCGGCACGAAGTTTAGCGAGCAATTAGTATTGTTGCCCGTGCTTTCGCCAAGCAACCGTCCTTCTTTTTCCAGTCGTCGCCAAAGCTGTGTGTCTGGAAGCGCGGTCAGCAATCCAACCATCGCCAGCGGAATGGCGCTCTCACGGATGAAATTGATTTGGCGTTCAAAAATGTCGTCCGGATCATTGTCAAAACCGACGATGAAGCCGGCCATCACTTCCATACCGTGGTTCTGAATCTTCTTAACTGACTCGAGCAGGTTGCCGCGGTTCTGTGACTTTTGCGCTTCTTTAAGACTCTCTTCGGCCGGAGTTTCAATTCCCAGAAACACACGCGTGAAACCGGCGCGTTGCATGTTGCTGAGGAGTTCATTGTCGTCGGCGAGATTCACGCTTGCTTCTGTCAACAGCTCGAAGGGATGTCCGTTCTTTTCCTGCCAGGCCGCCAGATCAGGCAGGAGAAGCCTGACATTTTTCTTGTTACCGATAAAGTTGTCGTCAACGATGAAGACAGTACCGCGCCAACCAAGCTGCAAGAGCGAATCAAGCTCGGCAATTATCTGTTGATTGCTTTTGGTGCGCGGAACGCGCCCGTAAATCTCGATGATGTCGCAGAACTCGCAATTGAAAGGGCAGCCGCGTGAGTATTGCACAGACATCGAACTGTAGTGTTTGAGGTCCGCGAGATGAAAGTCAGCAACCGGCGTGATCGAAAGCGGTGGCCGCTCGGCCGCTTGATACGAACTGCTGGGGCTTCCCTTCTCCAGGTCTTCGATAAACTGCGGCAGAGTAGTTTCGGCTTCGCCAAGAAAGATGTGATCAACGTCGGGCAGATCTTCAATCGTGGTCGTCACATAGGGACCACCAAGCGCCACGCGTTTGCCCATTGCTTTGCAACGCCGCACGACCGCGTGCACCGATTCTTTCTGCACCAGCATGCCCGTAACAAAAACCATGTCCGCCCATTGAATATCAGAAGCTTTGAGCGCGCGCACATTCAAATCGACCAGGCGGCGTTCCCACTGCTTCGGCAACAGCGCCGACACAGTTAGCAGCCCCAGCGGTGGAAAAGCGCATCGCTTGCGTTCGAAGGGCAATGCATGACGAAAACTCCAGTAGGTATCAGGAAACTCCGGATTGACTAATAGAACCTTCACGTTGACCTCCCGCTGCGCAGCGCAGAATCACTGAATTTCGTTGAATTGCGGAAGGCTCATCCTAATCTCAATCGGCCGGGCTGGAGGTAATAGTTACGTAACAATTGAAACGCGTACGGATGGCGGCGGTTTTATAACACACAAATTCCATAATTGGTTTGCGCTGTATTTGGACGCAAAATCGCGCATGATTGTTAGAATCAGCGCGCTGCATTGCAGGGTGACAGAAGTAAGGTTCTAGTGGTGCGCGACAACGCGTGCGGAGGCGCTCTTGATCAATGACAACGAAAACTCGGTCGATGCAGTAATCGAGATGAGTAATCTGGACATCGCGAAGTTAAACTTCGCGCCCGAGTCGCATTGGTCTGCAATGAGTGACACGGACCACTTCGTACAGTTTTATGAGACCGACGGGTTTCTACTGAATTCGTTAAGTGGGTTCATCGGTTCAGCAATCAAGTCGAACGATGCTGCGATCGTTATTGCTACCGGGCCTCATCGCAAAGGGCTTGACGATTTACTTCTGGCAAACGGGCTGGATCTGACTGGCGCCAAAAGTCGCAGGCAGTATGTTTCGCTTGACGCTGCCGACACACTGTCTCAGTTCATGGTCAACGGTTCGCCTGAACCTACACGCTTCAAGGAAGTATTGGGCGGCGTGATTGCCAGTGTGACCACCGGCTGCACGCGGGTGCGCGCCTTTGGTGAAATGGTCGCGCTACTCTGGGCTGCAGGTAATTACGAAAGCGCGATCCGGCTCGAGGAACTTTGGAACGAATTACAAAATGCCCACTCGTTTTCGCTTTTCTGCGCCTATCCCATGAATGGATTTGGTAGCGAAAAGTCTTTAGCCTCGCACGTCGATTTGTGCACGGCCCACTCGCGCGTTATTCCCACAGAAAGCTATGCTGGATTAACTGATCCTGATGCGCGTTTGCGCACGATCGCTCAACTGCAACAAAAGGCAAAGTGGCTCGAAAACGAAATCCAGGAACGCGCGCGCGCCGAAGAGGCCCTGCGCGTCGCGCTCGTGCGCGAGCAGATGGCGCGCTCTGAAGCACAAGTCGCAAACCGCATGAAAGACGAGTTTCTGGCGACCGTTTCGCACGAGCTGCGAACCCCACTCAATGCGATTATCGGCTGGTCGCATCTGCTTCGCAGCGGCCGGCTTGATGAAGCCACGGTGGCGAGAGCAGTGGAAACCATCGACCGCAACGCAAAATCGCAAGCACAACTCATAGAAGACATTCTCGACGTTTCGCGCATGATTACAGGCAAGTTGAAGTTGAATAACGAACCTGTCGATTTGGCAGCAGTGATCAATGCGGCAATCGATTCCGTGCAGTTGGCTGCCGACGCCAAAGAGATCCACCTGGCTGTCGCGCTTGATCCATCGGCACGTCACACAATTGGTGATGCCAACCGCTTGCAGCAAGTCGTTTGGAACTTGCTGGCGAATGCAATCAAATTCACTCCCGCAAATGGGGGCATTGAGGTGAAAGTCGAACGCGCCGGGCGTTACGCACAGCTTTGTATCAGCGATTCGGGACAGGGCATCAATGCTCAGTTCTTACCCTTTATTTTCGATCGCTTTCGCCAGGCCGATGGCACCAGCACTCGTCAGCACGGCGGACTGGGTTTGGGTCTGGCTATTGTGCGTCAACTTGTCGAGCTTCATGGCGGCACGATCAAAGCTGAGAGCGAAGGCGATGGCAAAGGGGCAACTTTCATTATTAAGTTACCGCTGGCCCCGGCGCGCAAGGGCAGTTTGCGTCGCGACTGCGTTACTCGTATTGCAAGCAAGAGTGAAGAGGTGAACGTTGCCGTCATGCCGCAACTCGATGACGTGCGCGTGCTGCTGGTTGACGATGATCCCGATACGCTTCAGATCCTGAGTGTCATGTTGGAAGAATCGAAAGCGTCAGTCCAGATTGCAGCTTCAGTGCGCGAAGCGCTTGAGGTGCTGGACTGGTTTACGCCTGATGTACTGGTTTCCGACCTGGCGATGCCGGATGAAGACGGCTATTCACTTATTGGTAAAATCCGCCAGGCAAACGGCCGGAACATTCCCGCGGTTGCGCTCACCTCGTATGTTCGCGTCGAGGATCGCACTCGAGCGCTGTCGGCAGGCTTTAATATATTTGTTCCCAAACCCGTCCAGCCGAATGAGCTGATCGCTGCCATTGCCAACCTCGCTGAACCTTCGGACGAGACCGTCTAAACGCCACCCAGTTAACAAAAAGAATTCAGCGCAGTCGATGACGATCGCCCGCTTAACCGTGGGCGTCGCCGCGGTCCAGACTTGAACTGGTCCAAGACTTAAGTTGATCGTCTTGACGATGTAGGTTCCGGATTGAGTTACCGGCGCGTTGATTACCGCCACGCCATTCACACTGTCAGCCGTCTGTAACCCTACTCCCGACGGACTAATCAGCGCCAGTTTGATCGGCAGGTTGTTGGTCGATACCGCAACCAACGAGATCGCGGTTGCATTCGTCCCTATGGGCAGGCTGCTCAGCAGTTGCTGGCCAGCGCTTAGGGTGTTGCTGCTGCTGGTTGTTGCGCCCGGGCCCGATGCCGGCTGGCTGTTTGAACTAGAGCTCTCCAAACAGAAGCCATCGACATAGACCGCGTCGCTCATATTCTTAATCACCAGCGTGTGCGTGCCCGGCGCCAGGTTGGCAAATTCAATCTTCGATCCAAATACTGGATCCTTCAAGCCACCAGAAGCGCCACTGTAACTGACTGAACGTGTGGCGCCGTCGAGCACCACATCAGCAGTACCGCCCTTGGTGCTGGTGCCGTAGTAGTAGGTCAGCTTGCCTGTCTTGCCCGCTGCCACATTAAAGGTCAGGCTCGCCGAATGATCGGGAGACTTGCCGGTATGGAAGCGGAAGTGTCCGCCGCTGGCGTTTGTCGCATTGACTAAATGCCAACCATCGGAATAGCTGATGCGTGAATCGCTATCGTCGAGACATTCGGTCGTCGGCGGAGGCGGCGGCACGCAGACGGCCCAACTATTACCGAAGAAGCCGTAGTCTGGCGCGCGCTCGACTGCGGCGATGAAGCTGACGACTTCCAGATGCGCAAACACGATCGCGTAAGGCTCGATCACCGCCGGCAACTCGGTCGTCGTTTTTACAGGAATGGCCGGATTGCCGAGCGCGCTGAGCGGAACGTTGACTGAGAGAGTCCCATTCGCACCTTCCGTCGTCGTGCCGGTGGTGGTTATAGCCGAACCGACAAATGCATTGTCGCCCGGGTTGTATTCGCCATAGGTGTAAAACGAACCGGTTGGATCGGTGGTTACATCAGTCGCGTAGTACTTTGGAGTACCGGCCGCAGTTTTTTGGCCGGTGGCCCAGACGACGCGGTAATAACCCCCAAGCGTCGCCGGCGCCGGCACTGCCGAATAATTCTTCAGCGTAATCGTCGTGACCAACGACTGTTTGTCATCGCTGACATTGAAGTTTAGCGCAGTGATGTCGTAGTTATCCGGACTACCGGTCAACGGGGCTTCTGGATTATTCGCGTCGCCAGTTGGATCCTGGGCTACTAAACTA
>WNEZ01005126.1_pt1 | contig 12676 bp, 11 predicted proteins | sample 5400521 | NCBI WGS metagenome assembly WNEZ01 (sample SAMN13153339, study PRJNA577476) | soil metagenome | isolation source: 120 cm saprolite under Douglas fir tree site 2 hole 1 replicate 1 | place: USA:California | collected 2015-04-18 | reverse complement strand
GTGATGCGGATTGAGTTGGGCTCCAAACGGGCCTGCCGCGTCGACGAAAATCTCATACTCCACCGTTGCTCCATTCTGCGCTGCAGTAACTTCCCAGCGGCTCTTGTCGAGCTTCCGTATGGACAAGGGATGCCCCGCGCGGTCCTTCGCGCGTACCCAATTAACATATTGGGAGAAGTTACGCACCTGATACAACCCGTTCCAGACTGGAAGTTGGAGCTCGTGTTCTGCGCGGCCCGCCGGAAGGAAAATCTGCACTTCGACCAGGTGCTGCTCCGGGTCCGCCAGCGAGATGTTATAGGAAACTGTGTCCAGAGCGTTTGACCTGTTCTTGCCGCCCGGCGACACCGCCGATGGCTGCGCGTGGGACAGCACCACGCACAGCAGAGCGCACGCCACAAGGTTGAACGTTAAATTCCTGGGCTGACATTTCATGCCTTCGCCGCCGCGTTCGCCGAGTCCTTCCCCGAGCTCTGATGGCTGTTCCCCCACGCCAGAGAGCGAAGTCGCGCCGGCAACTTCTCGTATATGCCCCCGAAGCCACCATTAGAGAGGATCGCCACCACATCCCCGCTTCGCATCTCGGGGGCGACCGTCTGCACGATCGCGTCCGCATTAGCCAGTAGTCGGATTCGCCGCCCGTGTTTCTCAACATCACCGGCCAGCGCGGGCAGCTCGAGCCGCTCGTGTTCTGGCACGGCGTCAGACCGGAAGACTTCCGCCACAACGATTTCATCTGCTAACGCCAGACTGCGGGCCAGTTCCTGCTGCAGTACGCGCCGCCGCAATGTATTCGATCGCGGTTCAAGAATCACCCACAGCCGCGATCCCGGATAGCGTGATCGCAGAGCCTTCAGCGTTCCAGCAATTGCCGTGGGATGATGCGCGAAGTCGTCGATGATGGTGACGCCGTTCACCTGCGCTTTCACTTCCAGCCGCCTCCTCACGCTCTTAAAAGTCTTTAGCGCCGCCGAGATTTCATCTTTCGATATTCCGCAACCGGCGGCTAGCGCCGCCGCAGCCGTCGCGTTCCACACGTTGTACTCGCCCGCCAGAGCGAACTCGAAGTCAGCCCAAAGGTGGCCGTCGTGCAGAACCGACCATGCGGTGCGTCCAGGTTCCAGTTGCAAGTTTGCGATTCGCCACGCCGAGTGTTCCTTCGAGCCATAGCGTTCCACTGAGCAGAAAGCTTTGCTGATCGATCGATCGAAGCGAACTCGAAGCTCCGTCAAACGCCACAATGCGTCCTCGACGAGGGACAAGATTCACCAGTCGCTTAAATGCAGTCTCCACTGCGTCCAGATCTTTGTAGATATCGGCGTGGTCGAATTCCACAGAGGTCAGGATGGCCGCCTCAGGAAAGTAGTGAAGGAACTTCGGTCCCTTGTCGAAGAATGCCGAATCGTATTCGTCACCTTCGATGATGAAGTGCTTCCCCTGCCCAAGCTGAAAGCTCGAACCGAAATTCTCGGCAATGCCGCCAATCAGAAACGACGGCTGCAGTCCCGCGGTGTGAAAAATCCAGGCCAGCATGGAAGTAGTCGTGGTTTTGCCATGGGTGCCCGCCACCACCAGTACTTCCTTGCCACGCAGAAATTCATCGTGCAGCAATTGAGGCAGCGAGCGGAATGGAATGCGCTGATCGAGAACCTGCTCCAACTCCACGTTTCCACGTGACACGGCGTTTCCCACAACCACCAAATCGGGGCGCGACGCCCCGCTCGGATCTGCATTTTGCGGATCAACGTTGCGGGCATCGAACGGCTGCGCCACCGGGATTCCAAGCTCTCCAAGAAAATCCGACATCGGCGGATAAGCGGCCGCGTCCGAACCGGTCACGCGAAAGCCGCGCTGCTTCAGCATGCCCGCGAGCGATGCCATGGCCGTTCCGCAGATACCAATCAAGTGAATGTGCTTTTTATCGTTCATGCCTTCCGTCCGAGACCCGTGTCGATATGATCGAGGATTTGTCAGCGACCTCTGCGCTTCAGGCTTTATTTCACTGATACGGCGGCCTCAGTAATCCTGAGACTCGCCGCGTTTTGCGCAACTTCGAACTTCGCGCTTACGCCGATAGGCAGCGTAATATTGCGCCGCGTAACATGCCCCGACCGCATCCCGTACGCCACGGGCACGCCCAGGTCGCCAATGATTCTCATGACCACTTCCTCAAGCCTATAACCTTGTTGCGAGTTCTGCGTACAGTCCAGCATCTCGCCAAATACAATTCCGCGGACTCCTTCAAACTTTCCCGCCAACTTCAACTGCATCAGCATGCGGTCGACCTGATACGGTTTTGCGGCCTGGTCCTCCACAAAAAGAATCGTGCCCTTAGTACGGATCTCATACGGCGTTCCCAACGAGGCGGCAAGCATGGAAAGGCAGCCGCCGTAAAGTATTCCCTCGGCAGCGCCCGAGGCGAGACCCGTCGCCCCGGACTCCCCTCCTAGTCCCCACGCTGACAGCCCCGACAGCGCTGCCTCCCACGAGGCCAAATCCACGCCATCGTCATGCGCCCAATCTTTGGCCACCATGGGGCCGTGAAAAGTAGTGAACCCGGCAGCGTCGGCAAAGTATGTGAGCAGGGTGGTGGTGTCACTGTAGCCGACAAAGATCTTAGGATGAGCTTTGATTTTTCCCAGGTCTAGCATTGGCAGCAAATAGTTTGCGCCATACCCTCCCCGCGCGCAGATAATCGCCTTCACATCGTCTCGCGCAAACATTTCCTCTAATTCGCGAGCCCGCCGCTCTGCCGAGCCCGCAAAGTACAAGTCGTGCTGGAGAATGGAATCGAAATAGAACGGCCGATAGCCTTGCTGCCGCAGCACTTCACAACCTTTATCCAACAGTTCACGCTTAATGTTGCTCGCGGGCGCCACGATGCCCACGGTATCGCCGGGTTGAAGAGCGGGCGGCTTGGTGCGCGCGGTGAATGAGGAATGCATGAAAAGAAGCTATTCGCTACAGATTCCGCAGATCAACGCGGATAAAACCGGAAATTAACTTTGCGAGACCTGCGCTCACCTGCGAACCGCCGCGAATCTCGAGCCTTATAAGAAAAACTCTCCCCGGCAGACCATTCGCGCGGCGCCACGCAGAAACACTCGCTGGCCTTCGGTACGCACCGTTTGTGCCCCGCCGGGTGCGTGCACTCGCACCGGCGATTCGGCCTTCCCAGACGCGATGGCGGCCATCGCTGCGGCGCAGGATCCCGTGCCCGAAGACCTCGTCTCCCCCACGCCGCGCTCGAAAAATCGCGCCTGCAGATCGTGCACTCCTTCCGCCACTACAACCTCAACGTTCACTCCTTGCTTGAACTCGGCGCTGCGTTGAATCTCCGCCGCTTGCAACTGCCACTTCTCTCCAAACTCGGTCACGAAAATCACGAAGTGAGGATTGCCCAACGACACCGGTGCGCCTCGGACTTTCCGCGCACCGAGCTTAATAGTGATCTCCTTCTCCACACGGGCCTCGCCCAGTTCCATCTCAAACTCGTATTCCTGATCGCGGCGGGCGGTCAACGTGCAGGTTTTCACCCCCGCTCCGGTGCGGATCGCAAGCTTCTCTCTTCCCTGCTCTTGGCAAATGTAAGCCGCCACACAACGCGTGCCGTTGCCAGAAATCTCCGCCTCCGAGCCATCCCCATTCAGCAGCCGGATCTCGACGTCGGCAGCGACGTCGGTGAACATCCATTCCACTCCATCGGCTCCGACACCCTCATGCCGGTCGCAGATACGTCTGGTAAACCCAGCCATATCGGGCGGAGCCAGCGCTCCATCAATCAGTAGAAAATCATTGCCGCACGCACTGGCCTTCACAAACGGAATCGCGGCTGTACTAGACTGCCCCCTCACTCTCGCTCCACCGGTCCCAACGACACGACGCTGCCAAACACAGGCGACTGCTTCAGCAAGCCCAACAGTTCTTCCTGCTCCCGGTGCCTACCCTCTGCGTCGAATTGCAGGCGCACGTGCTCTGGCGTGCTCGCCGTGACCACATTTTGCATCATGCGATGTTCACGCTCCAGGATGCGGTTGATCTCATTGCTGATCTCATCCACCGTGCTGCCTGTGACTTCGTAGGTCACAAGCAGCAGCTTCAGGCTGAAGTCCACTTCCAGGCGGCCCAGCGCGAACAATGCCAGCAGGATCATTCCCGTAGAGAACATCGCAGTCAGGTAAAGGCCCCCACCCGCCGCCATGCCTACCGAGGCCACTACAAACAGTGTGGCGGCGGTAGTCACTCCAGTCACAAGTCCACGAGCGTGCAGAATTGAACCCGCTCCGATGAATCCGATGCCCGGAATGATCTGAGCCGCAATGCGCGTATAGTCTGACGCGGAACCCGCCAGCGCCGTGGAAAGAATGGTGTAAAGCGCGGCGCCGAAACAGATGAACATGTTAGTGCGGAGCCCGGCACGTCGATGCTTCAGTTCCCGGTCCAGGCCGATGAGTCCGCCGAGGATCGCTGCCAGCAGCAAGCGCGCGGTAGACGACGAGACGATGCCACTCGCCATTTCTCCGCGCATCAAATCGAAGAGATAATGCCAATTCATCGGCCAATCAAACCTATATACAGAGCACGGCAAGTGGCTGGATTTTATCACCGCAACCAACAGCTTTTGCTGCCGCTCGGGCGGATCGCGTTAACCCGCGTGATTACCGTGGGGCTAGCGCGCCCGGTAGACGACGGCCCGGGGTTGTCCGGTGGTCTCTATCTCGACCAACTCCGGAAGTTGACGCCCTTGCCGCCCTTTCCATACCGGATCGCCATCGAAGGCGACCACGTAATCGGCTAATGCACCGGGATCAGCCAATGCCCGCTCCCACAAACCTTCGCTATCGACTGGTTGCTTCCAGACGCGGTGATTGCCTTCATTGATCACACTCCGCAGCGGGATCCCAGCCTGCTGCACGGCACCCACATGCTCGCCCAGATACATCAGAATCGTGGAATTCGGCGGCAACGACTTTAGCCAAACCGCGACTTGTTTCTCGAGTGCCTGCCTGCCGCGAGAATTGATTGCTGCTTCGCGGTAACAAACCGGTTGCGCCTGCCAGATTCCGATGTAGCTGGCCGTCACCAATGCCAGCGTCGCAAATGATATCGACAGGATCATCCATCTTGAGGATTTTGTCCCAAAAGATTGCGAGGATTCCACGATCTCTCCAATGAATAAAAATCCCAGTGCGCCAAACACCACCAGGGCCGGCAATAATTGGAATCCGTAACGCACGTTGTAATACGAAAACGGCCACCAGGGGGGCACGTAAATGGGCACGCCGCCGTATGCCAAAGACAGCGCGTAAAACGGGATCGGGACGGCGAGCAGCAGAGTCGGCCACCACCGTTTCCATTCCGCCCGCATGGCAAGCAGGCCCAGTCCCGCAAAGGCCAGCCACAACCTTTGCAGCCACATCTTTTCAGCAACGTTTAGTTCCGCAGCCTTCAAAAAGTACGCCGCCCCTGCGTACACGCTGCCGGCGGCGGGATTTATGGTTGCCCTCCTCTTCGCAATCGCTTGCGCCGAGTATGGTCCGTTCGCGAATTCCAGAGGATTGCGATAGACTGCCGCGTTGTAAGCCACCCACAACAGCGGCCCCGCGGCGGCCAGAACCACAAACTTTGCCACCGTTCGCCGCAACGGCCGGTCCTGGAGATTACATGCGGCGATCGCTACGGCCGCTGCCGCCATCACCCCCGCGAGCAACCATCCGTCGTAACGCGTCAGGCAGGCGGCAACGACACAGAGCCCACACTTCGTGAGCGCTTTCCTATCCCGGCGGACAAATTCGCCGAAGTAAACCACCGCCCAGATAAACAGAGCCAGAGACAGCACCTCGGTCATGGCGGTGCTTTGCATGTAAATCAGGTTTGGATTTGCGCCATAAACAATCGCTGCACCCCATGCCATGGTTCTTCCGGCTCCATCCAACTCTCGATCGCGACTCAGCACTCCGCGCACCAGCCGGAAAATACCGGTCACGCTAAAAACGTAGGCCGCCATCGATGGAATCGATCCGCCTGCGCCTCCACGCCACAATTCATCGGACAGCAAGAATGGGAGCATCAGCAAATGCGGCAGTGGCAGCCATACCGTCCCCAACTGCAAAAGTCCTGGAGTCTTTGAGTCGAAGACCCGGCGAGCGATGTTGATATGGGCTACGGCATCGCCATACAGCAGCACCTCGCCTCGGCGGTAGTAAAACAGGAAGGTAAATATGGAAACGCAAGCCGCGAGCCAAGCCAGCAGCCTGACCTCGTGGTCCCAGAACGGGCTGGCGTCGGACCTCATTCGAGCTGCTTCATTCCAGGTGAGTGAGTTCGCGGAAGATTTGAAAACGCGCGTCAATTTCTTCGCGAGTGAGAGATTGCAGCCTCTCCGTGCCAAACCGTTCCACGGCGAAGGATCCCAGGACGCCACCGTAGAACAGTGCCCGCTTGAGCACTTCCCGGCTCACCGCTCCTTGCGACGCAATGTAGCCCATAAACCCGCCCGCAAATGAATCGCCCGCGCCGGTGGGATCGACGACTTCCTCGATGGGAAGTGCTGGCGCGCGAAAAGGATGACGCCCAATACCAAACGCGCCTTCGCGAAAGAAAATGGTCGCGCCGTACTCGCCATGTTTGATCACCAGCGCCTGCGGACCCATGGCTAGCACCTTCTGCGCCGCCCGCGGCAAGTTGCTCTCCGCCGCGAGCATTTTAGCTTCGGTGTCATTGATCAGCAGTACGTCTACCAACTTGAGTGTCTGTAGCAACTCTTCCCGTGCGCCTCTTATCCAGAAATTCATGGTGTCGCAGCCCGTCAGGCGCACGCCGTTCAGCTTGCGCCGCACGTCAGCCTGCAACGTGGGTTGAATGTTTGCCAGAAACAGAAACTGCGTATCCTCGTATTCCTTCGGAATACGGGGCTGAAAGCTCTGGAAGACATTCAGCTCGGTGAAATCCGTCTTTGCCTCGTTCAGGTTGTCAAGATATTGCCCGCCCCAGCGAAACGTCTTCCCTTTCGCGCGTTCAATGCCGCGAGTATCGATGCCGTGCTGGTGGAAGACATTCTCCTGCAGCGGAGTGAAGTCCTCACCCACCACAGCCACGACACGCACGTTGGTGAAGTAGCTGGCGGCCAGCGAGAAGTAAGTCGCAGCCCCGCCGAGAATATTTTCCACGCTGCCGGATGGCGACGTGATGCTATCGAAGGCTACCGATCCCACAACGGCGATGCTCATCGTAACGTTTGCCTATCCTCTCTGGGAAAATCTCCTGGCATCCCGCCGCACCAACAATCCCAGCGAACTCTGCGCATCAGTTTTTATCGTCTTCCAAATCGTTCATTACTTCGCGGTTCCCACATACTTACCAAGAATCAGCGCCAGCTTTTTCTTTGTCGCGGCAGGAATCTTTTTCGGGTCAGTCAACATCGCATGAGCCAACGCGGACCCACACTTGCAGGCGCGCGCCTTCGGCATCGCCGCCACCGTCTCCCGCACAACCCGTGTAGCATTCTCGGCATTCTTGACCAAAACAGCAACGATCTGCTCGACCGTCACCGAATCATGGTGGGGATGCCAGCAGTCGTAATCCGTCACCATCGCGATCGTGACGTAGCAAAGCTCCGCCTCACGCGCCAACTTAGCTTCCTGCAGATTCGTCATGCCGATCACATCCATACCCAAGCCGCGGTAAACATTCGACTCCGCCTTGGTCGAGAACTGCGGGCCCTCTATGCACAGATACGTTCCCCCACGCTTGCCGGCCACTCCACTCTTCTTGCAGGCAACTTCAACCACGCCCGCCATCTCGGCACAGACGGGATCGGCGAATGCGATGTGCGCGACCACTCCCCTGCCGAAAAAGGTATCCACGCGATGCCGTGTCCGGTCGAAGAACTGGTCAGGAATGACGAACTCAAGCGGCTTATGTTGTTCTTTCAGCGAACCGACAGCAGAGATGGAAACGATGCGCTCGACCCCGAGCTGCTTGAACCCATGAATGTTGGCCCGGAAATTCAATTCGCTGGGCAGGATGCGGTGCCCGCGCCCGTGCCGTGCTAGAAAGGCTACCTGGCGACCCGCAAGCGTACCGAGCACATAGGCGTCCGAGGGCGCGCCGAACGGCGTCTTCAACTTTACTTCCTTCACCTTGCTCAGCCCCGGCATCGAATACAGCCCACTGCCGCCGATGATTCCGATCTCCGCCTGTGGCAAACGACCTCCGACATTCTCGCGCCCATCAGAAATCTCAAAACGCGAAAGTCAAACTCGTGATTATACAGGAGCGCATTTGCGCCAGACCGCAGCCTACTCGCGGACCAATTACAATTCCCCTATGAAACTCGCGCCCATCCTTTTTCTCGGGTTCTCCCTATTCAGCCACGCCGTCATTGCGCAGGATGCTTCCAAAGCAGCCGCTCCATCCCAGCCCGAGCCCAAATCCGTCACGGTGCCCGTCACGCTAGATCACAACCGAGTCGTCATCGACGTCTACCTGCCCCTCGCCGACGGCTCGACCAAGCGGGTGCGCGGCTGGGTAGATACCGGAAATTCCGATCTCTGGATGAGCCGTCGCGTCGCCACTCTCCTGGGACTCACGGTCGATTGCGGTGAGAAGACTTGTTCCGCGACCGGATCACTGCGCGAAATGGTTATTGGCGGCATGAAGGTTTCTTTCGCCAATCTGAAGCAGGCCAAGATCATGGTGAAGTCGGACCAGGCGCAAGATGTCATGATTCCGGGCATGAGCGCCGAAATAAATATTCCCTCCACCATCCTGCGCAACTACGCCATCGTGGTGAATTTTCCAGACCGCGAGTTCACCATTGGCGCTCCAGGAAGCGCGCAGTTCCACGGCATGAGCAGCACAATCTTTGTGAACCCGGAAAACGGCTTAGTGCAGGTTCCCAGCAAAATCGACAACAAGAGTTATAACCTCGGGTTGGACGTGGGTGCTTCCATCAGCTTTCTTTCTCAGGATGTTTTTGACAAGCTCGCCGCGTCCCATCCGCAATGGCCGCGCATGGCCGGAGCTGTCGGCCCCGCCAACATGTGGGGGATGAACGATGAACCGCAGTGGAAGCTTCTTCGCCTGGAGCGCCTGCAATACGGCCCGCAGTTTTTGAGTGGCGCCGTGATGGTATCAACACCGTCGGATGCGAGCGCAATCCTCGAGAAACGCGCCGGCATCGCTACCGCCGGCCTGCTCGGCTCAAACGCGCTGCTCAACTATCGTATCGGTATCGATTATGCCCGCAAGATGGCATATTTTGAAATCGGCACAACCTTTAAGGCACCTGACTTCGACGTCGTCGGTCTCACTCTTCGCCCCGAGACCGACGGTCGCTTTACCGTGATTGGAGTTGCCGATTTTGATGGCAAGCCGTCCGTCCCTGAAGTCCAGTCGGGCGATCTACTGATCTCAGTGGACAAAATCCCCACCCCCGGCTCGACCATGGGGCAGGTTTGGTCCATGCTCGAGGGCATGCCCGGTCAAGAGCGCAAGCTGACCCTTGAGCGAGGCGGCAAGCAGTTCACGGTTGCGGCGAAGGTGCAGCACTTTCTGGGAGAACCGCTGGAGGAAAAAACAAAGGGCCAAAGTAAGAAGCATTAGGCTGCGGCCTTTGCAACTCCTGAGCCCCAACGCGATTCGGCGGCGGATTCTCAGTCGGCAATTGGAAATTGAGAATCGCACAATTACTTTCCAAATACTTCCTTTTCCAACCGTTCCCTCGTCACCGCATCAAGGCTTTCGCTGACCAACACCGTGTCGCCTCGTTCCTCGATCGTCACCGTTCCTTCCTCGGTGGTCCAGCGATGCCTCCCTTTCAGCACTTCAACCTTGTGCTCGTCGTCCCCCGCCGCATTTCGAGAATTACCGGGCTCAGCCTCCTCGGCTTTCTTATACCGTTGCGGCAGCGAGTGCGAATAAATCGCAGCAAATTCCTCAGCCTTTTCCGGACTCGACCAGCGCGACACGTAGAGCAACCCTAGCGGCGCCGCCGTATCCCCCTTGGGCCGCGCCGCATAGTAATATCCGCCGCGCCACTCCGGATAGAGCCGCTTCGAGAGCTCCGGACCCACGTACTGATCCATCAGCATGGCCACATCAAATTCGCCCATGGCGCCAATATCGAAGCGATCATAGTTCTTGAAGTCATGAGCAAAATCGGGCACGGGCATGGGTTCGACCTTCTCGCCTGATAAATAAGTCTCGGGCTGCATGATCTGCCTCGTGGTATGCGGAGGATTAGCCAGCACCCCGGCAAAAGCCTTCTGTTTTCCTCCCACTTCAATCAGCTTGATCACGAATTCCAGCCCGTGACTGTAGGGGAAGGTCAGCGATTCTTTGAGAAAAATCGGAGCATTCTTGAACGCCGTCGAATCCGGTGTTCCATTGGTCATTTCTGATTCCATCGACTTCACCAACTCCGGCGAATCCTCAATCGAGCGGCCCACGGGCGCCAGCGCGTAGTCCAGCATTACCGCTTCCGCCTGGCCTTCCACGACGGCCTGGCGCGCATTCCCCATTTCATCGCTTTCGATGTCGGCGGGTGTGGGATTCTTCTTGGTCTCCCCCAGGTCCTTCTCACCCTTTCTCATCCACTTCTGTAAACCCACCGACTGATCCTGCAGCGCGTGGGTCAGCTCGTGGGCCAGAACTGGTTCCTGCTCCTCCAGCGGAACCCAATCCAGCAAATTCACCGTCTTTGTTTTCGGATCGTAATAGCCGGCTACTTGTTCACGCAGCAAGTCCACGAGCAGTTTTTCCAGGTTGAAGTCGCGCGGCAGGAGACCGAATTTTTTCAGCACCAGCTCCGACCGCTTGAGTCGCTTCGCGTCTTCGTCATTCGTATGCTTTTCAAGATAAGCCACCACTTCATCACGGCTGGTCAGCCTGCGCTTGACTTGGTGTTTGATCGCAAGCCCAGTCTTTTTGCTGTCGAAAACCAGGATCTCATCCACGCTGTGAAAGAGTTCTTTCGCCTGCTGTGGAGTGATTTTGACTTCTTCCTTGGGTGGAGCTGGTTGCTGCTCTTGTGTGGGGCGGACACTTTTGTCCGCCTGCATTTGATTTTGATCTTGGTTTTGACCTTGATTTTGATCCTGCTCAACCCCGCCCGGCGTAGTCTCGGATACGGTCTCCACGGACGACCTGGAACTCTGCGCCAGGCAGACAATTCCGCCGCATACCCCCAGCAAAAACACCACCGTCGCAAGGTGCGGCAGCCGTTTCTTTGCAATCCATTTCGCCGTTATCATTGCCTTCGAGTCTATACTTTCGCCTGTCCCAGGTGGAAAAGCCGCCCTACCTCATTCAGCGGCGGACATCAGACAAAGACTGATGATAAGATTGCGCCCTCAGCCAAACTTTTTTTCGGACGGCTCGACGTCACCATAAGTGAGGTCTCAACCATGTCGTTAGCCTTGAATTCCGGTCGTTGCACCGGTCTCGTAGCTGGTCTGTTCGCCGCAGCCCTTATTCTTCTGACCCTCTCTGCCTTACCCATTTCCGCACAGGATGCTCCCTCTCCAAACAAGCGCCTGCTTGGCTATTACACGGCATGGTCGAAGTACAACACTCCGCCGTATGCAGCGAGCCAGATCCCCTACTCGAAACTCACCCACATCGCGCACGCCTTCGTGCGGCTGGCTAAGACCGACGGCACACTCGGAATTCCTCCCGGCACGATCGAGCCTGCACTCATCTATAAGGCGCACGCCGCCGGCGTCAAGGTGCTGATCTCAATTGGCGGTGGCGACGGCATTCAAGGCCCACGCTTCAACACAATGGCGGCTTCGGAAACTTCCCGCCAAGCCTTCGTAAAAAATGTCCACGACTTCCTGGTCAAGTTCGGCTACGACGGTGTCGACATTGACTGGGAGGTGCCCAACGCGCGGGACCGCGCCAATTGCACTACGCTCATGCAGGAACTGCGCAACGCCCTGCCTTCCCCGTGGTTGATTTCCATGGCCACCCCCTCCGATCCGCGTAGGTGGGGACAGGGCTTCGACATCCCCGCGCTGGCCCCGTTGCTCGACTTCATGAACGTCATGACCTACGACTTCTACGGGTCCTGGTCGACCTCGACAGGCCACGTTTCCCCAGTGCTGCAGAGCCCCGCCGACCCTGATCAGGCCGGCAGTGTGAAATCTTCGATGGACCTTTATGCCAATCAGTATGGCGTGCCCCGCGCGCAGCTCAATATCGGGACGCCCTTCTACGGATACGAATTCGACGGTACCGACCAATTGTGGGCACAGTGCAGCACCTGCGTGAACTCTTCGCACAGGTACGCTCCCTACATCAAAGCCCTGGTCAACCAGCAAGGCTGGACGCGCAAGTTCGACAATCTGGCATTGGCCCCGTACCTGACCAACCCGAATGTCCAGAACTCAAAGCTCCCCGGCTTCATCACCTACGATGATGAGGTGACCACCGCGGGAAAGACTCGCTACGTCATGCAGAACCGCGGCTTCGGCGGAATATTTATGTGGGAATTGAGCGGCGATTATGACGGCCACACCCAGAGTCTGCTGGACGCCATGTACAACGCGTGGAAGTCGGCGCCGTAGTTGAGCGGCTGAGACACAGAAATAAGTTTGTCATCATTCTGAGCGGAGTGGAAACGCGGCGAAGCACGAATCTCGGGGAAGGAATCCGCCTCACTTCCTCTGGCAAT
>WNEZ01005334.1_pt1 | contig 12678 bp, 13 predicted proteins | sample 5400521 | NCBI WGS metagenome assembly WNEZ01 (sample SAMN13153339, study PRJNA577476) | soil metagenome | isolation source: 120 cm saprolite under Douglas fir tree site 2 hole 1 replicate 1 | place: USA:California | collected 2015-04-18 | reverse complement strand
CGGGCAATCGAACGCTGAGGGTCTTCATGGCATGCTTTTAGTGCATTTATGGCGTCGCGCAATACAAGCGGCTCTGTGCCGATGTCGGAGCTGATGCCATCACGAGGCCTTGTGCAACGACGCGCGAATGTCCATGATAAGGACACGGCCTGGGGTGCCGCGGCGACGCGGCTGAGATCAAACCCACTGAACCTGTCTGGGTCATGCCAGCGAAGGGAGCCGCCGGTTGCCGAGCCGCCGCTCACGTCACACCGCCAAGCCCGACGTCGCCGTCATCGGCGCCGGCGTCATCGGGCTCGGCATCGCCTGGCGGCTGGCGGCGCGGGGCGCCTCGGTCGCGGTGTTCGACCGCGGCGCGGCCGGCGCCGGGGCGAGCCATGCCGCCGCCGGCATGCTCGCGGCCTGCGCCGAGGCCGAGCCGGGCGAGGAGGCCCTCGTCGCGCTCGGGCGCGAGAGCCAGGCGCGCTGGCCGGCATTCGCCGCCGAGCTGCAGCAGGTTTCCGGCATCGACGTCGAGCTGCGGCCGGAGGGCACGCTCGTGCTCGCCCTGACGGCGGACGACCAGGCGCGGCTCCACCACCATCTTGCGTTCCAGCAGCAGCTCGGGCTGCCGCTCTCCTGGCTCTCGGCCGCCGAGACGCGGCGGCGCGAGCCGCACCTCGCGGGCAAGCTCGCCGGCGCGGTGTTCTCGCCGCAGGATACCCAGGTCGATAACCGCAAGCTCGTGGCGGCGTTGCGGATCGCCGCCGAGGCCGCCGGCGCCCACGTCAACGAGCATCGGCCGGTGCGCGCGATCTCCTCAAACGGAGGACGCGTCGATGGCATCGTGCTTGGCGATGACACAAAGATCGCGGCCGGCGCGGTGGTGCTGGCGGCCGGCGCGTGGTCGCGCGGCATCGAGGGAATCGAGCCGCGGCCGCCGGTGCGGCCGATCAAGGGCCAGATGCTGGCGCTGCGCATGGACGCGGCCGCGCCGCTCCTGACCCACGTGCTGTGGGCGCCCGGCGCCTACCTGGTGCCGCGCCGCGACGGCCGCCTCCTCGTCGGCGCGACCGTCGAGGAGAAAGGCTTCGACGCGACGCTGACCGCGGGCGGCATGCTGACCCTGCTCGAGGCGGCCTGGCGGGCGATGCCCGCGATCGAGGAGCTGCCGATCGAGGAAACGTGGGTCGGCCACCGGCCCGGGAGCCGCGACGACGCGCCGATCCTCGGCGCCGGTGCGCTCGGCGGGCTCGTCTACGCGACCGGCCATCATCGCAACGGAATCCTGCTCACGCCGATCACCGCCGACACGATTGCGCGCCTCATCCTCGACGCCGTCGCCGAGCCGGTCATCCGGCCGTTCGGCATCGAGCGGTTCGCGCCGCCGCGCGCGGCCGCCGCGGAATGAGAATAAGGGAGAAGGTCATGACGCAAGCCCTTGTCGAGCCTCGCATCAGGATCAACGCTTGCCGCGCTGCTCGCGGAAAAAGCCGTCGATACCGGCCAGCGCGGCATCGCGGTCGCGGTCAACGGCGCAATCGTGCCGCGCGCGGCGTGGCCGCAGACGCGGCTTTCCCCCGGCGACAGCGTCGAGATCGTGCGCGCCCGGCAGGGCGGCTAAATTTGGAGGAGGCATCATGTCCGATCCCCTGATCATTGCCGGCCGCGAGCTGACCTCGCGCCTGTTTCTCGGCACCGCGGGCTATCCCAACCGCCAGCTCATGCTCGACGCGATCGCCGCGAGCGGCACCGAGATGGTGACCGCCTCGATCCGCCGCATCAGCCTCGCCGGCGAGGACGAGAGCCTGATCGACCTGATCCCCAAGCACGTCCATTTCCTGCCCAACACCGCCGGCTGCCAGACCGCCAAGGACGCGGTGCTCACCGCCGAGCTCGCGCGCGAGGCGCTTGAGACCGATTGGATCAAGCTCGAGGTGATCGGCGACCGCGAGCTCCTCTATCCCGACACCGAGGAGCTCGTGCGCGCGACCGAGATGCTGGTCGCGAAGGGTTTCACCGTGCTGCCCTACTGCACCGACGATCCCGTCGTCTGCCGCAAGCTCGCGGACGCCGGCGCTGCCGCGGTGATGCCGCTCGGCTCCCCGATCGGCTCCGGGCTCGGCATCTGCAACCCGCACCTGATCGAGCTTGCCTGCGCGCGCTCGCCGGTGCCTGTCGTGCTCGATGCCGGCATCGGCACCGCCTCCGATGCGGCGCTCGCCATGGAGCTCGGCTGCGCCGCGGTGCTGCTCAATACCGCGGTGTCGAAGGCGCGCGATCCCGTGACGATGGCGCGGGGGATGCGCGCGGCGGTCGAGGCCGGCCGCTGCGCACGGCTCGCCGGCCGCATCCCCAAGCTCGCCCATGCGGAGCCGTCGAGCCCGCAGTTCGGCCTGGTGGGGACGTGAACGCTCTTTGTCATTCCGGGGCGCGGGCGATGAACGCCAACTCAAGGTCGTCATTGCCGGGCTTGACACCCCAAGTCGGGTTTACCCGACTTGGGGCATTCAATATTGCGAAACTCGGGCAAGCCCGAGTTTCGATGCAATCCATCCATCTTCGTAAGAAGATTCTCGCAAAGAAGATGGATGCGCGGGTCAAGCCCGCGCATGACGAACGGTGAGGGCACATGAATCTCCCCGACCCGCCGCTTTTGCTGGTCACCGACCGCCGTCAGGCCCGGCGGCCTCTGGACGAGGTGGTGGACGCGGCGTTGGCGGCCGGCTGCCGCTGGGTCAGCCTGCGCGAGAAAGATCTCGCGGCCGACGATCAGATCGCGCTGGCGTGGGCGCTCGCGCCGATCGCGCGACGGCATGGGGCGTGCCTGACGCTGCACGGCGATGCCGATTTGGCGCAGGCCTGCGGCGCCGACGGCGTGCATCTGCCGGCCGGCAGCGATCCGGCGGCGGCGCGCAAGCTCATGGGACCGGGCAAGCTCATCGGCGTGTCGATCCACACCGTCACCGAGGCGGCGGCGATCGATCGCCACGCCGTCGACTATGCCATCGCCGGCCCGGCCTTCGAGACGCCGAGCAAACCGGGCTACGGCCCGGAGATCGGCCGCAAGGGGCTTTGCGAGATCGCATCGGCGGCGCCGGTCCCGGTGCTCGCGATCGGCGGGCTCAATGTGACGCGCGCGGCCGAGGTGCTGGCGGCCGGTCCGGTCGGCATCGCGGTCATGGGCGGCGTCATGCGCGCGAGCGATCCGGGCCGCGAGGTGAGGGGACTGTTGCGCGTGCTCGCGCAAGCCCGGCGGCGATAGGGATCATCGGTGGAGCGTCTCCTTATGCTCGCGGCAGGCGTTGAATTGCGGCTGCGACCGCGCCTGCCCGCGGTTGGTCGATGTTGTCGAGACTGTCGAGCGCCGCCTCGGCCAAGTCCGGCATCGCGCGGGCGATGCGGCCGAGCAGCACGACGCATTCCTCATCGGCGATCGACGTTATCGCATCGATTACCTCTTCGGATGGCTCGCTGCGGAGCAGGCTCTTGAGCGCCGGACGAGCTTCAACGCGTCCCATGTGTCCGAGGGCGCATGCCGCCGCCTTGGCGACGGCTCGGTCGAGGTCGTCGAGCAGATCGACCAACACGGCGATAAGCTCCGGCAACGGACGGGCGCAGCGACAGGCGTCGGCCCGGATGCCGGGCTCGGAATGCCGCAGCAGCCAACGCAAGACATCGGCCGACAGCGTCGCGCGCAGCCGAGCGGCGGCGGTAAGCGCAACGCTCAAAGTCGGTCCCCGTACCACCGCGCGCTCGATCATCTCGGCCACGGCATGCGCCGCATCGCGGCCGCCGATCACGGCGAGCGCCTGCAGCGCGGCGGCTTGTTCGGGCACCATGCGGTCGAGGCCGAAACCCGCAAAGCGCCGGCCCAGGGCGACGAGCGCGGGCACGGCCGCGGCGAGCCGCCGTCGCCCGGCTTCCGCAGCGAGCTCCGCGCTCTCGGCCAACCCCGATCCCGGGATCGCGGCCATCAACGCCTCGTCGTCCATGTCCGCGGCCGTGAGCGCGCGCGGCGCGCCCTGCGGCGGGGCGTGGCTCGTCTGCACCCCGGTGTCGGAGAAGAGATCGAGTTGTCGTTCGGCCATGGGCGGATGATGAGCAGCGCTATCGGGCTGTCAAACGCCTCTCACGGTGGTCACGCGCAACGTATCGGACTTTTCACCGACCGGCGTTCCCAGGCTCAATCCGTTCGAACGGCCGATGCGGCGGAGGGCCGCAGCTGGCAGCAAACTGCCTCGATTCAAGAAGCCGCATGGTTCGAGGGACCTTGTCCTGACAATGTACGGCTGTTAGATAAGCGTCGCGGAGAGAGCTCATGAGCGACGTGCCGGAAGCCCGTTCCGAGCGGGTGGATTTGCGGATGACGCCAGCGGCCAAGCGGACGCTGCAACGTGCTGCGGCCGTCTCCAATAAGACCCTGACCGAGTTCCTGCTGGATACGGGTCTTAACGCCGCATTTGATGCGCTGTCCGATCGGCGGGTATTCCAGCTCGACGAGAAGCGTTGGGCGAAGTTCATGCGGCAGCTTGCTGCACCGCCAAAGAAAAATGCTCGGCTGCGTAAGCTCCTTACCCGCAGACCCTCCTGGAAGGCGTGAGCGGCAATCGCTTCGAACTGCGAGCTCCAGCGCCGCTCGCGGCCGACCATGAGCTCGAGGCTTTCGACTGCGGCATTGCGGCTCTCGATGAATGGCTGAAGCGGCGTGCCCGGCGCAACGAAGCGGAAGGAGCCTCGCGCACCTTCGTGATTTGTGGAGGCCGACGCGTGATCGGCTATTACAGCCTTGCCGCCGGATCGGTCCTGCACGCCGTCGCCACCGGCAAAATCCGCCGCAACATGCCCGATCCAGTGCCCGTCGTGCTGCTTGGACGGCTTGCCGTCGATCGACAATGGCAAGGCAAAGGTCTCGCGGCTGACCTGCTCTCGGATGCCGTATTACGCATCGTCGGCGCGGCTGAAACAGTCGGCGTGCGTGCCATCCTCGTGCCTGCCATCTCGCAAGCAGCCAGGAATTTCTACGAAAAGCACGGGTTTCGCGCGTCGTCGGTCGAGCCGATGACTCTGATGATTACGATTGATGAGGCGCAAAGGATATTGGACTGACGCGCATCCCGGACCACGTGGCTGGTCGTGATAGATGACGGGAAATTCGTCGGCAGCAAGAATTGCGTTCCTAAATTTCCGCGCGCTCGGAGATCGTCAGTGCGGCGATCGCCTCGGCGTCTGCGTTGCCATTTCAGCTGCAATGTTCGTCAACCAGTCAATTGCACCGGGCGTGGTTAGCCATTCGAAGCCCCATTCCTCGAAGTAGTTGGCCGCCTCGTCCTCGCCGCCCACGGTGAGGTAGCCGGTCGTCGATGGTTTTGCCTTCTTCCTGCCGGCCAGAACGGCGGGAACGTGACTATTCGCCTTGCAAGCTTTCTTCGCCAGTTCCTCGGCCTTCTCCTCTCTGGGTTCATTTTCGCGCAAGGCGATGAGCGCCTGGGTATAGAGCCAGGACGCGCTGCAATCCTCTTCAAATCTCTTGAGGAGCTTCTTCAACGCTTCGGTATCGCCGCGCTTCATCAGGCATGCAGCAAGGGCATAACGAACGCCTTGGTTGTCGCCGGGGTTCAGCCTCAGCATGTCTTGATAGTGGCTGATCGCAGCGTCGGTCTCTCCGAGCGCGCCGAGGGTCGCGGCCAGTCCCGCCCGTGCGCGCATGTAGGGTCTGGTTTCGAGGAAGCCCCAGAAATGCCCCGCATACTCTTTGAATCCTTCGGACCCAAGCGCCTGCCCTCCCATCTCGACCCCCTTGCGATAGTACTCCAACCGCTCTTCGGCCGATTTGGCCTGTTCTTCGGCGAGCAGAACATAGGCATCTGCGCAGAGCGGCGAAATTGTAAGGGCCTTGCGGGCGAGAGCGACGCGGGCGCGCGGGTTGGTCTGATCCCATGCCTCGTATATAACGTCCTGCGCCTTGGCCGTCGCGTCGCCAGATTGGCGCCCGCCGATCGCCGACATGAAACCTTCGATGGCACGCCGGCCGGGAAGGGTCGCAACGTTGGGTGCGCTTTTCGACGACTGCGTAACGGTTTTTCTACGTCGCCGTTTCTTCGATACCGGCATTTGTCGGCTCCTTCTTTGTGTCGCGCCGTCCTGCCGATCTTCCTCGCAGCGGTCCATACGTCAATCGCTGAACGCGTCTATCCACCGTTCTTCGCTTTCCCCGGCATTCGCCCGGGAAGAATTTTTTCGCGTTATCCCCGCCCGCGGTATGGGGCCACGCCTTGCTCAGGCAGCCACATGTCCGCCGGCAGCCTGCCGTGTTGCCAGAACACGTCGATCGGCATGCCGCCGCGCGGGTACCAGTAGCCGCCGATGCGCAAGAATTTCGGCTTGATCAGCGCGACCACTTTTTTGCCGATGGCGACGGTGCAATCCTCGTGGAAGCTGCCGACATTGCGGAAGCTGCCGAGATGGAGCTTCAGCGACTTCGACTCCAAGAGCCATTTGCCCGGCACGTAGTCGATCACGAGATGGGCGAAATCGGGCTGCCCGGTGATCGGGCAAAGCGTGGTGAATTCGGGCGCGGTGAAGCGCGCGACGTAATCGGTGTCGGGATGCGGGTTGGCGACGCGGTCGAGCACGGCCGCCGCCGGCGAGGCGGGAATGCGGCTCGGCTTGCCGAGATGAAGCGTTTTTCTGGCCATCCGCCGTATCCGTAATCGGTGTCGCCGGCCACTATCGCACGTTCACGGGTTTACTGGATGCCCTGCTTTCGCGGGGCATGACAAGGGCGTTGCTGATCCTGTAGAAGCCCCGCAACGAGCGCGAAAGCGGGACGCCCCATGACCGCCATCACCGACATCATCGGCCGCGAGATCCTCGACAGCCGCGGCAATCCCACCGTCGAGGTCGACGTCGTGCTCGAGGATGGATCGAAGGGGCGCGCCGCCGTGCCCTCGGGCGCTTCGACCGGGGCGCACGAGGCGGTCGAGTTGCGCGACGGCGGCAAGCGCTATCTCGGCAAGGGGGTGCGCAAGGCGGTCGATGCGGTCAACGGCGAGATTTTCGACGCCGTCGGCGGGATGGACGCCGAGGCGCAGACGAAGATCGACGAGACGCTGATCGCGCTCGACGGCACGCCGAACAAGGGCCGGCTCGGCGCCAATGCCATCCTCGGGGTCTCGCTCGCGGTGGCGAAGGCGGCCGCGGCGGCGGGTCGGGTGCCGCTCTACCGCTACGTTGGAGGAATCGCGGCGCGGCTCCTGCCGGTGCCGATGATGAACATCGTCAATGGCGGCGTGCACGCCGACAATCCGATCGATTTCCAGGAATTCATGATCATGCCGATCGGCGCCGCTTCCTTCGCCGAGGCGCTGCGCATGGGCTCGGAGGTTTTCCACACGCTGCGCGCCGCCCTCAAGCAGGCCGGCCACAACACCAATGTGGGCGACGAGGGCGGCTTCGCCCCCGATCTGCCGTCGGCCGGTGCCGCGCTTGACCTCGTGGTGAAAGCGATCGAGCAGGCCGGCTTCGCGCCCGGCAAGGACGTGATGCTTGCGCTCGACCCGGCCGCGACGGAATTCTTCAAGGACGGCGCCTACGTGTACGCAGGCGAGGGCAAGAGCCGCTCGAGCGAGGAGCAGGCGAAGTATCTCGCCGAGCTCGCCGCCCGCTATCCGATCGTCTCGATCGAGGACGGCATGGCCGAGGACGACATGGCCGGTTGGAAGATCCTCACCGACCTGATCGGCGACAAGTGCCAGCTGGTCGGCGACGACGTGTTCGTGACCAATGTCGCGCGCCTTGCCGACGGCATCAGGAACGGCATCGCCAACTCGATCCTGATCAAGGTCAACCAGATCGGCACCTTGACCGAGACGCTGGCGGCGGTCGAGATGGCGCACAGGGCCGGCTATACCGCGGTGATGTCGCATCGTTCCGGCGAGACCGAGGATTCGACCATCGCCGATCTCGCGGTTGCGACCAATTGCGGGCAGATCAAGACCGGCTCGCTCGCGCGCTCCGACCGGACGGCGAAATACAACCAGCTCTTGCGCATCGAGGAGGAGCTCGGCGCGCAGGCGAAATTTGCCGGCCGCGCGGCGCTCAAGGCGTTGCGCTGAGACGAATGCGATCGACTCGGCACCGCCTCCAGTCCATTAAAGCCGTCTTAACGCCGCGACGGCATGGTCGCGGCCATGGTCACCCGCAAGCGGTTCCGTGCCGTCCTCAACGCGCTCGCGCTCTACACCATCGCCGCGCTGGTGATCGGCTATTTCGGCGTCAATGCCTATTCCGGCAATCGCGGGCTGCGCGCCCAGCAGGACCTCGACCAGCAGATCATGCAGTTGAGCGGGGAGCTCGCCGCGCTCAAGGCCGAGCGCGCCGGCTGGGAGCGCCGCGTGTCGCTGCTCAAGCCCGAGAGCATCGATCCCGACATGCTCGACGAGCGCGCCCGGGCGTTGCTCGACTATGCCGATCCCCGCGAGCTGATCCTGCGCCGCAAGCCCTGATCTTCCCGGCCTCGCGCGCCGGACTTTGCGGAACGCCTTCCGACTGCCTATGTGCGCCGCCGAGAGGCGCGGACACCGTCGCCATCCCATGCGCTTCCGCCATCCTGCGATTTCGGCTATTGGGAGGACGGCCGCCGCAACGATACCCCGCCCATCCCCGAGGAGAGAAATGGCCGTCGCCAGCAATAGACCAGCGGCCCAGCCGGCTGCAGCGCGCGAGGCGTCCGCGGAACAACCGGCGCAGGTGGCCGAATTCAGCAAGGAGCAGGAACTCGCGGCGCTGCGCCAGATGCTCCTCATCCGACGCTTCGAGGAGAAGGCCGGGCAGCTCTACGGCATGGGCCTGATCGGCGGCTTCTGCCACCTCTATATCGGCCAGGAGGCCGTCGTCGTCGGCATGCAGCTGACGATCAAGCCGGGCGACGAGGTCATCACCGGCTACCGCGATCACGGCCATATGCTGGCCTGCGGCATGGACCCAAAGGGCGTCATGGCGGAACTGACCGGCCGGCGCGGCGGCTACTCCAAGGGCAAGGGCGGCTCGATGCACATGTTCTCGGTCGAGAAGCGTTTCTTCGGCGGCCATGGCATCGTGGCCGCCCAGGTCCCGCTCGGGACCGGCCTCGCCTTCGCCAACCATTACCGCGGCAACGACAACGTATCCCTGACCTATCTGGGGGACGGCGCCGTCAATCAGGGCCAGGTCTACGAGAGCTTCAACATGGCGAAGCTGTGGAAGCTCCCGGTGATCTACATCATCGAGAACAATCAGTACGGGATGGGAACGGCGGTCGCGCGCGCGTCGGCGACCACCAACCTGTCCCAGCGCGGGCGATCGTTCGACATCCCGGGCGAGCAGGTCGACGGCATGGACGTGCGCGCGGTCAAGGCGGCCGGCGAGCGGGCGGTCCGGTGGTGCCGCGACGGCAATGGGCCCATCATTCTCGAAATGCTCACCTATCGCTATCGCGGCCATTCCATGTCGGATCCGGCGAAATATCGTCCCAAGGAAGAAGTCGACAAGGTGCGCACCGAGCACGATCCGATCGAGCAGGTGCGCAGCCGGCTGTTGAAGAAGGGCTTCGCCACCGAGGACGCGCTGAAGAAGATCGACGCCGAGGTGCGCGCCATCGTCAACGAAGCCGCCGAGTTCGCCACCAACGACGCGGAGCCCGATCCGGCCGAGCTCTACACCGACGTCTACCGATAGTCTCGACGCCGAGCCGCCCATGCCGATCCAGGTATTGATGCCCGCGCTGTCGCCCACGATGGAGAAGGGCAACCTCGCCAAGTGGCACAAGAAAGAGGGCGACGCGATCAAGTCCGGCGACGTCATCGCCGAGATCGAGACCGACAAAGCCACCATGGAGGTGGAGGCGGTCGATGAAGGCACGCTCGGCCGCATCCTGGTGCCGGAGGGCACCAACGACGTCGCGGTCAATACCCCGATCGCCATGATCCTCGGTGAAGGCGAGGACGCCTCCGCCTTGAAGGACGGCGGCGCAACCGCGCGCCAGCAGAAGGCCACGGAATCGGCTCCGCCCGCCAAGGCCGAGCAGCCGGCGCCGCAGGTCAACCGCGCGCCGGCGCCGCCGAAGCAAGCGCCCGCCGCGCCGGCGCAGCCGCAGGCGGCGGCCGAGCCCGAGGTGCCGGAAGGCACCGAGATGGTCACCATGACGGTGCGCGAGGCGTTGCGCGACGCCATGGCCGAGGAGATGCGCCGCGACCAGGACGTGTTCGTCATCGGCGAGGAGGTCGCGGAATATCAGGGCGCCTACAAGGTCACCCAGGGCCTGCTGCAGGAATTCGGCGCCCGGCGGGTGATCGACACCCCGATCACCGAGCACGGATTCACCGGGCTCGGCATCGGCGCCGCGATGGCGGGCCTCAAGCCGATCGTCGAGTTCATGACCTTCAATTTCGCCATGCAGGCGATGGACCAGCTGATCAATTCGGCGGCCAAGACCCGCTACATGTCGGGCGGACAGATGGCCGTGTCGGTGGTGTTCCGCGGGCCGAACGGTCCGGCCGCGCGCGTCGCCGCCCAGCACAGCCAGGATTATTCCGCCTGGTACTCGCACATTCCAGGGCTCAAGGTGATCGCGCCTTATTCGGCGGCCGACGCCAAGGGGCTGCTCAAGGCCGCGATCCGCGATCCCAATCCGGTCATCTTTCTCGAAAACGAGATCCTCTACGGTCACAGCTTCCCGGTGCCCAGGCTCGAGGATTACGTCGTGCCGATCGGCAAGGCAAAGATCGCGCGCGCCGGCAGCGACGTCACCGTCGTCGCCTGGTCGATGGGCATGAGCTATGCGCTCAAGGCCGCCGACGAGCTCGCCAAGGACAATATCAGCGCCGAGGTTATCGATCTGCGCACGCTCCGGCCGATGGACACCGCGACCATCGTGGAGTCCGTGAAGAAGACCGGCCGCGTGGTCACGGTCGAGGAAGGCTGGCGGCAATCGGGCATCGGCGCCGAGGTCGCCGCGAGCGTGACCGAGCAGGCCTTCGACTGGCTCGATGCGCCGGTCACCCGCGTCGCCGGCAAGGACGTGCCCATGCCCTACGCGGCCAATCTCGAGAAGCTCGCGCTGCCCTCGGTCGCGGAGGTGGTCGAGGCGGCGAAGGCGGTCTGCTACCGGTGAGGATGCGATGGCGAGTTTCGATGCGCTGCACGTGCCGCCGAGCGCGCTGGAGCACGGCGGGGTCGAAGTGTTGCGCGCGGCCATCGTCGAGGGCGGCCTGCACGTGTCGCTGCGCCGCGCCTTCGACGATCCGCAGGCCTGGGGCATGCTGATCGCCGACGTTGCGCGGCACGCCGCGCGCATCTTCGCCAAGGAGACCAAGCTCAGCGAGGACGAGGCCTTGGAGCGCATCCGCTCGATGTTCGATGCCGAGATGGACGCGCCGACCGATCCCGGCACCACCAGCGCGATCAGCTGAACGATCGGAAACGTGCCATGCCGGTCAACATCCTCATGCCCGCGCTGTCGCCCACCATGGAGAAGGGCAACCTCGCCAAATGGCTCAAGAAGGAGGGCGACAAGGTCCAGCCCGGCGACGTGATCGCCGAGATCGAGACCGACAAGGCGACCATGGAATACGAGGCGATCGACGAGGGCACGCTCGCCAAGATCGTGGTGCCCGAAGGCACTCAAGATGTGCCGGTCAATCAGCTGATCGCGGTGCTGGCGGAAGAAGGCGAGGACGTGAAGGCGGCGGCCGCCGCCGCGGCCGGCAAGGGCCCGTCGCCGAAGCCTGCCGCGGCCGCGCCGAAGTCGGCCGGCGCTGCAACAGCCTCTCCCCAACGGGGAGAAGGAACTCCACCGAGCCAGCCGCCACCGACGCGATCCACCTCTTCCCAGGGCGAAGAAGTCGGCGCGCGCAATGCGGCCGGCGAGGGGGCTCGCACCGAACGAGCCAACCGCATCTTCTCTTCGCCGCTGGCGCGGCGGCTCGCCAAGGACGCCGGCATCGAGCTTGCCCGCATCCGGGGGTCCGGCCCGCATGGCCGTATCATCGCGCGCGACGTCGAGGCGGCGAAATCGGGCAAGGGGCTCGCCCCGGCGGCCGCTCCCGCCGCGGCGCCGCTCGCCGTGCAGGCGCCGGCGGACGACAAGATCCGCGCGCTGTTCGAGCCGGGCTCCTACGACGTCGTCCCGCACGACAACATGCGCAGGGTGATCGCGCGGCGCCTCGTCGAGGCCAAGCTCACCATCCCGCATTTCTATCTCACGCTCGACTGCAGCATCGGCAAGCTCCTCGCCGCGCGCGAGGAGATCAATGCGGCGGCGCCAAAGGACAAGGACGGCAAGCCGGCCTACAAGATTTCGGTCAACGACTTCGTCATCAAGGCGCTGGCGCTGGCGCTGCAACGGGTGCCGGAGGCGAACGTGACCTGGACCGAGGCCGCCATGCTCCGGCACAAGCATTCCGACATCGGCGTCGCGGTCGCGATCCCGGGCGGGCTGATCACCCCGGTCGTGCGCAAGGCCGAGGGGAAATCGCTCTCCGTCATCTCCAACGAGATGAAGGATTTCGCCGCGCGGGCCCGCCTGCGCAAGCTCAAGCCGGAGGAATATCAGGGCGGCTCGAGCGCGGTGTCGAATCTGGGGATGTACGGGATCAAGGATTTCGCCGCGGTGATCAACCCGCCGCACGCCAGCATCCTTGCGGTCGGCGCCGGCGAGGA
>WNEZ01004867.1_pt1 | contig 12678 bp, 14 predicted proteins | sample 5400521 | NCBI WGS metagenome assembly WNEZ01 (sample SAMN13153339, study PRJNA577476) | soil metagenome | isolation source: 120 cm saprolite under Douglas fir tree site 2 hole 1 replicate 1 | place: USA:California | collected 2015-04-18 | reverse complement strand
TGCATCACCAGGACGGGCACGGTGATCTTCTTGAGGTCTTCGGTGAAATCGGTCTGTGAGAAGGCGACGATGCCGTCGTAATGCGCCTTGGCGCCGCCCATCATGCCCTGGCGCCACCAATTCTGGATGATGGCCTCCGAGGCTTTGGCGCCCGGCCGGTTGTAGCCATAGAAGGGACCCGCCGGAAGGTCGCGATAAAATTGCGAGCGATTGGCGGCGAGCTGCGCCTGAAATCCGTCAAAGACCTCTTTGGGGAGGCCGCCGGGATTGGCCGGTGTCTTCACCATCAAGGGTGGCACCGCGCTGATGATGGCCGCCTTCGCCACCCGGCTCTCGCCGTGCCGTCCCAGATAGTGCACCACCTCGCCGCCGCCGGTGGAATGGCCGACGTGAACGGCGTCCTTCAGATCGAGATACGCCGTCAAGGCCGCAAGGTCGTCCGCATAGTGATCCATGTCATGGCCGTCGCCGGTCTGGCTGGACCGGCCGTGGCCGCGGCGGTCATGGGCGATGACCCGATAGCCGTGATTGAGGAAGAACAGCATCTGCGTGTCCCGATCATCGGCCGACAGCGGCCAGCCGTGCGAGAACACCACCGGCTGACCACTGCCCCAGTCCTTGTAGTAGATTTCCGTGCCGTCTTTGGTCTTGATCGTTGCCATGGCAGGACTCCTTTGTGAAGGCCGTCAATTCCGGGGCAGCCCGCAGGGCTGAACCCGAAAATCCAGAGATGATGGCGTGAGATTCCGGGTTCGACACTTCGTGTCGCCCGGAATGACGCCCAAAGGCCGCTCAGGCATATGTCGGCATCGGCCGAAATCGCCTGATGGCACCGATGATCACAAGGACGAAAAACAACAGCACGATGCCTTGCACCACAGCGAACACCGGTCCAGACGGAGGATTACCCGGCGCCAGCGCCGTCAGGGCCGGCACTTTCAGGAATCCCTGAATGATGAGCACGAATATGTTGAGATAGAGCGAGATCATCGCGGTCACGGCATAGATCCAGCGCCAGGCGCCGGCAAGCCGCATGCCGTAAAGCGCGATACAGGCGATCGCCAGCAAGACCAGCGAGAGAATGCCGATCATGTGCGAGGGCAGCAACTTCTCAGACATCAGAGGCGGAATCAGAAAGCCGGTGGCGCTGGTTAAAATCGTGAACAGCAGGAAGATCGCGGTCAGGCCCGGCATCCGGCTGGAGCCGAGAATCCCGAACATGACCAGAATGCCCGAAACGATCGCGATCAGACTGATGATCACATGCACCGTGGTGAATGTAGCTAAACTCATACCTAGGATCATGACGCGTCCCCCCTTTTACAAACCGCGGCAAATGGTACGACCGGGGAAAGGAAATTGCCACATGCTCCGGTGGTGCCGGCGGCAATTCAGGCATGCGGCTTCGATCAAAAAAAGCGGAGGCCATGCCCAAGTTTTTTGCATGGCTGTCGCAAACAGCGCCAACGATGCTGACGGTATTCTAACGATTGAGGAATTCGACCAGCTTCGGGATCACCTGGTCCGGCGCTTCTTCCATCAGCCAGTGTCCCGATCCCTTGACGAGCACGCCCTCGACGTTGCTCGCCACCATCTTGCCCTGCTCGATCAGGAACGGACCGCCGGCTTTTTCCCCTGAAAGCACCAGCATCGGCATCGTCAGCCTGGTTTTTGCAAATCCTGCGAAATCCTCGGCGTCTTTTGGGAAGGCGCGGAAAACTTCCATCCCGGCGGCCATGTGGCCGGGCTGGGCATAGGCCTTGGCATAAAATTCGCGATCTTTTTCCGGCACCGATTTTCTTGGATCGGCGGCAAAATCGTTCCAGAAGTGCTCAAGGTAAATCCGTTCGCGCCCCGAGACCAGCGCCAACGGCGTCTTGCCGTAGAAATGGAAATGCCAGAGATCGCGCAGCAGGAAGACGCTGTTCCAGTCGCCGACACCGGGCAGGAACGCTTCCATCAGCACCAGCCGATCGACCTCGCCGGGGTATTGCGCCGCATAGGCGTAGGCCACCATCAGCCCGATATCGTGGCCGACCAGACGGATGCGGTCGTAGTTGAGATTTTTTACCAGCGCGTGGATGTCCCGCGCCATCGCCGCCTTGGTGTAACCATCCGCAGGCGCTGCGGATTCACCGAAGCCGCGCAAGTCAGGCGCGATCACGGTATGTTTGTCGGCCAATTTTGCGATCAGCGGCAGCCACATGTGGCTGGTTTCGGCATAGCCATGCAGCAGCACCACCGGATCGCCCGTGCCGGCGATCAGATAATGCAGCCTGACGCCGTTGACCTCGGCGAACTTGCTTTGCGGCGCCTGCATCCGATTCTTCCTTTTTATCGAGAGGCTTGCTCAGTAATAGCGCGGGATCGGACCGTTATGCGGCGTCATCCGGTCCGACAGGTCGAACAGGACTTCATCGACATAGCACCAGCCCCACCCCTCCGGCGGATCGTAGCCCTCGATGACCGGATGCTGCGTGGCGTGAAAATGACTGGTCGCGTGTTTGTGCGGAGAGTCGTCACAGCAGCCGACGTGACCGCAGGTGCGGCAGATCCGCAGATGCAGCCACTCGCTGCCGATCTTCAGGCATTCCTCGCAGCCGAGCGCGCTCGGCGTGACGCTGCGGATGCCGGCGATGTGGGTGCAGCCTTTTGCCATTCAGTTTCCTGTCCTTTCGTCATTGCGAGCCAACGGGTCGCAATGACGGTCTCAAAATCCTTGTCGTGTCGGCCGGGCATCGCATGCCCTAAAGCGCCGGTTTCGCGGCATCGCCAAGAAAACCGTGCAGCGCCGCCACCACCTGCGCGCCCTCGCCGATCGCGCCGCCGACCCGCTTGACCGATCCCGAGCGCACGTCGCCGACCGCGAACACGCCGGGCACCGAGGTTTCCAGCGCCGACGCCAGTTGTCCTTCGTTCTTTCTGCACTGCGCGCCGGTGACCACGAAACCTCCGCGATCGACCATGACACCGCAGCCCTCGAGCCAGCCGGTGGCGGGATCGGCGCCGACGAACAGGAACAGATTGCGGATGTCGGCGGAACTCTCTTCGCCGCCCAAACGGCTACGCCAGCGCACCCGTTCCAGCGAGGCGTCTTGGGTGCCTTCGAGCGCGACCACCTCGGCGTTGAACACCAATTCGATATTCGCCGTGGCCTCGATACGCTCGATCAGATAGCGCGACATGCTGGCGCCAAGGCCGCCGCCGCGGATCACCATGTTGACCTTTTTGGCGTGACCCGACAGAAACACCGCGGCCTGGCCGGCGGAATTGCCGGCACCGACCAGAACGATTTCCTGTTCGGTGCACAGCCGCGCCTCGATCGGCGACGCCCAGTACCAGACCCCGCGGCCTTCGAAATCAGCGAGGCTTGCGATCTCGGGCCGCCGATAGCGCGCGCCGCTCGCCACCACGATCGACCGCGCCCGCAACACCTCGTCACCGTCGAGTTTCAGGCCGAAGGTGCCGTCGGCGCGCGAGCAATCCAGCGACTTCACCGAGACCGGAATCATCATGTCGGCGCCGAATTTTTGCGCCTGGTTGAAAGCGCGGGCGGTCAGCGCCAACCCGGAAATCCCGGTGGGAAAACCGAGGTAATTTTCAATGCGCGCGCTGGCGCCGGCCTGCCCCCCGAACGCCCGCGCATCGCACACCGCGACGCTGAGCCCTTCGGACGCCGCATAGACCGCCGTCGACAATCCGGCCGGACCGCTGCCGACGATGGCGACATCGTAAACCTTGTCCTTGACAAGCGCGCGTACCATGCCGAGCGCGCGCGCCAGTTCGGATTCGCTCGGATTGCGCAGCACGGTGCCGTCGACGGTCACGACCAGCGGCCAATCCGTCGGCGACGGCGAATAGCGCGCAATCAGATCGGTCGCATCGTGATCGGTGGCCGGATCGAGCAGATGATGCGGATAGCCGTTGCGGGTGAGAAATCCCTGCAGCCTGATCACGCCGACCGAATTCGACGGACCGATCAGCACCGGGCCGCCGACGCCGCCCTGGATCAGGCTGACCCGGCGCAGGATCAGCGCGCGCATGATGCGCTCGCCGAGATCGGCTTCGGCGACCAGTAGCGCGCGCAATCGCTCCGGCGGAATCAAGAGGGTTTCGACGTCGCCCTCGGCATGGCCATCGACCAGTGCGATGCGGCCCGAAAGCTGACCGAGTTCGGCGAGAAATTGACCCGGCCCCTGATCGATCACCGGCGTGACGTGACCGAGGCCATCGCGCTGGGTGATCGCCACATGGCCGGACAGGATGACGAACATGCCGGGTCCGGGTTTGCCGGTCTCGAACAGTATTTCGCCATCGTTGTAATGACGCATCTCGCCGAACCGGCGCATGCGCGCGATTTCTTCCGGCGTCAGCGCCGGGAACGTCTGCTCATGACGCGCAAACGCAGGTGCGGTGGAACGGGTCGCATTCGTCTTGTTTTCCGTCTTGTTTTCCGTCGTGGTGTCCACGCCCATTTTTTTCTCACACAGTTCAACACACAAGGAACTTGCCGTGATGCCCGGGCATGTTGTGAGCCACCCGGCGGGCGGTCAAGGATTTCCTGGTTGTACCGGACCCGGCTATTTGACCGGCTTTTTTTGGCTGTCCTGATGTAGTGCGGCGTCAACGTCATCGGAAGGTGCGGCGATGATATGGCTTCGTCCCCTTGCCTGCGATTTTCGCCGCTTGAGATTTTCGCGCAACGCCAGCTTGAGCCGGTCCTGCTTTCGATTTTTCGCAGGCGTTGCGGTTTGTCCCTCGCGTTTATCCTTGTCATCCGTCATCGTGGACCTGTTCGAATGCGTCGCTCCGAATGAGCGGGAGAATAGAGTGATGGGCGAAATCCATGCGCTGGCACCTTTGCCGCAACGGACGCTGGAGGGCTGGCATCGCTTTGTCGCGTCAGGCGATCGCGACCTGCTGGCCTCCCTGCTGTCGGAACATATGGTGTTCCGCTCGCCGTTCGTGCAATCGCCGATACGGGGGCGGCCTGCGACCCTGCTGGTACTGACCACGGTGGTGCAGATTTTCGAGAATTTCCGCTATCACCGCAGCTTTGTCGGGGGCTCTCACGATGCCGCCCTCGAATTTTCCGCCCATATCGGCAAATGGCAGCTCAAGGGCATCGACCTCATCAAATTCAGCGAGACCGGCGAAATGACCGAATTCGAGGTCATGATCCGCCCCATCAAGGCGCTGGCCGCGCTGGGCGAGGAAATGGGGAACCGGATCGGCCCGCAACTGGCCCGGCTGAAGCAGGCCGCGGGCGCCCAAGGTTGATTAGGGCTGATTATATCTGATTATGGCGGTTTTTGGCGGCGGCCCGGCCGCACGCTTGCGCGGGATCAGGCCTTGTGGCAAGGATCGGCCCGCCTTGTTGGGGCCTTTTGGCCGATTCTCTTAAATCCAGGGCACGCTGCCGTAGCTCAGTGGTAGAGCACTCCATTGGTAATGGAGAGGTCGACAGTTCAATCCTGTCTGGCAGCACCAGTTTTTCTGGCATTTCCGAGCATTTTAGGTTTTTACCACTTAGCGTCCCACAGGGCCTTCTCCGGACGCCGCCTCTTCAAAGCCCCCGAACTGAAGCATAAATCTGCATATGTCACCTAGCAAATTGGCCGGTCGACGGTCCTTGATCTGGGAGAACTAGGTCCCGGATCGTCGAACTGACGTTAATGAAACTTTGCTAAAACCGCTCGCACCGATCCGCCGTTGCATGCAATGAATTGCCAATGCCAAAAGTGAACCACGATATCATGCGATGGGCGCGCGAGACCGCAGGGCTTTCGATCGACCAGGCCGTCGAAAAACTCGGAATCAACGACGCGAGAGGTGTGGTAGCCTCCGATCGGTTGACAGCGATTGAACAAGGTACAGTCGCGCCGAGCCGGCCTCTTCTGCTGAAGATGGCACAGCAGTACAGACGGCCGTTGGTCGCGTTCTACATGAGCGCAGCGCCTCAAAAAGGCGACCGGGGCCAAGACTTCCGGAATATTCCTGATCGCCAGTCCGGCGCCGAGGCACTGATTGACGCGCTGGTGCGAGATATACGCGCGCGGCAAAGTACGGTTCGCGATGTCCTAATTGACGAGGAAGAGACAAGGCCGCTTCGGTTCGTCGGTTCTATGACCATGGCCGACGGCGTCGAGGCAGTTCTTAATTCGATCCAGCGGACACTTGGAATCGATCTCGCAGAGTTCCGCACTCAGAGGTCGCCGGAACTTGCCTTCACGCTGCTTCGCTCGAGAGCCGAAGCCGCAGGCGTGTTTGTTCTGTTGATAGGGAATCTCGGAAGCCACCATACAGCAATAGACGTGGAAGCGTTCCGCGGCTTCGCGCTGGCCGATACGATCGCGCCATTCATTGTCATCAACGATCAAGATCACCGTTCGACTTGGTCTTTCACCCTGATCCACGAACTGGCTCATCTATGGCTGGGCACTACGGGGGTGAGCGGCGGGTCTGCCGACGTCCAGATTGAGAAGTTTTGTAACGACGTCGCCGCGGGTTTCCTGCTGCCCCGAACCGAAATCGCCTCTGTGCAGATCGACCACGATGCGGATCTGCAATCCGTGGCACGAGAAATCGGCGAGTTCGCTGAAGTTCGCCATGTGAGTCGATCCATGGTCGCTTACAATCTATTGCGCGCGGGCGTGATTAACGACGAAATGTGGCTGGCGCTGGCGGCTCTATTTCGCGAGCAATGGCGTCAAGGTCGTGACGCCCAGCGGGAAAGACAACGAGACGGGAGCGGTCCAAACTACTATGTCGTTCGCAGACATCGATTAGGCCCGGCGCTGCTTCAATTCGTCTCACGCAACATGAGCGAGGGCGCGCTAACGCCCACGAAGGCCGGGAGAGTGCTTGGCGTGAAGCCGCGTAGCGTCGGGCCACTGCTCGGCTCGGTCACGACGTCCGGCGGCCGGGCCGCGTAGACCCCATGCTGTACTTGCTGGATGCAAACGTCTTAATCACCGCGCACCACCTGTACTACCCGTTAGATAGCGTTCCTGAATTTTGGGCCTGGCCGGTGCATAAAGGAACCTCAGCCGATTTGAAAATGCCGATCGAGAACTACGAAGAGGTAAAGGACGGCAGCACCGACGAGGGACAGGATCTGCTTTTCGCGTGGGTTACTGCGGAAGAGACCAAATCTGCTATTTTGCTCGACGAAGAGGCTGATATGAACCTCGTCGCTCGCGTGATCAACGAGGGCTATGCACCCGATCTGACTGACGACGAAATTGTTCAAATTGGCCGCGACCCATTTTTGATCGCGTACGCTCTGGCCTCTCCGGAAAATCGATGCGTCGTGACGACGGAAGTGTCCGCGTCACGAAAGGTGAGGCAGAATCGACGCATTCCAGATGTTTGCCGAACGATGGGAGTTCAATGTTGTAACACGTTTGAGATGTCGAGGGCACTTGGGTTTAAGACCGGTTGGGCTCCGAATTGACGAGCTCTAGCGGCCCGATTTTCTTTGGCATTTTCGGGGGAATTGGGAACGTCATTTCGGCAAAATGAACTTGATCGAACGAAGATACATTGGTGCCGCCCAGCGCCGTCGATCTGATCCGCTTGATTTCGTGATGCGCTTGAACGTGGTGCGTCCGGCCTCTTCATACAGCATCATAAGCTGTGCACCTTCCGGCGGTTCAGGAATATCGCCGCGCACCGCTTCCCGAGGCGGGAGTTTGATTGCTCGCGCAAGGACACGCATGGAGGCGACGTCGGCCAGGTTCTGGCGCACGTTCACCACGCAGAGATTGAGATTGGCGAAGGTCACAAACCGCCTCGAAAGCCGTTGCATTAATGGCTCAACGACTAGGAAAACGCCCAAGGCGCCGGCATTTGCCTGGGGAATCCGTTGACTGAGTGATCGTTCTGCCCTGAATACACATAGCCGAGTGCGCGCACCCTGGGGTAGGGGAAGAGGCGGCACCCGGCTACGGGCCGCGCGGCGGTGCGGCCTATCTAGAAACTACGAACAGTTTAATCGTTCCTTAAGAGACTGCCTTCGGGCGGTCTTTTTTCGTTTGGCTGCTCTACCTTCGGTTCGCTCTCGCTCGCTTTGCAGGAATCCCAACGCAGGTCGTCGAGCCGTCCGTCTCTCGGGCGGCTGTGCTGCATGGGACCGCTTTGACCGTTCGCGTGGAAACTCCATCTGGAGCAACTACGTTCAACCCCGGACCCTGATCCGACTGCGGCAATGGACCTGTGGAGTATGGGGTTGGCGGTGTACCGGCGGGCGCGTAAGCGCCGGTGTAGCCTTTGGCAGCCGGTTCGCTTGCCCGCGGCGGCGAATTGGCTGGTGCAGGCTTCGCCGTTGATGAGGGTTCGGAAATTGGCGGCGGACCGGGAATCGGCGGAGGATGACCTATCGTGTCACCGGTTGCCGCGGGAGGCTGCTGGGCTCGGGCAGCCAACGCCAAAAGCGAGAGCACAGCCACCATCGGAAGAGTTATTCCCCGCATGAAACCTCCCTCTCAATTCTCGAAAATGAAAGCGGCAGGATGTTAGACCCGCTCCCATGGTCAATCCACTATCTTTCAATCGGCTCGCCAGCCGCAACGCCGTCGTCGCTGGCGACGAATGGCAACGCAACCTGGCTAGTACGTCACGTCGGCCGCGTTCCCCGCTCCTGCTCAATCAGGTGTCAGCCGGCACGGGTTTTGAATTTTCTGCGCGCATAGGCCTGCGATACAGCCTGCATCAATTCGCAGACTTCCACCTCAAGGAACTCATTCGCGACGATCAACGCTCTCACGGCATCGCGCGGGTCGCCGCCGCAGGCCGCAATGGCCTCGTCGGTCGCCATCTCCAGCCGATCCGATTCTGAGATTGGCTGGCTCTGCGGATCGGCTGTCATCTCGTGCCTGTTGACCGGAGTAACCCCGAATATTGTTCCTCTTTTGTTCCAGTTGTCAATTTGTTCTGTCCTGTTTTGACCACCTCGATTCGAGCATTAGTTGTCTTTTGATTGGAGTACTAGTTCAAGTGGGCAATTGGTTCCTTGTGAGCAAAAAGGAACAGCCAATGCCGACTCGCTTTGGAGCCACCGATACCCCGACCTGCCCGGAATGCAAAAACCGCATGTGCTTAACGAGACGTACGCCGCATCCGAAATATGGCTACGATTTTGAACCGCAGACATTTACCCGCAGGGTTTGCCAGAATGAGATTGAGAGAAACGCCGATCGCCTGGGTGAGGACACACCATGATCCTGCCAGAAACACCGCGGCCGGCGCTTCGGCCGACTGTGAGCGACTGGACCGCGCGCTCGAGGGTCTTATAAAGAATCAATGGGTCGACGACTTCATCAAGCGCCTCAACTATACGATCGAGGATATCGTCCGCAAAAAATGAAGTAAGGCCGCCTCAATGGGTGGCCTCTTTCATTTAGAGGCAAGTCACAGCCAGTAAAATAAATGGCTTGGGAGGTGTTCTGTTTTGACCACGCTGGTTTCGAAACATTCCCCTCGGGTCGCGCCGACGAATCTGGGAACACGAATGCTGACAGCCACCGAATGCCGCGCGAGAGCTCACGAAAAACTCACACAAGCAAAGCAGGACAAGCGCCACCGCAGAAAGCTTACATCGGCTGCGGAAGCTTGGCTGTTCCTGGCCGAAAAGCCCGATGAATCAGACCGTATTGCCGTAGCGTATGAGGTCGATGGTGACCGAGATATCGACTACCGCGCAGCTTAGAGACAACGCCGAGCGCTGCCGCCGCCTCACCCGTGGGATCAACGACCCTTTCACAACGCAACGTCTTACGGCGCTCGAAGGAGTGAGTCGGCTGACACAAAACTGGCACAACGGTTCCTGCCTTTGTCTGGCGATCAAAGGCACGCCAGAAGCGCATCAGAGGTGTCGCGCGCGTGCCAGCGATCGATCGACACCACGTCGGACAACGGCATCCGCGGCAGCCAGCCGGCGGTTTCCAGCTCCGGCTTCTGCAGGAAATGCGTGACATAGCCGACGCAGAGATAGGCGATCGGCTGGATCGACGGCGGGATGCCCAATGCGGCGCGCAAATCGTCGTGCCTGATGATGCTGACCCAGCCGACACCGATATTTTCCACGCGGGCGGCGAGCCAGAGGTTTTGCACCGCGCAGACCGCGCTATAGAGATCCATGTCGGCCTGATGGGTGCGCCCGAGCACGACCGGGCCGGTGCGGCCGCGGTCGCAGGTGATGCAGATCCCGATCGGCGCCTCGACGATTCCCTCCAGCTTGAGCCGGCGATATTTTTTCTGCTTCTCGTCCTCGAACATCCCGGCGGCTTCCAGGTTCGCGGCCTGGAACGCGTCGCGCACCTTTTGCTTGATCGCGGGGTCCCTGACGACGATGAAATCCCAGGGCTGCATGAACCCGACCGACGGCGCATGGTGAGCCGCATTGAGAAGGCGCGCCAAAACCTGATCGGGGATCGGATCGCCAAGAAATTGCCCGCGCACGTCGCGGCGGTTGAAGATGCATTTGTAGACGGCATCGCGCTCGGCTGCGGAGAACTCGGCGTCGGCCTGGATGTCGCTGGTTTCCATCATGTTCTCTTTCCGTCGCGGGCGCCGCCATGGCGCCGGACCATCTGACTGCCATCATGGCATCGGCGCCGCGGTCGCTGGCGGCGCGGTTTCATCACCGGCCGGGATCGGATTTGCGCAATAAGTACGTGTCCATGATCCAGCCATGCTGCTCGCGCGCGCGCCGGCGCACCGCCTCGATCTCATCCTTGACGTCGGCGAGTTTGCCCGAAATCAGGATTTCGTCGTCGGTTCCGAGATAGGCGCCCCAGAAAATATCGAGGTCCGGTTCGGCCAAACTCGCAAACGTCTGCGCGCCGTCGAGCAATACGACCACGCTGCCGAATTCGCCAGGGAAACCGCCCGTGAGCTTGCGTCCGGTAGTCAACAGCACGCTTTCGCCGACCTGATTGAGGGCGATGCGATGTTTCGCCGCCAGCACCTGCACGCTGCTGATCCCGGGGATCACCTCGATGTGCAGCGCGAGCCCCTTGGCGCGCACGCGCTCGATGATCCGCAGCGTGCTGTCGTAGATCGCAGGATCGCCCCACACCAGAACGCCTCCGATTTCGTCTTCCTCAAGTTCGTGCTCGAAGCGGCGACCATAGATATCGGCGAGGCGGCCATGCCATTCGTCGACGCCGGCGAGATAGTCGCCGGTGCTCGCACGCTGCGGGATGTCGACGTCGATGGTGCGGTAGCCCGCATTTTCGATGAAGCGCTCGCAGATCGCGGTGCGCAGATCGCGCAAGGCGGCCTTCTCGGCCCCCTTGTCGGGAATGAAGAACACATCGATCTGGTTGAGCGCCTTGATCGCCTGGATGGTCATGTGATCGGGATCTCCGACGCCGATGCCGATGATGAATATCTTGCGCATCTGTGCCTCTATCGCGCCCATTATTTCAGCCGCACACCACAGCCGGCGACCATCAGCCAGGCTTCCGAGGCCCGCGCCGCGGTGCGCTGGCCGCGCGAAAACCGTCAAGCTGGCGCTCCCACGCGGCAACAAGGCTGGCGTCGTCCCGATCGAGGCGATCGGCCAGCCACAGCCCCATGCTGTCGATCACCGCGCCGGAGGGCGCCGGCCGCAGATCGGCAAGCGCCTGCACGATGTCGGCGGGCGCCTCGAGCGTGCGCCACGCCGCCGGGCGCTCGGCGCGGTGGCGTCGCACCCGCTCGACCATTTCGTCGTCGCGCGCGTCGGTCCTATAAGTGGCGACGAACACCACGCCGTCGCCCCAGCCTTGCGCCATCTCGACCGCGCGGCGGCTCTTGCCGCTGCGGGTCGGTCCGGTGAGGAAAATCAGGTCAGCCATGCGAGCAATCCGCCGGCGGCACTTGCAACGTTCCGGCCAGAACATCCGCAAGGTCCGCCATTTCGGTCAGGATTCCGGCGGCAGCCCGCAGCAGCGGCACCGCCATGACGGCACCGGTGCCTTCGCCGAGCCGAAGCCCCAAATCGAGATAGGGTTTTGCGTCGAGCGCCTCCAGCAGCAGGGTGTGACCGCGCTCGGCGGAGCGATGCGAAAACACGCAGTAGCCGCGCGCCGCCGGTCGCAGCCGCGCCGCGACCAGCGCCGCCGCGGTCGCGATGAAACCGTCGATGATCACCGGCCGGCGACGCGCGGCGCTGCCGAGCACCGCGCCGGCCATCATCGCGATCTCGTAGCCGCCGAATTCGGCCAGCACGTCGAGCGGCGATGTCGCCTCGCTGCGCGAGGCCGCTTTTTCCGCCACCGCGAGCTTGCGCGCGACCCCGGCCGGATCGAGACCGGCGCCGGCGCCGACGCAGTCGGCGAGCGGAGCCGGCGCCAGCCGGTGCATCAAGAGCGCCGCCGATGTCGTGTTGCCGATGCCCATTTCGCCGATCGCCACCACGTCGGTGCCGGCATCGATCGATGCCGCGACGATCGACGCACCTCGCGCCAGGCCATCGCTCGCCTCTTCCGAGGTAAGCGCCGATTCGCGCGCGGCGTTGCGGCTGCCGCGCCTGATCTTGGCGTCGATCAGTCCGGGAAGCGCCGGAATGTCCGCATCGACGCCGGCATCAATGACTTGCACATCGACGCCCGACGCCTTCGCCAGCGCGTTGACGCCGGCGCGTCCGGCAAGATAGGTCGCGACCATCGCGCGGGTGACGCTCGCCGGATA
>WNEZ01008999.1_pt1 | contig 12680 bp, 11 predicted proteins | sample 5400521 | NCBI WGS metagenome assembly WNEZ01 (sample SAMN13153339, study PRJNA577476) | soil metagenome | isolation source: 120 cm saprolite under Douglas fir tree site 2 hole 1 replicate 1 | place: USA:California | collected 2015-04-18 | reverse complement strand
CGTCTTTGCCACGCCATGGAAAGCGGCCTACGGACCGCCGCAGGGGCTCGAGCGTCTCGCCGAAGTCTGCCGTGCCGTGTCCATTCCGGTGCTTGCCATCGGCGGAATCACCGTCGAAAACGCAGCTGCGTGCTTGAGGGCTGGCGCCTCCGGCATCGCGGGGATCCGGCTGTTTCAGGATGCAGGCGATCTTCCTTCCGTCGTGGGAATCCTACGGGGGAGCGCCAATTCCCTTCCGAGGTCAGGATAACCGTCACTTTTGCCTGTCGGGGTGCCTCAGAACTAACCACCGCCGCCAATCACCTGGGGATCGAATACATGATTGGTGTCCACAGTTATCCTATATTCGTACACTGTGAGCTGGGTCCGGGTGTGGTGCTTTGATTTGCCTGAATTGGGGTGCGCGTTGTCGAATCTCTTGCCACCATCTTCGAATGGGGAATCGTTCTTAAACTCGACGACGAACGTGTGTCCGTCAGCATCCCACGTCACCGTGTCGTCATCACAAACGTACACTGCCTGTGGCTGTGCCCCATTCGTTGTGTTCACCTTTACTGCGTGATTGCCACAAGTAAACGTAAGGATCTTTTTTCTGGTCTTCATCTCCTCGCAGCCGCTCGCTACAAAAATCAACAAAAGAACCAAGATGAACCGGCCCGCAGTGCCCCGCCGTAATGGAGAGGAATGCATTTCGACCTCCTTCACTCTGCTTGACTACCGTTGGATTAGCCTGAGGAACCTTGGATTACCCCGTAAACCATCAAAATTCGGCGTGTCGCGCAACGTGGCGGGCGAGACTCCCGCAGCCACGGCCTTCTCGAGCGCGTCTAGCGCGCGTTTGGTATCTCCGAGCTGCTGGTAGGCGATACCCGCGTTGAAGAGGAGATCCGGGCTCCTGGGTTTCAGTTGCAAGGCGGCGCTAAGATCGTCCATCGCTGGCCTTCGTTCTTCCCGCATGGCATGGTACATGGCAAGGCTGCTCAGCACTTCGGCGTCGCGAGAGTTGACGCGCAGTTTCCCCTCTCCCAGCTCGATGGCCTTGCCGTAGGCACCGGCAGCCTCGGCGCGTTTTCCGGGTGCCCAGTAGTAGGCGTCGCCCAGATTCCCCCACAGCAGGTAATTCTTCTCGTCCAACTTCACAGCCTCTTCGAAACGCGCCGCGGCCTCCGAATAACGCCGCATTTGAAAATACGCGGTTGCAAGATTCGAGTGGGCATCTGCCGTTGGCCGTATGCTGAGAGATCGTTCGAGCAACGGAATCGCTTCGGCATATTTGCCTTGCAGGATGCGGATGCCTCCGAGATTGTAGTAGCCGGTGAAACTGTCTGGCGCGAGCGAGACTACTTGCGAGTACATCGCTGCGGCCTCTTCATAGCGCGCATGACGCTGGTAGAAGAGGCCCAGCCAGTTGTATCCCGCCCAGTATTCGGGGCGCACAGCGATGGCCTGCTTAAACGTTTTTTCGGCGTCATCCAGCCGGCCGAGCTGCTCGTAGGTGCCGGCGAGACCCCCCTGCGCGTTGTCGTCGGTGGGTTCCAATTCGGCCGCCCGTTGGTATTGCTCCAGCGCCTTGTTGTAGTCGCCGGTGCCGGCAAAGACCCGACCGAGGCAAGCGTGGGCCGCTGCGAGAGCGGCGCCTCGCTCGGCTGCCGTTCTGCAAAGCTCGGTGGCTGCACGCACCCACTGGCGGTCATGTGTCAACTCGTACTTGCGCCAGTAGGCTTCTCCGAGCCCGGCGTCGGCGGCGGCAAAGGCCGGGTCTTTCTCGACTGCGCGCTGGAAAAGAGCGATGGCACTCTCGACGTTTTCGAGTTTGACGTAATCCTGCAAATAGCCGCGGCCCTGCAAGTAAAAATCGTACGCCGCGGGTTCCGCCGTTCCATGTGCGGCAAGCGCCTTCCTCTCCTGCGGTTCCAACTCCAGCTTGAGGGCTTCCACGACTTGCGATGACACCTGATCCTGCAGAGCGAAGGGATCGGCGGCCGCCGCGGTGATGGTGCCTCCGCGGAGCTGCTGGTGGGAACGCGCATCCACCAGCGAGTAGTTCACGCGCATCTGTCCTGCGGCGCGCTGGATAATCAGCACCAGGCCGTAGTTCACGCCGAATTCCTGGCGAGCGGCATCCAGCGTGGTCACATGCCGGGAGCGCATCTCACTTGCGGGAATGACAGCTAGCGGATGCCGCGCTGTCAGTTCCGTGAGGTGGGAAGTCAGGGTCTCGGCAAGACCGCTATCAAAGGCGGCTTCCGCCGGCTGTGCGCTGGCCTCCGGCAGGAGAACCGCGAGCTGCACTTGCTGGGCGGACGGCTCTGCCGGCTGTCGCGCGTGTCCCCATTTCGTTTTCTTCACCAGCCAAGCACCGCCCGCGGCCAAGCCCGCCACGACAACAATCGAAATTGCCAGCACGGCGAGCTTCCGTGCTCCCGGGGCCGAACTGGGTGGAGCGATGCTCACTGCACTCGATGGCTCAAGCGCCTCCAGAGCGGCCCGCACCTCGCTGGCATGCTGATAACGCCGCGCGGGCTCCTTCTCCAAACAGCGCCGGATGACCGCGGCAAGCCCGGGCGGCACATTCTCCGGGAGTAAAGGCAGAGGGTCCCGCACGATGGCCGTGCACAGGTGGTAGAAATTCTCCCCGCCAAACGGCCGCAGGCCTGAAGCCATTTCGTACAACACGACCCCGAGTGACCAAATGTCACTGCGCGCCGTTGCCTCCTGGCCTTCCAGTTGTTCCGGAGACATGTACGGCAAGGTACCCGCCAATCCAGGAGATGTGTCCGTCGGGCCCGCTTCGAACGTCTTGCGGGTAACCTCGCCGGGGTCGGTGCGCTTTGCCAGCCCGAAATCCAAAATCTTGGCGTCGCCTTCTGGTGTCACGATGATGTTCAGAGGTTTCAAGTCGCGATGAATGATCCCGCGGCCATGGGCATGATCGAGCGCCGCGGCGATCTGCTTTCCATAGCGCAGCACGCGGGAGATGGTCATTCCGCTTTCGCGGATGTACTCGGAAAGCGGCCGCCCTTCTACGTACTCCATGGCGATGAACAATTCCCCCTGCTCTTCGCCGACTTCGTAAATGGTGCAGATGTTGGGGTGATTCAGGGCGGATGCGGTACGGGCCTCCTCGCGCAAGCGCTCTTTGCGGCGCGGGTCGTGAACAATCTGCGGGGGTAAGATCTTCAGGGCGACCGTGCGGCCCAGTTCCGTGTCTTCCGCGCGATACACCACTCCCATCCCTCCGCTCGCGAGCGGGTCGAGAAGACGGTAATGAGACATCACAGGGTTGGGCAAGGCACACCGCCGGGAAACTGCGCAGGAACGGACCGGGGATTACCACGCAGGGCTGCGCACCCTGAGCCGCTGGTGAGCCAAATCTTAGGCCCCGCCATCCCTCAAGTCAACGGAATGGAGGCCGGACGGGTGGCTTCACCGTTGAGCAGCGGATCGTCGAAGGCGCGAGTGCAAGCTGGCCAGCGGGTTTCTGTTGGGCGATGAACTGCTTCCTGGCTTACTGCACTGCGCTCGTTCACTTTTCCATGAGTCGCCGGAGCAGCCGGATTTGCCCCGCATGATAGATGTCGTGAAACGCGATTCCATAGAGAGATCGCAGCAGCTTCCCTGCTCGCGGTGTGGAGAGGACGCGCGCAACCGCTTGCTGCAGGGCACGGTGTTCGCGCTTGAGCAGTTCTTTGTCAGCACGCCACGCTGCTTCATTCAAGTTGCCCGGCTCCGGCCGCGTGAAGAAATTGCTGCCTTTGAGGGCAAACGAACCACGCTTCCCGCCCTCGATCCGCTCCCAAATGTTGTGCCGGCCGCGTGCGGGACGCCATGCGGCTTGCCTGGCGGTTACCCCTTTCATCGATTGGCTGAGATTCGGCCCGTGCCAGGTCTTTTTTTCGTAGGCTTCCTCGAGCAGGGCGAGAACAAATTCTGCGGAATTCATAGCGTTCTCCTCCAGATCCATAGCTGCTGAACAAGATTAATTCGTAATAACCGAAGAGAGCAGAAGTTTGGCAAACAGGATTCCGCCCCGGCGGAAAACCCGGAACAGCGCAAATTTTATCATGCAGGGCAAAGAGAAGACGGAAACGAGCGAGGCAATAAGAGGGGTGGGTGAGGGGGACGGGAGAAATAGTTGCAAATAGGTTGCATAGAATACCGGACTAAGCTAGTCTGACATCATTGTTGCAACTGATTTGCAAGGAGAACCGCTCAGCGTGCGCTTTCGTGAACCCTTTCTGTCCCTCCTGATCCCCTGCTTTGTTGCTCTTTTTTCTGCTCCTCCTGGATCGGCCCAGGAAAGGCCCTATTTCATTGCCTATGATCACTATCTCGAAGAACCCGGCAGCCTTGAAATAGAGTACTTCTCTACGTTCGGCACCCAGCGCTCGGGCAACAACTTCCACTCCTTCTGGACCGAGTTTGAATACGGTGCCACCGCCTGGTGGACTACCGAGTTGTACCTCGATGGACAGACCACATTCCACGACAGCACGGTCTTCACGGGCTTTCGCTGGGAGAACCGCCTGCGGCCGCTGAAGCGCGAACACTTCATCAACCCGATTCTCTATTTCGAATACGAGAACAAGAGCGGCGCGGACAAGATTTTGAAGGAGGTGGAAGGCCATGACGTGGAAGCAGACTTACTTGCGCCGAATGCGGATGCCCGCAAGGAGCACGTCCACGAAATCGAGCTGAAGCTGATTCTGTCGAGCACTTTCAAGGGTTGGAATTTCACGGAAAACACGATTGCGGCCAAGAATCTGTCGAATGTGCCATGGGAATTCGGCTATGCCCTAGGCGCCAGCCGGCCCTTGGCGCTAAAGGCTTCCGCCAAGCGTTGTACCTTCTGCCCGCAAAACTTTGCTGCGGGGGTTGAGATGTATGGCGGCCTGGGAGACCGGCACAGCTTCGGCCTTCGCGATACCTCGCATTATATAGCGCCAGTGCTAGGGTGGAATTTACCTTCCGCTTGGACGCTGCGCCTTTCGCCCGGATTCGGCCTGAACGAAAACAGTCATCGCTTCCTGTTGCGCTGGGGCGTCTCCCGCGAAATCTCCGGCTTTAGCCAAATGGTCAGCAAGCTCTTTAGTGGCCGCCGATGAGAATTCGAATCGCAGGCTTTTCCGTCTCTGTCGTTGTCCTGGGAGCCTGGTTCGCCCCGGCGGTTTACGGGCAACAGAACGGCAAATTCGCGGCCAGCCAGGATGGGAGGGGTGAACCGGTCTATGGCGAACTTGCCAAGGCGCCGGACAAGGCTCGGGGAAAGCGCAATCCATTCCAAAAAGATCCGGAAGCGGTGGCCGCCGGCAGGAATCTATTCGAGCAACACTGCGCGGAGTGCCACGGTAAAAGTGCTGAAGGCGGCAAAAAAGGGCCGAACCTTCGCGTGGCGGAAGTTCAGAATGCCGAGCCAGGCGCAATTTTCTGGGTCTTGACAAACGGCGTGGTCCGGAAAGGAATGCCGGTTTGGTCGAAGCTGCCTGAGCCGCAACGCTGGCAGCTCGTCAGTTATATCAAGTCGATGGGCGTCGTACCCGCCGGACCGGTCTCGGTGCCGCCCGCGAATTCCCAGCCCCACAGCGCTATGGGTTCGTCTTTGCCGCCTCATTGACGAGCATCGCCAGGCGCACACCGGCCTGGGCGATGCGTATTTCGACGACCTGAGCGGCTTCGTCCTGATAGGCGGCGCCAAGGACGATATTTTCGTGCAGCAAGCGCTCACCGATGTCGTTGTTATCTGTGCAGCGGGCTACCGGCACGTTTGGTTCAATGCCAATCTTGGGTGTCAGCGCTCCGTAGGCGGTGGTTTCCGCGTGCTGGAAGCTCTCCCAAGCCCAGTCCTCCAGGTGAATTCCGGCTTTTTTCCAGCCCTCGATATCCGATGCGAACGAAGCATTCAGCGTATCCGCATATTCGGCGGGATCCGCACCCTCCATATCCCGTTCGGGAATGGCGGTGTCCCACAAACTGTGCAGGTTGGGCGAGTAGGAATGGTTGCGCTCGTGCGGCCTGCGCCGAAAGTATTTCACCGGCACGCAGTTTCCACCCTCATCGGCATTCGTCACCGCGTGCAGAGGCTGATGCAAATCGCCGACGAAGTGGATCAGATAACGGAGGGCATCGGCGCGCTTGGCGGCTTCGGCTTTCTTGTCCTTCAGGACCGCAAACTGTTCGGCAATGACCTTTGTGACGCAACCCGCGTCTCCGCAAAAAGGGTCCAGCGGTCCGCGCGGGGTCCCGCGGGGAATATCGATGTAATGCCACGGCCCGTTTTTCTTTTCGTTGCGCACATCATCGGGCCAGGTGGCCGCGTCAGCCATCGCGTCGCGCACCGAATCCCCGCAATAACGCTTTAGTTTCGGATCGATGGGGCTGGCGCTCAGCAGCGTCTGCACCATTTGCGCCGCTTCCGGAGTAAGGTGCTTTTCCGCAATTAGGGCTACGGTCTGATGACCTTTGCAGCCCCATGCGTAAGCCGGAGGCGTGGTCCAACTCAAGAAAGCGAGAACGCCGGAAAGCGTTGCAGCTTTGGGGATCATGGATTTGGCCTCGACGAAGAGAAAGATCCTTGCCGCGCTTTTGGGGATTTCAAGCACTGAGCCAGCGCCCGATCGGTTTCCACGATTCGGTGTGATCGCAGATCACGCGCAGGGAGGCGGTGATGGGAATGGCCAGCACCAAGCCCATGCCGCCCCATACCCAGCCCCAGAAGAGCAGTGCAATGGTAATGGCCACGGCATTCAGGCGCACGCGGCGGCCCACCAACTGCGGCGCAACAAGATTCAATGCGAGAACGTGGATGGCCGTAAGGACGCCTGCAATCCCGAGAAAGTGGCCGAGAGTCGTCCATTTTGCCAGAGCAATAACGAAGGCCGGCAGCCAGGCCATCACGGCGCCGATGTACGGCACCATGTTCAGTAATCCGGATGCAATGCCCGTGAGAATCGGGTAGTCGAGGTCCAGGAGCCAGAAGAAAAAGCTGCTCGCGGCAATCACCAGAAGGGTCACGACGGACATGCCGACCAGGTAATCGCGAAGCACATCCCGCAAGTCTTCCAGCGTTTCTTTGACCTGCGTTCGGCGCGATGCAGGAAAGAGCTGCAACGTGCCGTGCCACACTTCGCGCTTGCCCGCTAGCATGAAAAACACCAAAAAGGGCATGAACGTGACTTCCAGAAACAGTGCGTACAAGGAGCCGATACCACGCAAAATCAACGTGTGTACGATGCCGGGTTCCAACCGCGCTTCTGCTGGCGGAGCGGCGCCCTGCTCCGGCGCGATTTGTGAAACCTGCCCCTCAATTCCCCTAATTTTGCCTTCCACGGTGCCGGCCGCCTGCCTCACGAGGCTGCCATATTTCGGCCAATTCGCGGCGAAATCCGATGTGCGGGTCCACAAGCCATAGCCAACTCCCACCAGCACGGCGATGAGGATCAGCACGATGACCATCGCGCCCAGTGTGCGCGGCACTCTCAGTCTTTCCAAGATTTCCACGGCCGGGTCCAGAAAATAGGCCAGTAGGATCGAGAGCAGAAGCGTGATGACCACTCCTGCCGCGTAGTAAAAGAAGAGCAGAATGATGGCGGCCGCGAGAACCCTCAAGCTGAAGGTTGAACCGGTGATGCGGACAATGGATGGCGGTGTTTGCGTAGCGGACACGAGTTGCTCCGGCCCTACACGTTAGCATATTCCCGCAAACTCATTCCGGCGTCGTGTCATGCAGTTTCGCCCGCGGCATCCATCGAATTGTGCGGCTGCTTTTTTGCGGGCCACCGCGTTGCTGCAAAAGACATTCCTGTACCCCCGTCCTAAAGTCACCGTTTTCTCATGTGCTAAGCTTTCTTGAGGTCGTCCACATAATCCTCGGCCCCAGCCGGTCGGGGTCGCACTTGAGATAGACTGGCTTCTCCTCATGGCCAAAGAACTCTTTGGAACCGACGGCATCCGCGGAATCCCCGGCACAGAGCCGCTGGACGATGGCACTCTCTACGCAACGGGCCGTTCGCTCGGCGCTCATCTCAAACGGGATCACCAGGCCGCTCAAGTCCTGATGGGCATGGACACCCGCGAATCCGGTCCGCACATCGCCGCCCTTCTCGCCGGAGGTCTGGCGCAATCCGGCGCGACTGTTGCGTTCGCCGGCGTGATCACTACGCCCGGAGTGGCTTGCCTGGTTCGCCAGAATGATTTTCAGGCGGGGGTAGTGATCTCCGCCTCACACAATCCATTTCACGACAATGGTGTAAAGCTCTTCTCCCACGCCGGGATGAAATTTCCTGACGCCGTGGAAGAAGAGCTCGAAGCCGACATCCTCAAACATCGCGGCGAAGCCGTACCGAAGAATCTTCCGCAGCTTGTTGCTGATGAATCCCTTGACGCGGAATACCTCACATTCCTCCGCAGCCGCGCTATTTCCGGTGCGCGATTGGCCGGCTTTCGTATAGTTCTGGATTGTGCCAACGGTGCGGCCTTCAAACTCGGCCCGGAGCTGTTCCGCTCGCTCGGCGCTGACGTCATCGCCATGGGCGTATCGCCCGATGGCCGCAACATCAACGCGGGCTGCGGTTCCTTGTATCTGGAGGGCCTGCAGAAGCGCGCTGTTGCGGAGAAAGCCCGCCTCGGGGTGGCCTTCGACGGCGATGCCGACCGCGCACTGTTTGTCTGCGAAACCGGAAAAGTTGTGAATGGCGACGGCGTACTTTTAGCCGCGGCGCGCTTCCTCAAATCGCAGAACAAGCTGAAAGGCAATCGCGTTGTCGCCACTTCGATGTCCAATCTCGGCCTGGAGCGGGTTCTTGCTCGAGAAAATATTGCCCTGGCTCGCGCTGCCGTCGGGGACCGTTACGTTTTAGAAGAAATGCTCCGCAGCAGCAACGTCCTCGGCGGCGAACAGTCCGGCCACATCATTTTTCTCGAAGACAGTCCGGCCGGCGATGGCCTGCTCACGGCGGTCAAGATCGCCTCGCTCGTAGCCATGCACGGCAAATTGGAATCTCTTGTCGAAGGTCTCAAGGACTATCCGCAACTCATCGTCAACGTGAAAGTGCGTTCGAAACCACCGCTGGAGACGCTCCCGGAAGTTTCCCGTGCTCTCGCCGAAGCCCAAGCGGCGCTGGGGGACAATGGCCGCGTGGTCCTCCGGTACTCCGGGACGGAACCGCTCGCCCGCGTGATGGTCGAAGCCGAAGACGACGCCGACGTCCACCGCTTCAGCCAGTCTCTGGCCAACGCCCTGCGGGCGTCCATCGGCGCCTGAGGCAATTCGACTCGGCTGGGGACAAACCTGGCAGGCGCACCACCTAATCTTGCCCGATCCTTGGAACCTACCTGCTCCTAATGAAGTACCTCCTCGTGGACGCGCCCTCCCAAAGTGCCCTCCCAAAGAATGTAGGGAGAGAGCTGGTTTTCTGTGGGATTTTGTAGGAATCCTATGCAAAATTTCTTGTTTTAGCTTGACGCTCGTGCTTAACTGCTGTGCTTTCAATCAACTAGGCATGCGTAGGTTCGTTCCCACTGCCTGGCATCCGGCTTGCTCTCCAACCCAGCACTTACAAGATTGGCTTCCCGGGGTGGCCGGAATCGAACCTCGACTCGGTTACCGGTATTGGGGCGTCAATTGAGCAAAAGGGGGCTTGCACCGGCCCCCTTTTTCATTTCTACCGGCTGCTTTGAAATTCCGCCATTCCTGACTGAGTTGGTTTTCCGAAGTGTGAAACTCTCACCGCACCCACGGACAAGAGTATTCAGGTTCGGTCGATCTGTGTGTCGAAGCTGTCCAGGGTGAACTGAAAAAATGAGCGGCCGGTGGGGGGACCGGCCGCTCGGGCGTGGGGATGGAGGGAACTGTAATCCGAAGTTAGTTCGGTTCTTCTGGCCTTTCTGCTGCGCTCGCGAGCAGCAGGACGACGCACAGGAGCAGGCAAGTCACAACCAAGACACTACTCCGGAACAACCGAACCGCTTCCGACTACAGGGCAAGTTTGTGTTTCCACTCAGCTTGCGTCCATAGCTCACAGGGTCCATTTTCTCCGGTACTCTCCAGCCCTGCCGAGGTACTCTTACGCGGTACGAAAGTACTCCTCCCTCCACACTTCACCCGGAGACGGATCTAGACCCGGGCAAAGATGGTGTTCTTACCTTTCCTGATTCCCGCCTCATCGCGGTTGTAAAACGTCCCTTGTCTGCTGTGCTTGGCCCTGACGAGTCCGGCCTTCGGGAGGACCTTCCCGTGTCTGCTGTCGGTGGGCCGGCTCAGGCCGAAGTTCTATATGATCAACACTTCGAACATGTGGCATTCCCCTCGGCGCTGGCGTCGAAAGCGAAGGTATCGCCGAAATGCTCTGACCGCACGGCGCTCACCGCTAAAGCTTTCGAATCACTTGTTCGAGAAGTTCGGTCAACTCACCCAATCGATGTTGCTCTTCCTCGGAAAGTGACGAGAGAGCGTACTCCAGCGATTCCACCCTGCGTCTGCGTCCCTCCTGCAGAACCTTCGTTCCCTTTGCGGTAGCTTCGAGCCGCACGCGTCGCCCGTCTTCCGTAGCCTCCCGGCGCACTAAACCTGCGCGCTCCAGCCCTGCGACGATGCGGCTCATGGTTGGGGGGCGCACCTGTTCGGCATCGGCCAGCTCGCCGAGCGATCGCGGGCCGCCTCCAAGAACCAAAACCGAAAGCGCGGACAGCTGCGCCGGGCCAACGCCGCTTTCGCGGTCGCGCACGCGCAGCCGACGCAACAGGTGGATGGCCGCGGCATGGAGGCGGTCGGCGGTCTCGAAGGCTGGCTCGCCAGCCAGACGTTTTGACTTGACATCCGCCATAGAATATAGTTAGCTATGCTAACTGAATTGCCTCCGGAGGTAAATCATCCATGAGCGCCGCTTCTTCGAACCTCGGCATCAAGAATATCGGCCAAATCTCCATCATTACTCATGACCTGCGGCGCGCCACGGCATTCTACCGCGATACGCTGGGCCTGCCATTGCTGTTCACCGCGGGCAATCTGGCTTTTTTCGATTGCGGCGGAGTGCGCTTGATGCTCGGACCCGCCGAAACGCCGGAGCTTGATCACCCGAGCTCCATCCTCTACTTCCGGGTACCGGAAATCAACGCCGCGCACAAGCGGCTGCTTGAGCTGGGAGTGCAGATCGTGGCTCCCCCGCGCCTGATCGCGCCGATGAAGACCTACGATCTGTGGATGGTGGCCTTTCGCGACTCCGAAGGAAACCTCTTGGAACTGATGAGCGAGGTGCCGCGCCCGGCGTGACGGTTTTATTGCGGGCGCCTTGGGCTCGCTCACCGGGCTACAAGGGTCGTGCGGATTACGGTATCCTTTTCCAACCATGCATGACCTTAACTACTTCCGCGACCACCTGGGCGTTTTTGCGGAAATGGCGAAAAAGCGTGGTGTCACTCTCGACCTGGACGCTTTCCGAGCGCTGGACAAGGAGCGCCGCGAGCTCATTACCGCCAACGAACAGCGCAAAGCACAACGCAATAAAGCGAGCGAAGAGATTGCCCGGCTCAAAAAAGAAAAGCGGAACGCCGACGCCATCCTTGCCGAAATGAAGCACGTCTCCGAGCGCATCAAGCAATCGGACGAGCGAATCGCAGAGTTCGACGCCAAACAGCGCGAACTGCTCCTGACCATCCCGAATGTCCCGCACTCAAGCGTGCCGGTGGGAAGCAGCGCGGCCGCCAACGTGGAAGTGCGGCGGTGGGGCACGCCGCCGAAATTTGATTTCCAGCCCAGGCCTCACTGGGAAGTCGGCGAACGCGCTGGAATTCTGGATCTTGAGGCTGCGGCCAAAGTCACCGGCGCCCGTTTTGCGGTTTACAAAGGCTGGGGAGCACGCCTCGAGCGCGCCCTCGCGAATTTTTTCCTCGATGTGCACACGCGCGAGCACGGATACACGGAAATTCTTCCGCCATTTCTTGTAAACACTGCGTCGCTCATGGGCGCGGGTCAATTGCCGAAATTTGCCGCCGACCTCTTCAAGCTGGAAGGCACGGATTTCTGGCTTACGCCCACCTCTGAAGTTGAGCTCCATAACCTCTATCGCGACGAAACGATTCCCGAGGAGAAATTACCGATTCAGCTTACTGCATGGACCGCGTGCTTCCGCTCGGAGGCCGGTGCGGCGGGCAAAGACACGCGCGGCATCCTGCGCCAGCATCAATTTCAGAAGGTCGAGCTGTTCAAGTTCACCCATCCGGAAAAAAGCTACGAGGAGCACGAATCGCTGGTGCGCAATGCCGAAACGATTCTCCAGAAACTCGGGTTGCACTTTCGGACCGTGTTGCTCTGTTCCGGCGACATGGGTTTTGCTTCCGCGAAAACGTACGACCTTGAAGTCTGGCTGCCCGCGAGCAACGAATTCCGCGAGATATCCTCCTGCTCGAATTGCGAAGCGTTCCAATCCCGCCGTGCCGGTATCCGCTACAAGCCCAGGGGCGGCGGTAAAAGCGATTTCGTGCACACTCTGAACGGCTCGGGTCTCGCTGTGGGCCGTACCTGGATCGCCGTGGTGGAGAATTATCAGCAGGCCGACGGTTCGATCGTGATCCCCGACGTTTTGCGCCCATACATGGGCATCGACCTCATCCCCAGCGGGGGGTAAGCTTTCCGGGGAGCGGATCGTAGCAGGCACTAGATCAAGCGTATGTATTTGATACATAAC
>WNEZ01004077.1_pt1 | contig 12681 bp, 7 predicted proteins | sample 5400521 | NCBI WGS metagenome assembly WNEZ01 (sample SAMN13153339, study PRJNA577476) | soil metagenome | isolation source: 120 cm saprolite under Douglas fir tree site 2 hole 1 replicate 1 | place: USA:California | collected 2015-04-18 | reverse complement strand
TCGATGCGCTTGACGGCGCCGCGCGTGCCGCCGGCGGCGAGTGCGGCCTTCGGCGCGGCGTTCGGCCCGCACGTCCTGCCGGGGACCTACACGATCAAGCTCACGAAGGACACGGCCACGTTTACGACGCAGCTCGCCGTCGTGGCGGACCCGCGTAGCATGCACACCGCGCAGGAGCGTCAGGCGGCGCTGGATCTGGCACTCAAGATGTCGGGCACGCTCACCGACATGACGTTTGCGGTCGAGCGGATGAACGGCGTTCGCCAGGCGCTCGACGAGCGCGCGGGGCGGCTGCCCACGGGCGATGCCGTTACGAAGCGCCTCCGTGCGGCTTGGGCGGCCGTCGATGCGATGCGAAAGAAGATCGTGGCGACGAAAGAAGGCGGTATGATCACGGGCGAGGAGCGCCTACGCGAGAACCTGACCGATTTGTACGGCAACCTCATCTTCTATGATGGTGGGCCGTCGCAGACGCAGGTCGAGCGCGCGGACGCGCTGGCACGGGAGCTTGCGGATGTCGTGCGGGACTTCGACGCCTGGACGACGCGCGAGCTGGCGGGCATCAATGCGGCGCTCAGAGGCAAGAAGCTCGAGCCGATCGCGGTGATCACCCGTCAGCAGTGGGAGGCGACCGGCCAGTAAGACCTAGCGTGTATCGCTGCGCGGATCCGGGCGCACCGCAAAGTCTCGCGTAGATGTCCGGCCGTTGACCGTCAACCGCGCCGTGAACGTGCCGGTGAGCCGCGCGCCCCCGCGCCGCGGTCCGCCGCCCCCACCAGCGGCGCCAGCTGCGCCGGGAGCCGTGGGCTCCGGTGGTGCGACCGGACGCCAGACGACCCGGTGCATTCCAGCCGTCGTCGAGAAAGCCTCAGGAACGGGCTGCCACAGCGGCGACACGCGCGGCAGCCCGTTCGTGCTGCGGCCACCTCGCGCGCCAGTATCCGTCCCCGGTTCGGCAGGCCACTTCCGGAGAACTCGACCCGCAGCATCGAGGATCTCCAGCGTCATCGCCGCGGCCGCAGTCTTGAGGTAGTAGTCGATGCACGCCCCGTCGGGCGGGTTCTGGGTCTGCGGCTCATCGCGCTGGAGCGGTGTGCCGTCATCGTCTCCCGGCACGACGTTGATCGCGTCCGCGGGCCGGAAGAGCCAGGCGTCAGCCTGGAGCACTTCGCCCGAGACCTGCCGTAGCGCGCTGATGTCGTCCATCACCCAGAACCCACGGCCGTGCGTGGCGACGATGAGGTCGTTGCCGTGGACGACGAAGTCGCGTACCGACGTCACCGGCAGGTTGCGCTGCAGCGGCTGCCAGTGGTCGCCGTCGTCGAACGATACGAACGCTCCGCGCTCCGTTCCCGCGAACAGCAGGCCGCGGCGCAGCGGGTCTTCCTTGACGACGTGGACGTACACCCCCTGCGGCAGGCCCGCCGTGATGGGCTGCCAGGTCCGGCCCTGATCGCGCGTGCGGTAGATGTAGGCCGCGAAATCCTGTAGTTGGTGGCGGTCGACACTCGCGTACGCCGTGTCGGCGTCGAAATGCGACGCCTCGATGCCGGTGACTCGACTCCACGCTGTCATCGCCGGCGGCGTCACGTCACGCCACGTCGTGCCGTCGTCGGACGTGACCTGGATGAGCCCGTCGTCGGTGCCGATCCAGATCAGCGCTGCGCGAAGCGGCGAGGGGGCCACGGCGTAGATGACGCCGCGCTTGTCGTTGCGATCGGTGGCCGCCGCTGCGGTCGCATCGAGATTCGGTGGGGTACCGGGATTGGGTCGAGTCAGGTCGCTGCTGATCTGCTTCCAGGTGCGGGCCCCGTCGGTCGTCTTGAACAGGAACTGGCTGGCGTAATACAAGGCGTGCGGATCGGCCGGCGACAGCACGAGCGGCTGGGTCCAGTCGGCCCGGTCGGTCTCGGCGCCTTTTGGCGCCGCCGTGTTGGGGACCTGGAGGTTGGACTCGAGGTCCCAGCGGCTGCCCTCACCGCCGTAGATCACGCCGGGATGGAGCGGGTCGCCGGCGGCATAGCCGCTCTCGCCGGCGGCGCCGATCGGCTCCCAGTCGCGTATCGAGATTTGGGCGAATTTGCCGCGCGAGCGCACGGCCACCGCGCCGCTATCCTGCTGCGCGCCGACGACCCAGTACGGGAAGCGATAGTCGACCGATGCGTGGTAGATCTGCGCGGTGGGCTGATTGAGCCAAGAGCTCCAGGTCATGGCGCGCGGATCGGCGGTGCGCGCGTTGCGGGTGATGATCGTGCCCTGGTCGCTCGCGACGATCAGGATATCCGGATTGTCGGGCGCGATCCACACCTGGTGGTAGTCATCGCCGCCGGGCGAGCCGCGGATCACGTCCCACGTGGCGCCGCCGTCGCGACTGCGGTTGACGGCGACGTTCGGCACGTACACGATGTCGGGGTCACGCGGATCGACAGTGATTTTCTCGAAATACCAGCCGCGACCGCAGAGCGCCTGGTCGGCGTTGACGCGACGCCAGGTGGCGCCGGCGTCGTCCGAGCGGAACACCCCGCCCTGTCCCGGTGGCGCTTGAGGGGGGCGGCCCGGGACTGGGGGTTGGGGGCTAGGGGCTGGGGACGTGAGGTCAGGTACGAGGCAGTCGACCACGGCGTACACGCGCCGAGGATTCGACGGTGCGACGGCGATGCCGGTCCGTCCGATTCCTGTGGCCGGCAGGCCCGTCGTCAGTTGCTGCCAGGTCGTTCCACCGTCCGTGGACTTGTGGATCCCGCCACCGGGGCCGTTGGTAGGCGTGTAGACGAACCACGGTGGCCGCCGCGTATTCCACAATCCTGCGTAGACCACGCGCGCATCGGTCGGGTCGATGACGACCTCGACCGCGCCGACGTTTTCGTCCTTGTAGAGGACCTTCTGCCAGGTGCGGCCGCCGTCGCGCGAGCGGAACACTCCGCGCTCGGGGTTTGCGGCATAGAGGTGGCCAATCGCCGCGACGAAGACCACGTCGGGGTTCTTGGGATCTATGGCGATCTTGCCGATGTGCTGCGTGTCGTCGAGGCCGATGTGGGTCCAGGTGCGGCCGGCGTCGGCGGATTTGTAGACGCCGTTGCCGAAGCCAACGGAGTCGCGCAAGGTGGACTCGCCACTGCCGACGTAGATCACGTCCGGTGCCGACGGCGCGACCGCCAGTGCCCCGATCGAGGCGACGGGTTGGCCGTCGAAGATCGGGAACCAGGTCCTGCCGGCGTCGATGGTTTTCCAGACGCCGCCGTTCACGTGGCCGAAGTAGAACTCGTCGGGGCGGCCGGGGACACCGCTGACGGCATCGCATCGGCCGCCGCGGAACGGGCCGAGCATGCGCCAGTCGATTCCAATGGGGGTTAGGGGCTCGGGGCTCGGGGCACGGGACCCCAAGACTCGTGGATGCTGCGGGAGCCGGAGCGCGGTGAGCGCGACGCCGGCCTGAGCGACGCCAACGAGGAAGTCGCGGCGAGATGTCACGGCCTACGGCGTGACGCTGCCGAAATAGACCTCGAGGTTCGTGGGATAGGTGCCAAACGTCTTGCCCGGCCCGGTCCACGTCATTGCGGCGCTGCCCGGCAACGACACGATCCCGTCGTAGTCGCCGATGAAGGGACGGATGCCGTTCGCGCAGCTCGAGCACGGCACACCGTACGCCGACGGATCCCAGCTCGTCTTGGTGACGCGCGTGGTCGCCCACGTTTTGCCGCCGTCTGAGCTCGTGATGTACGAGACATCGAACAGCGTGTTGCCTGTGTAGCTGCGGTCGTTGGTCATCAGATCCAACCGGCCGCTCGACGGCTCGACGCTCAGCTCGACATTGATGCGATCGCCCGCTGCGGGCGCAACGATCGCCGGCGTGCTCCACTTCGTGATGTCGCTGACGTTCGCGTAGGTCAGCAGAATCTGCGCTTCGCCGTTCACGATATCGGTGTAGGCGACGTACAGCCGGCTCGTGCTCGGGTCGAACGCGGGGGCGGGGTACGAGCCCGGGGCGCGGAACTGCCCGCCCGAGATGTTGAAGCAGTACGGCGGATAGAGGCAGACCGGATTCTGGAAGGTCGCGAACTTGAGCGAATTGCTCCACGTCGCGCCGTGGTCGGTGGACACGCTCACGAACATCGCCGTGCCTTTGCCGCCTTGCACGGAATTGTCGAACGTCAGGTAGGCGTACCCGGTCGCGTTGTCGACGACGACGCGGGCGTCCTGGTCGCTGCGGACCGAGCCACTCGACACTTTGACGGGGAGCGCAAAGCTGTTGCCGCCGTCGTGCGACACACCGATGAAAATCGGCGAGTGTGCGCTGAATCCGGTAAAGTGCGCCCACGGGACGTAGATCGTGCCGTCGTTCGCGACGGTCATCGACTCGTGATCGGGGAATTGTCCGTTCGATCCACGCGCCTTGCCTTCGCCCTGGAACGCGCTGACGAGCGTAAGCGGATGATCCGGACCGCCGGCGGTCCAGGTGCGGCCGCCGTCCGTCGAACGGCTGAGCCAGAGCGCGACGTTCTTGCCCACGTAGCCGAAGCAGGTGAAGTAGGCGGTGCGGCCATCGGGGCTGAACGCGACGGCGGGATCGCCGCCGAAGTCATAAATGCCGGTTCCCGGAACTGCGGGATCGTTCGTGAATTGCGTGATCCCCGGGATGAAGCCGCTGGGCAGCGTCGGCGTCCAGGTCTTGCCGCCGTCGAACGTCGCGTTCACGCCGCAGCCGTCGTTGTAGTTCCAGTCGTTATTGCCGGTGATCATGTTGCTTGGGTTCGCCGGATTGACGGCGAGCGGGGTTTCGTTCTGAGCGGTGGTGTCGCGACTGACGTTGACCACCGTGACTGATCCGGCGCCGAGCGCGCTGAAGCTCGGTGTGCCGAGCGTGGTGATGGGGGCTTCGCGACAGGCGGCAAGCAGCAGGCCTGCGCCGAGGGCGGTGTAGAGAGCGTTAGAGGATCGCATGCAGGGTCTCCGAGCAAAGCGGTACACGCTGAGGGGGCGACGGCTGTTGAATAGACCGCTTGTCCTCAAGCCTCGCAACTCGGCACCACTGCTGCGTCTGTTGCGTCTGCGGCGTCTACTTGGCGTCTAGGCGTCTGGTTTCTATCTTCCGCTTTCACTTTTGGGCCAGGTAGCTCAGTTGGTAGAGCAGCGGACTGAAAATCCGCGTGTCGGCAGTTCGATTCTGCCCCTGGCCACTTAGACTCACACGTCGGACTCGCCGCGATTCTCACCGTTTGTTAGCGAGCGATGGGAACCGGGATGTGTTTCGTCTCGTACATCGTTACGTTCCCGGACGCCAATATGTCAGACATGAGACCTCCCTTCGGATCTTCCACCGATCTGAGCGAAGCGCGGGACCGGCTGGCGGGTGTCGCCTTCGAGGCCATCTGGGAGCGGGATCTCGAAAACGACGCGCTGCGCTGGGATGAAAACCTGGAGTCGATCTTCGGGTACCGGCGCGATGAAGTAGCGAGCCACCTCGGGTGGTGGCGCGAGCGGGTCCATCCGGAAGACCGCGCGCGTGTCGAGCAGACCGCCGCGGACGCAATCCGCGGCGACGCCCCGGGATGGTCCAACGAGTACCGCTTCCGCCGCAAGGACGGGTCGTGGGCATGGGTGGCGTCGCGCTGCGCGATCGAGCGTGATGCCAACGGACGCGCCCGGCGGGCCATTGGCGCCATGATCGACATCAGCAAGCTCAAGGAAGCCGAGTCGCAGCTGCGACAGGTGCTCGACACCCTCCCCGTCGGGGTGGCGGTGGTCAATCGCGCAGGCGACGTGGTACTGCACAACCGGGCCTCCAGCCGGATTTGGGGGGGTCTGATCGTGCCGGGACAGGAACGGTATGCCAAGAGTGAGGGCTTTTGGCACGGCTCGGGGAAGGCGATCGGCCCCGAGGAATGGGCGTCGCGGCGCGCGGTCGCGGCGGGGGAAATCAGCCGCGATGAGCTGATCGACATCAACACGTTCGACGGCCAGCGGCGGACGATCGAGAATTACGCGGCCCCCATTCGTGACCAGGATGGCATCATCACCGGCGCGGTCGTGGTGAACGACGACGTCACCGAGCGCGTTCGTGCCGAGGAGGCGCTGCGCAAAACCGAGCGCGTGCTGATCGAGGCGGAGACGCTGGGACAGACCGGAAGCTGGGAACAAGACCTCGTCACCGGCCAGATCTTCAATTCCGAAGCGAACCGGCGTCTCTTCTTCGGCGACGATGCGAGCAAAGGTGCTCGGCTCGAGGACTACGCCGACGTCGTCCATCCCGACGATCGGGCGTGGGTGATGGATCGCCGCGGCCAGCTGCTCGCCGGCACGGGGTCAGGAGACATCGAGTACCGGATCGTCTGGCCGGACGGCAGCGTGCACTGGGTCTTCGGCCGTGCGACGGTGGTCCGCGACGAGTCCGGCCGGCCGCTCCGGGTGTACGGCACCAATGCCGACATCACCGAGCGCAAGCACGCCGAAGATGAGCTGGCCCGGCGCACGCAGCAGCTCGAGGCGCTCTCGCGCCGGCTGATCGAGGCGCAGGAAGCGGAGCGCCGGGCGGTCGCGCGCGAGCTGCACGACGACTTCGGGCAGGTGCTCACAGCGCTGCGGCTCAACCTCCAGCGCACCGGGCGCGACGACGCTGAGAGCATTGCGCTGGTTGACGGCGCGATCGCGCGGATGCGCGAGCTGGCGCAGGACCTGCGCCCGCCGCTGCTCGATGAGTTCGGGCTCGAGGCGTCGCTTCGGTGGTACGTGGAGCGCGAGGCCAAACGGGCCGGGCTCGCCTGGCGCCTCGCCCTCGCGCCGCTCGCGCAGCGGCCGCCGGCGGCGGTGGAGACGACCTGCTTCCGGGTCGCGCAGGAGGCACTCACCAACGTCATTCGGCACGCGCAGGCGCACGTCGTCGATGTCGAGCTCAGCGCGGCCAACGGGACGCTGCAACTCGTGGTGCGCGACGACGGCCGCGGCTTCGACGTCCCCGCCGCACGCAGGCGCGCCGCACACGGCGGGAGCCAGGGCCTGCTCAGCATGCAAGAGCGCGTCACACTCGCCGGCGGCGACCTCGAGATCGACTCGGCCGCTGGACGGGGGACGAGCGTTCGCGCCCGCTTGCCGCTGACGGCCGCCACATGAGCGCACTGCGACTGCTGGTCGCGGATGATCACGCGCTGGTCCGAGCGGGCATGCTCGCGCTCCTCGCGGAGCTGCCGGGCGTCACGGTGGTGGCGGAAACGGGCGATGGCCGCGAAGCGCTGCGGCTCATTCGTGAGCGCAAACCCGACATCGCGCTGCTGGATATCTCCATGCCGGGACTCAACGGCCTGGAGGTGGCCGCCCGCGTGGCACAGGAACACCCGGCTACGCGCGTCATCATCGTCTCCATGCACGGCGACGACGAATCGGTGCGGCGCGCGCTCGTGGCCGGTGCCGTGGGCTACCTGCTCAAGAACTCCGACCGCAGCGAGCTCGAGCTGGCGTTGAACACGGTCGCGCGCGGCGACACGTGGCTCAGCCCCTCGCTCACGAAGCGTGTCGTCGCGGCGTATGCGCAGGGCGCCCGCGCAGGTGCCGACGGACCATTCGAAGTACTCACTCCGCGCCAGCGCGAGGTGCTGCAGCTCGTCGCCGAAGGGCATTCCAACAAGGAAATCGCCAGCCGCCTCCAGGTGGCGCTGAAGACCGTCGAGACGCACCGCACCGAGCTCATGGAGCGCCTCGGCATTCATGGCGTGGCGGGGCTGGTGCGCTACGCCATACAGGTGGGGCTCGTCCATCCCGACTCGTAGGTAGTCCTCCTCCCTAATCTCCGGTCCTTTCCCTACTTCGCCTTCCGGTCCTAGCCGCTAGGCTGAGACCGAGAGGCTCGACCGGAGGCAGGAATTGGACGTGACCGTGCGCATCCTCCTGTTGGAGGACGTGTGGGCCGATGCTGAGTTGGTGAAGGGCGAGCTGCGCAAGGCGGGCCTGCAGTTCACGGCGCGACGGGTCACGACGCAACCGGAGTTCGAGCGCGCCCTGCGCGAGTTCCGTCCCGATCTCATCATTGCCGACCACAATCTCCCGCAATTCAACGGCGCTGCAGCGCTCGCAATCGCGCGGCAGATGGCCCTGGCGGCGCCATTCATTCTGCTCACCGGCTCGCTCGACGAGGAAACCGCGGTGGAGTACATGAAGGCGGGAGCGACGGACTACATCCTGAAGGATCGGCTCGCCCGCCTGGGGCCGGCGGTCCGCGCCGCGCTCGACCGCAAGCGGATGAAGCAGCAGCTGGACGAGCGCGAGGAGTACTTCCGGTCGCTGATCGAGCAGGCGATGGACATCATCGCCGTGCTCGACGCCGAGGGCGCGATTCGCTACGCGAGCCCCTCGGTGTTGCCGCTGCTCGGCTACGCTCCCGAAGATCTTGTCGGGCTGTCGATCTTCGCGCTGGTGCACCCCGACGATGTCGATGAGACGCTGCGTGTTTTCAGCGAGGGCGTAGCGACCCGTCAGGGCGGCCGGTTCCTCGAGCTGCGCCTGCGCCATAAAGATGGGACGTTCCGCCACCTCGAGGCCATCGGCCGCTATCTCCTGGACGATCCCCTGGTGCAGGGCGTCGTCATCAACGCCCGGGACGTCACGGAGCGCCGCACGCTCGAGCGGCAGTTCCTACAGGCGCAGAAGATGGAAGCGGTGGGGCGTCTCGCGGGCGGGGTGGCGCATGATTTCAACAATCTGCTGACTGCGATTCTGGGCTACGCGGACTTGCTGCTCGATGGCCTGCCGACGCTATCTCCGCTGCGACCGGACCTCGAGGAAATCCGCAAAGCGGCCAATCGCGCCGGCGCGCTCACCCGCCAGCTGCTGGCGTTCAGCCGCAAGCAGGTGCTGGAGATGCGCGTGCTCGACCTCAACGAGCTGGTCGCCGACGTGGACAAGATGCTGCGGCGGCTCTTGGGGGAGGACATCGACGTGCTGACGAAACTCGATCCCGCGCTGGGAGCCGTGCGGGCGGACGCGGGCCAGCTGGAACAGGTGATCGTCAATCTCGCGGTGAATGCGCGGGACGCGATGCCCGAAGGTGGGCGGCTCACGATCGAGACACGCAACGCCGAGCTCGATGATTCGTACGTGCGCGAACACGTGCCGGTGCAACCAGGCCGCTACGTGATGTTCGCGGTCAGCGATACGGGAACCGGGATGTCGGCCGAGACGATGTCGCACGTGTTCGAGCCGTTTTTCACGACCAAGGAGGCAGGCAAGGGCACCGGTCTCGGCCTGGCGACGGTATACGGGATTGTGAAGCAGAGCGGCGGCTACGTGTGGTGTTACAGCGAGCGGGGCGAGGGAACCACGTTCAAGGTGTACTTGCCGCGGGTCGATGCTCCCGTCGATCAATTCCCGGCGCGCGCCGCCCTCGCGCGGACGCGCGGTTCGGAGACGATCCTGCTGGTGGAGGACGAAGCGGCTTTGCGCCTGCTTACCCGGCGCTTACTGGAGAGGCATGGCTACACGGTGCTCGAAGCGGGGACTCGGGACGCGGCGCTCGCGCTCGCGCGCGAGCACGTCGGTCCCATCCACCTGCTGGTCGCCGACGTGGTGTTGCCCGGGGCCAGCGGCCCCACGCTGGCCGGCGAGCTGCTGTCACGCCGCGGCGACCTCAAGGTCTTGTTCATGTCCGGTTACACGGAGGATGCGATCGTGCATCGCGGCGTGCTCGCGCCGAATACGGCGTTCATCAACAAGCCGTTCTCGGGCGACAATCTCGCGGCAAAGGTGCGGGAGGCTCTAGACGGCTCGTGAGTTAGTCGAGCCCCCGGTCGCGCAGTCGAATCACCTCGTCGATCGAGGGGTTGCCGTAGCCCCGCGCCTTCACGCGCTGAATGAATCCCCTGGTCACGCCGTGGTCGCGGGCTCGGCGCAGCTCCTGGAGGGTCAGCCGCTCGTACCCCGCCTCCTTGAGCGACCTGATGTAGGATGGATCAACGCCGTGATCGCGCGACTCCACCAACTCCTCGGGGTTCGAGGGCGCATAGCCCGCTTCCTTCATATCCGCGATGTAGTCCCCGTCAACGCCGTGATCTCGCAGGCGCACGAGGTCCTCGGTGTCGAGGTTCTTGTAGCCCGCGCTGCCCAGGGACGCGATGAACTCCGGGTCGACACCGTGATCCCGCATCCGCACGAGCTCTCCCGCGCTCAGGTTCTTGTAGCCTGCGCCGTCCAACGACTCGATGAAGTCGGGGTCCACACCGTGATCCCGCATCCGGACCAGACTCTCCGAGTCCTTGAGGTGATAGCCTCGCGCCCCGATGTCTCGGACGTATTCGAGATCCACCCCGTGGTTCCCCATTCGCGCGAGCAGACTGGCAGTCGGCGTGTCGTATCCTTGGCGCTTCAGCTCGTCGACCAGATCCAGTCCCACGCCCGCCATGGTCATCTGGAACTGCTCCCACTCCGTCGGCGCGTTGATGCCGCGCTTGTCCAGCTCGGCGACGAAATCGGGATTCGGCTGATAGGTGAAATGGCCCGAGCCCTTGCCGCTGTCGAACCAGCCCTCGCAGTCGAGCGTGCCGGCCGACCGCACGATCTTGAAGCGCACCGTGACTCCCGATCCGCGCATGTCCGCCGCGGAGAGGCCCACGAATTCGCGTAGGGGCACGTCCCGACTCCAGTTGCTCGAGTATCCACGCTCGCCACGCTCGCCGTAGCGGACCGAGAGCTGGACGGTGCCCGAATGCTCGCCTGGGTCGATCAGCCACTGCCCACCGGAGGGGACGGTGCGCTGGGCCGAAAGCACTGGAGCTGCCAGAAAAGCGAGGAGGTGAAGGACGGCGAACCGCATAGGGACTCCGGGAGTGGATTTAGAGGCTTGGATAGGAGTCGCGCCGCGAAGGTTGCAGGCGCCCCCGCCACAGGAACGCGATGGAAGCCAGGACCAGGACTCCCCCCGTGAGCTTCCACGCATCTCCGGTCCCGCGGGCCAATAACGCCACAATCAACCCTGCTGCTACCCAGGGCACGACGCTCCCAGCTGGCATGACGAACGGCTTGTCGGCCGCGCCCGTATTGAGCCGCCGCAGCCGCCACGCGCCCACGCAGCACGCCAAGTAAACGAGCAGAATCGCCACATCCGCCTTGACCGCCAGGTTGACGTAAGAGCCCGTGATGGCGATCGCGCACACGATCACGGCCTGGACCGCGATCGCGATGTACGGCGTGTGGTGCGCCGGGTGCACCCGCGCGAGCGACTTGGGCAAGTACCCGTCCACCGCGAAGGCGAAGAGCGTCCGCGGAGTAGCGAGCATCGTGGCGGTCATGAAGCCGAAGGTCGAGACGGTCATCGCGACGAGGATCAGCGTGGCGCCGGTTTGTCCGGCGAATTGCGTAGCTGCCGCGGCGAGCGGGGCCTTGGCGGTCTCGGGGGCAGCGAGGGCGCTGCCGAGGATCCCTTGGGCGACGAGCTGGACGGAGATGTACAGCACACCCACACCAGTCACAGCGAGGGCAATCGCGCGCGGCACGGCGCGGGCCCCATCGCGCACCTCACCGCTCACTTGCAGCGCCGATTCCATCCCGAAGAACGCAAACATCAGGAGCAGGCCCGATTCTCCCAGGCGCGCGAGCGACGGAAATGACCCCAATGCGAGATTCTCTGCTCGAACGTGCGACAGGCCGAGCACAACGAACGCGATGAGCGGGACGATTTTCGCGACCGTCGCGATGCCGCTCACGTTCGACCCCAGCGCGGCGCCGCGGATGTTGACGACGGCGAGACCAGAAATCACGGCGATGAGCAGCACGGCGCGTGGAACTGGTGCGCCGAGGCCCGGCAGCAGCCCCAGGGCTGCGTCGGCGAACACGGTGGAAACGGCACCCATCGCGAGCGTGATGCCGAGCCAGAGGAGTACGCCGCACAGGAATCCGGCGTAGGGACCGAGCGCCGTCCCGACGTACGCGTAGGGGCCGCCGCTCTGTGGGACGCGGCTGCCGGCCTCAGCAATGCAGAGCGCGACGAGCGCGGTCGCGACGGCGCAGACGAGATAGGCGAGGGGAGCCGCGGCGCCGAGGCCTGCGGCCATGTGCGCGGGGAGTACGAAGATCGCGGCGCCGACGGTGATGTTGAAAATTGCGGCGGCGAGCCCGCGCACACCGATGACTCGGCGCAGCGCGGGTTCGGTGGTGGCAGGGACTGGTAGGGTCATGCCCCCAAGGTACAGCGGGATAGATTAGTCGCCGAACCGAATCCAAGGGCTCGCCCAATGCGTGCATCCGCCTCGCTCGTTGCTGTCGTACTTGCCCTCGCGCCGAGCATCTCCCCTGCCCAGCAGCCGCCCCCGCCCCTCACGGCGCGCGATGTCGTCGAGCGGATCAAGCAAAACATCGGCGTTCCGTGGACCGAGCCGACGGTGGACACGTTCAAGGATGGGGATCCGGCGACGCTCGTGACCGGCATCGCGGTCACGATGATGGCGACGTTCGACGTGCTGCGTCGCGCCGCGGCGCGCGGCGCGAATCTCGTGATTACCCACGAGCCGACATTCTACGATCACTTCGACAAGCTCGACGTGCTCGAAGCTGAGCATGACTCGGTGACCGCGGCGAAGCGCGCATACATTCGTGAGCATCGAATGATCGTGGTGCGCATGCACGATCATTGGCATCGGCGGCGTCCCGAGCCGATGTCGGTGAGCCTGGCGCGCGTGCTCGGCTGGGACCGCTACCAGACGC
>WNEZ01035572.1_pt1 | contig 12686 bp, 10 predicted proteins | sample 5400521 | NCBI WGS metagenome assembly WNEZ01 (sample SAMN13153339, study PRJNA577476) | soil metagenome | isolation source: 120 cm saprolite under Douglas fir tree site 2 hole 1 replicate 1 | place: USA:California | collected 2015-04-18 | reverse complement strand
CAGCTGTCTTGAATTTCGACTCAATTCTCTTGAGTCGGTACATCTCGGGACTAACTCCAGGAACAGTTTACTCATTCAAGATAGAGGCGGTCGACTGGGCAGGCATTCCAAGCACCAGCGGACCAAGTATTGCCATTACAACCCCATCCAACGGTGCCGCTGTTGCGTGGTGGATTCAGTACTGGTATCTTGTCGCCATAATAGGCGTGGCGATTGGAGGTGCAACTGCGACTATGGTCTTCCTTCGAGCAAGGAAGAAAGCTATGAGACTCGAAGAGAAATCGCGGCCGTCAACACGAGTCTGACTTGAGCTTCTTTCAGGCTTAACGCTCAGAGGATTCTATGAGTTGAGGGTTCTATCTTAGAATCCGCTGTAAGTTGGACATCGATACGTCCAGTCCTGACATATCAGACACATACTCAGGACGTGATGGACGGAGCGGAACTGTTACCTCTAGGCCATGTCGATGACAAACTCAACCTTTTTGTTCCCCACGAGCCTTGGGCCGTCGAGAATATGACGATGCCCTCGGCTGCCATTATCATTCCGGTCTGGAACGGCGAGAACGGGCTACAGAGCTGCCTCAATTCTGTAATGAAGCAAGACTTCGAGTCATCAGAGGTAATCGTCATAGATGACGGAAGCACCGATCGTTCTCTCGAAATCGTCAAGACCACAATGGCTGAAGATCCACATATCAGGATTCTCACGCACCCTGAGAACCAGGGTCTTGGCAAGACGCTGAACGAGGGTATCAAGACCGCGAACGGAGAATTCGTTTTCATTGTTCACCAAGATTGTGAAATCGTCGATAGCAACTTTCTTAGCAAATCGGTAGCGGCGCTCGACCAGAATCCCGAGATTGCCGCCGTCACCGGTCGACGCCTGTATCAAATCAGCAGGCTCTGCGATAAAGAGAAGCTGTTCATGGTCGCGAATGGGCATCTGGCTGAGATCGATCACGAAGAGATAGCCACGGAAGACCTGACTTTCACTGAGCTCAAATGCGACCTGTTTCGGAAGAAACTAGTCGAAAGTCTAGGAGGATTCTCCAACGGCAAGTTCCGAAGTTCCGGCGAAGACCAAGTGTTGAGCAGCAGGCTACGAACGTCGGGCTACAAGCTCGTAAGGCTGGGGTCAATAAGCTACAAGTTGGGATTCGGAAAGAAAGAATCAACCTTCAAGGGAATATTCGAGAAACTCCGTCAATACGGGAAAACGCAGGCGGGGGTCATTTTCTCAGAACGCTCCTCTGCCCTCAAGGGCATTTCTCGCAGCAAAGCGCTTTCTGACAGGGCGATGAACAGACTTCAGATGCTCCTATCAGCAACTGTTATCACTGCCGGACTAGCGCTTGCAGTGCTCTTCCCCTATTTCATTTTCCTACCTCTCTCTATGGCTATTATTCGGCTTCTAATCTATGGCAGCAGACTTCGCAAAATCCGCGGCCGAATAAGACTCGCACTTCTCGGTCCCATCTTGGACATTTTCTACTCGATCGGATTTCTCGAAGGAATAATAGCATCAGCCGCTGGAAGGCAACTATGACTATCACCGTTCCATCGTACCTCATCACCCTGCCAGCTAGAAACGAGGAGAGTCGACTTGTATCCGCAGTCCAGAGAGTAGACGGCCTGCTCCAACAGCTCGGATATCCGTACACGCTACTGATCGCGGAAGACGGCTCTACAGACAACACGTTCAAAGTAGCGAAAGGACTGACCAGCTCATACCCCAACCTGAAGATAGTTCACAGCAATTCCAAGCTTGGTAGGGGAAGGGCGCTTCGAAATGCATGGAAGTCGACGAGTGCCGACGTTTACGTCTTCATGGACGCTGATCTGGCGACAGATCTGCGCTTTCTTCCAAAACTGGTCTCGAGAATGCAGAGCGAGAGGTTAGACTTTGTAACGGGCTCTCGCTACTCTCCAGGGTCAAACCTGCGCCGGCCCCCGTTGAGAAAGATGTTCTCTCTAGCCTACAACGCCATCGTACAAACTCTCTTTCAGACAAAGATCTCAGATCACCAATGTGGGTTCAAAGCGTTCAGCAGAAGAGCTGTAATGACCGTCTTACCACTGACTCGCGAGAATGGTTGGGCTTGGGACACGGAGGTCATAGTCTACCTGAGGAGCCTGGGTTGGAAGATGGCTGAGATCCCCGTCTCTTGGAAAGAAATGAAATCGAAACGAACGCCTATCAAGAGACTTGTAATGGACATCTGTGAGCAGGGACCCGCCCTCATTAGGATTCTTGTAAGATCTAGGAGAATGAAGTCAAACCCGTTCCCTAGTCATGTTAGAACGATTTAGTGGGGCCATTTCTCAGGCGCACCAAGTCGTTAGACGTCAACTTGAGAGACGTCCATGGCTGATAATTGTTCTTTTCGTAGCGATAGCTTTCATTATCTTCGTCTGCTTCTCTACCGAGAGATATCTCGCCTTTCAAACCAACTATTTCGATCTCGGACTCTATGCGAACTCAATGTGGCGGACTATCCACGGTTATGACTCATGGCCCACCTTGATTCTCCCCTCCTCGCCTGGGCATATTAATCATATTTCTCCGATTCTGGGTTTAGTCGTTCTTGCATATGCTTTGGTTCCTGACCCTCGGACCTTACTCGTCGTTCAGGCAGCCGCTATCGCCTTCGCGGCGATTCCGTTGTACATGATCGCTCTGAGACAGACGCAACGCCAGTTTCTCTCCGTGACCGTAGCCGTATTATTTCTGGCCAACCCAGCGCTCCATGGAATCATAAGGTTTGATTTTCACACCGAATCATTCATTCCCCTCCTAGTCTTTCTGATGTATTTCGCGTATCCTCGGCGATCGCCTATCTTGTTCTATCTCTCGCTTGGAGCGATGCTTTCAACAATCGAGTATTCCGCTGTCTTGGGCATGGGAATCGGCCTTGCCCTTTGGGTTGTGAAGAAGCGGATGGATAGACGAATTCTTGGCACGTTCCTTGGGTCTCTCACACTTTTGGCGATAATAGCACTTTCAACCGTCGGCCGAGCGTTTGAATCATGGAATTGGACCAATGTGGGTTGCATTCAGGAGGTACTGGTCGAGAATAATTCCAGCATTTCCTTGGATGGCGGTGGTAATCATAAGTTCAAGATACTCATACTCAAACGTGAACTTCCAATATTCAGTTTTCCTCGTCCCATTCATCTATTTAGCATCGATTCCTTTCCTCGCTGGGATCGCGAAGCATAGAACGATAATCTTGGGCCTCGTCACAATCGCTCTATCGGTCACCTTCCTTTACAGTGCCCTTAGCCCCACGGATCCTAATTGGCCCACGGGGAATCCCCTCGCCTCGACAGTTGCTTCAATCGGCAATGGTTTGCCTCAAAACGCTACCATTCTGACCGAGAGCGACCTGTATCCTCAACTGTCCAACAAAGCGTACGTGTCGTTGAACTACTCGTCGCCAGAACCGCCTCAGTACATTCTCGTCAACGCTGACAGTTCATGGTACAACTGGACTAGTCCGGCCCTAGGATATCCTCTTTCTCCGCGAGAGCAGGTGGAACTTCTCACTAGCCAGTATCCCTACCAACTTGTCCTACGTGATCGAGGACTTCTTCTGTACCAGCTGGGTTTGCGTTAGCCGAACTCTTCTTAGTCCTGAGACTTACGGCTGTAGTGTCAGAGTTATCTGAAGCCAATCATAGGAGGATGAGGCTCCCGAGTTAGATGTGAGCACGATAGTCAAGTCTGGACCAGTTGGAAGAAGAGTAGAGGACTGCTGCCAGTTGTTCATTGTGACCAGTCGATTGAATAGGAACAATTGCTGGGACCCTTCAGTCGCTAGGACTGAATAGGTGACTCCGTTAGACTTGCCCACGGCACCGTCCGCCAATGCAAAGCTCGTAGTGAGATTGCTGTACTTGTTGTTCGGAATGCTGATCTTGATGTAGGAATTCCCTGAGACGAGGGGAGGATGGAATAATACTTGATTGCTAAGCGTAGTTCCTCCGACAGTAGGTAGGGAAGCGTAACGAGCCGAAGAGATCAGTATGCGGCCAAATCCATCAACAAACGACTGGTTCGAGTACCCATAAACCGTCGAATTGCTGAATGCTTCTACTGAGTCTAGGTGTTCGGAAAGGTCCCAGTTCGGGCTGTACCGATAGATGGCGATCCCGTCTATCAGTCTCTCAAAGACAAAGTTGTTGAGGAAAGCTGCTTTCCATAAAGGGTGCAGTCCTATTACGGAGAGAGTTTGAGGGGACAGATCTGCGACAACGTATTGCACCCCGCCGGAAGCCATGAACTGAGAGATCTCAGTCACGTTGGGAAAGAGATGGAAGGGATCCTTGGCCACCGGGACAAAGGGCTCCGGTCCGGTAGATCCATAAAGTTGGAGTTCTGTTATTCCTAGAATAGGTTCGCGTTGAGCGATGAGCGCAATTGCCGGGTTGCCAGCTAATATCTCGTCTTGAGGATTCGTGTTGGAATGAATGTAGGATGCAATATCGTAGACCCATGATGCCGGCTGATTTCTCCATGTCATGGAGGTCGTATAGAGCATCCCCGCGGTTACGCCTGCGCTGGCCAGAATGAGTGCGAGGAAGAGGATGGGCAAGCGAGCTCGTACGATCAATGAAAGAGGCCCATGAGCGAATGATCCGATCTTTTTAGCTGCCGAAGATATTGCCGGAGAGGCGAGAAGCGTAAGACTCGGCGCAAAATAGTAGTAGTAATTGACAACCGGAACCCCGTAGAGGAGGATCAAGATCGCGGTTGAAATGAACCAGAAAGTAATCAGAGCCCACCCTACTGGGATTGGTCCCTTCCGTGAAATTGGGCGAGATATTATCCGATAGGCAGCAGCGGCAATCCCGGGTAAGACGACCAAAAACGCGAGGAAAGCATAGAGATACGAGTCCGAAGGTTCGTACGCTCCATAGGATGCTTGGGGGTCGGCAGTCCGCCAGGCGAGTGTTGCTACGAGAAATGCAGCGATGCCAACCCCCGTTATTCCGAGAGCCAGGTTCCGTCTATTCGAGAGCGTTCGAAAGAGGATCATTACCATGAACACTGACGCTGGAACTAGTAGGTAGAACCATTCCCGAACAGCCACATAGAAGATCCTATCCTTGAACGCAGGGGGCGAAGTCCGGGCCCAGATGAACCATGCCGCACTCTCTTGTTGTCCACTAAATCCGAAATTGGAAACCATCCAGTCGAAACTCGAGAAGGCGCTGAATAACAGAAAGATTGAACCAAAGGCCACGAGAAAAGACCCCCATGAAACGAACGTCTGGAAGACCAGTCTTCTGAACCCGTCTCTTAGAGAGAAACCGTTCGCGCGGTTGAAGAATGCCAAGAAAATCGGCAGGGTTACCGCGTAGATCGCAATAGCACGGTATGCGAACGTTCCGACTCCGATGATCAAGCCGAACAGGAAAAGAAAACGGGTATCATTTGCCTTCAGACTCTTAACCAGGGCCCACATACCGAGAACACTGAGAAACAACATCAAACTTCTCATATCAATCACCGTACTGTACCACAGAATAGTGGGTGCCAAACTGAAGATCAGAGCCGAAACAAGACCCGTCACTTGATCGAAAATCTCCCTCGATACCTTGTATAGTATCGGGACAGTCATAACGGAGGGGACAACCGAAGCAAGAGATACCACCGGGAAGCTTATGCCCAGAGCCAGATAGATATACACTGGATCCCGAATGAAGAAGTCCCTGTAAGGAATCTTCCCATTGTTGATCAAGTTTGCCCAGTAAAGGAATAGTCCACTATCCCCGCCTATGGGCTGGCTAACGACGAGAAACAGCCGTAAGATGAGCCCCAGAATCATGGAAACAATGATCACTATGAGAATGCCGGAGCTAGTCGAAATCCTCATTCGGGGCTACCAACCAAATGGAACGAAACATTTGGACATGAAGAACCGATAGCTTCCGAATTTAATGCTTGAGTACGTCTATGAGGGGCGGTCACTTAATCAAAAATTGTTTCCGTCACAGAAAGAATCGTATCACTTATACAAGGGGGAGTGGGGCGACAGCCTGGCCAGTTGATTAGTCTGCAAAGCCCTACGATTGATTTGAAGGCTCATAGCGAGGCGTCAGGAGTCAGGATGAAGGTTCTAGTAACCGGGACTACGGGGGCGTTGGGAAGCAATCTCGCGAAACGCCTGCTGGCTGAGGGACATAACGTCTTCAGCATCCGACATGACGAGTCTCCGATAGACTCGGCCAAGGTCCTCGGGATTGATAGTAAGATAACTTGGTCGCGAGGCGACGTAGTCGACGAGACCCTAGTAAAGCGGGTAATCTCCGACTATGACATCGATCTCGTCTATCACCTCGCTGCACTCCCTATAGTTCGAGTCGGAACCAGAACCGTCCGTCCCCTCTACGATGTCAATCTCATGGGGACCCTCAGTATTCTTGAGGCTCTAAAAGAGCAGACCGCGTCGGGGTTCGACGTGGGTATGGTGATGATGTCAACTGACAAGGTGTACGGTGAGACCACTTATGGTCGACAGTATCTTGAAACCGATCCGCTCGACGCTATGGCACCGTATGAAACGTCGAAGGCTTGCGCCGACATGACTTGCAGGATGTTCCAGCGCATGGGGTACATTAAGCGGCTCAGCGTTGTCAGACCCTCCAACATCTACGGGCCAGGCGACATGAATCCGAGGCTGATACCAAACACGATAAGGAAATGCCTGAGACAGCAACCCCCAATAATTTACAAGGGCATTACATACGTCCGCGAGTTTACCTTCGTCGACGACTTTGTCGATGCGATGTTACGCGTCGGCAAGTTCACTCTACAGCAGAACGGAGAGATCGCTGAAGTCTTCAACATAGGCTCGGGAGAAACCTACACCCAGGAAGCAGTCATCAATCTGGTGCTCGGAAGCTTCCCAGGACTACGGTCAACGGTAGAAGAGCCGCCGCCTCATACGAGAATAGAGATTCCGTATCAGGCGTTGAATCATTCCAAGATTAGTAAGCAGTTGGGATGGCGGGCGAAGACAGGTTTTCCAGCGGGGCTGTCCGAGACGATAGAATGGTGGAAGGCGCATCCGGAGCTCTGGAGCTAGGACTATTATGCCAAGTCCCCGACCGATCCTACCAACGATAGTTAGAGGGAATCTACGTTGAAGATCAGCACTGTCATAATGTTGTATAACGAAGAGGAGGTGATCGACGAATTCTCAACGCGTCTAATAAAATCCCTCGAAGCACTAGGCCATGATTACGAAGTCATTTTTGTGGTAGAAGGGATTGACTCTACGTTGCAAAAGGTTAGCGAGCTTGCGAAATGGAACCCTAGAGTCAGGGTAGAGTACCACGAGAAGAGACTTGGACTAGGAAAGGCAACCAAGAAAGGTCTCAGCTTAGTTGATCCCAAATCAGACTATGTGCTTACAATGGACTCCGATTTGAACCATGATCCAGAAGAGATCGAACGGTTACTCGAAGCCACGAAAGAGGCCGACGTCGTGGTGGGCTGTCGATCAAAAACGCGGGGACTCGTTAAGGAACTGCCTTGGTTCAAGAGAATGGTCAGCGCTTCCACCAACTGGGTCTTGAGGAATGCGTTCAGAATGGAATCGAGCGATATCACATCTGGCTTCAGAGTTTACTCGACGAAGACCATCGAGAGTGTCAGGGATGAACTCATCTCAAAGAATTTTGAAGTAACAGCAGAACTTCTGATCCGGGCGAAGAAGAAAGGATTCTCCATCTTAGAGGTACCGATCACTTTCACCCGGAGGCCGCGAGGAACTAGCAAGTTGAGCTTCGTCAAGAGCGGAGCCGGATACATCGTGCTCTTGTTCAGACTTGGAGTATAATAGGAAGATTTCGTCCTCACTCAAAGTTTCTGCAGATTCCCGCACTGTGGCTTCGTACTTGTAGCTGAAAACTGAATTCTGAGCCGGCCGTTCGAAAAGCGAAGTAAGGTGGAGCAGATTACGATTTTTCCGAAGCCAGCGAAGTAAAGCCCAGGTCCGGGTTCGAAGAGTCCTTCGCGTCTTCTCGAAGTCCCGTTCAGGAACATACATCGCGACTTTGCCGAACGTTGAATAGCAACCGGGCTGACTCCTACCGAAGAGGGCAGTCCGCACGAGCCTGATTAGGCGACTGAAAAGGCCGATTCCGTCATGGTTACTGCTGGTGGCAGTCCTCGTTACGGCGTCAATAGTCTCGGGTGCCATCTTACTGCCAAAGATACTCGGTTACCCGCCTGACTTCGTTATCCACTCAAACCCACAAAGCAAGGTCATCTTGACTGGACCAGGGAATGGGGGGTCGGTTAACATTACGTTCAATGCGATAAACAACTTCGCAGGCGTCTTGTCAACTACTGTAAGGTCGCCGCTTGGCGTCACGGCCAGTTTGAGCGGGCCCGACGCTGACAACTTCCCACTGGCGCACCAGCAGACTTTCTTGTTGAACCTCATTGCTCTGAGCCCTGGAAACTATACCGTAGCTGTTGCCGGTTCCAGTGGAAGCCTCTCCCACTCTATCAATGTGCTTGTTATCGCTCAGGCTCTTTCGTTGGGTTTCCGTCAGGGGGATCTGACTCTGTCTCCCGGATCGAGGGGGATTGAAACGATCGGAATGGCCAGCCTGAACGGTCTCTCCGGAAACTTGTCTCTCACCGCCACAGTCCCCTCGACTTTCAATCCGAACACCGTCAGCGCAACCGCTGTCCCATCCGCTCTGCACCTAGATTCGGGAAGAATTGTCCAATCGACTGTCATTGTAGACGTGGGCGTTGATCAGGGGTGCGGATATCAGTGCATTTACGCACAAAATACCAACGTGCAGATTTCAGTTGGAGTCGCGGGCATCGCTGGATCATTCTCTGCAACTTTCCGGATCTTGATCAATGAATCGCTTACAAAGACGAGCGTTATGTTTCCATCCGATACGCGAGCTAACCTCACGGTAATGAACGTCGGACCCTCAACTGTTACGCTGTTCAACTACACTGTCACTAACTCAGTCGGCAGCCAATACATTTTCCCGTACGGGCTTCAGTCTCTCGGTTCCGGCATCGCTCCAGGCTTCCCAAGCACAATAACCATTCTCATCGGATCCTCTTGCTCAGGATGCAACATCCGCGGAACGGCTTATGCCTTCGTCACAGGTCAAACCTATGTCATAGCAGTCGAAAGTGCGAGAGGAAACGCGTTCTCATTTACAGTGACGCGATAGCAGAAACCACTTCCACATGCCACAATGTAATTAGGGCCTCTACTGAGGGGTCGTTCAGGATGCGAAGGTCGCTCGCTTATGGAGCCGAAGCTTCGAAATCTCTATCGAAGGAATTTAGACAGTGACTATCTCGGCTAGCGGCTGGTCCGGTCGTCTCTCTTCAACACGGGCATCGTCGCTGTCGCGCCGGTGTCGCTTGGGGTTGCTTTTCTTATCATCTCGATCAAGTGCTGTTCGACGTGGGGCTGTAGAATAGTCGACGCACCTTGCTCTTCGGGAGGCGCGTGCTCCGTCAGGATCAGATGTTCAAGCTCCTTGTGTGTCCGTCTGAGCTTCATGTAGAGGCCCATAGCCACGGCGCTGAAGATTCCCACACTACTCAACGCGACAATCGTGAAACCGCTGCCCTGGAGGGACGAGTTTACGTAGGTCTGGAAGTAGAAATCGTTCTGGTAATTCTCAATCATCCAGAAGCCAAGATACGCAATGACAAGTGACTGGACTATGACCAGGAGCTTGACAGGACTGGGAATGTGTCTTCTTGCAGTCTCGATATGTTCGCTCGTAAACTACCACCGGGATCTAGAAGCTCTCGACTTCGAATCCAGCTTCTCTAGCTTCCCGGTTCGATATGGGCGAATTGTGCCCTTGGGATTGGATTGGTAGTATCCAGGCGGAGCCTGAGTGGTTTGTCGATGTGCCCGTCTAGCCTGACTCGTCTTCCTCATTCGCGCTATCTTGGGTTGTTCCGCGCCTTGGGCTCCATGATCCTGAAATCAGAGCTCTAGCTCTTGGCCCTGGCGCGAGCGCTCCTGTGACTGATTTCTCTGTCTTAGAGGGTTGAGCCTGGGGTTTTTTGACGGTCTTCTTCAGAGGGACCCGTTTTCTAGGGAGATCTTCGTCCTTCTTGCTGTCTCATATTCCGCATCGTGAAATAGAGCAGAGTAGCTATCGTGGCTGAGGTTATGCCGAAGCCGACACTAACTATCGGAAGAAGGATAGGCGAGAGGTTGTTCACGTAGCTCTGGAAGTAGGTGTTGTTCACGTACTCGGAGTAGACCCAGTTGGCGAGGGTGATTATCACCGCGAGTTCGGCGAGGATTATGATCCAGCCTCTGCGAGGAATATTCCACCATTGGAAAAGCTGGATAACCCGGACCCCCAGTGCGAGTCAATTGTTGGAAAGTCAGGGATTAAGGCGGCACGTAACCTCTCTGGTCCGTGCGAGGTTGAACACTTGAAGTATCGCGACGGGTCTTCTGCCTCATTCGTCTGTTTCCGAGAAACCATCTGAGTCCTTGTAGAACTCCTATGGCGAGGATTCCGCTAAGGAGAATATGCCCGAGAGTTATTACGGTCAACGCTCTTCTCGAGAAGGCAAACTCTGCCAGAGGGATACTCCTATCACCAGCAAAGAGCAGGGTGAGGGTGACAAGGGCGAAGAGTGGGATTCCGAGCGGTAGACTCTCTCGTGAAGGCTTGACGATCAGTTTGTAGTCGCCATTCCAGTAGGCATAGACTAGGACGAGGGTGAAAGCGCCAATTTCGAGGACCGTGTCAGCCAGACTGGGAATTCCGAGGTTCAATCCAATATCAGAATTTGGAAAGAGTGGATAGAGGAGGGGGATTGTTCCAACAAGGAAATCACCTAGTAGGTGCGAGAGGATTCCGATGGAGAATGCGAAGCCTAGTCTTCCGAAGAAGTAGGTCAGCACAATTACAACCGGGACGATTACTATGAGGGAATGAGTGTACGTGTGGTGTACAATGTAAGGCTGGAAATAGATGTCGAAGTCTGGGAGGATTCCTGAGAGGAGCGCGAGATAGGCGGGAAGGTTGACGTTGAGCTCTCGGCCAGTGGCCTTCGAGAATAAGTAGCTCCAGCAGCTGTGGCCAAGAAGAAACATTGAGTGTCAAGTCCTCGAGTCTGGTTGCGCAGGTCGCGGCTGGGACTCTTACAAATGATTGATGCTGAACCTGGGGAGATCCAGAGGGAGTCGCCTACAGTCGGCTTTCAGGAGGGCTCTGAAGGTTCTACTGTACTGTCAGGGTTATCGAGACGCTGTTTGCTTGGGTTCCGCTGACCCCGAGAACCAAGATCGTATAGGTTCCCAGCGTAGTCCCACCGCCAGTATTCACGGTTAGGACAGTGTTTCCAGTACCGCCTGACAGCAAATTGACTCGGTTGGGGTTGAGAGTCATAGTCGGACTAGAACCATTACTCGGCGAGATGGACGTGGTAAGATTGACTTGTCCGGCAAAACCTCCGATACTCGTCAACGTCAGGGTCGCGCTGGTAGCTGAGCCACGGGTCAGGTTCATCGAGGAAGGGGAGGAGGTGATCGAGAAGTCTGGAGAGGGAGGCCGGACCACTCTTAGAATACTGGTCACGTTATGGCTGAGCCTGCCACTAGCCCCATCGATGACAATCGTGTAGGTGCTCAGCGGGGCTGATGGGGGGACGGAGACTGTGAGCGTTGACGATCCTGATCCGGTTAGTAGAGACACTGATCCGGGGTTCAGGGCGATAGTTACGTTGGTGATTCCTGGGGAGAGAGAGTAGTTCAGGTTGACGCTTCCCGCAAAACTGTTCAGGCTAGTGAGTGAGACTATGATTGCGGCGAGGCTTCCCTGCGCCGCCGTCGTAGAGACGGGATTCGTCCCTAGCGTAAAGTCGGGAGTCGTCGATCCTCCTATTCCGGCGACCTCACTGAATATGGTTGAAGCGTAGAATCCGACTCCTGCTCCGAGCAGCAGCATCATGAGTAGAGACCATGCGGGCAAGGGTCTCCTCAGCCTGGGAGTGAGCTGTGGATGTCCGAGGTCATGATGAGCGAGTGTCCGGAAGGGTCCGGTGAACGCCGCGATTAACGGCCAGAGCGGGAATGGTTTCCGGATCGTCTTCAAGACCCGGACTAGTCGTAGTCTGATGATTCTCGGGATTATCCTCGAAAAGTTGATGGACAAGGGTCGGGGTGTTGGATTGGCCAGTGGGTCTTTGGGCGTTCTGTACCGCGGGAGCCTCTAGCGGAGGAACTAGGATCGAACTCCGGTATTCAGCTTGATCTGATCTGAAGGATTGAGCGTTAGCTTATAGGAAAATCAAAAGGACTCAAAAAGAAATTCATCGTTAGGAATTTGGAAACATGGCGTTTACCGACCTAATCTTCAACACTATTGTCAACCTTCTCAACCAAACAGGCTATCTGGGAATATTCGCATTGATGGTGATGGAGAGCGCGACCCTTCCGATTCCGAGTGAAGTAGTCCTGCCTCTAGGAGGATATCTTGTCTCGCAAGGCAGATTGGAATTCTGGTCAACGGTGGCAGTGGCGACGGTTGGAAGCCTGGTCGGGACGATGGTCGACTATGGAATCGGCTACTATCTCGGAAGACCCGCAGTATTACGATATGGCCGTATTGTGCGATTTAGCGAGAAGCGGCTGGAGACGACCGAGAAATGGTTC
>WNEZ01011553.1_pt1 | contig 12687 bp, 9 predicted proteins | sample 5400521 | NCBI WGS metagenome assembly WNEZ01 (sample SAMN13153339, study PRJNA577476) | soil metagenome | isolation source: 120 cm saprolite under Douglas fir tree site 2 hole 1 replicate 1 | place: USA:California | collected 2015-04-18 | reverse complement strand
TGGCCGTCTCGTTGGCGTTCACTTCCACCTGGCTGATCGAGATATCCATCTCGCGCATCGAGGTGGAGGTTTCCTCCATCGACGCGTGGAGATTCCCGATGCTCTTGGCCACTTCCTTGATCGAGAACGTCATCTCCTCGATGGCGTTGGTGGTTTCCTCCACCGAGGTGGTCATCGCCTCGATGTTGTGCGCCCTCTCGTCGTTGGTGGCCGACATCTTGGCCAGCGAGGCGGTGCTCGCTTCGGCGCTTTGACTGAGGGCCTCCGCGTTGGCGGCGATTCCGCGAAGGGAGCTCAAAGCCGCCACCATCAGCGCGGACGTCTCGTCTACCCGGGCGAGCACAGTGGTCGCTCCGGACGAGACGGTCAGGCCGGCTTTCGAGAGCTGTTCGATCACCTGGGCGACGCCCTCCGAAACGCCGCGCACGCGGCCGAGCGTTTCCCGCAGTCCATCTCCGATTCGATTCAGGGCCTGGGCCAGCTGCCCCAGCTCATCGGAGCTGGCGCTCTCCACCTTGCCGGTGAGATCCGCCTCGGACAGCTGCGAGGCCATCCGCATCATTCCGGTCAGGGGATGGAGAATGTACATCCGGGAAATCAGCCAGACCAGCACCGCGAAGAGCACGCTGCCGATCAGCATTGCCGCCAGCAGCGTCCGGCGGAGGTCCGACAGGACCAGGTCCACGCTCCCGCGCTCCATTGTCAGCAGCAGGTAGGCGACCCCTCCGGAGCTCGGAAAGATTTGGGTGGCCACCAACAAATCGCCATTGGCGAGGTGCAGCGTCACCGGACGTTGAGCTCGGTTGAACTGTTCGATTAACGACTCTGACTCGCGGACATCGCTGCCGAATGTCTTGGCCAGGAGGCGCCCCTCTGGGCCGATCAGCAGAATTGCGCGGATGTCCTTCTCGCTCTCTGCCACCTCCGTCACCAGGCGCGACAACGCTTCGTCGAGCTCGCGCCCTTTGATATCAAGCCGGCGCTTGAGGTCGCGCAAGATGGCCGCCCCACGCTGCTCCTGCCTGTTAAGAAGGTAGATCTCCACCTGCCTGGGGACGATCAAGTAAAGCGCACCCAAGAGGACCAGAAGAGCTATCGTGAACGAAGTAAAAATCGCCCATTTGAGCCCGAGCTTATGAAGTTGTGTGGGCAATCCGCGTGAACTGTACGGGACATAAACACACGGGGGAAGAGGTCTGAATACATGAGCACATCAGTCTTTTTTGACCCACTATGTCTCGAACACGTCCCCGGTGTAACACACCCCGAATCGCCCGAGCGCCTGCGGAAAATCAGGGAAGTCTTGGAAAACAGTCCTCTGCCAAGGGTTGAATACCGGAAAGCTCGGGATGCAACCGAAGCCGAGCTGGCCTCGGTCCACAGTGAAAAGCTTCTCGGCCAATTGAAATCGCTGGTTGGAAAGTCCGCGCGATTGGATCCCGATACGGCGATGTCGCCCGGGAGCTACGCGGCGGCGGTGCGCGCCGCCGGGTCGGCGGTTGGGGCGGTGGAGGACGTGATGTCCGGGAGGGCGCAAAACGCATTTGGGTTGCTGCGTCCGCCCGGTCACCATGCCGAGCCGTCGCGGGCGATGGGCTTTTGCCTGTTCAACAATGTGGCGATCGCCGCCCAAGCCGCTCTTGCGCATGGGGCCAAACGCGTTCTGATTCTCGACTGGGATGTTCACCATGGCAACGGCACCCAAGCGTGTTTTTATGGGCGCCGAGACGTGCTCTATCAATCCGTCCATCAATACCCGTTCTACCCAGGGACCGGGGCGGCCGAAGAGCTGGGGGCCGCGGACGGCGAGGGGTACACCGTCAACTGCCCGTTTCCAGCGAACCAGACAGACGCCGCTTACGGCGCAGCTTTCCACGAACTTTTTCTTCCGGTCGGGTATGCATTTAAGCCCGATCTGATTCTGGTTTCGGCCGGCTTCGACGCTCACCGCGCCGATCCGATCGGCCAGATGCGGGTTCGGATATTGCCTCGAGGCGCTGGCGCAGTCAGTGCACGCCTGCCTGGAGGTTCTGGGTGGGCGTCAAGAGGATTTTGCGACCGGCGTTTCGCCTGCGGCCGCCCAGGCCATTCGGACCAGCCGGGACGCGCTGCGACCCTACTGGCGAGAGCTTTAGACGCGCGAAACCTGCGACAGAGAAGGATAGCGATGGCGATCAATCATCCGGATTACAAAAACGCGCTGATCACCGGCGCATCCAGCGGCTTGGGCCAGGGCCTCGCGGTCTGGTTTGCCCGGCGAGGAACGCGGGTCTTTGCCGCCGCCCGGCGAATGGAACCGCTCCGGGCGTTGAGCGAGGCCGCCGCCGCTTCGGGCGGGAAGATCGAGGCCGTTTCGATGGATGTGGCCGATTCAAGGCAAACGATCGAGCAGATTCAACAGATCGACGATCAGTGCGGAGGCTTGGATCTGGTAGTCGCCAACGCCGGCATAGGGGGGCTGACCGACGGCAAGCGGATTGCTTGGCAGACGGTCGATAAAATCATTCAGGTCAACGTCACCGGGGCAGCGGCCACGCTCTGCGCGGTCCTCCCGCGGATGGTAGAGCGCAACCGCGGTCATCTGGTGGGCATCTCCTCGATCGCCGCGTGGCGCGGGATGCGTCGGCACGCCGGCTACAGCGCGTCCAAGGCTTTCCTGGCGATTTTCCTCGAGGGGCTTCGGGTCGACCTGCACTCCACCCAGGTGCGGGTGACCTGCATCCATCCCGGGTTCGTCAAGAGCGAGATGACCGCGAAGAACAAGTTCAAGATGCCCTTCCTGCTGGAAACGGAGGACGCAGTGGAGCGAATGGGCAAGGCGATTCTTCGGGCGCAATCGGAATTTGCTTTTCCCTGGCAAACCTCCACTGCGATGCGGGCCGTCAAGCTATTGCCCAATCGCATCTTTGATAGCGCGGCGCGCAAGCTCGGCTAGAGCGCCGAACAGGTTGACGCGCCGTCGCGAGGCGGACGAGCCCGTGGCCGAGGCGGGCACACGACGACGGAGCTGCGGAGGCGTGCCCAGAGGCACGTCGAGCAAGCGCATGGAGGAGTCTGCCCGACGCAGGCAGGGATCGTTCGCCGTAGTAGGCGGGTCAACCTGTTCGGCGCTCTAGTTGGGGAGCTGCATGAACCGAAGCGGGTCCACCTGATTTTTTTCCGGTTGCGCGTCGACCGGCCCGGTTCCACGCTTGAACCACATCTCTACGGCGGAGCGCGTTCCGGAGCTGGCGATCTTCCCGGTCTTGACATCCACCCGGAGCTTGACCAGGTCCAGCTCCGGTGGCGGCGCGAATTCCGGCTGCGGAATTCCTGCCAGCGCTTGCTTCATGTATCCGAGCCAGATCGGCAGTGCTGCCCGGCCTCCGTTTTCGTAGCGGCCCAAGGGATGAGGGTTCAGGTCGTATCCAACCCAGGTCACCGTGACCAGGTCCTTGGTGAAGCCGGCGAACCAGGCGTCGAAGGAGTCATTAGTGGTTCCGGTCTTGCCTGCGGCTGGCTTCCCCAGCCTCTGCGCGGGCGCTCCGGTCCCTTCCTTCACCACGCCGCGCAGCAAGTCGGTGAGGATGTATGCCGTCTCGCGGCTCATCAGTTGCTCGCTCGGCTCGAAGAGCTGCGCGTAGGCGGCGGCGACGCGATCTTGAAACGGCGCCCAGGGATCCTGGTAGGCGGTGTGGTCCTCCAGCACCCGGCCGAAGCGATCCTCTACCTTGCGGAGGAAATAGGTCTTCTTCTTTTCCCCCAGCCGGTTGAAGTTGGCGAACGTCCCTGCCAGCTCGTACGGGTAGACGCAGGAGGAGCCGAGCGCCGCGGAGAAGTCGAGATTCATCGGTGTCGACAGACCGAGCTTCTTTGCCCATTGCGACATCGGACCCACTCCCACTGCCTGGAAAGTCTTTACCGCGGGGATGTTCATCGAGTTCACGATCGCAGTGCGCAGCAGCACATCTCCCACGAAGGACTCGCTGTAGTTCCCCGGTTTCCACCGCAGCTGCGTCTCCGGGTCATCGAAAACCACCGGGCTATCGACGATCAGCGTCGCTTCGGTCCAGCCCAGTAGCTCGAGAGCCGCGGAATAGACGACCGGCTTGTAGGAGCTGCCCGGCTGGCGGCAGGCCTGGAACACCCGGTTGTACTCGTTGGCGTCGAAATCGTAGCCGCCGACCATCGCCACCATGTACTGGCGATTGGGGTCGATCGACACCAAGGCCCCCTGAAGCTCCGGCTCCTGCTCCAATCGGAAGAGCTGCACATTCTCCGGTAGGTTCTGCTCCAGCTTCGGCGACTTCTGTTCCTTGTCGTCAGTGAGATCGCGCGCATTGACCGCGCGCACCACCACCACATCGCCAACGTGAAGCGCGCTTTTCACCGAGGAGATCATCGCCGACGGGTAGTAGGCGACCGGATTCAACTTGCGCGCCCACCGCATTCCCAGCAAGGGGAGCTTGCCGCGGTGAGGTCCTACCTGGACGTCCGCTGCCTCCCCCTGGGAGTCGATTCCGGTCACCAGGGCGACGTAGTAGTTGCCTTCCTGGATCGTCTCGGATCCGATCGCCTTCGTGCTCTTCTCGATGAACCCTTGCTGATCGTCTGGCTTGGGCAGCTGGAGCAACGGGCCGCGGAAGCCCTGGCGTTTGTCCACCTCGAGCAGGCCATGCAGCATCGCTTCCTGGGCGCCCCGCTGACGCTCCGAATTCATGGTGGTGAAGATTTTCAGGCCCTGGTTGAGCAAGACCGGATTGGTGTATCGATCGACGACATCCTTCCGGATCTGCTCGACGAAGTAGAATAGCGAGAGGGCGCTTGAGGAAGGCCGGCGATCAGCGCCATCTCCGCCAGCGTCAGATTTCGCACGTCCTTGCGGTAGTAGTTCTCTGCCGCCGATTGCACTCCATAGGAGTGGTGTCCCAGGTACACGTTGTTCAAGTAGAGGTAGAGAATCTCCTCCTTGGTCAGCGCTCCTTCCAGCCGGTGCGCGAGGATTGCCTCCCGGATCTTGCGGGTCATGCTGCGCTCGGTCGATACCTTGTAGCCCTCGGCGGAAATGAGGACCGCCTTCGCCGTCTGCTGCGTCAGGGTCGAGCCACCTTGCACTGAACCGGAGCCGCTCGCCTTGCGCATTACCGTTTTGATCGCCGCTCGGGTGGTTCCGAGCAAGTCCACCCCCGGGTGATCGAAAAAGCTCGCATCCTCCGAGGCGATGAAAGCCTGGACGAGCCGCTTTGGAATGTGGTCGTAGGGGACGACCTTTCGGCGCTCGTTGTAGAATTCACCCGCCAGTACCGAGTCGTCGGTGTAAATCTCGGTGACGATCGGCGGCCAGTACTCGTCCACTCTGGGAATCTGCGGAAGCCCGTCGGAGAAGCGATAGAACAGCACCGCCAGCAACACCAGCGCCGCGGTGCCCAGCACCAGCGCTCCCCAGCCGAGAAGCATCAGCACCCATTGGCGCAAGTCCCGCGGGGGAGGCACTCCCTGCCACAAAAGCCTGGAAGGCTCAGTCATCAGACCTCCTGGGCGGCGCGATTCCATACCTCCGAGAGCTCCACCGGCAGCTGTGCCTCGATTCGAATCAGCCTCTGGTCCTGGGGATGAGAGAACTCGATTTTTTCCGCGTGAAGAAACAACCGCTGAAGTCCCCAGCGCGCCTTGGCCAACCGGTTGAAGGCAAAATCCCCATACTTTCGATCGCCGGCCACTGGATGGCCGATCGCCACCAAGTGTCTACGAATTTGATGCGTTCTTCCAGTCTCGATCTGGCACTCCAGCAAGGCGCACTCCCGCGCCTGCCGAGCCACCTTGTAGCGGGTTCGAGCCTCTTGGACCTTGACGCCGTGGCGAGCCTTGGACCGCGCCGACTGCTGATGCTCGTTGAGCCCAATGTCGATCGTGCCCGTGGCCTGAGGCATCTTTCCCTTGACCATCGTCAGATACTTCTTCTTCACCTTGCCATGGGTGAAGGCGTCGGTGAAATGCACCATCGCCGGCCGGCGTTTGGCGACCAGCACCACTCCCGAGGTGTCGCGATCCAGACGGTGGGCGGGGCTGGCGGCGAAGTCATTCCGCACGGCGTTGGGGCCCAGGTACGCGCGAACGTAGTCGACCAGCGTCCCTCCCGAAATGCCGCTCCCCGGGTGAACCGCCATTCCGGCTGGCTTGTTGATCGCCATTAGCCATTGGTCCTCGAAGAGAACTTCCAGCTTCGAGAGGTCTAACGCCGGCAGGGTCTTCTTTGTCTGTCGCGGCGCGCCCAGCAGGTGGTCCTCGGTGCCCCGGATGGCGACTGCGTCCCCCGCCTGCAGTGGTTGTTCCGGCTGCGCGCGCTTGCCGTTGACCCGGATTTTCTTCGTCCGGATCATCTTGAAAAGGTGAGAAACGGGGACGCCAGCCAGCTTTTTTCGCAGGAACTTGTCGAGGCGAAGGCCGGCTGCATCGCCTTCCACAGTAAATTCGATCATTTTGACTGGCACAGACAGCTAATCACACCGATAAAGTAGGGTCCATGGCCAAGAATCTCACCATAGAAACCCTTCTCCAGAACGGCTCGGCCGCCTGGAACAAGCTCCGCAAAGATGGAAAGGTGCCGCTCGACCATACCGGAGCCACATTCAAGAACCTCTTTTCCGCCGGCGCCGACCTCTCCGGGTTGGTGCTGATCGGCACCGAATGGGACTCATGCGATCTCTCGAAGCTCAACTTCCGAGAAACAGACCTCTCCAACGCGTACTTCCACGGAGGCCAACTGCAGGACTGCGATCTGCGCGAGGCGAACCTGGAGGGCGCCACTTTCGAAAGAGTGAAACTGCTGCGATGCGATTTCACCGGGGCGCGCGGCACCGAAAACCTGGAACTGGACAGCGTCCACCTGGATCGGGTGCTCGGGCTGGGCGGCCAGGAGGCGCCGCCGCCGCCACCCGCGCCGGCACACGGAATCACGTCCTTTACCCGCGAGCAGCGAAGTGCCGCCTTGACCAGCGCCCTCAACGAAGCACCGTCCGATCTCCCCCCGTTCCGCCCGCAGGATCCACCCGGCACGCTGTTGGCGCGGGGACTCAAGGCCTTCGGCAATCCGCCCCTCTGGGTGCTCGATACCCCCAGTCTTCGCCCGCCGCTTCCGACTGTTCTGCCCACCGGCACGAGCCTCGAAGCGCTGTACCGTGAAGCGGTGCGGATACGTCTGGAGAACCAGAAACCCGGTCCGGACACGGAGGGCGTCCGCCGGGCGCAAAAGGCGCTCCAGCTGGGCACCAAGGATGCTGCGTACGCCGCGGTGTACCTCTGGGAAGTGGGGGTAGAGCCGGACTTCCGATTTTCCGCCGCCAAAGTGCTTCGAGATTCCTTGCGCGCGGAAGTTGAAGTCGATGACCTGACCTCTTCGATCGACCCGCGGACTGCGGGTGCACTGCTGGCGCTGAAGCTCCCTCACGAAGCCTCCGAGCACCTGGGCGAAGCGCGCCGCCGGCTCGCCGCGACCCGGTTGTTCACCGCCCTGCTCGAAGCGGGCTTCAACCCCGAAAACAATTGGCAGGAGGCGCTGGATGCCACCGAAGCGGCGCTCGAATTGAGCGCGCTCGCCACCGGCAAGGACCGGGCGCAGCTGGAGCAGGCATTTCGCACCTTCGCCGGCCTTCCGGAAGAGGTCCGGCTGCGGCGCCTCGCTTATCTGGCGGAGTCGGCTTCGCAGCTCGATGCGCTCAGCCGGTTGCCCGACGGACTGGAGCCGGCCTGGTTGCAGGGCCCCGAGGCGCGCGAGTGCCACGATCGGGAAATGCGATTCCTCCAGACGCTGCGCGCAGAGGAAATTCCGCAGAAGGTTCCTGCTCTGGCGGCCGCCGAATTGGGCATTCCTGCCGGCTCGGTGCCCGAAGATAGCGAAGGGGATCTGTTCATCCACTTCCGCTGTTCGGTTTGCGGCAAGGAGAAGCTGCTGGTGCAATCGCCTTCGTAAGGCGCGCGGCTTAGAAAAGCTTGAGCTGGAAGGGCTTTCCCAGAGCCCGGGCGTCGATGCCTTCGCCTCGCAAAGCGGCGGCAAGCTCCTCGGCGAAGCCGTGATGGGTCATCACCTCCCGCGCCTTCGTCTGCTTGGCGTAGGCAACGAGGGAGGCGAAATCCGCGTGGTCCGACAACGGGAACGCCACGTCGGCTCGATACCAGCGGTTGGCGCCGGCATCGGCTGCCCAACCGGTCAGCACGGCCGTCGCACGCGGCCAGATTCTGCTGATGGCGGGGGAGCGAGACAGATGCGGTGGAAACACCAGCACCTCGTTGGTGCGGACATCGCCGTTGAACCGCCGCAACTGCGGCAGCGGAATGCCGAAATCCGAATAGATCGCGGCAAGCTCGCAAATCGACGAGTGCGCGCTGACGCCAAATCCCCGGCTCTGGAGAAACTTGATCACCTCCTGGCTCTTTCCCAGCGCGTATCCAAACAGGACCGGCATAGAGCCTCGATCCAATGTCTGTCGAACCCATTCCTCGATGCGCAGCAGGACGCTCTCCTTGGGGGGGAACGCATACCGCGGATGGCCAAAGGTCGATTCCAGGACCAGGGTGTCGCACTCGGCGACCTGAGCTGCCTCGGCGGTGAGCGAGGGTACGAGATTCAAGTCCCCGGTGTAGGCGATTCTCCGTCCATCCGGCCGAGTGATCCGGATCTGCGCCGAACCGAGCATGTGCCCGGCGGGCAGTAGCTCCAGCTCGAGCGGACCTAGTGCGAAGGGCCGATTGTAGGGAACCGGCAGAGCAGAGGCGATCTTGCCCAGCCGATGGCTCATCAGCCGAACGGTGGCGGAGGTGGCGATTACCCGCTCGTGCCGAGCGATATGGTCTGAATGGGCGTGCGACACGAAGGAGAGGTCGACCTTGCGGCGGGCATCCAGCCACAGGGCCGTCCCGGTGAGGTGCAGACCGCCGCGCCGCAGTTCCACCGCGCACATGGGAGCCTCTATACCTCAAACCAACCACACCGGGAGGGACGCTTCCGCTAGCCTTCGAGCGATCGGCAAGAATCTGCGGGGTTCGGTTCGCTGGAGTTACTGCCTGGCGGCGTGAATTGCGGCGCGCAGCTCGGGAAGAACCTTGAACAGGTCTCCCACCAGGCCATAGTCGGCAATCTGAAAAATCGGCGCGTCAGGATTGGTGTTGATCGCCACGATCGTCTTCGAGCTCTTCATCCCGGCGATGTGCTGGATCGCGCCGCTGATGCCAACCGCAACGTATAGCTGGGGAGCCACCACCTTACCCGTCTGTCCCACCTGAAGATCGTTCGGCACCCAACCGGCATCGCAGACGGCGCGGGAGGCGCCCACCGCCGCGCCAAGCTCATCTGCCAGGGCTTCGATCTCCTTGAAATCACCCTTCGTCCCGCGGCCTCCTGAAACCACCACCTTCGCTTCGGTCAGCTGAGGACGGGCGCTCTTCACTTCCTTGAAGTCGATGAATTGGGTTGGAAGCGAAGCCGCGTCGACCTTGGGGGTGAAGGTCCGAACCTCCGCGGAGCCACTTTTCTCCGGGATCGGAAACTCGGTCGCCCGAGCAGTGAAAGCCTTCACCGGCGTGGTCAGCTTCACGTCCGCAATCGCGTTACCTGCCCACATCGGCCGGGTGAAAGTGATGTCGAAACCCGCACCCTCGATCTTCATGATCTCCGAGGCCATCGCTGCTCTGAGCCTGGCGGCCACCCGAGGCAGGAGATCCTTGCCCATCGCGGTGGCAGCGGCGCCGACGAATTGCGCTTGCAGGGTGTGGGCGAGCTCGGCAATCACCGGAGCAAACGATTCCGCCAGGTAATGCTCCAGCTCGGGCGCACTTCCCGCGTGCACCACCTTGGGACCGTAGGCCCTGAGCTCCTCGGCCACCTTCGCAACGTCCTTGCCGATAATCACCGCGTGCAGCTCGGCTCCCGACTTCTGCGCCAGCTGTTTCCCGGCGCTCAACGCATTGAGCGTGGCCTTCCGGAGGTTTCCGTCCGGTTGTTGCTCTGCGACGACCAAAACGACAGGCATGCGAATTTCCTTTTCCAGAACGCTAGAGGACCTTGGCTTCGTTCTTGAGCTTGTCCACCAGGGTGGCCACGTCGGGCACTTTGATTCCTGCCTTGCGCGCTGGCGGGCTGGTCATCTTGAGGATCTGAAGGCGGGGAGCGACATCCACCCCCAGCGCCGCGGGAGTCATCTCCTCCAACGGCTTGTTCTTCGCCTTCATGATGCCGGGCAGCGTGGCGTAGCGAGGATCATTCAAACGAAGGTCGGTGGTGATCACCGCGGGCAAGCGACAATCCACCACCGCCAGACCGCCGTCCACCTCGCGGACCACCCGGACGGTCTTGCCGTCGGCGCTGATCGCCAGCGCCGGTACCTTGTTCTTTTCCTGTTCAGATTCGAAGGATTCCGCCTTGGATGCGAAGGTGGCCTGGGCCCAGCCGAGCCACTCGGCGAGGTACTGGCCGACCTGGTTCTGGTCATCGTCGATGGACTGCTTGCCCACGATCACCAGATCCGGCTTCTCCCTCTCGGCAATTTTCTGAAGTAGCCCGGCGACCCCCATCTGGTCCAGGGGCGCGGAGTGGTTGACCCAGATTGCTCGATGGGCGCCCATCGCCAGCGCGTGTCGAAGCTGCTCGTGAACCTCCTTGCTGCCAATCGAAACCACCACCACCTCGCCCTGGTGCCGGGTCACCAGCCGCAGCCCTTCCTCCACGGCGATCGCATCGAAGGGATTGATCTTGTACTTCAGACCTTCCAGGACGATCCCGGTTCCGTCCGGTCGGACCTTGATCTTCGATTCCGGATCCTCCACCCGTTTTGCAGTGACCAGTATTTTCACACTCGGCTCCCGGGATACTCTTTATGCAAGCGATACAGGCGGAGCAACGGGGAAATAGAAACTATCGGAAAAGCTCACGAGCGATCACCACGCGTTGAATCTGGGAGGTGCCCTCGTAGATCTGAATCAGCTTCGCATCCCGCATCAGCTTCTCGACGGGAAACTCCTTGATGTACCCGTACCCGCCAAAAACCTGGACCGCGTCGGTGGTCACTTGCATGGCAGTGTCGGCGGCGAAGCATTTGGCGTAGCTGGAAACCAGCGTGTTCTTCTGACCGTCATCGAGCAGCCAGGCGCTCTGCCAGGCCAAGAGCCGGGCGGCCTGGATCGCCTTGGCCATGTCCGCGATGATGAACTGGATCGCCTGGAACTCGCGGATCGGCTTGCCGAACTGCTGGCGTTGGCTGGCGTATTCCACCGAGTGCTCGAGAGCGGCACGGGCGATTCCCACCGCGAACATCGCGGTAAGGGGTCGGCTGTTGTCCAGCGTCTCCATGGCGATCCGAAAGCCATCGCCCTCGGCGCCGATTCGATTGGCGATCGGAACCCGGACGTCCTCGAAGGTGAGCGAAACGGTGTTCGAGGCGCGCTGGCCCATCTTGTTCTCGTGCTTGCCGACGGTGAGACCTTTGGGTCGGCCCTGGACCACCAGGCAGAGCATCCCGCGGTGCCGCTGCGCCCGATCCAGGGTGCAGAAGAGGCAATACTGTTCAGCGTATTCGCCGTTGGTGATGAAGCACTTTGACCCGTTGATCACGTAGTCCGCGCCATCCCGCCGGGCGGTGGTCGACATTCCGGCGACATCCGAGCCCGCCCCCGGCTCGGTGAGCGCAAATGAGGTGAAGCGAAACGACTCGGTGAAAGGCGTGACGAATTTTCGCCGCTGCTCGTCTGAGCCGGCGAGCAGGATCGGCAGCAGGGCCAGGTCGTTGGCGATGATCGAGGTGGCGACTCCGGCGCAGCCCCAGGCCAACTCCTCCGCCACCAGCGCCTGGTCCAGGTGAGACAGGCCAATCCCTCCCAGGGCCGGAGGCACCGTCATGTTCATCAGCCCCCGGTCGAAACCCGCCCCGATCAGGTCCTTTGGAAATTGAGCCGTCTCGTCGTAGTGGGCCGCCTTGGGGCGGACAACCTCGCGAGAGAACTTTCGCGCCGCGTCCTGTAACGCGAGCTGGGTATCGGTCAGACTGAAATCCATATCGTCTCCTCAATCCGGGGCAATCCAGTGGCACCACCGCGATCGATCAGGCTCGAGATGCCGACTGAGTCATTTCTTCGGCACCTTTTCCCAGTCCGCCAGAAACTTCTTGATCCCGATGTCCGTCAAAGGATGCTGGGCCAGTTGCTGAATCACCGCGAAGGGAAGCGTCGCCACGTGCGCGCCCATCCGCGCGGCGGTGATGACGTGGATCGGGTTGCGAACGCTGGCCACCAGAACTTGCGTGGGGAATCCGTAGTTTCGATAAATCTCGAGCACTTGTGACACCACCTCCATCCCGTCCTGAGAGATGTCATCCAGGCGGCCGACAAAGGGTGAAACATAGGTGGCTCCGGCCTTGGCGCAGAGCAGCGCCTGGTTGGGCGAAAATACCAGGGTCACATTGGTTCGAATTCCCTCGGCGGTGACCGCCTTTACCGCCTTCATCCCCTCGACGCCCATCGGAATTTTCACCACCACCTGATCATGAATCTTCGCCAGCCGGCGCGCCTCGGGGATCAGTTCCTCGGCCGTGAGGGAGACGCATTCGGCGCTGACCGGCCCCGGGATGATCGAGCAGATCTCCTTGATCGTCTCTTCTAGCCCACGGCCCACCTTGGCCAGCAGCGAAGGATTGGTGGTCACCCCATCCACGCAGCCCATCG
>WNEZ01004068.1_pt1 | contig 12694 bp, 9 predicted proteins | sample 5400521 | NCBI WGS metagenome assembly WNEZ01 (sample SAMN13153339, study PRJNA577476) | soil metagenome | isolation source: 120 cm saprolite under Douglas fir tree site 2 hole 1 replicate 1 | place: USA:California | collected 2015-04-18 | reverse complement strand
TCACAAGGATCGCCCCTACTATGGACGAAAATGTTGCATAGTAGGGGCGATCCTTGTGATCGCCCGCTGGTAGGGGGTAGCCAATTGTGTATCCTCATAAGGATTTCCTATGTCCTCAGCAACAAAAGCAAAATCATTTCCTGTACTTCCTACACTACTGACCATCAGCGCTGTAGGTTGTTTGACTGCTCTGGCAATACGTATCTATCGTCGCCCTCGGGAAACCATGATCGATGTGGTTCGTGCAGGCATGCTGCTGGCTGGCATACGTGAGAAAACATGCAATCTAGCAGGTGTTGCTATGCGCTACTACTGTGCCGGACGACGTGGTACACCCGTTGTACTGATACATGGACTTGGCAGTTCTGCTGAGACCTGGGCGGCACTCATACCACTGCTGAGCAAGGAATTCCTGGTGTATGCTCCTGATTTGCCTGGTTTTGGCAAGACACCGCTGGCTCCAGAGGGAACCAATATCAGCACCCATGTCCTTTACCTGGAACGTTTTCTCGACGCGCTCGGCTACCCTCGCGTGACTCTTGTCGGAAATTCATTGGGTGGCTGGATTGCCACACGCTTTGCAGTGGAACATCCACAGCGTGTTGATCGACTCTACCTTCTCAATAGCGCAGGTTTGAGAAGAGAGAACGTGCATGCGCCTTCTGCCGAAGATCGCATAGCCGCCAGACGTTCACTTGAGCATACGTTAGGATTATCATTGCCAACTCCTAAATTTGTGCTGGATGCCGTCGTGCGCAACTCACAAACCCCGGCTTATGCTGGGTTCATTCGCGGCTACGACCCTCGCGAAGAGTTGGATTCTGTTTTAGCAGATGTACGTATTCCAACAACCATCATCTGGGGAGAGCGGGACAACTTGCTTCCGATAAGCTGTGCCCATGATTTGCATAGCGGCATTGCTAGCTCTGAACTTGTACTATTGCCGCATGTTGGACACATGCCCCAGATACAGGCACCCGGAAGAGTGGCGCGTATCATTAAGCAAAACATCCCCTAATGAGCCATACACTCTAGAGCGGACTCAAGGACTTGTTTAATTGCATTCCTGATGACATGAGCCAGCAATATTTGCTACAAACGTTACAAGTGCGACATCTGCGACATCTGCGACATCTGCGACAAGTGCGACAAACATAACAAACATTACCCCTCTGTTGATCGTCCTAAGTACTTTCAGGTTATAAGATTCTACATCCTCCTTTAATCATGCGATAATAAGGAAAAGTTGTAAGCTACTCATCTTTTAGCCTTGTGTGCTGAAGTGTCTCGTGGTATACTTTTTTGGCGTCGAGAATTACCTAGTTATCTGCAAGCAGGGAGCTATTGTCGATGGAGTCTCGAGAGCCCTCCCAGCTACCCGGTTCAGATCCGGAGCTGAGAGGACGAGCTGATAGCGCGCCACAAATGGAGCTGCTTTCAATCAACGATCTGGCTCGTTGCTGCTCCGAAGAAACCAACAAATTTCTCAAGCAGAGCGTATCGAATGATCGGTATTGCTTAGAGTTGTTTCGTCGTGCCATAAGCAAGCGTGATGAAGATGCCTGGGCCTGTATCTACCAGCAGTACGCGCCGCTCGTACTCACCTGGGTGAACCAACACCAAAGTGCGACTTCCTTACTTGGTCAGGATGGATGCGCCCCGCTGGTAAATGCTGCCTTTGCAAAGTTCTCGCAAGCGCTCACACCTGCTAAAATGGGAAATTTTGATTCGTTGGCCGCTGTATTGAAGTATCTGAAAATGTGTGTTCATAGTGTTATTGCTGACGAGGTTCGCTCACGTCAGTCTCGTCAATATGAAGAGACGCTGGAATTAATAGATCATGAACCAGCTTCGGATGATCCTGCTGACGATGTTGTATCGAACATCTCAGCGCAAGGGTTATGGCAGGTCATTCAAGAAGAGCTTAATGGTGAAGATGAGCGTGTTTTGATCTATCTTGCGTATGTTCAAGGCATGAAGCCAGGTGAGATTAGCAGCCAGCATAATCGGCTCTTCCCCTCGGTAGAAGATGTATATCGAATCAAGCGTAACGTCTTAGAGCGGTTAAGACGCAATCGACGTTTACAAACACTGTTCAAACATCAATATCTGTAATTTCTGGAATGTTTAGCAAGCATACGACATTTGTCTTGCTCATAAAGGCAAATGCTAAAATACCAACGTTATTCGTTTATTCAGGTGAAAAGGACAATAGAAGACTGCTGAGTAGCTCACAGTTTACGAAGATAGGGGAGAATCGAACGTATACTGTATTTTACCTACTTAGCGGGGGCGGCCCTTGTGTTACATCACGGGCGAACTTTTCAAATATGGCCGTCTAACCAATATCCAAATTTAAAGGAAACGCTCATGGAGTGTAGTGAACCAGGGACTATTCGCGATGAAGAACTGCTCGCTTATCTGGCGGGTGAGAGAGTACTGCCGCGTGTTCAGCAGCATCTGGCACGATGCCAGGGCTGTTCTGCAAAGTTAGCGGACTTTCGTCGAATGGAACTCTCGCTTACCAGAAAGCTTTACCGGTGGGATTGTCCACCTAATCAAGTGCTGGGCGAATATCAGTTAGGGCTGCTTAATAACGAGCATGCAACCGCTGTTCAATTGCATCTGAGTTCATGTGTTCTCTGTACTGTGGAGATGGCAACGCTCTCGCAATTTCTAGCGAATGACCCTATGCTTGTTGAGCGTGTATCTGTTCAGCCCTCCTCCCTGAATAATCATCATTCGCCGCAGGAAGCGAAACCTCTAGCAGGTCGCCTGCGTGATGAATCAAGTACACCAATTCGGCGTATTATCGCAACCTTTCTGCCGCCACAACCTCGTTTTGCACATCAGCGTGAAGTTGCAAGTACCGAGGTCTGGCCACGCAGTTATTCTGCTGAGGACTTCAGTATTTCAATCCAACTTGAACGGGGTGCTAGCCGTCGAGACTCTTTGCAACTAATTGGTTTTGTCACGCGCAAAGGGACTAGCCTGGAAGCGCTTCAAGGAATTCCGGTAGTGCTTTCTTCACAGACAAATGCCGTGTATAAGCAAAATATTGATGATCTTGGCAACTTCGTCTTTTCATCAATTTCTCCTGCAACATATACATTGGAGTTGCAACTTCCCGATAGCACAATTGTGATTGAACAAATACCAATTACTCTACAGGATTGATGTCTGAGTATCTAACTCTATCCTGTAGGACGTACGGAGTGTTTCAAAGTAACTCACTGCGCTGAACGATGTTTCAAAATTTCCTTTACATAAAGGCAGGAGAGAAGATAGTGCCTGCCTTCTACTCGTTATCCGGTGCCTACAAAGCAACTTCCCCACTTTTTTGCTGCAAGTCGCCGAGATTATCTAAGTGATAACAATAATGCTTCCATTCTGACAGATTCTGCGCTACAATCAATGTGATCAATACGATGCTTTAAACGTCTAAAATTGTAGAGATATAACGTAACTCCTCGTAGGCGCCAGGGCACTTCAATAATCGCTCATTGCCTGCGCATTCATAAGTAGCGGAAAACAATATTCGCATGGCACCCCAAGAACTTGTAGCCGCGCTTCTAAGCATGAATGAGAAGCAAGGGCGGCAATTACTACAAAAGAACCTTCCTACAATAGATGACGCCTCCCTTACCCTGCTGGTTCAACTGATTAAGCGCGAAGCTGATCGCCAATGGGCTAAAGAATCAGGTCGCTCATTTATGCTTGCCGGATATCTGCTGCTCATTGGTGATATGATCCACAATAAGTATGTGCATGCACTCGGATTGATGGTACGTGGCGATGCATTACGCCGTATGGATCGTGATCAGGAAGCGTTGCCATTTTTAGATGCGGCTGGAGCTGAATTTCTTGCTTTTGGAGATGAAGTGAGCTGGGCACGCACACGTATCGGTCGTGTCAGTGCCTGTTTGCAACTCAACCGTACCGGTGAAGCTTTACGCGATGCTGCGGCAGCACGTGAAGTCTTTGTACGCTATGGAAAGCATCTGCGCGCCGGGCAGATTGATGTAAATGCTGCAATCATCAACTACGAATCTGGCCAGTATGATCAGGCGTTGCGACTCTTTGATCGTGCCATTGAAACCTATGCTATACAAGGCGAAGGGGTTGAACTCTACATAGCCCGTGCTAAGGCCAACAAGGCCATAACCCTTGCGGCTATGGGCCGATTTCGTGAAGCTGTAGCTCTGCATGAGCAGGCTCGTGCCACTTTTGCCAACCACCAGGGACAAGAGGTTTCCGTAGCCCGGCAGGAATTGAACATCGCACTGATTTATGCAGCTCAGGGGCATTTTAGTCAAGCGCTGCTCCTCTTCAATCGAAGTCGCTCTATCTTTCAACATAATTCTATGCAATTCCAGGCATCTGAAGTGGCCCAACAAACCTGCCATTGTCTGCTGCGTTTGAATCGAGTAGAGGAAGCTTATGAGTTGGCGGGAGAGACGATCAGCTACTTCCGTCAATCTCCCGGACACCGGCATAACCTTGCACACTCACTCATGTACCAGGCTGAGGCTGCTATGCTTGAGGGAGATTATCGCGATGCAGATGAGAAATTGCAAGAAGCCAGTACTATTTTGGAAGAGATCGGCTTTTCGGGTCTTGCTTCAGTAGTGCGGTTGCAGCAAGCTGAGTTATACTTCGCGGATGGGAATTTAGAGGCCAGCTTACGCGAAGCTCGTCATGTCGCTGATGCGTTTGCTGAACAGGAAGCGCTTCCACAATTGGCACGAGCGGCATTACTACAAGCTCGTATTGCTGCAAATCTCGGAGATACAACGAGCGCAGAGTATCTGTGTCACCAGGCGCTTGATATTGCGCAAGGTCAGGATTTACTCGATCTCGAGTATCGTTGTGATTATCTGCTCGGGCAAATTGCCGAGCATCATGGCGATCTGGCAAAAGCTGCAAGCTATTATGATCGTGCTATGAATGGAATCGATATTGTACAGAGCCATCTCGTCATGGATGAACGTAGTAGTTTTCTGGAAGATAAAGGCGGTGTCTACAAGCGGGCGGTGATTCTAGCATTAAAAAGGGGCAATTACGAACGGGCGCTCGTGTATGTTGAAAAAGCCAAGTCGCGGGTATTGGGTGACTACCTGCGCAATAATATCGATATTAGATTGAGAGCAGGTGATCAGGCAGGAGAGGCAATTCTTGAAGACCTGGCGCGATTGCGTGAAGAGCAGGCCTGGTTCAGCAATATTGTGTATGAGGCAGAGAATGAAGCTGGCCTGAGCGATACAGCGATAATGCGTATACGGTCTATGGCGCCTGGTCAAGCACGACAGGAAATGCAGAAACGTGAGCGAAGCATTGAACATATGTTGGAGCAATTGCAGTTGCGCTTGGCTGGAGATCTTGTATCCCGGTCTCGTCCACAATGGACAGATAGTATTATCACTAAGCTGTGGCCCAAAATTGAGCACACAGTCTTGATGCTGGAGTATTATCTAACTGAGCAAGACCTGTACATTTTCGAAATTACCCGCGATGGTATAGATGTACATATCGTGAAAGACGCTGTTCCCAGGCTGGAACGTCTACTTTCACTCTGGCGCGTGAACCTGGATCTGGCTGCGCGGGCGAGTGGGGCAAGAGATCGTGCTCAAGCTTTTGCTGGTTTGCAGGAGAATTGTCTTGGCCTGCTGCAACGTCTCTATGATCTGCTTTTGAGGCCTGTAGCAAGCGCATTGGAGAGTTGTGAACACTTGACGATCGTGCCCTACGGGATGTTGCACTACCTGCCGTTCCATTGCCTTTTTGATGGGGTGCAGTTTGTTGTTGAGCGCCTGGATGTTTCCTATCTTCCGTCTGCCGCTCTTATGGAAATTTGTCACCAACGTGGACAGCGTGCTGAGGTAAACAGGATACCTCTGAAAAAGTCGCTTGTAATGGGCCTATCCGATGGCGGCCGGCTGGCCTTTGCTGTACAGGAAGCCGAAGCAGTTGCACAACAACTGGGCGCTCCAGGCATACTTAATCAAGATGCAACTACTACACTGTTGCAAGAGGCGGGAGCTAATAGCCCTATCGTGCATATCGCCGCTCATGGTCTTTTCCGGCTTGATGCCCCCAACTTTTCCCATATCAAGCTCGCTGATCGCCAATTGAGCACCATTGAGGTCTTTAATCTTGACCTCTCCTCCTGTACATTGGTAACGTTAAGCGCCTGTGAAACGGGGCGTGCTATTGTTGGTGGAGTAGATGAAGTTATAGGCCTGGGGCGTGGGTTCCTATATGCTGGTGCAGCTTCGCTGATGCCAACCTTGTGGAAAGTTGATGACGCCAGTAGTGCGGAACTGATGGAAATGTACTATCAGGCTCTCTTAAGTGATTATGGCAAGGCTGCTGCACTAGCGGGTGCCCAGCGCGCATTTCTTGTCCGTGCGCGTACCTCCATCATTTCTTATCGAGTACATCCATATTTTTGGGCAGGATTCCATTTGATCGGAGATCCAGGCCCATTATAGAACCAGCTAAGGAATTTCAATGAGGCATCTCGCCCCAGAATATGTCTACACACCACAGGGTTTACAAACAAATATGATCCTCTCCATCTCAGATGACGGGCGTATCACCTCAATTTACCAACAAAACGTAGGGGCGCAATTCATTGCGCTCTCGGAAATATCATCCCTCCCAGGCATAGCGCTCCTCCCCGGTTTCGTTAACACGCACAGTCACGTCTTCCAGCGTGCCCTGCGAGGCCATACCCATCGTCCACTCTCTAAGCATGATACGTTCTGGACATGGAGACGTGCCATGTATGCCGAGGCCCAGCGACTGAATCCCGATCTCTTATACGAAGGAGCACTGATAACCTATCGCGAAATGCTGGCTGTCGGCTACACTAGCGTGGGGGAGTTTCACTATGTACATCATCAAACCGGTGGGCGGCCCTATGCTGATCCTAACGTGATGTCCGAAGCAGTAATACAGGCTGGGCGCGATACAGGAATACGCGTCGTCTTGCTCATGACAGCCTACGCCCAGAGCGGTTTTAATCAGCCACCAGAGGAAGGGCAACGGCGTTTCTGTGATGCCACCGTCGATGCTTATCTCGACCGTGTAGAGGCGCTGCGTGTCAAAGGTGGACCCATTGGCGTTGCTCCTCATTCCGTGCGTGCTGTACCCGAGGAGTGGTTTCGTGCAATCGCTGATTATAGTCATACACATCAGCTGCCATTGCATGTACATGCTGACGAGCAAAGAGCAGAAATTGAGCAATGCCTGGCAATATATGGCTGTACGCCGATTGAGTTACTCGAACGCTTTGGCGCGTTGGGAGCACTGACAACTATTGTACATGCCACCCATGCCAACGCTGCCGAAATTGCGTTACTCACGCAACGCGGCTGCACTGTTTGTGTCTGTCCTACTACTGAGGGAGATCTTGGTGATGGCATTGCTCCGTATGCTGAACTTCTGGCCGCGCAAATTCCCCTTGCGATTGGTTCAGACAGCAATACGCGAATTGATCCTATTGAGGAACTACGCTGGGCGGAATATTCTGCTCGTATGCGCTATCAACGACGGCGTGTACTGGTCGCTGGCGAATTAGCATCCCCTGGCTCTTTATTGTTAGAATATGGCACACGTCGTGGTGCTGTCGCTCTTGGTTTAGAGACAGGAGTCATTGCCCCTGGTATGCTCGCTGATTTTGTCGCGGTGAATTTGCATCATCCATCGCTAGTAGGTTGGAATGCAGAAGATTTTCTAGACGTGCTCTTTTTTGGAGTATCAGCAGACGCTATTGTAGGAACGTGGGTGCAAGGAAAAAAAGTGAGCTTATAACCCTGCTACTTGTCATCCTGAGCGGAGCGAAGGATCTCTCTCGATGGTGCAAGGAAAAAAGTGAACTTGTAACCTTGCTGCTCTATCTTGCCTTTCTTGGCCTCTCCTCTGGCTTTGGTTCAAGTGCAGGCATCTCTTCGATCAAACGCAGAGCCTCGGCAATAGCGCGATCCAGTTGCGGATCAACTTTATTCACGAAATCCTGCGGAGCGATATCCACTTCGATATCAGGGTCGGTGCCGTAGTTCTCGACGTTCCAGCCAACATCCTTGAACCAGAATGCATACTCAGGTTGAGTCGTTCTTGTGCCATCGACAAGAGCGTGTTGTGGGCTGATACCGATCACGCCGCCCCAGGTGCGTTTACCAATCAATGGCCCTAGCCCCATTAACTTGAAACTATGGCTGAAAATGTCACCGTCGGATGCAGAGTTTTCATCAGCCAAAGCTACCATAGGACCGCGAGGAGACTCATCAGGATATGGAGTAGGTTGACCCCAACGTGGAAAGTTATAACCGATACGCCGCCTTGCTAGTTTCTCCAGCAGGAGTCCAGATACATGTCCTCCCCTATTATGACGTACATCAATCAGTAGACCGGGATAGTCATATTCCGTCAGGTAACTGCGATGGAATTCTGCAAACCCCTCTCCACCCATATCTGGAATATGGACGTACCCTATACGGTCTTGAGATTTCTCATGGACAATTTGGCGGTTGTTCTCGACCCATTCTCGATAACGAGCAGGGTGCTCATCCGAAAGAGCCTTAACGGTGATGACCCGTGTCTCTTTTGAGGTTGCATCCTCGATAGTGAGTTGTACCTCATTGTTCGCCTGATTCACAAGCAATTCTTGCGGGCTGCGATTAGGCCCTACTCGCTGCCCATTGATAGCTAATACAGCGTCACCTGCATGAACATTTAACCCTGGACTGGTGAGTGGTGAGGTAGCTTTGCTATCCGCTGAGTCACCCTGTACAATGTGGGCAATGCGATAACGAACATTTTCAGCATCGTAGCTCCAGTTCACCCCCAGGAAGCCCTGACTGTAGTGTGGTCGCTGACGATATTCACCGCCAATTTCGTAGGCGTGAGATGTGCCGAGTTCACCTTGTACTTCCCAGAAGAGGTCGGAGAGTTCTGAACGCGAACTGACACGTTCGACCAGTGGTGCATACTGTTCATAAATGGCTCCCCAGTCAATGCCTGACATGTCTTCTGTCCAGAAATGCTCGCGTTGCAAGCGCCAGGCCTCAGCAAACATTTGCTCCCATTCAGCAGCAGGTTGTACCGATACTTTCACGCGGCTCAGATCAAGCCACCCCGTTTCACGGTTAGTCCGATCTCCGTTCTCTCCTTTAGGTGCCTTGTCTCCCGCTTTCAGTACACGCAGGCGATGGCGCGATCGGTAGATCAGCGTCTTGCAATCCCGTGAAAGGTCGAAGTCACTCACTCCATCGAAGGGGTACTCAGTTTTATGTGCTTCGAAGTCATAACTATCGATATGCCCCCTTGGCTCATGCTTTTCTCCTGGTTGGCTGACTGAACCTTCTATCGGAAAAGACAGGAACAGTGCTTTTCCTTTGATACCACGTATTGATGTATACTTTCCTTCGGCTACAGGGAATGGTAAGGCTCGATTAGCAATTCCCTCCAGGTCGATGACAATGGGTGTTGGTTTCTTCGCGGCTTCCTTTTTGTGCTCTTCTTCTATCTGAACTGAGTCGTCGGGTTCCTTTTCTTCTTGTTTCTCAGCGCTGGTTTCTTCATTCTCCTTCTCTTTTTCTTCAGGTGTCTTAGGTTCTGGAATGAAAGGAGAACGTAAGTCGCGTTGCAGCGTAATGGCGTAGGGGATCGCTCCTCGAGGGAAGCTCAAATCAAATTGTAAATTGTCGTATATCGGATTAAAAGTGCGGTATCCCAGGAAGTACAGGTATTTTCCCTCGGGATCAAAAGCAGGCGCGACGTCGCGTAGCACAGGTTCTGTGACGAAATAGGTCTCACCGCTTTCCACATTACAGAGTTTGATCGCGGTTTTTTGTGAAGTCGAACGAAAACCATATGCCAACCAGCTCCCATCAGGCGACCATGCTATTCCGTGCATCTGCCCGAAGTCGCTCCGGTCGATTGTATGTGAGGACCCAGCCTCTAAATCGATCACAAGCAGTTCGTTGCGATGGTTCGCAATTGCAATAGAATCATCTGTAGGCGAGACAGCCAGGTCGTTAGCCCTACCAAATTCAATATCCTCAAACGTCTTCGGTTCACTGGCTTCCTCAGGATTGAAAACTATCAGGTTCTCACGCCCTGTTGCGTCGTTAATAGCAACTACACGTTTGCCATCGTTTAGCCATTCCAGGAAACGATAGCGCACGCCATCAGGCTCACCGTGTTGCAGCACTGGTCCTTCCCAGTTGCCCATCGTGAAAGCTTTCCCACGTGTCGTCAAAGCGACTGCGTATCCTTTAGGGTGTAAGGCATAGCTATCAAGGTTACTTCCGGCGTATACGAACTTGCGATTTCGCTGTGTGCGTAAACTTGGCAATATTACATCCAGATGGCGCACTCTTTCTGCTGACGGATCAAACAGGTAGAGGTCGGCGCCAGCGTGATAGACCATGCGTTGTCCATCACTCGACAGGTTGCGTGCGTAAAAGTCGTTGTGATCAGTATGGCGGCGAATATCATCTCCGAAAGGAGTGCAAGAGTAAATATTACCGACTCCTTCGTGATCTGAAAGGAAGTAGATGCGCTCACCCACCCAGCATGGATTAGCTATGTTGCCATTTAGCTGTAGTAAGCGTTGGAATGTTCCGCTGCCAGTAGGATCACACCACAAATGTCCTGCGGTGCCTCCTCGATAGCGTTTCCAACGTGCGGGTTCATGTGTGTTGCGGCCAATGACGACACCGCCCTCTGGACCATAGGAAATAGCGTTTGCGATGCCCACAGGAATCTGGCTCGGTTGACCACCCTGGTGGCTGATGGCAAAGATGGCATTGTGACCAGAAAGCGCCTGTCCGGCGTTGCTGGCATACAAAATAGCATCACCAGTGGGATCCCAGCCAGCAACACGACAAGAAGAGGATTGGAACGTAAGACGTTGAGCAACACCTCCAGGCGAAGGCATTACGTAGACTTCACTTGGACCCTCCTCACGGCCCACAAATGCCAGTAGTTCGCCATCTGGCGAAAAATGAGGGTATGATACTTCTCCCACTCCTGCAGTCAAACGTTCTGCCCGCCCACCCTCACTTGAAACAAGCCAGAGATCATCCTCAGAGACGAAAATAATACGATCCTGATAGATGGTTGGAAAACGTACATATCCTTGAGTTGACATATATTCTCCTTATTTTTATTCTTTGAAACATTTTAGTATATTCATATAATTGCACTTTTATGGGTAGATAGTATTGTAACACACGTATAACTACGTTATCTACCAATTACATCGGCTGGTCACGTAGTCATTACCCTCTTGTCAGAAAGCCCAAGTAATGGTACTCTCTCCTTGCAATTCTATACCATTAATATACAAGGAGAGAGTATCCCTATGGCGCAAACGGTGAATGGGCGGAATAATGAAACACCACAGAAACAATATCGACCAGGACAACGTCAACAGGAACGTATGCAGCGCCAGTCGCGTCGACGGCGTCGGCAAAGAATATGGGGGGCTTCTATTGCCGCGACTGTGCTTATAGTAGTATCCGTGCTTGGCATCCTCGAGTATCAACGCTATACAGCAGACCGCGCTGTCGCGCAGCTTGCTAGTGCGAATGCAACTGCTACCAAATTAGCCAGTGTCCATGCGACCGCAACGGCAGCACAGCTTGCTTCTTGCCTCGCTGCACTGAAAACCACTCCTACCCCCACAGCCGGGCCAGCAAAACCGCCAATTTTGTCGGAAACCCCTGTTACATTACCCGATGGTCTTCAGTATATTGATATGCAGGTTGGATGTGGCCCCGCAGCGAAGTCAGGCAGCAATGTATCATTGCAGTATACCGGCTGGCTCCAGAAGACAGGCAAGAAATTTGACAGTTCATGGGACCGTAGTGCTCAAGCGATCACTTTTGTGCTTGGTCAGGGGAAAGTAATCAAAGGATTTGATGAAGGTCTGGATGGGATGAAGCGCGGTGGCTCGCGGCGGATCATTATTCCAGCCTCTCTCGCCTATGGGGCAACAGGAAGACCTCCGACAATACCACCCAACTCGGTTCTCATTTTTGATGTGACGATGGGCAGCATTCAATAGTTAACTTTTTCACCATTGTCTGCGTGGTTACCACGCAGGCAATGGTCTATTCAACTCGATAATTACAAGTCTGCTCATGCGAACGTTCCCTCGTTCTCGCGCGCCAGGAACACGTCGATTCGTTCAGCAATAGCATTGCAAACCTGCCTGAAAACAGTGAGTCGATCCTCTTCAGTGCCGATTGCTTTACTTGGATCGGGAAAGCCCCAGTGTTCTTGGTTGCGTGCATGGGGAAAGTACGGGCATTCTTCGGCAGCCTCATCACAAACGGTGATCACCAGATCCATTGGTGGCTCGTTAGCAAATTCCTCGATGCCTTTCGCACGGTGTCCAGCTTGTTCGCTGATATCTATGCCCAGTTCTGCCATAGTCTTTACCGCCAGCGGATGCACCGCCCGTGGATGCGTCCCCGCGCTAAAGACCGTGTAGCGCTTTCCACCTCGCGTTTGTAGGAGTCCCTCAGCCATTTGCGAGCGTGAGGAGTTATGGGTGCACAGAAAGAGCACGCGAAATGGTTCCTCGCTTATTCCGTACAACGATGCGTTTGTCATGTTATTTTCAGTGGATGATATATGCATACTACCTCCTGTATTCTCGTTGAAGTAAAGTCAAGAGAAA
>WNEZ01004067.1_pt1 | contig 12695 bp, 9 predicted proteins | sample 5400521 | NCBI WGS metagenome assembly WNEZ01 (sample SAMN13153339, study PRJNA577476) | soil metagenome | isolation source: 120 cm saprolite under Douglas fir tree site 2 hole 1 replicate 1 | place: USA:California | collected 2015-04-18 | reverse complement strand
GTCAGCAACGCATTGGAGAACACGGAACTCCATTCACTTTCCTGAAATTCAGGTCGATGTGCGCAAACAACGATTTCAGCCAACATAAGGAATATGTTCGCAAACTAATTGCCGGCCAGGCGGCCAAACAACCGACCAACGGCGCCGGGGGAGGCATTTTCAAGCTCACCAATGACACTCGGATCACTCCGGTGGGGAGCTTCCTGCGACGCACGAGCCTGGATGAATTGCCACAATTCTTTAACGTGCTGCGAGGTAACATGTCATTGGTCGGGCCGCGTCCCCCGTTACCCTACGAGGTGGAGGCCTATGCGACGTGGCATCGCCGCCGCGTGCTCGAGGCCAAGCCCGGCATCACCGGGTTGTGGCAGGTCTATGGCCGCAGCCGGGTAGGATTCGACGAAATGGTCCGGCTGGATTTGCGCTATGCGCGGTCCTGCTCGCCGTGGCTCGATCTCAAGATTCTGCTCCAGACCCCAAACGCGGTGATTGCGAGAGACGGCGCCTGCTAACCTTTTCCATTTTTGTCAACCACTCCCCTGTTGGGTCATCGTTGCGTCTTTATAGACCATTTCCTCCTCATTCACACAGATCGATAAAAGGTTCTTATCAGGGGGCACTCTTATGCTTAAGTTTGGTGTGATCGGGTACGGGTACTGGGGGCCGAACATTGTTCGGAATCTCCGCAGCCTCGAAGGTTGCCAGGTCGTGGGGGTCTGCGATCAGAGTGCCGCCGCCCGAAAGCGGATGGAGGCGACGCATCCCGGGATACCCGTGTATTCCGATTACAAGGAACTCACCAGTTCGCTGGATGTCGACGCGATCGCTGTGATCACTCCAGTCTGGACGCATTATGAGCTGACCAAAGCTGCGCTCAATAATGGGAAACATGTGTTTGTAGAGAAACCTTTCGCGAGCAGCGTGGCGCAGGCCGAAGAACTAATCAATCTGGCCGAACAGAAGAATCTCACCATCATGGTAGATCACACCTTTCTGTTCACGGGCGCAGTCAGAAAAATCCGCAAACTACTCCACGAGGGTGTCTTGGGGAAGCTCTATTATTACGACTCGACGCGAGTCAACCTTGGGCTGTTTCAGCATGATTGCAACGTGATCTGGGATTTGGCTCCGCATGACTTGTCCATCATGAATCACCTGCTTCAGAAAAATGCCGAGGCCATCTCTGCGACTGGCCAGACGCACCTCAACGCACACGAAGACATCGCGTTCATCACGGCATACTTTCCAGAAAAGATGATTGCACACATCAACGTGAACTGGCTCTCGCCGGTCAAAGTCCGGACAACGCTGATCGGCGGGGAGAAGAAGATGCTCGTCTGGAACGATCTCGAAGCCGATGAGAAGCTCAAAATCTACGACAAGGGCGTGGATGTAAAGAGCCAGGAAGGCTTGTACAACCTTCTTGTCAGCTACCGCTCAGGTGACATGTGGGCGCCTCAAGTCGAACAGGTCGAAGCCCTGAAGCTCGAATTGAATTACTTCGTGGAATGCATCCAGAAGGACACGAAACCATTCAACGACGGTTGTGCAGGTCTGAAGGTGGTTCGGATGTTGGAGGCGGCCAACGAGTCTGTCTCGAAAAGAGGAGAGCTCGTTTATTTGTGAGCTCAACTTCGTCGGGTCACCTATTTTTCAGCAGTAGAGATGTTTCCCCGCTGAAGTACCGGCAAAGGCCGGCCTGCTGTCGCGCAGTTCTCCACGAAGTTACTGGCCACGCTGTCCAATCAAGGAAATCACAGGAGTCAACGGGACCAAGGTATGGATACCTATTTATGCATCGCTCCCAGCGTAAAGCTGGGGCGCGATGTCAAGCTCTCCAGGTTCATCAATTTGTACGGTTGCGAAATTGGCGATGAAACCAAGATTGGTGCATTCGTAGAGATCCAGAAGAACGCAATCGTGGGCAAGCGCTGCAAGATTTCCAGCCACACTTTTATCTGCGAAGGCGTCACGATCGAGGACAACGTATTCATCGGCCACAGCGTTGCCTTCATCAATGACTCGTACCCGCGTGCGACCACGGCCGGGGGCAGTCTGCAAACCGAGTCCGACTGGAAAGTCGAGAGGACTCTGGTGAAAAAGGGAGCCTCGATCGGTTCGGGCTGCACCATCCTGGCGAACATCACCATCGGGGAAAATGCTCTCGTCGGAGCCGGCAGCGTCGTCACGAAAGACGTTCCCCCCAACAGCATCGTGGCAGGAAACCCCGCCAGAGTTCGCCGCTATGTTGACCCGACCACGGAGGTCGTAAAGTGAGCGTATCCAGTATTCCTTTTCTTGATCTTGTGACTCCGCACGTTGAACTGGAGCGAGAACTAACCAGCGTATTTCAACAGGCCATTCGCACCGCCGGTTTCATTGGCGGTCCCATGGTGGAGAACTTCGAGAAGGCATTTGCAGCTTTCTGCGGTTCGCAACACTCGGTCGCGGTGAACAGCGGCACCGATGCCCTGCGCTTTGCTCTCATGGTTGCGGGTGTCCGTCCCGGCGACGTGGTGGTGACGGTTCCCCACACCTTTATCGCGACCACCGAAGCAATCTCGCAGGCTGGCGCGCTACCCGAATTCGTTGACATCGACGAGCGCACCTACAACATGGATTCCGGAAAGCTGCGGGAGTACCTCGAGCAGAAGTGCGCGAAGGATGCTTCGGGAAGACTCATCAGCGGCCGCAGTGGAAAGCCGGTTACTGCCATTGTGCCGGTGCACCTGTACGGGCAGATGGCCGATATGGATCCCATCCTCGAGTTGGCAGACAAACTCGGTTTGATCGTCGTTGAAGATGCGTGCCAGGCTCACGGAGCACAGTACTTCTCGCGCAAGCAGAATCGCTGGTTGAAGGTAGGTTCCATCGGACGTGCGGCTGCATTCAGTTTCTACCCGGGAAAAAATCTTGGGGCATGTGGAGAAGCCGGCGCCGTAACCACGAACGATGGCGCATTGGCTGCCGGGGTCAAGATGCTCCGCGACCACGGCCAAGCGAAAAAGTACTGCCACGACGTGGAAGGGTACAACGGGCGGCTGGATGCTATTCAAGCGGGAATTCTTCATGTAAAGCTTCAGTATCTCGCCGAATGGAACAACCAGCGCCGTGAACGGGCAGCGGAATACAAGCGGCAGTTCGAGGCTGCCGGTAAGCCCGTCGATGCTCCCTATGAGCCCTCGTGGTCACGCGCCGTCTATCACCTGTACGTCGTGCGGACGGACGACCGCGAAGGACTGACGGCCTTCCTGAACGACCAGGGCATCGGCACGGGGATTCACTATCCGATCCCGCTTCATTTACAGAAAGCCTACAACTCGTTGAACTACCTTCCCGGAGACTTCCCGAATACCGAACTCGCGGCGGCGGAAATCATATCTTTGCCAATGTTCCCAAGCCTGACCGCGAAGCAGCAGGCTCGCGTGGTTGATGAGGTCCGTCGTTTTGTCGAGTCGAAAGCCGAGCGGGGCCTCAATGAAACCCCGCAGTTGGAGACCATGCCACGCTTGTCGTAGCCGCTCGAGCCAGAATCCATCGGAGGACAGAATCCCTGTGAAGATCTCAGTCATTGGTGCCGGCTATGTAGGTCTGACAACTGCCACATGTCTGGCGGAAATCGGTCATACCGTTCGTTGCGCCGACAACGACGAAACTAAGCTCAACCTTCTTCGGTGCGGGCAAATGCCATTCTTCGAGCCCCATCTCGAGGAGTTGGTTCTGAAGAATTGCCAGGCGGGAAGGCTGCGATTCGAAACGACGGAGAGTTCTGTCGTCAACGCCGAAGCCATCTTCATATGCGTTGGTACTCCTCCGCTTGAGAATGGGGAAGCGGACCTCTCCGCCATCGCGAACGTTGCCCGGACCATTGGACAGCGTGCCACCGGCGACTGCCTGGTCATCGAGAAGAGCACGGTGCCGGTTCAGACTGGACAGCAGTTGAAGCGGCAGCTCCAGTTATACGTCGATAAGGGACTGCGTTGCGACCTAGTTTCCAATCCTGAATTCCTGCGCGAAGGTTCAGCCATCGAGGATTTCTTTCATCCGGATCGCATCGTCATCGGCGTCGAAAGGGAAGAGGCGGCCCGCCAGATTGAGGAGATCTATCGCCCGCTCCTTGATCGCAGCTTCCATTGTCCTGTTCACTCCGACTGCAAGGAAGACAGAAAGCCGGCGTGGGTGGTGACCGACACCAACTCCGCGGAACTAATCAAGCACGCGTCGAATTCCTTCCTGGCCATGAAGATTTCTTTCATCAACATGGTGTCGGATTTGTGCGACGCCGTTGGAGCAGATGTATCAAAGGTCGCGCTCGGGATGGGCATGGATCCCAGGATCGGTCCTGCTTTCCTGAATCCGGGAATCGGGTTCGGCGGCTTCTGTTTCCCAAAAGATGTGCAGGCCTTTGTCAGGATTGCCGAGAAGGCTGGGTGCGACTTCTCCCTGCTCAGGGAAGTAGAGAACGTCAACAAACGGCGCATCGAGCTCTTTGTCGAAAAAGTCCGCAAAGAACTATGGGTGGTCCGCGGGCGCAAAATCGCCGTGTGGGGTCTGGCGTTCAAGCCGAACACCGACGACGTCCGTTTCGCTCCCTCTCTTGAGATCGTGCGGTCCTTGATCCGCGAGGGTGCGGAGGTGAGTGCCTACGATCCACAGGCTACCGAGAAGGCGAGGGCGGTGATGCCGGACGTCCGCTACTGCGCGAACCCCTACGAAGCGGCCCAGGGCGCTGAAGCCGTGGTAGTCGTGACTGAATGGGAGGAGTTCCGCCATATCGACTGGCAGCGTCTCCGCAGACTAGTGGAGCGCCCATTGATCATCGATGGAAGGAACGCTCTTGATTCGAAACTGGTTGCCCGCAACGGTTTTCACTACGTCAGCATAGGCCGGGCTGCGGTGGCCGCAGAGCGTGTCGAATGCGGTGACCGGGAAAAGATCCGGACGGAAAATGCTGAGCGTGCGGTTCAAGACATCGCCTTGGAAGGGCTCACGAGAGCACTGTGAAGATCGTAACCATCGTCGGAGCTCGGCCCCAGTTCATCAAGATTGCCGCCGTAAGCCGCAAACTGCGCCAACGCCACCAGGAAATTCTGGTGCATACCGGGCAGCACTACGACTACGAGATGTCGGGAGCCTTCTTTGACGGGCTCGAATTACCTCGCCCCGATGTGAATCTGGGGGTTGGTTCCGGTTCACACGCTATTCAAACGGGGGCGATGCTCACGGGCATCGAGGATGTCTTGTTGACGGAAAGTGCCGACTGCCTCCTGATCTACGGTGACACGAATTCGACTCTGGCGGGAGCCTTGGCGGCGTCGAAGCTGTCGATCCCCGTGGTGCACGTAGAAGCCGGGCTAAGAAGTTTCAATCGCGGCATGCCCGAGGAGATCAACCGGGTGGTCGCGGATCATCTTTCGGACCTGCTGCTTTGCCCAAGCGAGACCGCGGTCAGCAATTTGGCGCTTGAGGGCATCACTGAGAATGTCCATCTTGTCGGAGATGTGATGCTGGACGCTCTCAACTGGGCGAGACAGCGCAGCGTTGGCGCCGAGGCAGCCTTCTTGCAGCGATTTGGACTGAAGAAAAAGCAGTACCTGGTTGCAACTCTGCATCGCAGCGAGAACACGGATGACGGTGCGCGGTTTCAGCGAATCCTCGAGACCTTCAATTCGCTGAATGAACCCGTTGTCTTTCCTGTGCACCCTCGGGCGCAGAAGATCATCAACGAAATCAACTTTCGTCCCAAAACCGATCTTCACCTTATTGACCCGGTTGGCTATCTGGAGATGGTCGCACTGGTAGGCGCGGCGCGGCTAATCCTGACCGACTCGGGCGGTCTGCAGAAAGAAGCCTACTGGCTGGGCATTCCCTGCGTCACCTTGCGGAATGAGACGGAATGGGTGGAGACGGTGGAAGCGGGCTGGAATGTTCTGGTAGGTTCCGAACCCGAGAGGATCGCCCGTACTGTGAAGACATTCATCCCCCCAGACGCGCGACCGCTCCTTTACGGAGACGGCACTGCGGCTGACAAGTGTGTCGATCTTATCGGACTCAAATCAGAGCCAATGGCTCTAGTTGGAAGGGCTTGATATGGAAACCAAATCACCTGGGAAAGCCCGCGTCAGGGTAACAGTTGTTGGCGTTGGATATTGGGGCAAAAACCTGGTGCGCAATTTTCACGAGCTTGGGGCGTTAGAGGCATTGTGCGATGCAGATCCGTCCGCGGAGGCAACCTGCAGAAGTCGCTACGAAGGGGTCAAGTTCGAGTCGGACTATACAAAGCTCCTCTCCGATCCGTCCGTTGATGCGGTAGCTCTCGCCACGCCTGCCGTCACCCACTATGAAATGGCCAAAGCCGCACTGGAAGCCGGTAAGGATGTCCTCGTCGAGAAACCATTGGCCATTGACGTCAAGCATGGAGAAGAACTGGTGAAACTGGCGGAAGCGAAAGGCCGGATCCTTATGGTCGGCCATATCCTCCGTTACCATCCCGCAATCCTGAAGCTGAAGCAGCTCGTTAAAGACGGCGTGCTGGGCAAGATCAACTATCTGTACTCGAACCGCTTGAACATCGGGAAGATCCGGACCGAGGAGAATATTCTTTGGAGCTTCGCGCCCCACGATATCTCGGTGATCCTGTCGCTCCTGGATGAAATGCCAGCCCGTGTTGCCTGCCAGGGCAGTGCGTACCTGAACCAGAACGTCGCGGACGTCACCTTGAGCCATTTTCAGTTCCCGAGCGGAGTACAGGCCCACATCTTTGTGAGCTGGCTGCACCCGATCAAGGAACAGCGCCTGGTGGTGGTCGGATCGGAAAAGATGGCGGTATTCGATGACACCGCAGAAAACAAGCTTGTCCTGTACCCACATAAGGTGGAATGGAAGAACCGGATACCTACGGCTGTGAAGGCGAACGCAGAGGCTGTCGCCCTGGATGGTAGCGAGCCACTCCGCGCCGAATGCCAGCACTTTCTCGACTGCGTGGCAACCCGAACTTCCCCGGTAAGCAATGGGGCTGAAGGTCTCAGAGTGCTGCGAGTGTTGGATGCCTGCCAGCGTGCTTTGCGCGACGGCGGTGTCGCTCTGGAAGCGAGCCCTACGAATGGGAAGAAGCAAGAACGGCCTTACTTCGTGCACGAATCAGCGTATGCGGATGAGGGAGCTGAAATCGGTGCCCATACCAAAATCTGGCACTTCTCGCACGTGATGAAAGGCGCCCGAATCGGCGAGCGTTGCGTCATCGGGCAAAACGTGAACGTCGATGGCGGCACCAACATCGGGAACAACGTCAAAATTCAAAATAACGTCTCGGTGTACACCGGTGCCGTGATCGAAGACGATGTGTTTCTCGGTCCATCGTGTGTGCTGACCAACGTCACCAATCCCCGCTCGCAGGTCAATCGGCACTCTCTTTACGAGACGACGCACTTGAAACGGGGATGCACCGTCGGCGCGAATTCGACGATCGTCTGCGGAGTCACAGTTGGACGCTACGCGTTTGTCGGAGCCGGGGCAGTGGTCACCAAGAACGTTCCGGACTTTGCACTGGTTGTCGGCAACCCAGCCCGCCAGGTCGGGTGGATGAGCCGGCATGGCCACCGTCTCGAGTCTCCTGATTCAGACGGCATCATGCGCTGCCCGGAAAGTGCGTACCGCTATCGGGAAGTTGAACCGGGCGTCCTTCGATGCTTGGATCTTGATGCAGAAGCTCCGCTTCCAGCCGAGTTGAGTGTTGGCAGTAAGTCATACCGGCAGGTTAAAGAGGAATCAAATCATGAATATTCCGCTGCTCGATCTTAAGGCGCAGTACGCGTCCATCAAAAACGAAGTCAACGCGGCCGTTGGGGAAGTGCTCGAGTCGCAGCACTTCATCCTGGGCCCGAAAGTGGACGAATGCGAGAAGGCGATTGCGGCCTACTCGAATTGCTCGCATGGAATCGGAGTCTCGTCGGGCAGTGATGCATTGTTGGCTTGCTTGATGGCCGAGAATATCGGCTCGGGCGACGAGGTGATCACCACCCCCTACACGTTCTTCGCGACGGTCGGAGCGATCGCGCGTCTCGGAGCCACGCCGGTATTTGTCGACATCGACCCGGCCACCTATAACATCGACGTCTCCCAGATCGAAGCGAAGATCACAAAAAAGACGCGCGTAATTATGCCGGTCCATCTGTTCGGGCAGATCGCGGACATGGATCCGATCATGAACCTGGCGCAGGAGCAGGGACTGGTCGTCATCGAGGACGCCGCTCAGGCGATTGGTGCGGAATACAAAGGCCGCCGCGCCGGTTCGATCGGCCACTATGGATGCTTCTCGTTCTTCCCGTCAAAGAATCTTGGCGCGACTGGAGACGCTGGCATGATCGTGACCAACGATGCTGAGCGCGCAGAGAAACTGCGTGTCCTCCGCGGTCACGGGGCCAAGCCGAAGTACTATCACAGGGTTGTCGGGGGGAATTTCCGTCTCGACGCCATCCACGCCGCGGTCGTTTCTGCCAAGTTGCCGTACCTGGATTCGTGGACGGCTGGGCGCCAGCGCAACGCAAAGAGATACGATCAGCTTTTTCGCGAGGCAGAGCTTCCAATCGGTCTGCCAGCGGTGGCGACCAATCGCCACATCTTTAATCAGTATGTCATTCGCTCCTCGTCACGGGATCAATTGCAGGCATTCCTTAAGAAGAAGGGTGTGGGCAGTGAGGTGTATTACCCGGTGCCGATGCACCTGCAGGACTGTTTTGCCTACCTCGGAATTAAGGCCGGTGCGTTCCCCGAGAGTGAGCGAGCCGCCAAAGAGTCGCTTGCCATCCCGGTTTATCCGGAACTCAAGGACTCGCAGGCGCGTTACGTGGTCGAGTCGATTGGGGAATTTGTGGGGCCGGCAGCGCCTGTTGCAGCGGAACTGAGCCGCGCGTAGCTGCGGAGTGTAATTTTTGATCGGGATCATTTCAAAACCCAACCAACTGGAAACGGTAGAAGAGTTTTTTCAGCTCTTCAAAACCCCGTGGGAGTTCTACCGCCCTGGGGAGGCGTATTCCGTCGTTCTTGCTACCGCTGGCGAACTGTCGAACGTTCGTACGAAGCTGCTTGTGGTATATGGCCCGGAGACGAAGAGCATTGACGCGCACTTTGGGATTGCGCTCGGCAAGCGCCTCGAGTCTTCATATCTGACTCCCCGAGTCTCCTCGATTCCGACCTACTGCGAAGTATGTACTTTTGCTGATGCCAGCAGCGGAAGTCCCTGCGTTATGGCGGGTACGGAAACAGTCGGATTGAAGATCGATGGCTCTGACACGACTGTCATCCGTCTAGGCTATGACTTGTTCGATGAGGTGCAAGTCCTCCTGACCAGCGGCCAGCCTTCCCAGAATGCTTCTACTCCCGCGCTCGACGCACACATCAGTATGTTGAGGGGATGGATACTCGAAGAGGGGATTCCGCTAATGGAGGTTCCCCCAGTTCCGGCCGGGTGCAACTTTATGGTGTGCCTGACCCACGACATTGATTTCATCGGGATACGGCCGCACAAGTTCGATCACACCCTTTTGGGATTTCTGTACCGGTCCACTGTCGGAGCGGTCAAAAATCTGCTTCGGGGCCGAATCACCATGGGGCGGTTGTTTGAAACCTGGCGAGCGGTTGCATCTCTCCCGTTAGTTTATCTCGGCTGGGCAAGAGATTTCTGGGAACCCTTCGAGTGGTACCTGAAGGCTGAAAACGGTCTGCCAGCAACTTACTTTCTGATTCCATTTAAGCGTCGGGCTGGCGAGCGTGTGCCGGGGCCGCACGCAGCGCGACGGGCTACTGCCTATGACGTCACCGATCTCAGCGACTGGGCCGCAACTCTGAAGGACCAAGCGTGTGAAATCGGAGTTCACGGCCTCGACGCGTGGCACAGCGCAGAGAAAGGTCGCGCTGAGCGCGAGCGAATTGCCGCAGTCGCGGGCCAGTCTAAGATGGGCATCCGGATGCATTGGCTGCTGCAGGATTCAAGAACGATGAGTGTGTTGGAGGAAGCTGGCTTCGTCTACGACTCCACCGCCGGATACAACGAAACGGTCGGCTACCGCAACGGAACGACCCAGGTATTCCGGGCACTTGGCGCTAGAACGCTCCTGGAACTGCCGATGCATATTCAGGATGGAGCTCTTTTCTTTCCACAGAGAATGGACCTTTCGGAGTCGCAAGCGCAGGCACGCTGCCAACCAATCATCGACCATGCCATCCAGTCTGGTGGAGTGCTGACGTTGCTCTGGCACGACCGGAGCCACGGGCCAGAGCGGTTCTGGGGAGACTTTTACCTCAGGCTCCTTGAGGAACTGAAGTCGCTCAATGTCTGGTTTGGTTCAGCTGGGCAGGTGGTGACCTGGTTCGGTCAGCGGCGCGATGTGCGGTTCGAGCGGATAGGGACACCGGACGGCGTGCGAGCGCAATTGCGCTACGACGGTGGAGAGGTTCAGCCTCCATTCCGGATCAGAGTTTATGGAGCTACCAGAGGACGCACTGGTGTGGGGACCTCGGATTTTGCTGACATTTCCTGGGACGGGAAATCCCTCGAAGAACTCGACCTGAAGCTTCCCTGTGGTCCCGCAACGGCGGTTGCCACCCCAGCCCTTTCATAGTTCCAATGATAGCAGTCTGCCAGGTAGTTCAAAACGTCTACGAAATTGACCCGCGCGTGCGGCGGAAGGCCGAAGCCTTGGTCGCTGCCGGATACTCGGTCGACGTGCTGGCGCTGCGGGCCGACGGTGGCCAGAAGAACTACTGTTTGAACGACGTGAATGTTCGCACGCTTGCATTGGGCAAGAAACGTGGCTCCCGGGCGATGTACTTCGTTGAGTACGCCACGTTCTTCCTTTGGATTTTCATCCGTGTACCTCTGCAGATGCTTCGGAGGCGTTACTCGGTTATCGATGTCAACTCGCTGCCAGATTTCCTGATCTTCGCCCCCATATTGGCGCGCTGGATGGGTGCGAAGCTGGTCCTCGACCTGCATGAAATCACACCCGAGTTCTACATGTCGAAGTACGGTATTGCAGAGAACTCGTGGACGATCCGGCTGCTGACTTACCTAGAGAAAATCAGCGTGAGATTCGCTGACCGCGTGATCACGATTAACGAGCCGATCGAGAATCTTCTTGCCGGTCGGGGATTGGATCGCTCGAAATCAACCGTCGTCATGAACGCGGCTGACGAGGCTCGCTTTGCTGCCAGTTCGAATTCGTCGTCTGCTCTGGCACCGCGGGACCCAGAAAAATTCGTGATGATGTATCACGGAACTCTCACCAACATCTACGGCCTTGACATCGCGATTGAAGCGTTTGCGCTGGCGCACGCAGAAATGCCCGGCGCTGAGCTGTGGATTCTAGGATCGGGATCGGAAAAGGATGCATTAGCGCAGCTGGCGCGAGCGCGTGGGCTGAGCGCGAAGGTCCGGCTGGTGGGACAAGTTCCGGCTACCGAAATACCCGGCTGGTTGGGTCAGTGCGATGCCGGTATCTTGCCCATTCGCCGCGACGTTTTCCTTGAGTTTGCTTTTCCGAACAAGCTGCCGGAATTCATCATCGCCGGCAAAACCGTCATTATATCGCGTCTGAAAACCATACGGCATTACTTCAGCGAGCGCGCGCTGGCATATTTTGAGCCGAACAACCCCAGGGACTTATCTCAGCAGATGGTACGTATTTACCGAGATCCTCAATTGCGGACTCGACTGGCTATCAGGGCGAAAGAGGAATACACGCCAATACGTTGGAGCCTGATGAAGCAGCGATACGTGACGTTGATCGAGGAGATGATGGGTGTTGCTGTACCACCGACGGCGAAGACGTCACCGACCGAAAGCACGACGGCGATTGCGCAATAATCCTCGTATTCAACGTTCTGACTGGGCGTTACACCTATGTGTGATCGAGCTGAAGCGGCGGATATCGAAGCCTGTGCGCAAAAGCTCTTGGCCTACTGTCAAGAAAATGACTGGGCCGGATACGACCCTTATGATGCCTTAAATAGTAGGGTATTAAAGGCTCTGCCCGTACTTGACTTTCGAGTACCGCGACTCGTTCTCACCCAAGCCTTGAAGCGAAGTCCGGTCAACCTCCGCCCTTTGCTGCAGATTCCGAAAACTCAGAATCCCAAAGGTCTTGCCCTTTTCTTGGCAGCTTTGTTGAAAGCACCCCAACTGTTCACGCAAGGAACAGTAGACCTTGTCGGTTTGCTGAAAGAGAAACTAGTGGCGCTTAGGTCGCCAGCCAGTGTCTACTGGTGTTGGGGGTACAGCTTTCCATGGCAGACCCGCACCATCATTGTTCCGCAGGGGACACCCAATCTAGTCTGCACGACATTCGTCGCGGGCGCACTCCTGGATGCCTATGAGCAGCGCCAAGACCCACAGTGTTTGAGCATGGCTGCGAGTGGAGCGGAGTTCATTTTGAATGAGCTCTACTGGGACGACGGTGATTCTGGTTGTGGTTTCAGCTATCCTCTGCCTGCACTTCGGAGCCGTACGCACAATGCGAATTTCCTTGCTGCCGCTCTATTCTGCCGTGTGTCCAAGCACACAGGCGAGGAAAAGTTCCTTGGTCCAGCCATGAGGGTGGCTCGCTACTCAGCCGCACAACAGCACATGGATGGTTCGTGGTACTACGGAGAAGGGCCATCACAACAATGGATTGACAACTTCCACACCGGATACAACC
>WNEZ01004426.1_pt1 | contig 12697 bp, 14 predicted proteins | sample 5400521 | NCBI WGS metagenome assembly WNEZ01 (sample SAMN13153339, study PRJNA577476) | soil metagenome | isolation source: 120 cm saprolite under Douglas fir tree site 2 hole 1 replicate 1 | place: USA:California | collected 2015-04-18 | reverse complement strand
ACGTGCGATTTGACGCCGGACTACGTCCGGATCAACGCCGACTACACTTCGTAAGACCCAAGCTTACATCTTGCTCTTGCTCGTGTCCTTGGCCGCCGGCTTGGCCGCGGGCTTGTGCTTCTTGCCACCCATCTTCTTGCCCTTTTTTCCCGTCGGCTTGGCCGCGGCCTTCGACGTCGAATCGGCCGCCGCCGGCGCCTGACCCTGCATCGGGGATGGCTGCTGCGCCACCATGATCGCGGGAGCGGCGAGGAGCGACAGCGCGAGGAGCGTGCGACGAATCATGTCGTGATACCTCCAGAGGGATGGGCGAGCCACCCTGGCCCGCTTCACAGGTTAAGACCCACGGCGTGGCCCGCGCGTCACGCGATCGGTCACGCAACGCCGGGGCGGCTGACGCAGTTGCTCCGCGGTTACAGCGTGGAACATACTCGTACACTACGGGTTGGACGGCAAGGGGGGGGCGGGCGGTACCGCCGCCCCCGGCCGGCGCGCCCGGGCGACGGTGTTGCGCGTCGGCTTCGGGGCCGCGGGGACGTGGGGCAGCTCGTGGCGCACGATGGCGAGCGCCTCGGCCCGGGTATGGCCGCGCTGCACCTCGTGGACCGCGGCGGCCGAGACGTCAAGCAACCGCTCGCCCTGCAGCCCCTCGTGAATCGCCGCGAGGATCAAGTCGGCCGCCGAGTCCGGGGCGAAGTGGTGCGCCGTCAGATCGGCCACGGCGTGCATCGCCGCGGCCCGGGGCGCGCTCGGCAGCGCGGCCACGACCCGCTGGACGACCGGGGCGGGCAGCCCGCGCCGCAGGGCCCACGCGACCGTCGTGATCTCGGCGGGCGTCGCGGGCGGCGCGTCCCCGGCGGCGACCAGGAGGGCGCGGGCTTCGCGCAGCTGGGCGACGCTCGTCTCGACGGCCGCCACGATACCCGGCGTGGTGACGCGCTTCGCCCCCCCTTCGAGCGCCTTTTGCACCAGCGGCTCGGTCGGGAGCCCCTCCCCTGCCGCTACCTGCACCAGCGAGTCGACGGCCGGAACCGCCGCACTCGGGATCCGACCCTCGAGTCGCCCGCGCACGTCCTGGGCGGCGAGCGGCCCCGCCACGAGCGCGAGCGCCAGGACCACCCTCATAGCCGCGCCGGACGGACAATGACGATGGAATTCTCGCGGCCGAAGTCGTCTGCGACCACCCGGTCCGCGAGGTGGTCGGCGACCCAGCGCTCCCCGTCCACCACGAACATGTATTCGTAGGTTCCGGTCGGGAGCACCACGGTGGCCCGCCACACGCCGTCGTGGTCGACCTCCTCGAGCGGGATCGATTCCGGGCGCCAGTCGTTGAACGTGCCGACGACATGGACCGACTGCGCGCCGGGGAAGCGACCGACAAACTGGACGATACCCTCGTGCTCCCCGATATAGGGGCCCTCGTGGCCCGCGGGGAACAGGGTCAGGAGCGCGACGACGGCCGCAAGGGCAAGGCTCCACACCGGTCGGACGCGGAAGGTCAGCGCGCGCGCTGTCACGAGCCAGCGAACCAGCCGCCGCGCGCGCGATGGGATGGGCCGACGAATCGCCGTCATCACCCGCGCCTCAAGGCTCGGCGCGGGGACCGGGGCGGCGAGCAGGGCAGCTACCGCCTGGATCCGTTGCACCGCGTGGCCGAGCTCGGCCGGCGCGCTTGCCGGGTCGAGTTCGCCGTCGAGCACCTCGTGCAGTCTCGGATCGATGGGGTTCATTCGTAGTCCTCCAGCAGCTTCAGCAGCGCTTCCCGGGCGCGGTGCACGCGCATCTTGAGCGTCGGAACGCGGTCCCCGGTGATCAACGCCATTTCCTCATAGCTCAGCCCCTCGACGTGTTTCAGCACGAACGCGGCGCGCTTCTCGGGCGACAGCTGCAACAGGGCGCGCTGCACCAGGCTGAGCTGCTCGGCACGCTCGAGCCCCGCCTCGTTGTCCGCGGGATCCGCGACCGGCGGCGCCTCGTCGAAGGAGACCTCCCCCCGCAGCCGCCGGGACAGATGACTCTTGCAACGGTTCGCCACGATGCGGTACAACCAAGTGCGCAGCCGCGCCGGCTCGCGGCAGCTCGCGAGGTGGCGGTAGGCGCGCACGAAGCTCTCGGCCACCGCATCCTCAGCGTCGCCGTTGCTTCCCAGCATCCGGGTCGCGAACCGTAACAGACTCGCTTCGTAGCGGCGGATGACGAAACCGAACGCCTCGGCGTCGCCGCCCAGCACTCGTGCCACCACCTCCGCGTCGGGTGGCGGCCCCGCTATATCCATAGGACCTGCACGGGGATCACGGCGTCACAGCCCCGAACGGCGCAGGGCGGCGCGCCACGGCGGCGGGCAAGCGCGGACGTTGCGAATGGGAACTGGCTCAGCGGTCCCGGAGGTAGTCCTGCACGGCCGCGAGGTAGGTCGAGGCTTGGAGCGCTTCTCCGCTCACTGCGCCTGCGAACGCCGCGAGCGTGGCCTCGGCGCGTTTGCGATACTGCGCGGTGCCCGTGGCTCGCCCGAGCCGCAAGAGGACCCGCGCCGCAACGCCGTTCGCTCCCGGCAGCAGGTCGTCCAGCACGGGCTTGGTGCGCTCGGCGAGCGCCGGGGCTGCAGCCACCTCCGTGGCCGCGGCGGCGAAGTAGCCGGCCGCCCCCGAGTCAGCGAAGTCGCGTTCCAGCACGCGGGCCAAGTCCTCGGCGACGGCGAGGTAGCGCGGCTCGCCCGTGGCGGCGCCCGCAGCGAGGCACGCCCAAGCGACTTGCACCTGGTCGGCCAGCAAGGCGCGCAGGGGCGCGCCCGGCCCCGCCCCGTGCCGCACCGGGCGGCGCGGCGCATACACGCGTCGCAGCAGACTGTCGAGGGCGGCAAGTCCGCTCGCGACGGTCGCCGAATCACCCGCCAGGAGCGCCGCATCGAGCATCGACCCGATCACATAGGCGTCGCGATCGGCGAAGACCGTGCGTTCACTGCCCCGGGCCACGGCGCTGACGAGCCGCCGGGCAAACCCGCGCGCCGCGTCGCGGTAGCGCGGCTCGCCGGTGGCAGCCCAGGCGGCGGTGAGGTCGCGCGCCAGCCCCGCGCGCACCAGTTCCGGTGGATCGTCCCGCGCGCTCGCCGCCAGCGTGGCCTCGCCCGAATCGACCATGTAGTCGAGCACGGCGCGCGCCGGCGCCAGATAGGTCGTGTCGTGCGTGCGGGCATAGGCGGCGAGGAGCAGGTCAGCCGCCTGGGTGTAGCGCACGCTCGCCACGCCGGCGTGCGCGGCGAGCGCGGCGAGCACGGCACCGCGCACCGCCTCGGTCTCGTGTTGCAGCGCGGCGGACTTGAGCGGGCTGCGCCCTAGGGCGGGCCGGGCCAGGGCGAGCTGGCGCACGAAGGCGGCGCGCCGTAGGATGGACGCGTGCTGCTCGCGGTAGCTCTTGGCGACTTGAGGCAGCAGTTGCCTCAGCCCGCGCCCGGTCACCGGATCGTCGAGCGGGAAGTACGTGCCGCCGAAGAAGGCGGACCCGTCCGGCGTGAGGAAGACGGTGAGGGGGTAGCCCCGCAACCCGGCGAGCAGCTGCACCGCCGTGCCGTAGCGTTGCGCCAAGTCCGGTCGTTCGTCGCGATCGACCCGGACCGGGACGAACAGCGAATCGATCAACGCGCCGAGCGCGGCGTCGCCATACACCTCCCGATCCATCACGCCGCACCAGCGGCAGTCGTCGGCTGCCACGTACAACAAGATGGGCCGGTCGAGCCGGGCGGCGATGGCGAAGGCGTCGCGCCCCCACTGCTGCCAGCCCACCGGCTCGCGCGCCGCGCGAGCGAGGTACGGGGTGGCCGACTGCGCCATCCGGTTCGTGAGCGGGCCGTGTTCCGAGACGCAGGCGAGCGCGAGGAGCGCGAGGGGAGAGAACAGCGAGCAGCGGGCGGTGTGCATGAGCGCGGGATGAAGATACCCTGTCCCGCGCGCGCCCGTTCCCGCAACGCGAGCGGCCTGGGGGTACCGCCGGCCGAGGTCGGGCGTGCGGTCCCTCCCTCAGACGCGGACGGCCCAGCCCAGGCCGCAGGCGTGCAGTTTGCGCAGCTACATTAGCCGCCCCGATTGATGGGCCGCAAGGCCCGTGTCGCGCGCCCAGCCACGCGCTATACTTGGCGCATGCCCGACACCCCCGGCCCCAGCGCCACCCCGGGCCTGACCCCCGCTCCCACCCCTACCATCACCCCGAAGCCGAATGGCCCGCTGGTCGTGGTGGGCCTGGTCCGGATCGTGACCCCGGACGGCCGGGAGCTCCCGGTCCCCCCCCGCAAAGATGGCAGACCGGCGGAAGTCGTTGTCCTGTGCCGCTGTGGGGGGTCTCAGACGAAGCCGTTTTGTGACGGAACGCACAAGCGGAACGGGTTCTGCGATACCCCCACGGTGAGCCCCGCTCCCACGAGCTAAGCGGGGCGTATTATGTTGTCACCGTCCCGGGGGGGTAGCCGGGGAAGTCGCCCCTAACCCCAGCCGCTGCAGCCCGCCCCCCTCCCCTGCCCCTGACCGGAGGAACGCAATGGCGAAGGCTGGCAAGGCCCCGATGGCCGCGGATGAGGGTTACTGTGTGAAGTGCAAGGCCAAGCGGAAGATCTCGAACCCACAGCAGGTGAAGATGGCGAACGGCCGCCCTGCCCTGAAGGGCATCTGCCCGGTGTGCGGCACGGGGATGTTCAAGATCCTGCCGCCCAAGTAATCTGGCCACCGCCGATAACGCGAGCCCCCGGTCCCTGCGGCCGGGGGCTTTTCCCTAGCGGGCGACGCGCCGCGTGCCGTCGCCCTGGACGGCGTAGCGGAAGGTGACGCAGGCCGTCCCCGCTTCCTTACAGTAGTACGCGAGCAGCTCAAGCTTGGCGTATCGACCGGCCGCCGTGCGCACCCCGTACACATGGTGCTTCGAGGTGAGCAGGTGGCTGAGCATGGAGTAGGCGTACCACTTCCCCACCCCCGGATTCGTGGTGTCAGGTCCTGGCGCATTCGCGCGGTAGCCCGTGGACGGCAGTTCGCGTACCGCGTCGAATGGCACGGGGCCGAGATCGACGATCCCGCCGCCCGGTGCCGTGATGACGTGGAAGCGCCGGAAAGCGATGTCCCACGGCCCGGAGTCGACGGCGGCGTTGCGTCCGAAGTCGAATCGACGCCACCGCTCGGTGTCGTGGGCATCGACGGTGTAGATCGCGGGTCCGAGGAGTGAGTCGCCGACCGCCGCGGGGTGCGGCTCGCTGGGCGCGTAGGGGGGAAACTCCGGCTGGGTGAAGGACCCGATCAGGAGCGCGGCCACGAGCAGCGCGAACGTGCCGCCCATCACCAGCACGAGCAGGGGCGGCCGGGTGCCTCCACCGGTCACGACTCGGCCATGAACGGATAGGTGAAGGTCCGCGGCGGCGCGAAATTCTCCTTCATCGTGCGCGCACTGACCCAGCGGATCAGGTTGAGCACGCTCCCGGCCTTGTCGTTGGTGCCACTCGCCCGCGCCCCCCCGAACGGCTGCTGCCCCACCACAGCACCGGTCGGCTTGTCATTGACGTAGAAGTTACCGGCGGCATAGCGGAGCGCGCCCCGCGCCTCCTCGACCGCGCGGCGGTCCTGCGCGAAGACGGCCCCGGTGAGGGCGTACGGCGACGTCTCGTCCACCACGCGCAGCACCTCGGTCCAGCGCGCCGCCGGGAACACGTGGACCGAGAGCACCGGCCCGAAGATCTCCTCGCACATCGTGCGGTACCGAGGATCGTCCACCTGGAGCAGTGTGGGTGCGATGAAGTAGCCATCTGTGTCGTCCGCCCCGCCCCCGAACAGGACTTTCACGCCGGGCGCCCGTTTCGCCGCCTCGATGTAGGCCGTGATCTTCTCGAAGGCCTTCCGGTCGATCACCGCCCCCATGAAGTTCCGGAAATCCGCTGGGTCACCCACCTTCACTTCGGCGAGCATCTCGAGCACGCGGTCGCGCACCGCCGGCCAGATCGAGTCGGGCACGTAGGCCCGCGACGCGGCGCTGCACTTCTGTCCCTGGTACTCGTAGGCGCCGCGCACCATGGCGGTGGCCAGCGCGTCCACGTCCGCGCTCGGGTGCGCGAGGATGAAGTCCTTGCCGCCGGTCTCGCCGACGAGGCGCGGGTAGCTCGCGTAGCCCGTGAGGTTGCTCGCCGCCTGGCGCCACAGGGTCTGAAACACCTCGGTCGAGCCGGTGAAGTGGATGCCGGCCAGCGCGCGGTCGGCCAGGACCCGCTCGGATACCTGCACCGACGGCCCGGGGACGAAGTTGATCACCCCCGCGGGCAGGCCCGCCTCCTCGAGCAGCTTCATGATGAAGTAGTTCGAGAGCGCCGCCGTGGCGGCGGGCTTCCAGACCACCGTGTTCCCCATGATCGCCGGGGCGGTGGGCAGGTTGCCCCCGATCGAGGTGAAGTTGAACGGCGTGATCGCGTACACGAACCCCTCGAGCGGGCGGTAATCGAGGGAATTCCAGGTGCCGGCGGCGGACACCGGCTGATCCGCGTAGAGCCGCTCGGCGAAGTGCACGTTGAACCGGAGAAAGTCGATCAGTTCGCAGGCGGCGTCGATCTCCGCCTGATACGCCGTCTTCGACTGGCCGAGCATGGTGGCCGCATTGAGCACCGGCCGGTAGCGGGTCGCGAGGAGATCGGCGGCCTTGAGGAACACCGCGGCGCGGCGCTCGAGACCCCACGCCTGCCAGTCGCGCCACGCCGCTTGCGCGGCCGCGATCGCCGCCTGCACCTCGCCCGACCCGGCCTGCTGCACCGTGGCGAGGACGTGGTGGTGACAATGGGGCATGACCGCGTCGGTGGTCTTGCCAGTGCGCACTTCCCGTCCCCCGATCAGCAGGGGGATCTCGATCGGGCGGGCGGCGAGGTCCTTCAAGGTGCGTTTGAGCTCGAGCCGCTCCGGCGTGCCGGGGGCGTAGCTCAAGACGGGCTCGTTGATGGGTGAGGGGACCTTGGGAATCGCGTTCATGCGAGGAATGTAATCGGGGCCGCGGAACCCGCCGGCGTTTCAGAGGTGATGGCCATCGACCCCGGCACCCGCATCGGACACGTCCATCTCACGGTGGCGGACCTGGAGCGCTCGATCCGCTTCTACCGGGACGTGCTGGGCTTCGAGGAAACGGCCCGCTACGGGCGGGATGCCGTTTTCCTCGCGGCTGGGGGCTATCACCACCACATCGGCTTGAACACCTGGGCGGGACGCGGGGCACCGGCGCCGCCGCCCGGCACCACGGGGCTCTACCACTTCGCGATCCTGTATCCCGACCGCGCGAGTCTGGCGGACGCGCTCCGCCGCCTGCGCGCCGCGGGCGTGCCGCTCGAGGGGGCGGCCGACCACGGGGTGAGCGAGGCCCTCTACCTCCGGGACCCAGACGGCAACGGCGTCGAGTTGTATTGCGACCGGCCGGAGGGCGCGTGGCCGCGCTCACCCGATGGAACGATCGCGATGCACACCCGGCCGCTCGATCTCGAGCGACTGCTCGCCGGTACCGACTAGCGGGGCGCGCCTCGCAGCGAGGGTTACGCCGACTCGCGCCCGACGCGATCGATGGTGCGCTGGGCGGGGATCGGCAGCGTGATCACCACGGTCGTGCCACCACCCAGCTGGGAATCGATCGCGATGTTGCCGACGAACATGTTGCGCACCACGCTTTGGACCACGACGAGCCCCATCCCGCTCCCCTCACCGAATTGCTTGGTCGTGAACCCGGGCTCGAAGATGCGCTCCAGGTCCTCCTGGCGGATCCCGCTGCCTGCGTCCCGCACGGTCAAGCGCAGCGCGCTCCCCTCCTGGGCCAGGCTCACCTGGACCGGCGCCGGCCGCTCGCTGCTGGCATCCGCCGCGTTCCGGATCAGGTTGACGAGCAGGTCGTAGAGGGCGTTGGGATCCCCCTTCAGATAGACCGTCTCCAGTGTGGAGTCGAACTCGAGGGGAATCTTCTTCTCCTTCAGGACGCGGCTCTCGAGCGTGCAGCAGGAGCGGATGACGCGCACGGCGTCGAACCGCTCGGAACGCGCCAGCGCCCCGCGCGCCCGGTCCTTGATCGCCCGGAGGAAGCTGACCGACCGGTCGATGTCCTCGATGACCTGCCCGAGCTCGTCCAGCAGCTCAAGCCGGCGTCCCGCCGCCACCTCCGTCCAGCGGCCCAGCGATTCCATCGCGATCTGGAGCCCGGCGCGCGCCGCGGTCAGCGGATTCGCCAGCTCGTGCGCGATGATGCCGGGAAGGGCGGTGGCGTCCTGGAAGGCGTCGGGCCGGGCGGTCGTCGTTGGCCCAGACGCGGGCTCCCGGCGGTCGAGCAGGCCGAGGCACAGCCCGGCGAGCTCGAGCGTCAAGCGCTCGCGGCTGCGGCGCTCCCGGCCGTCCGGCGGCGGGGCGGGGGGCCGGATGCGGACCGGGGCGACCACCCATTGTCCCTCGGCCGCGCCCAGGCACCCCACCCAGCGACTCCCCTGCACGATCGCGATGTTCCAGCGGCGCAGGGTGGCGTCGACGTCCAGCTTGGTGGTGTGGTGGGTGGGAGCGGGATCGCTCGAGGCCTGGGGCTCGAGCTCGGCGCGGGCCGAGACCTCCCAGACGGTGACGGGACGGCCCCCCAGGGCGACGCTCGCTTGCCGCAGGATCTCGCGCCTGCCTTCGACGAACGGCTCGCGTTGCGTCATCGAGGCTCCCAGGCGCGCACGGCGCCCGCTGGCGGGCAAGCCGCACGAGCGGCCGCCGGTCACGACGGCTCCGACTTGGAATATGGGGGCGCGTATTACATATGCGACAAACCGCGCGGCGCGTCAAGCAACTGGACCTTGCTTGACCCTTCTCCCGCCCGCGCATAGCGTGTCCGCTCCACCAGCCGCCGATGGTCTCCATGACGACGCCCGACCCACGCCACTCGATGCCCCGCTCGTCCTTCGCGATTGCGGGACGTGCAGCTTGCCGCCGTGCTGCTCGCGCTCACGGTGCTCGCAGCCGGCACATTGGTCGTCCCGATGGCGTGGCTCTACCTGCGCCACAACCGCGGGGCGACGATCGAGGTCAAGGTGTAGCGCCAGGCGGCCCCGGAGTGGGGGATCGGCGCGGTGCAGCATGCTCTGGCTGCACCGCGCTGCGCGTGTGGCGTCACCATCTGCCCCGGCGGCGCGGCCTGACGTATTCTTCGTGCGAGCGGTTCCCTCTCTCCCGGAGCGAGAGCCAAGTGAAGAAAGACGACGCCCAGATCGTGCGCCCGTCGCCGCGCCCCGCGCGGGTGCCCGTCGAGGGCCCCTGCGACCGCGAGCATCTGCGGACCGTCGTGGTCCGAGACTACGACGACCTCGCGCTGCTCCTCGCCGACCGCATCGTTGCCGTTATCGCGCGCGCCACCGCCGCGAACGGCCGCTGCGTGCTCGGCCTCGCCACCGGGAGCACGCCGCTCGGGATCTACCGCGAGCTGATCCGCCGCCATCAAGCCGGGCAGGTGGACTTCGCGCGCGTCGTGACGTTCAACCTGGACGAGTACTACCCGATGCCGCCGGACAGCCCGCACGCCTATCGGCGCTACATGTGGGAGAACCTGTTTGCGCACGTCAACGTCCGACCCGAGCACGTGCACATTCCCGACGGCGGCGTGCGCCGCGAGGACTTGGCCGAGCAGTGCGCCGCCTACGAGCGGGCCATCGCCGAGGCCGGCGGGATCGACTTCCAGCTCCTGGGGATCGGCAAGAGCGGCCACGTCGGCTTCAACGAGCCGGGGTCGTCCCAGGACTCGCGGACCCGCCCCGTGATCCTCGACACCGTGACCCGCAAGGATGCGGCCGCGGATTTCTTCGGCGAGGACAACGTGCCGCGCGAGGCGATCTCCATGGGCGTCGCGACGATCCTCGAGGCCCGCGAGATCGCCCTGCTCGCGACCGGGGAGCACAAGGCTGCCATCGTCGCCCGCGCCGTCGAGGGTGACGTATCCCAGGACGTGGCCGCGACGTTCCTGCAACGCCACCCCAACGCCACCGCGTACTTGGACCTCGCGGCCGCGGCCGAGCTGACCCGCATTCGGACGCCCTGGGTGCTCGGCGGCGTCTCCTGGACGCCCGAGCTGACGGAGCGGGCGACGGTGTGGCTGGCCGAGCAGACCGGCAAGGCGGTTCTGAAGCTCGCGGCGCGCGACTACGCCGAGCACCATCTGAGTCCCCTGCTCGCGCAGCACGGCGCGCCCGGGCCGATCAACGGCTTCGTGTTCAACCGGCTGCGCGACAAGATTCGGGGCCGTCGCAAGCTGCCATCCCGCAAATCGGTGCTCGTCTTCTCCCCCCACCCCGACGACGACGTCATTTCCATGGGCGGTGTGCTGCGCAAGCTGTGGGAGAACGAGAACACCGTCGTGGTGGCGTACATGACGAGCGGCAACATCGCCGTGTTCGATCATGACGTGCGCCGCCACCTGGACTTCGTGAGCCGCGCCGCCGAGACGTTGGGACTGGACCGGCGCGCGGTCGCGCGCGTCGGCGAGCAAGTCGAAGCGAGCTTCGCCGGCAAGGCGCCGGGGGACGTCGACCTGCCCGTCGTGCAGGACCTAAAACGGATGATCCGGGAGTCGGAGGCGATTGCGGCGCTCGACGCCCTCGGCATCCCCGCGAGCGCCGCCCGGTTCCTGAACCTGCCGTTCTACCGCACGGGCGAGGTGCGCAAGCACCCGATCGGGCCGGAGGACGTGGCGCTGGTGCGGGCTTTGCTGGAGCAGCTGCGGCCCGATCTGGTGTTCGTCGCCGGCGACCTGTCCGACCCGCACGGCACGCACCGCAGTTGCAAGCTGGCGATCCTGCGCGCGCTCGAGCACTACGCGGGACCCCGGCCCGAGGTGTGGCTGTACCGCGGGGCCTGGCAGGAGTGGTCGCTCACCGAGGCGGACGTGCTGGTGCCGCTCTCCCAGGATGAGCTCCGCGCCAAGATCCTCGCCATCTTCAAGCACCAGTCTCAGAAGGACACCGCGCCCTTCCCCGGGGGCTACGACGACCGCGAGTTCTGGCAACGCGTCGAGGCTCGGAACGTGGAGACCGCGGCCCGAGCCGACCGGTTGGGCCTGCCCGAGTACTTCGCGATGGAGGCCTACGTGGTCAATCCCGATGACGCTTCGGGAAGCTGAAGCCCGCGCGGCCTCGCGCCGCCTGCTCGCCACCAGCGAGCGCGAGCTGCAGCGCATCGTGCTCGACATGCACGACGGGCCGGTGCAGGACATCTTCGCCGCCCTGTCGCAGCTCCAGGTGCTCGAGCGCGCGCTCGCCCACGACCCGGCGTCCGAGCACCGCACCCGGCAAGCCATCCAACTGCTCGAGCGCGCGCTCGGCGAGATCCGCAACTTCATCGGGGCGTTTCGGCCCCCGGGCTTCGAGCGCCGCGGGCTGGGCGAAATCATCGAGGGTCTCGCCGTCCAGCACGAGACCCTGACCGACCAGGAAGTGGAGCTGCGGTTGCCGGACGAGCTCGGCGACTGCGCCCTGCCGACGAAGATCGCGGTCTACCGCATCCTCCAGGAGGCGCTCGCCAACGGCCACCGCCACTCGGGCGTGTCCGCGCAGCGGGTGATCGTGGAGCGGCGCGGCGCGGCGATCACGCTCACCGTGTCGGACGAGGGCCGTGGCTTCAACCCGCAGCGCGTGCTGGCCAGCGAGGAGGACGTCGGGGTCGAGGGCGGGCACTTCGGGCTGCGGGGCATCCAGGACCGCGTGGAGATGCTGGGGGGCAACTTCGCGCTCGAGAGTGCTCCCGGCCGGGGCACCGCGCTCACCATCACGTTGCCCGCGAAATGAGGCGCGGGCGATGATCCGCGTCCTGCTCGCGGACGACCATGCGATCGTGCTCGAAGGCCTGCGCGCGCTGCTCGACGGCGAGCCCGACATCACGGTCGTTGGCTGGACCACCGACGGGACCGAGGTGACGAAGCTCGTGCAGGAGCACAAGCCCGACGTGGTCGTTTTGGACCTGGAGCTCACCACGATCAAGGGCACGGAGGTCCTCGCCGCCCTGCGCGACGGCCCGACGCCCCCCAAGGTGCTCGTGCTGACCGCCTACAACGACGGCGAGTCGCTCCGCTCCGCGCTCGATGCGGGTGCCGACGGGCTGGCACTCAAGACCGAGTCACCGCAGCAGACGACAACACGGTGAAGTTCCACGTGCAGCATCTGTTCTCGAAGCTGGGCGTCAAGAACCGCACCGAGGCCGCCCTCAAGCACGCTCACCGCCGATAAGCGACGAAGATCCGCGTCGCCCACCACCAGCGGCTGCCGCGCCTGGCGATCCGGACGCTCCCCTCGGCCGCAAGCTGCTCGACCTGGGAGAACTGCGCGACGAGCGCCTCGCCGAGCGGGTAGCACTGCTCCTCGACGTGTTCGACCACCTCGAACGCGGCGCGCGCTCGCTCGAGCACCGTCTCCTCGCGCGACAAGGTCAGCACCGGGAAGGCGAGCCGCCCCCCGGACGCGAGGTGCTCGGGCGCCCGGTCGACACCCCCGAGTGGACGGCCGCAACCGCATGCGGGTGAACGGATTGCGCGCCCGGCCCGAAAGCGCTGCTTGACAGGTCCCGGGGGCATCCCTAGCGTGGTGCCGGCTGACGCGCACCGGAATCTTCTCGCTTGACCCGTTGCAGTCGACGGGAAGAGGCTGGATGCCACACACGCTGGTCCACGCAGGGCGCTGGAACGGCTCCGACGCCACACT
>WNEZ01004062.1_pt1 | contig 12700 bp, 8 predicted proteins | sample 5400521 | NCBI WGS metagenome assembly WNEZ01 (sample SAMN13153339, study PRJNA577476) | soil metagenome | isolation source: 120 cm saprolite under Douglas fir tree site 2 hole 1 replicate 1 | place: USA:California | collected 2015-04-18 | reverse complement strand
GCTCTGATTCCTTCCTCTGGCAACTCACGCAGCTGACCTTGAACTGAGTACAATACGAGGGAAGAAGCTTTCTTGCTGGGGGATGACATGTACCACTACGACGTCAAGATTGCGCTGGAGGAATTGCAGGAAGAGGCGCTGCTCCCGCACCCGGTGAAACTGCGCGACATGATTCTGCGCCACAAGCTCGGCCCGCAGGACGCGCAGCTCTTGAACCATGACTTTCAGGACTACCTGACGCGTTTCGGAGAAATCCAGAAAGTCGCGCGAGGCATTCTCGAAAAGCTCGCCGCCGGACAGCGCAAGGCTTCGTGATGCGTATCGCGTTCCGGGGAAATCCTCGTAGATGAAGACGAAGCCGCGGGTTTTGCTGTTTTCCGCAACATCGGGGGCGGGGCATGTACGCGCCGCGCAAGCGCTCGAAAAAGCATTTTCGGCGCGCGGCGATTGCTTCGTCGAGCACATCGATGCGCTCCAGTATGTCAGCAAACTTTTTCAACGCATCTACGACAAAGCCTACATCTCCATGGTGCAGCGGGCCCCGGAACTCATGGGCGTCCTGTACGACCGGACGGACCAGCCGTGGCAGCACCCGCGGCGGCGCCTGGCGCTGGACCGGCTGAACACGGGCCCGATGATCCGACTGCTGAAACGCATCCAGCCGGACCTCTGCGTGGCGACGCATTTTCTTCCGGCGGAAATCATCGCGTGGCTGATTGCCAAGCGAAAACTGCTCGCGCATAACGCGATCGTCGTGACGGACTACGACGTGCACGCGATGTGGCTATGCCGAACGGTGGACCGCTACTACGTCGCCATCGATGAAGCAAAGGAATATTTGGCGCGCATCGGCGTGCCGCGAGAGAAATTGCTGGTCACTGGCATTCCGGTTGATCCGTTGTTCGCCGCTCCAGTCAGCCGATCCGATGCCCGCAAGCAATTGGGGCTCGACGCAACCGCGAGTGTAATTCTCATTTCCGCGGGCGGCTATGGAATCGGCCCCGTCGAGCAACTTGTGAAAGATTTGCTGGCGCTGCAACGGCCGTGGCAAATTGTTGCGATTGCGGGAAAGTCGGAGAAGACCAAGAAACGGCTGGAAGAGATGGCGAGAGAAGCGGGCAAACTGCAATCCGGTTCGCCCAGACTCTGTGCTGTCGGATTCACGAGCGAAATGGATAAGTACATGGCGGCCGCCGACCTGATGGTTGGCAAAGCCGGAGGATTGACGACTTCCGAAGCGTTAGCTCGTGCGCTGCCAATGGCCCTCATCGAACCCATCCCCGGCCAGGAAGAGCGCAATGCCGATCATTTGCTGGAAGCCGGCGCGGCGATCCGGTGCAACAATCTGCCCGCGGCGGCTTGGAAAATTGCAGCGTTGCTCGATGATGCGAAGCGGCTTGCGCGGATGAGAGATGCTGCAAGCGGCTTAGGCAAACCCGGAGCCGCGGCTCGCATCGCAGAAGATGCCATCCGGCTGTTAGACTGAAAGTGGGGCGCGGCTCGCGAGACGCAGCCGCGCGAATTCCAACGAGAGCTAATTAAGATGCGACGCCATACCCTGCTGATTGATGCAGACGACACGCTCTGGGAAAACAACGTATTTTTTGAAAAGCTGATCGAGGATTTCATCAGCATCGTTGAACCCTGCGGGTATACCCGCGCCTATATTCGCCACATCCTCAATGAAACGGAACGCAAGAATATCCGGCAGTACGGCTATGGCGTGCGCAGCTTCGGCCGCTCCCTCGAAGAGACGTACATCAAGCTCGCCGAGCAAATGGCGAAACGCGAAACGCTGGCGCAGATTCACGGCCGCGTCGTTGAACTGGAGCGCACGCCGCCGAAAATACTTGACGGCGTCCCGGAAACTCTTGCCTATCTCACCGAGCGGCACCGGCTCATTCTTTTCACCAAGGGCGAACCTGCGGAACAAGCCGCAAAAGTCGAACGTTCCGGCTTGCAGGGATTTTTTGAATCCATCGAGATCGTACCGGAGAAAGATTCGGAGACGTACGGCAGCCTGGTTCACAAGCACAAGATTGTGAAAACTCATGGCTGGATGATCGGCAACAGCCCGCGCAGCGACATCAACCCGGCCATGAAGATCGGCCTGAATGCGGTGTACATCCCGCATCAGCACACCTGGACACTGGAGCACGAACCGGTGGTGGCGGGGTCGGGAAAGCTGGTAATCTTGCCGGCCTTTCGCGAGCTTCGGGGCCATTTCTAGTTTGGGCGGCTGCCCAATTTGGATGTTGTATCCAACCGCACCTGCCCGATTCTAAATTCGCGTGACTCTCGCGGAGGAATGCCCATGGCCACGACGACAACGGCTCCACGGACCGACTGGCGGCAAGAGTGGTTCGAAATCGAAGACGCAACCTACTTGAATCTGGCGGGCCAGTCGCCGATGCCGAAGGTTTCCATTCGCGCCGTGCAAGCTGCGCTCGAGGCTAAGAAATATCCACACCAAAAGCCAGACTCCACGTTTTTCGAAGTGCCCAACCGCATTCGCGCGTCGATTGCGAAATTGATCGGAGGAAAAGCCGAAGAAATTGCGCTGACCAGCGGGGCAAGCGCGGGCGCGATGGCCGTCGCGTATGGGCTGGCGTGGAAGCCGGGCGATGAAATCGTCACCGCCAAGGGCGAATTTCCGTTGCAATACACGGCGTGGAAACCGATGGAAGAACGCGAGGGATTGAAATTGAAAACTGTCGCGCCGCGGGAAAGATTTATTTCCGCCGACGATTTGATCGCCGCGATGACGCCAAGAACGCGCCTGGTTTCCGTGAGCATGGTTCGTTATGACGATGGCTCGCTTCTCGATGCGCCTCGCGTCGCGGCGGCTTGCCGCAAACAAGGGGCGCTGCTGTTGCTCGATGTCAGCCAATGCTGCGGCGCCCTGCCGATGGACGTCAATCAACTGGGCGCCGACTTTCTGGTGTGCGCGGGCTACAAATGGCTGCTGAGTCCGTTTGGCACGGGATTTTTTTGGCTGAAGAGCGAGCATTTGAACAAGGTTCGGCCCGGTCCCTTTTATTGGATGGCGGTGGCAGGCTCGGACAATTTCGCGGCCTTGAACTTCGAGGACCCCAAGGCGGCGCCGAGCGCAAAGCGCTGGGACGCACCGGAATGGGCCAGCTATTTCAATTTCAATCTGGCGGCCATGGACACTTCCGTAGATTTTGTGGTGCGCATGGGACCGGAGCTGGTCGCCGCGCACAACCGGAAATTGATTGAATTCATGTTTGAACGGCTTCCCAAGGATCGCTGTGTTCCGGCGAGTCCGTTGGATGCGGCGCAGCGCGGGCCCTATGGATGCTTTGCTGCGCGCAACCGGGAGAAGACCGCGGAACTCTACCAGCATCTACGGAAAGAAAATGTGGTTGTCAGCCTGCGCGAAGGAAACATTCGAGTCTCTCCGCATCTCTATAATACGGAGCGCGACATCGATCGCCTGATCAGCGTGATTACTGCATGACATCCCCGGAACCCTGGCCAAGAGTCGCCGTCGTCGGAGCGGGCGCCGTAGGCGGTTACTTCGGCGGACTGCTGGCGCGCGCCGGCGCTCCGGTGGTGATGATTGGGAGGCCGGCATTTGTCGAGGCCGTAAAGAAGAACGGACTCTTCCTGGACACATTGCACTTTCAAGAGAGTGTGCGCGTCGAAGCGTCCACGGACTTGAGCGCAATTCGGGGAGCGGAGATTGTCCTCTTTTGCGTGAAGACCACGGACAACGCGGCGACCGCACGCGCCATTGCGCCGTTGCTCGCGCCAAACGCGCTGGTCCTCAGTTTTCAGAACGGCGTGGACAACGTGGAGCAGATTCGCGTCGCGGCTCCGATCGAGGCGCTTCCGACGGTCGTCTATGTGGCGGCTTCCGTACCGGAACCGGGCCGAGTGAAGCATGTCGGGCGCGGCGACCTCATCTTCGGGCCACGGAACGAAAAGACCGAGCGCGTTGCAAATCTCTTTTCGCGGGCCAATGTGCCGTGCAAGATTTCAGAAAATATCGCAGGAGAGCTCTGGACAAAGCTCATCTGGAATTGCGCGCTGAATGCCGTCTCCGCGCTGGGCCGCGCGAAATACGGTCAAATCGCTGCAAGCGCCGATGCGCGGAAAGTGGTCGAGACCCTTGTCGATGAAGTCCTCGCGGTGGCGCGCGCAGCCGATATTCACCCGCCAGGGCTGGAAGATGCGAAGGCGGCGATCGCCGGCGCATTTAAAATTGCCACGCAAATGGCCGAGGCGCTTTCTTCAACCGCGCAAGATATGAATCGCGGAAAACGCACGGAGATTGATTCGCTGAACGGCTATATTTCGCGGCGCGGCGCGGAGCTGGGCGTGCCCACGCCCGTCAACCACGCGCTCTATGCACTTGTAAAACTTGCCGAGGGGCGCTCGTAATTCGATTCAAGAATAAATTCGTTAACGGTCGCTGCGGAGACGAAATGGAATGTGCACGATGGCTTCCAGTTCCACCGTCGATCCTTGTCTTGCGCCGGGCTGGAATTTCCACTGGCTGAGCGCTTGCATGGCATTCTCATCGAGCTGCTCATCGATGCCGTGCACCAGTTGAATGCTATCCACCGTGCCATCACGGCGAATTACGGCGTATAGAACAACTTCGCCTTCCACGCGCTCGCTCATCAAGGAGGGCGGATACTTCGGGTCTACTTTCCGCAGCGGCACTGGCGCTGAAATATCGGAAGAACTGACTCGCGGGCCCTCTGCACTCACGCGCAGCTCGGAGAAATTTAGAATCCAGCTGCCTGTGGCACTGTTCAGGTTCGGCATGTTCACGAGCATTTTGTAAATCTTCTTGGAAGCAAAAATCTGTTCCGGCTGCGCGCCTGCCGGGAGATTCGCAAAATTCGGAGGCCCGGTCCTTTCCGGCGCGTCCTCCAACTTTGCATGCGGATCAGGCCGGGTGATCAGCATGCGCGGAACGGGCGCGCTGATTTTTGGGGATCCGCTGAGGCCGGAAACACCGTTGTTCGACGGTGGATTTCCCCCGCTGATGCTTATGTCCATTCCGGTTTTTCCGCCGCCATTGCTGGTTCCGGTTCCTCCGTTACTGCCCGGCCCTCCGCCCGCGCCTCCGGTTGCACTGGGTGTTCCGTTCGGCGAGCCGCCGGGAACGCCTGGCTGCTTGCCCTCCGGCGAAATGGAAATTCGCGCGGCAAGATTTCCCTGCGGAATTTGCGCGATCGGAGCGGGAGGAGCAGGAGCTGCGGAAAGCGCGATGAACGTAGCCGAATTTCCATTTGTTGCGCTCGATTGTGCAGCGCCGACTTCGGGCGCAGGCTCGGCGTCCCCTTCCTGTGCACGCCGCGCAACCCGGGGTGCGGCTCCCGCGTTCAATTCCAGCTTTGGCCGCGCCGGCGCGTTGGACGAAAGCGGCAACGCTACGTCGCCGATTTTTTGATCAAAGGATGTAATTTCCGGAAGCGCCTCAGCCCTCGCCCTGGCAACTCGACGCTCACGCGGGCGCAACTTGGCCAGCGCCTCTTCGCTGATTTGCAAGCGCGGCCGCGCCGGGCCCGGCACTTGCTGCAACTGCACAATGTTGGGAAGGTCGGGAAGAATCTTGGGCGGTTCCATCGACGCGGCAGAATTGATCAGCGTTTGCCGCGGATGATTTGGGCGGACAGGGTCGGTAAGGACGCGTTGCCGCGGATGAAATGCGTCCCCGCCTTCCGCAGGGAGCGGCTTTTCCGGCTCGCCGCGCGGGCTGGGCTTGGCTTTCGGACTCTTGGTCGCCAGCAGCGGTAGATCTGTGATGGGTCCCGACCAGGTGAGCTCCGTGTTATCGAACGCCGAAAAGTGGCGCGCGGACGCGGGAAGCTGCGGGAACGGCAGGATCAGAAAAACGAGATGCCACAAAGCAGCGGCGACCAGCGCGCGGCGAGGAATTTTCCGTTCCACCCAGCTGTCTTTGAAAAATCCGCCAAGGCGGGAATATTTTGGAATGGATGTTCTCTGGAACAGAACGCCCAGGCTGCTGCCGATGCCTTGATGAAAACTTCCCCAGCCGACTTCGAGCGCCGGCCCGTCGCCTCTTTTGAGGCGCACGGGCGCGATCGGCTTTTCGGCCTGCCCAAGAACGTCGAATGCATTGCTGGCCTGGTTCAGCGACATGTGCCTCTCGATTATAGCGCGCCGCGCGTCTTTCGCCGCGCAGGGGACGGGATGCGCGGGCACCTCAAAATAGATGAAGCTCTGCCTGCGGGGGTTTACTCGGCAGAGTCAGTTTCTTCGGCAGCCGCGACGCTGCGGCGATAAAAACTCAAGGCTGCATCGCCTTGCTTCAAAACGCGGAAGCGAAGCAAGGCTTCGGCTTTCTCCGGCAAATCAAACTTGCGGCGATGCTCGGCAATCACCATGCCGCCGGGCGCAAGAAGATCCGCGGCACCCAGGAATCCTAGCACGCGCCCGTAGTCCGCCGCTGCTGCATAGGGCGGATCGAGAAAAATAAAATCAAATTTTGATTCTGCCCCCTTCGTGCGGGATGCCAGCATTTCGAGGCCGCGAAGAACATCGACGGGAAGCACGGTGAACCCGGAACGAATGCCAAACGAATCCAGATTTTTTCGAATGAGCGCGGCGGCGGGCGCATGATTCTCAATAAACACGACGTCCGCGGCCCCGCGGCTCAGCGCCTCGATGCCAATCGCGCCGGTCCCCGCGAAGAGATCCGCGAAACGCGCGCCGGAAATATTCGGGGCCAATACGTTGAACAAAGTTTCGCGCAAGCGATCGCTCGTAGGACGAAGCGCGAGGCCTTTCAAGCTTTTCAGGATGCGGCTGCGGTACGTTCCGGCGATGACGCGCATAGAAATTTCCCAGTGCCTCAGCCGATACGCGCCAAGTGATAGCGGCGCTGCCATTCTGCGGGGAGGGTGCGCAAGATGCGCTGCAGCGTTTCCTTTTGCGCGGAATCGTCAGCCAGGGCGAAGGCTTCGCGGCGGGCGAGTTCAAGCAATTCGCGGTCGCGCAAGGGATTGGCGATGTGAAAGCCGAGGTCGCCGGACTGGCGGGTACCGAAAAATTCGCCTGGGCCGCGGAGTTGCAGGTCGGCTTCGGCGATTTCGAATCCGTTTGAAGTGCGCACCATGGTCTCAAGCCGCACGCGAGCCTCGTCCGTCATGCGCCAAGGCGCGACCAGAATACAATGCGACTTATCCGCGCCGCGGCCAATGCGCCCGCGAAGCTGATGGAGCTGCGAGAGCCCGAAGCGCTCCGCGTGTTCGATGACCATTACGGTGGCGTTCGGCACGTCGACGCCGACTTCCACGACGGTTGTGGCGACGAGAATCTGCGACTCATTCTTGCGAAAGCTCTGCATGACTTCGTCTTTTTCGTCGCTGGACAGCCGTCCATGTAACAGGCCGAGCTTCAGTTTGGGAAATGCCTCTTTCGAAAGGCGCTCGTACTCTTCGATGGCCGCCTTCAGCTCGAGTTTCGATTCTTCAATGACCGGATAAACGATGTAGCCCTGATGTCCGGCCGCAACCTCGCGGCGGAGAAACTCCCAGACGCCGGGGAGGTGCGGCTCGGTGGTCATGCGAGTTGAGATCGGTGTGCGGCCCGGCGGCAATTCATCGAGAACGGAAACGTCCAGGTCGCCATAGAGTGTCAACGAGAGCGTGCGCGGAATCGGGGTGGCGGTGAGCACCAGGACGTGCGGCGCGTGGCCATGCGCAGCGGCTTTGTCCATCAATTTCTTGCGCTGCAGAACACCGAAGCGATGCTGTTCATCAATGGCCACGAAGCCGAGCCGCGCGAACTCGACATTATCCTCGATCAGCGCATGCGTGCCGACGACGAGCTGCGCTTCGCCGGTTCGAATGCGCTCGAGGGCTGCGGCCTTCTCCGCGCTTTTCAGGCCGCTGATCAGCAGTTCCACGCGATAGCCCGCCTTGGCGAGAACCCGCCGCGCGGAAAGAAAATGCTGCACGGCGAGAATTTCCGTGGGCGCCATAAGAGCAGTCTGCGTGCCGTTTTCGATGGCGATGACTGCCGCTTGCAGCGCGATGATGGTTTTTCCGCTGCCGACGTCGCCCTGCAGCAGGCGATTCATCGGCACGGGCTTCTCCAAATCCGCCGCGATTTCGGCCAGGACGCGTTTCTGCGCCGCGGTGGGCTTGAACGGCAGGATGCGTTTCAGCGCTTCACGCACGGAGTCTTCGCGGACCCGGAAGGCGATGGCGTTTTCCTTGCGCGTGACTTTGCGGTCCATCGCGAGGCTGAGCTGGTACATGAAAAGCTCTTCAAAGATGAGCCGCTGCTGCGCGGGAGAACGAAAGGTGTTCAGCGCGTCCAGGTTTTCCCCGGGCTCCGGAAAGTGGGCGTGGATCAGCGCTTCGCCCCGCGAGGGATAGCCGAGCCGCGCGCGCAAAGCCTCCGGCAAGATGTCCGGCACCCGTGGATCGATGAGCTGCACGGCCGCGTACATGGCGCGGCGAATCTGCTTCGAACCAAATGTGCCAATGGCTTCGTAAATCGGCACGATGCGCCCGACTTCGGTGGAATCCATCTCTTCGCTGCTCAACAGCTCCATCTGCGGATTCACCATTTCCAGCCGCGCGGGCCGCAATTTGTCCACTTCCGCTTTGCCGTGAAGAATCAGCATCTGCCCGGGCTTCAACCGCCCTTCGAGATAGCCGCCATGAAAAAACTTGCAAGGCAGCAGGCCGCCGGCGTCATCCTGCACGAGCAGATGATAGATGGCGTCGCGTCCGCGCATGGTGCGCACCGCCTGGCCGCTCATCACGCGTGCGCGAATGGTGTAAACGCCGTTGGGCTGAATGTCTTTCACTTTGGAGAAGTGGATGCGGTCTTCATAGCGGAAAGGCAGGTAGCTCAAGAGATCCTCGAGCGTGTAGATGCCGCGCTGTGCGAGCAATTCGGCGCGCTGCGGGCCGACGCCCTTGATCATGCGAACTTCCGTGTTGAGGCTCATCGCCATTCTTGAGCGCGCCTTTGCGGCGGTGAAAAGCATCCACTTTATATCATTCCTGCTGCGAACATTTTTAGGTGCGAACGCAAAGCGGAGAATTGAGAATGCAGCCGCGAAGCGGCCGACTGACGGCGGGAAGTGGGTCAGTTTCCGATTTATGCGTTACACGATTCCACTCCTCCGGTAACGGCGTTGGTCAGCAGGAACTTGGTGACGCCACCATTCCGGGCGGCGTCCCGTATGGAACAGGTGAATGCACCAGCATGGGCGTAACATCAGCAAATGAAGCGAGAACTGCCTGTTACGTGTTGCACAGAGTGTGGCGGCGCTGGTTACAACATAAGGATCGCAAACGGTCGTTGCTGCAAAACCAGCGGCGAACAACGCTGCAGCGGCATTAACGCAATTGCTATCAAAACACTTGATTGGAGCGAATGTACGCACTGCAAGCAACCGGATATTACCGCAATAAGGAATACCCGAACAGCAAAAGTGCCGGCTATCTATTCATGGGCCTGAGGGATAAAGCAACGGTTTAGACGCGCCACTTTCAAGCGGATCGGCGCAACGGATTGGCCTAGTCCTTCAAAATCTCCTTCTGGCCCTTGGAGAACAATAGCTTGCAGCGGGGCGCACCCTCCTGCACTTTTTGTGCTATGACCTGCATTATCGGAAACTAACAGACTACCCGGCAGCGGCGAAACTTGCGTCTCGGCCATGCGTACCGATAGAGTGAGGAATCCGCACGCAACCGTTCGGGGAGGCATTGGTGGCCGGTGACCGTCTGACGGGTTCCGACAAGCGCGCGCTGCTGTTTTGGGTCGTTCTTGGAATTCTGGGCGCGGTGTTCGCCCAGAAGTATTTCTTCCGCGCGTTCCCCGAAGCCTCCGTCAATTTTCAGGTTTCCCGCGAAGAAGCGCTGAAGCGCGCGCAGAGCTTTGTCGCGGGGCTCGGCGAAAACATCAGCGGCTACCAATCCGCGATCGTTTTCGACGTGGATGAAAACGCGAAAGTCTATCTCGAGCGGGAACTCGGACTGCAAGAAGCCAACCGGCTCATGTCTTCGGAGCTGAATATCTGGTTCTGGAACGTGCGCTTCTTCAAGCCTCTTCAGGAGGAGGAATTTCGCGTTCGCGTGAGCCCCGCCGGGCAGATCACGGGCTATGAACACAAGATCGAAGAGTCGCGCTCCGGGGCGGCATTGGACCGCGCCGCCGCGCAATCCGCCGCACAGAACTTTCTCAGCGCGAGACTCGGACTCGAGCTGACCCGCTGGGACCTGCTTCCCGAAGAAGCAAACTCGAACAAGAGGCCGAACCGCCTCGATTGGTCCTTCACCTGGGAAAAACACGGCTTCCGCGCAAAGGACGCTCCCTATCGACTGCAAGTCACTGTGCTGGGCGAGCGCGTCGGCAATAGCGAAGAGTCCTTGCACGTCCCGGAAGCCTGGGAACGCAGCTACGAAAGACTGCGTTCGGGAAACGACACGCTGGCTCTGGTATTTCTTCTTCCCTATGTCTCGCTGCTGGCCATCGCCATTTATCTGGGAATTCAGTTCACCAAAAGCGGAAAAACGGTCTGGGGCCCGGCGATCAAGCTCGGATTGCTGGCCGCTGTCTTTTTATTCCTTCAGGCGCTGAACGACTGGCCCCTCTGGGGAGCGCAGTACGACACGAAGGCGTCGTACGGGAGCTTTCTCCTGCTGCAAATCGGACGCGCACTGCTGGTCGCCGCTGCGACCGCGCTCACGATCACTCTGGTCCTGCCCGCGGCGGAGCCGCTCTACCGCAGCTCGCAGCCGGACCAGCTGAGCTTGCGGCGGGTTTTCAGCATGCGCGGGTTGCGTTCGAAAGAATTTTTCTCCGCTTCCATCGTGGGATTGAGTCTTGCCGCCGCGCACATTGGATTCCTTGTGGCTTTCTACCTGGTGGCCACATGGCTGGGAGCCTGGGCGCCGCAAGAGCTGAACTATTCGGACAGCGTGAACACTTTGTTCCCGTGGATTTCCGGTTTTGCAATCGGGCTTCTCGCTTCCCTGAACGAGGAGTTTACGTTCCGCCTGTTCGCCATTCCTTTTTTCCTGCGGTTCACGCGTTCGCGGTTGATCGCCGTGATCGTGCCGGCATTTCTCTGGACCTTTCTGCACCGCAATTACCCGCAAGAACCACCGTACATCCGCGGAATCGAAATTGGGATTATCGGAATCGTAGCGGGAATGGTGATGCTCCGCTGGGGCATCATCGCGACGCTCATCTGGCATTACACCGTGGATGCGTTGCTGGTGGGATTGCTGCTGATTCGTTCGAATAGCCTGTACTTCAAAATTTCCGGAGCGGTGGTGGCCGCTGCCGCGATCGCGCCCTTGGCTTTTGCATGCGCGTCATATTTGACGCGAGGCCGGTTCGAAACCGATGAGGACCTGCTCAATCGTTCGCAACCTGATCCGGAAATCGCTGTCTCGAGCGAACTCGAGGCCGGAACTCTTGAAACCAAACCAAGCGGGTACGAGGCCCTGGCCCCGCGAATGATCGCCTTCCTTGGCGTGTGTGTGCTTGTCGGAGGTGCGCTGGTCTGGCGTCTGAATCCGCAACCCATTGGCGAGTACCTGAAGCTCTCCATCCACGCGAAAACCGCCCGCGTGCAGGCCGATCAGATCCTGCGCCAGCGGGGCCTGGATCCCAATTCGTATTACCACGCTACGGTCTTCGTGGACATCACCGACCCGGTTGTGAACGAATTTCTGCGCGAGCGAATTGGGATCGCCGGAGCAAACTCTGTTTATGACACGCGCGTTCCAGGCGCCCTCTGGCGCGTGCGTTATTTCCGCGACAGCCAGCCGGAGGAGTTCGCGGTGATCCTGCGGCCGGACGGGTCGCTGCATTCGTTCCGGCATACACTTGCCGAAGAGACGCCCGGCGCTTCGCTGACCAAAGAGGAAGCCGTGTCCCGCGCGGAGAAATTCTTGCGGGAAGAAAAGAAGCTCGATCTGAAAGAATGGACGCTCGTCGAGTCCAATTCAGACAAACGGCCGCATCGCCTCGACCACACGCTGACGTGGCAGCAAAATGAACCGCTTGATCCCTCATTGGCCCCCACCGCGGGCAACGCCGATCACGCCTATGCGCGCGCGGATGTGCAGGTCCTGGGCGACGACGTAACCAACTTCCGTACTTACATCAAGATTCCTGAAGACTGGCGCCGCAAACACGAGGAATTCTCGCTCTCGCGCACGGTTTTCAGCTACGTCATTCCTACTTTGTTTTTCCTGGGGCTCGGCTCCACGATGCTGATCCTCTACCTGAAAAATCTGAAATCGGAAGCCGCGCGATCCATTCCGTGGAAGCGCATCGGGTTTTGGTCGCTTGGGGGACTGTTCGGGTTCGTAGCCGTCTTCGCACTCGGCAACCGCATCGCTGCGTTCCTCAATCTTTACAACACCGCGGTTCCGCTCAAAATGACGTTTGCCATCATTGCTATTGGGGCGCTCTTCGGTATGTTATTCAATTTCGGCGGTATCGCGATTCTCTTTGGCATCGCCTGGTATTTCGCCTCCCGGACTCTCGGTGTAGAGCGCATACCAGGAAGCACCCGTTTGCCTTCCGAGTACTTTCGCGATGCCCTGTGGATCGGGTTGGGCGGAGCCGCAGGGCTCCTCGGCTTGGGACGCCTGCTCACTGCCGCTTCGAACTACTGGCCGACGGTTCATCGCTCGCTACCGGCTAGTTTTGGCCAGGAGTT
>WNEZ01008741.1_pt1 | contig 12701 bp, 12 predicted proteins | sample 5400521 | NCBI WGS metagenome assembly WNEZ01 (sample SAMN13153339, study PRJNA577476) | soil metagenome | isolation source: 120 cm saprolite under Douglas fir tree site 2 hole 1 replicate 1 | place: USA:California | collected 2015-04-18 | reverse complement strand
AGGGGCGGAGGCTGAGATCCCATGCCAAGCACAGATCGGCCCGAGTCCGGATTCCTCGTCCTGGCGGATATTTCGGGGTTCACCGCGTTCGTGACCGCCACGGAGCTCGAGCACGGGGCGGAGGTTACGGGCGTGCTGCTGGCCGGAGTCATGGAGGCGCTCTCTCCGCCACTGGAGATCCAGGAGCTGGAGGGCGACGCGGTGTTCGCGCTGGGTCCGGACGATGCCGAGGGGGCGGACCGGCGGCTCCTCGAGGCGTTCGGCCGCGCCTTCGCCGCCTTCGGCGCGCGGCGGCGCGAGATCTCACTGGACACGAGCTGCGCCTGCCGGGCCTGCCGGGGTGTGCTCGGGCTCAGCCTCAAGCTGATCGTCCATCACGGGAGTTTCTTGCGGCAGGTCGTGCGTGGTCGATCCCGCGTCGCCGGCCCGGACATCATCCTGGCGCACCGGTTCCTCAAGAACGACGTCGAGCCCACGACGTACGTGCTGTTTACCGGCGCGGCGGTGGAGCGCTTCGGCATCGATCCGGTCGCGGCCGGCATGGCCCGCTACACGGGCACGTACGCGCATTTCGGTGAAGTGGACTGCTACGTCGTCTCGCTCGACCGCTTCGGGCGCCTCGGCGACGGCGGCAACGGCGAGGTACTACTCGGGCTCCGGTCGCTCCTCAGTGACCTGGCACTCGGTGCAGACCCAGGTCCGCAGGACGACCTTCGTCCGGTCGTGGCGGCGTAGGGTCCAGGGAATCAGGGCGAGCCGCCCGCACTTCGGACAACGCTCGGGGCGGGCGTCGGGTGGGAGTGTCGACGGCAGCCACGGAATCTTCGCGGGCATCGGATCGGATGATATCAGGTGGGCCCTCGCCCGGGTACAATAGGGGCCCATGAAACGGTTCCGCGTCGCCCTGGGCCAGATCAATCCCACGGTCGGCGACTTCGATCGCAACGTCCGCATGATCGTGGACGGGATCGAACGGGCGCGCGCGCTCGGCTGCTCCCTCGTCGCCTTCCCCGAGCTGGCGATCACCGGCTACCCGCCCGAGGACCTCCTCTTCAAGCCGGCCTTCATCGAGGCCAATCTTCGCGCGCTCGACGCGGTGACGCGTGCTTCGCGCGGGCTGTCGGTGGTGGTCGGCTTCGTCGACAAGGACGACGACATCTTCAACGCCGCCGCGGTGCTGCACGACGGGACCCGCGCGGGCGTCTACCACAAGCAGTACCTGCCGAACTACGGCGTTTTCGACGAGAACCGCTACTTCCAAGCCGGGACCGAAGCGCCCGTCTTCGTGGCGGGCGATACGACCTTCGCGGTCAACGTGTGCGAGGACATCTGGTATCCGGCGGGGCCGACCACTGTGCAGGCGCTCGCCGGCGCCGAGCTGGTCGTCAACATCAACGGATCGCCCTACCACGCCGGCAAGGCCCGCTTCCGCGAGCAGATGGTGTCAACGCGCGCGGTCGACGACCTCGTGTGCGTGGCCTACGTCAACATGGTGGGCGGTCAGGACGAGCTCGTGTTCGACGGTGCGAGCATGATCGTCAACGAGCACGGCGAGTGCGTCGCGCGCGGGCGGATGTTCGAGGAGGGTCTGGTCGTCGCCGACCTCGACCTCGAAGCCGTCTTCCGGGCCCGGCTCCACGATTCGCGGCGGCGCAAGGAGAAGCTCCGGGTGCGGGAGACAGCGACCCGGGTCTCGCTCCCGGCGCTTGCCGCGCCGGACGCGCCGGCGCTTCCGCCCCGCGAGGTGGCGACGCTCTCACCCGTCGAGGAGGTCTTCGGCGCGCTCGTCCTCGGGACGCGCGACTACGTGCGGAAGAACGGATTCAAGCGCGTGGTGATCGGGCTCTCGGGCGGGATCGACTCGTCGCTGGTCGCCGCGGTCGCCGTCGAGGCGCTCGGCCGGGAGAACGTGGCGGGCGTCGGGATGCCCTCCGCGTACTCGTCGACGGGAACGCGGCGCGATGCGCAGCGGCTGGCCAAGCACCTCGGCATCGAGTTCCTCACGATTCCGATCACGCCGCTCCTCAACGCGTACAAGCGATCGCTGGCGAAGGCATTCAAGGGGATGAAGGAGGACGTCACCGAGGAGAACATCCAGGCCCGCATCCGGGGCAACCTCCTCATGGCGCTGTCGAACAAGTTCGGCTGGCTCGTGCTCACGACGGGTAACAAGAGCGAGTACAGCGTCGGCTACACGACGCTCTACGGCGACATGGCGGGCGGCTTCGCCGTGATCAAGGACGTCCCGAAGATGCTCGTCTACGACGTCGCGCGCCACGTCAACGCGCGCGCCGGCCGGGCGATCATTCCCGAACCCGTCTTCACGCGGGCGCCGTCGGCCGAGCTGCGTCCCAATCACGAGAGGGTTCCCGGCCGACACGGTGCGCCGCGTCGTCTCGATGGTGGACACGAACGAGTACAAGCGGCGCCAGGCCCCGATCGGCGTCAAGATCACGCCCCGCGCCTTCGGGCGCGACTGGCGCCCGCCGATCGTCAACCGCTTCCGCGAGCGCTAGACTTCACGGAGCCGGTCGTCGACAGCAGGCCTCGCAACGTCCGGTATTTGTCCCCGGTGTGCGTAGCCCGACTCGAAGCCGGTGCTCCGCGATTGCCAACTACCGCTTGGACAAGATCCTTCGCGGCTCCCGCGATGACTCACCGGCCGTGTTAGCGTGCGGCGAGGTGCTCAGCGCCAAACATCGCGAAGCTCCCAGCGGACGCCACGCTGGAGGACGCGATCGAGCGCCTGGTACTCTTGGCGAAGACCGAGCGCGGGTTGGCAGAGCTCGACGCTGGGCAGGGCGGCGATCACGCCGAGGCGAAGCGTCGATTCTCCGGTGACCCAGATCGTCTGGGCACCTCAGGCAATCCAAGACGTCGAGGCGATACGAGCTGCGTCGACCCCTGCGATCGCTGAGGCCGAGCGAGTCGCTGCCCTAACCAGGGTCGCATTGCGGTTTGTTCGGGGTTCAAGGTCTCACCAGCGGCCCCGGCAGGTGAGCTTGGTCGTTAGCTGGATTCTTCGGGACCGACTCAGCTGGTGGCCCCCGTGTGTCACCGCAGGCGCGTGTACTTCACAACACGCCGGGGACGTCCCCACGCCCCCGGCCGCACGACGTACAGATCGCCTCGGGAGTCGCCCCAGATGCCGTGGCACGAGCGAAAGCTCGGGTCGCCCCACTGCGCCAGTCGCTCGCCCTCGAGGGTCAAGACACTGACCAGCCCACCGTTGTGCTCGGGAATGTAGACGATGTCGTCGGCGTCCACGTAGAAGGCCGCTGGTCCGATGAGCTTGGTGGGCCAGACGTGGAGGAACTTGCCCGCCTGGTCGAACACCTGCACGCGGTCGTTCTCCCGGTCGCACACCAGGACGCGCCCCCGAGTGTCGATCCACACCCCGTGCGGCAGGCTGAACTGCCCCGGGCCTGTGCCCGGCTCGCCCCAGGAAAAGAGATGGGTGCCGTCGGCGGCGAACTTGTGCACCCGGGCGTTGCCGTAGCCGTCGGTCATGAACATCTCGCCCGACGGCGTCAGAGCGATGTCCGTCGGCAGGTTGAAGGGACCGCCGCCGTGCGTGACGTTCCGGTAGGCACTCGAGTTGAAATCCATCGGGTCCACGCCGGTGTCCGAGCGATGGCCTCGCGTGCCGATCGTCCGGAGCAGCGTGCCATCGCTGGTATAGAGCAGCATCTGCCCGTGATCGCGATCCACGATCCAGACGTTGTCGTGCTCGTCGACGCGGATCGTGTGGGGAAAGGCGAAAAGCCCAGCACCCCAGGACGAGAGATAGTTTCCCTCGCGGTCGAAGACGACGATCGGGTGGTCGGGCGTGCGGTTGAAGCAGTAGACGCGATCACGCGAGTCGACCGTCACGGCCGCCGCGGGCATCGCCCAGCCGGCCGGGAGCTTGGCCCAGTCGTCATCGACTTGGTAGGTGTACCGGCCGCTTCCGACGACGGTGTTCATGTGCTGACTCCTTCCATCTGGAGCGCGTAGAGTCGGCGATAGAGGCCGTCGCGCGCGAGCAGCTCGTCGTGGCGTCCGACCTCCGCGATGCGGCCCTCGTGCACGACGACGATACGATCGGCGTTCCGCACCGTCGCCAGCCGGTGGGCGATGACCAGCACGGTGCGGCCACGCATCAGCTCGGCGAGGGCCTGCTGGATCATGAACTCGCTCTCGGCGTCCAGGTCCGAGGTCGCCTCGTCGAGGATGAGAATCGGCGGGTTCTTCAGGAAGGCCCGGGCGATGGCGATGCGCTGGCGCTGGCCGCCGGACAGCCGCACGCCCCGCTCGCCCACCAGCGTCTGATAGCCATCGGGGCACGCGACGATGAACTCCTCGGCGTGCGCCTGACGGGCGGCGCGGACGACGTCCTCGAAGGGCGCGCCCGGGCGTCCGTACGCGATGTTGTAGAGAATCGAGTCGCTGAAGAGGAACGTCTCCTGAGTGACGAGGCCGATCAGGGCACGGAGCGAGGCCTGAGTGATGTCGCGGAGATCGTGGCCGTCGATCGTGATCCGCCCGGCGCTGACGTCGTGGAAGCGCGGCAGGAGATCCATGAGGGTCGACTTGCCGGCGCCGCTCATGCCGACGAACGCGACGACTTCGCCTCGGTCGATCGTCAGCGAGACGTTGTGCAGCGTGAGGTCATCGGAGTCGACGTGCCGGAAGCCGACCTGGTCGAAGACGATCGCGTGGCGGAACGCGTCGAGCCCGACGGCGTCCGCACGGTCGGCGATCGCCGGCGGCAGGTCGAGGATCTCGAAGACGCGCTCGACGGACGCGGTCGACTGCTGGACGGTGTTGACGGTCCGCGAGAGCTGCCGGACGGGTCCGTAAAGCAGGGCCACCGCCGCCGTGAACGAGAAGAAATCGCCGGGCGTGATCGCGCCGGCGATGACCTGGTGGCCGCCGTACCAGAGGGCGCCCATGATTCCGAAGGCGGTCAGTACCTCCATGAGCGGCTCCGAGAGCTGATCGGTGCGGTGGTCCTTCAAGGCCAGAGTGAGCAACCCGCGGTTAACGTGGTCGAATCGCTCCACCTCGTGCGCCTCGCGCCCGAACGCCTTGACGATCTTCGTCCCCGAGAGCACCTCGTACAGGAGCACGTTCAGCTCGGCGACCTTCCGCTGCGCCCGCCTGTTGATGCGGTAGAGCTTGCGTCCGATCGTCCGCACCGCCAACCCGATGAACGGGAAGACCACGAGCGCGATCAGGGCCAGCCGCCACTCCCGGACGAACATGACCGCGGCGAGCACGACCACCATCACGACGTTCCGGATCGTCATCACCATGACCGTCGACGAGAGGCGCGCCAGCCGGTTCACGTCGGTCACGATCCGCGACGCCAGCTCCGCCGAGTGGCGGCTCGTGAAGAACGACAGCGACATCCGCTGGATGTGGATGTAGAGGTCCCGGCGAATCGCCGCGATCACGCGCTCGCCGGCCGCCGCCATCAAGTAGGAGTAGCCGTAGCGGCCCACGCCCTTGCATACATACGCGCCGAGGAACAGCAGCGGGATGAGCTTCAGCATCGCCTCGTCGCGGCGGATGAAGACGTCGTCCATGGCGGGCTTCACGAGCCACGCGATCGCGCCCTCCATCGCGGCGACCACGACCGCGAGCGCCGTGCCGAGAAGCAGCATCGGCACGTGGGGCTTGAGATAGACGAACAGACGCCCGTAGAGCGCGGTCGGAACGCTCATGGCGCCGCTCGCACCGTCATCACGCTTCGAAGAACTCGCGCACCGCCGCGATCACCCGATCGATCTCCGCGTCCTCGTGGTCGGCCGACATCGGCAGCGTGAGGATCTCCTCGACGAGCCGCTCCGTCCGCGCCAGCGGCGACGGCGCGAACCGCTCGATCGCGGGCTGCCGGTGGGTCGGGACCGGATAGTGGATGCCGGTCTGGATCCCGCGCTCCTTCAGGAAGGCGGCCAGCGCCGCGCGCCGCGGCGTGCGCACCACGAAGAGGTGGTACACGTGGCGGGCCCGGGCGCGCTCGCCGGGCAAGACCAGCGGCAGCCCGGCGAGCCCACGGGCGTAACGCTCCGCGAGAACGCGCCGGCGGCCGTTCATCGCGTCGAGCCGCCGCAGCAGCACCCGCAGCGCCGCGGCCTGCAGCTCGTTGAAGCGCAGGTTGAAGCCGATCTCCGTGTGCACGTTCCGGTCGACTCGGCCGTGGTCCCGCAGCCGGCGGCAACGGGCCACGACCTCGTCGTCACTGGTGAGGATGGCACCGCCGTCGCCCATGCCGGGCAGATTCTTCGACGGGTAGAAGGAGAAGACCGCAGCGCGGCCCAAGCTACCCACCCGTTGCCCGTTCCACTCGGCGCCTTGCGCCTGGGCGCAGTCCTCGAGAAGCCAGAGGCCGAGGCGCGAGGCGAGGTCCTGGACGGCCGTCAGGTCCACCGGCTGGCCGTACAGGTGCACGGGCACGATCCCGACCGTCCGCGGCGTCGCCTTCGCTTCCGCGTCGGCCGGATCGAGGGTGTAGAACTCGTCCGCGTCCACGAACACGGGCGTCGCCTCCGCGAGGCAGATCGCCTCGACCGTGGGGAACGCCGTGTGCGACGGCACCAGGATCTCGTCGCCGGCCTTCACGCCGAGCGCGCGCAACGTCAGCCAGAGCGCGGCGGTCGCCGAGCTGGTCAGCACAGCGTGCTTCACGCCGGTAGCGGCCGCCAGCTCGGCTTCGAGCTGCCGGCACTGCGGACCCAGGACGTACTGGCGCGAGTCGATCGCCGCCAGCACGGCTTGCTTGATCTCATCGTCGACCGGCGGGCGGGACAGCGGAATCGGCGTCATGGCGTCGGTCCGGAGAGGCGGTCGTACCGGCCGCGATAGTAGACGAGCGGCGCGCCATCGCCCGAGTGCGAGCGCTCCACGCGTCCGACGAAGATCGTGTGGTCGCCTTCGAGATAGACGTTGACCGTCGCGCACTCGAGCTGGGCGAGCGAGTTGTCGATGAGCGGCAGGCCGAGCGGGCTCAGCGTGAACGGCACACCGTCGAACTTGTTGTCGATCTTCGTGGTGGCGAACCGGCGCGACACGACCTCCTGCTCGAGACCCAGGATGTTGACGGCGAACATCTTGCCCGCGACCAGCGCGGGGTAGCTTTGCGCCTTGTGGTCCACGCACACCAGGACGAGCGGTGGCTCGAGCGACACCGACGTGAACGCGCTCGCGGTGAGCCCCGTCGGGCGGCCGTCGCTGTCGCAGACGGTAATGACGGTGACGCCCGTGGTGAAATGGCCGAGGACACGGCGGAATTCGTCCGGAGGAATCACCCGCTTTTTGTAGCAGGTCGAAGGCGAGAGTGCAAGGTTTCGCGCGTAGATAGACCGCAGTGCAGGGGGGCGCCTTTCCGTTGAACGCGCCCGGGGCTCCTGTATAGTCCCGGTATGGTGACCGAACAGGCCGTGCTCGACGCGCTGCGGGGGGTCAAGGATCCGGAGCAGCAACAGGACATCGTCGCGCTCGGTCTCATCCGCGACCTGACCATCGCCGAGTCGGAGGTTGCCTTCACGCTTGCCTTCACGACCCAGTCACCGGCGTCGAAGGCCACCATGCACAGTATGGCCTCGCGAGCCGTGGGCCGGGTGCCGGGCGTGTCGAAGGTGCAGGTCAAGATGGGGGGCATGCCGGGCGCGCGGCCGGGGCAGCCGGCGGCTCACGCCCACGCGCAAGGCCCGCAGAGGTCGGCGGAGTTCATCCCCGAGGTGAAGCACACGATCGCGGTGTCGTCCGGCAAGGGAGGGGTCGGCAAGTCCACGGTCAGCGTGAACCTCGCGGTGGCGCTGCGCCAGTCCGGCGCGGCGGTCGGCATCATCGACTCCGACGTGTACGGCCCCGACATTCCCCTCATGCTGGGCTCGCGCGGACGCCCGGGCATGTTCGAGAACCGGATCATCCCGGTCGAGGTGCACGGTCTGAAGATGATGTCGATCGGGCTGCTCGTGAACGACCGGGAACCGCTCGTCTGGCGCGGCCCCATGATCCACTCCTTCATCCAGCAGATGCTGAAGGACGTCATGTGGGGCGCCCTGGATTACCTCGTCTTCGACATGCCGCCCGGGACCGGCGACGCCCAGCTCTCGCTCTCGCAGATCATTCCGCTCTCGGGCGTCGTGATGGTGACGACCCCGCAGGAGGTCGCGCTGCTCGACGTGCGCAAGGCGATTGGGATGTTCCAGAAGCTCAACGTGCCGATCTTCGGCATCGTCGAGAACATGAGCTACTTCGTCGCGCCCGACACCGGAAAGCGCTACCCGATCTTCGGCGAAGGGGGCGGACGGCGGCTCTCCGAGGAGTATGGTGTGCCGCTGCTGGTGCAGATCCCCCTCGATCCGGAAACCCGGCTCGCCGGCGACGAGGGCACACCGATCACCCTTCGCCGGCCCGACTCGCCCCAGGCGGGCACCTTCCGCGAGCTGGCCGCGGCGGTGCGGCGACGCCTCGACGAGCTCGCCGTGCTCCGGCCGCTGCCGAAGATCGGTTGACCGAGCCGAGGGAAGAGCACCGCCGTGCCGCCCCTGACCCTGCCGATCTTCCCGCTGCCCGACGTCACGTTCTTTCCCCACACGCTCCTGCCGTTGCACGTCTTCGAGGCCCGCTATCGGGCGATGGTGATGGATGCGCTGGCGCGCGACCGGCGGCTGGCGGTCGTGAAGCTCAGGCCGGGTTTCGAGGCGGCCTACGCCGGCAAGCCTGCCGTGCACGCGGTGGCGGGGGCCGGCGAGATCGTCAGCTGGGAGCGCCTGGCCACGGGCCGCTACAACATTCTCGTGAAGGGCGAGTGGCGCGTCCGCATCGAGCGCGAGCGGCCGAGCGACACCCTCTACCGCATCGTCACGGCCCAGCAGCTCGACGACGTCGCACCGACCGCTGACGCCTCGGCCGCGCTCGCCCGAATCCGCGACGCGTGCGGCCGCCTGCTGCGCGCGCTGGATCGTCCGGCCGATCTGCTGGATACGGCCCTGGCGCCGGGCCAGCTACCCGGCGTGATCGCCGACCGGATCGCCGCGGCAGTGGTGCCCGACGCCGATCTCCGCCAGGAGTTGCTGGAGACGTTCGACGTCACGCGCCGCCTCGACCGCCTCGGCCAGGCACTCGAGCAACTCGTGAACCAGCTGCGCGAAGGTCGCGAGTGATCCGCACGTTTCTCGGGGCGTTGCTGATCGTGACGGTGGTGGCGTCGGCAGTGGACGCGATGCCGTGGGCGTGGATGGGGGTGCGCATTCGCGATCTGTCCGAGCAGGAGATGGACGAGATCGCGAAGCGGCACGGGATCCGCGAGGGATTCGGCGTGGTCATCATCGAGGTGATGGAGGGGACGCCCGCCGAGAGGGCCGGGATCAAGAGCGGCGACCTGGTCGTGGCCTTCGAAGAGCGTCCCGTGACCGACACCCGGCTCCTCCAGCGCCTGATCGGCGGGGCCGGCGCCGGGCAGGATGTGCGGTTGACGGTTCTTCGGACCGACGGGCGGCGGCGCCTCGAGGTGCGCCTCGCGGCGATGCCTCGCGCGGTGCTCGGGGAACGGATCGCGGCCGAATTCGGGTTTCTCGTGCGAGAGCCCGAGCCCGCCGGGTCCGCCGCGCCCACGATCTCCGGAGTCATCCGGCGGAGCCCCGCGGAACGGGCGGGGCTCGAGGTGAGTGACGTGATCCTCGAGATCAACGATCAGGCGGTCGAGACGCGCGAGGCGCTGCGTGAGGCCATGGCCGACGCGAGCATCGAGGGGCCGCTCCGGCTGACGATCCGCCGGGGCGGCAGCCGCCTGTCGGTGACGCTGCGGGCCCCGTGAGCGCGACAAGGCGCTTCTTTGTTGACAGGTCCCGCACCGCTCCGCACCGCGCGTCGCCTCCGCGGCTTGGCGCAGCGCGTCTAGCGTGCGGCGGCGCGCTGGCGTAGGCTCTCGCCTCGCCGGGGCGGACGACGCCCCACCAGCCAAACGGAGGAACCACGGATGGCAGACGTCGAACGCATGTACATCAACGGCGAGTGGGTGCTCGCCGATGGCGGCGCCACCTTCGACGTCACGAACCCCGCCGACGGCACCGTCGTCGCGAGGATCGCGAACGGCGCCGGGCCGGAGATCCAGCGCGCGGTCACGGCCGCGCACGCGGCGTTCCGAGAGTGGTCCTCGCTGCCGCCCAAGGACCGCGGCAGCATCCTCCTGAAGATCCAGGCGCTCATGCAGGAGCGGCGGGACGAGCTGGCGCGGCTCGTGACGCTCGAGAACGGCAAGCCGTACGAGGAAGCGAAGAAAGAAGTCCAGTTCTCGCTCGGCTACTTTGGCTGGTTTGCCGAGGAGGCCCGCCGGGTGGCCGGCGAGTGGATCCCGTCGCCCCAGCCCGGGAAGCGGTACTGGGTGCTCCGTCAGCCGATCGGGCCCGTCGCCGCGGTGACGCCGTGGAACTTCCCGGCGACGATGGTGACGCGCAAGATCGCGCCGGCCCTGGCCGCCGGCTGCACCGTCGTGCTCAAGCCGGCCTCGGCCACGCCGCTGACCGCGCTCGCCATCGCGCGCATCACCGAGGTCGCCGGGTTGCCGCCCGGGGTGTTCAACGTGCTCACGACCAACCGATCGCGGCTCGTCGGCGCCGAGCTGCTCACGCATCCGCTGATCCGCAAGATCGCCTTCACCGGCTCCACGGACGTGGGCAAGGGGATCATGGAAACCGCGGCCAAACAGGTCACGCGGCTCTCGTTCGAGCTCGGCGGCAACGCCCCGTTCATCGTGTTCGAGGATGCCGACTTCAAGGCGGCGCTCGACGGCGCGGTGGCCATGAAGTTCCTGCGCGTCGGCGGGCAGTCGTGCATCTGCGCGAACCGGATCTACGTCCAGCGCGGGATCGCCGATCGCTTCATTCCGGCGTTCGTCGAGGCGGTCGGGCGCCTGAAGGTCGCCTCCGGCTTCGAGCCGGGCGCCCAGATCGGTCCGCTGATCAATGAGGACACGCGAGCCAAGGTCCACGCGCTGGTCGAGGACGCCGTCAAGCACGGCGCCAAGCTGGTGGCGGGCGGCCGGTACCTGAACGGCGATTCGTACGCCAAGGGATTCTTCTACGCGCCCGCGGTCCTGGTCGACGTGACCGACGACATGGCGATCGCGCAACACGCGCGACATGGCCCGGCTCGTCCGCGTGGCCGAGCAGCTCGAGTACGGGCTCGTCGGGGCCAACGACGCCACCGGCTACACCCACGAGATCCCGTTCGGCGGCTTCAAGGAATCCGGCCTCGGGCGCGAGGGAGGCCACGAGGGGATCGCAGAATACACGGAGGTGAAGTCCGTCGTCGTCAACCTGAGCTGACCCATCAGTCAACCTGTCATGTCGAGAGGAGGAAGGACCATGCCTCTCTACGAGTTCTTCTGTGACAAGTGCCAGAAGGAAGTGTCTCTGACCCTGTCCATCAGCGAGCGCGCGAAGGGCGACGCGAAATGCCCGCAGTGCGGCAGCCGCGACATGCGCCCGCTGGTGGGCACGTTTTTCTCCAAGACATCGCGGAAATCCTGAGACGGCTCAAGGGGGCGCGCACTCGAGCCCCCTTGCTGAAACTCACCGCCCTCTCCTCTGGTGATCGGCCGCCCCTGAGCCGGCCTGCCAGCCGAGCCAGGCGACGACGAGGGTCAACGCGACCAGGACGGCGGCGCTAAGGACGCGCGAGGCGCCGGAGAGCAGGGCGAGGGTACCGCTCGACAGCCCGGCGAAGACGAGGCCGGCGACGGGGAGCACCGGTGCGCCGCAGCCGACCACGCTGCACGGGGGGCGAGGTCCATCGTGTCCACGGCGAAGCCCCACTCCGGGAACCCGTACGGACCGTCCGCGGTGAACCAGAAGAGCGCGACCCGGGAAAGAAAGTCGAGCTTCTGCTCGAGCGACACGCTGGAGACCAGATAGTCCGGTAGCCGCGCGAGCCACGGATTGAAGGCGAAGTAGGTCCAAGGCTTGCGGGTTACCGTCAGCACCAGCGGCGGCAGAAACACGTGGAGGGCGAGGACCCCACCGACGACCGCCAGCGCCGTCCCGGGGCGCGCCCGCACGGCGGCGCCGATGCCCCGCAGCGTCGCTATTACGGCTCGGACCAATCGCGCCACCAATTTCGTCAGGCCGGGAACAGAATCCGTCGGCCACTCATTATAGGTCATGGAACTGACCACCTTACCTTGACATTCGGTCGCGGGGGGTGCTACAGCCGTACTCAATGGCGCCCGGGCCACGTCGCGAGATGTCCACCCAATGGAGGGACCACTATGGCAGCTGAAGTGAATCGGCGGGACTTTCTGAGCACGCTCGGCGTCAGCGTCGGCGCGGCACTCGGCGCAACGGCCGGCGCGGCCCTTCCGGTCGTCGGCGTGGCTCACGCGCAGGACAAGCCGAAGGGCAACATCCCGGACAAGCCGTACAAGATCGGCCACATGACCTTCTTCACGGGGCCGGGGGCGGTGCTCGGCGAGCCGATGTACAAGGGCCAGCTCCTCGCCGCCGAGGAGATCAACGCCACTGGCGGGCTTCTCGGCAAGCGGAAGATCGAGATCCTCAAGGCGGACGAGAACGCCGGCACCGACGCCAACGTCAAGGAGCTCCGGCGCCTCAAGCTCTCCGAGAACATCGACTTCTTCTGCGGCATCACCTCGAGCGGCAACACGCCGGCGCTCGGTCCCGTCGCCGAGGAGCTCAAGGTCCTCACGATCT
>WNEZ01006621.1_pt1 | contig 12703 bp, 6 predicted proteins | sample 5400521 | NCBI WGS metagenome assembly WNEZ01 (sample SAMN13153339, study PRJNA577476) | soil metagenome | isolation source: 120 cm saprolite under Douglas fir tree site 2 hole 1 replicate 1 | place: USA:California | collected 2015-04-18 | reverse complement strand
AGCCGTCGAAAGCAGCGGTTGAAATAGGAAAGGTCGCCAAAGCCAACGTCGTAGGCGACCGCGCTGACCTGCTTTTCGCCAGACCGCGGCTCGCAGAGCATGCGGTAGGCGCGGGCGAGGCGCCGCCCGAGCAGAAAGGCAGAAAACGTGGTGCCATCGTTCTCAAACAGTCGCTGCAGATGGCGCGGCGTCATGCCGACATGCGCGGCGACGGTGCCGATCGAAATATCCCGATGGTGGAGGTTTTCGGCAATATAGGTCTTTGCTGCTTTCAGTCGGGCAGCCCCCAACCCCCGATTTCCGGCAACGTCCGCGGCTTCGCGGGTAGCTCCGAGCGCAAGCACGGTCAGATCGTGCATGTGGGTCGCAACGTGATGTCGAAGCGCAGGCGACACCATCGCGTGATCGTCACCCAGCAAGGTGTTCGCGTAGCCTGTCAGCAGGTTGAGCGCGGGCGCATCCCGGGAGATGTGACGCATGATCGCATCATCGACATCAACGACGGCCGGCGACAATATCGAATATGGAATTCGAATGGCGATGGATTCGCCGAAGGAACGGCGGTCGAACACGACGGCCTCGCTGCTGCTGATCAACACCGCGTCATTCTCGCGGAGCGTGACTTCACGGCCGCGCGCAGAAACGGTGACAATACCCGTCTGATTCACCAGCAGCGAAAGATCGTCGTTGCCGTCTGCGATCATCTCGCGCGTTCGTACGATTCGGGCGGCGGTAAATCGACCCGACACCAGCTGCAGTCCCGGCAGGGAACGTGAAACCACCGTTGCGTCGAACGAGGCGTCGTCACCGGGGTCGATGTCAGCCCGGAGCACGGTGTGGCTGTAATGCTCGCGCCAGGTGGCGACCCGCAAATTTTCCGGAAGATCGGCCGTCGAGAAGCGAACTGTCGTGGAGCACTCTGGATCGGTCACGTGGCTCATTTCCCGTCAGCGCCAGTCAGCAATATCGGCCATCATGCCGCAATGCTGCAGGTCGATGCGGAATTGGTAGATCGCGGCAAAATTCGCCGCTTCCACCGATCGGTGGAGACCGGTTTTTCGCTGCAGCGCAGCGATCAAAATAAATTGAATAACAGGTTTTTTGACATCATCAGCCTGACGGCGGACGTGGCTCGAAACCACTTTCCGGCCGCCGGTACAATGATTTAGGCGCCTATCCTCGTGGCACGTGTGAACGCGGCATGGCCGAAGTCAAAAATGGCCTGACGTCAGATAAATGACATCGGATTGGACTGCGCCGCTGGCGGCTCAGCCGCGGTCTCACACCAGGCGGGTACGCTACTGGCGCGATTCGATGTCAGAACGCGGCACGGACGCCGCCAAACTCTCGATCGTGCCCGGCACACAACAAAAAGCCCGGCGCGAGGCCGGGCTTTGCGTTGAAGCGCTGAACCGACGCCAGCCGGTCGCCAACGCAATCAGTTGAAGTGATAGTTCACGCCGACGCGGGCGATGTTTTCCCGGGTATGCCAAGTGTATCCGACCTTAGCCTCCGTGGGATCTAGCGGGCCCTTTACCGTAACATCTCCGATCGCAGACTCGCTGCCGAGGTCAACGTAAAGGTACTCCAGCTTGGCCGACCAGTTGCGCGCGAACATCCATTCGGCGCCGGCGCCTGCGGTCCAGCCGATTTTGGTCTTGCTGACACTTGCAGGTGCTTGTGCTTGTGCTTGTGCTTGTGCTTGTGCTTGTGCTTGTGCTTGTGCTTGGCCGCCTCCGAGTTCGAAAGATTCGAACGAATTTGCCGAAGCGTCAACACGGCCATAGGCCAGACCGCCAGTACCATAGAGCAACAGCTCGGGCGTGACGGTGACGCCGAGACGGCCCCGCACCGTGCCAAACCACGAAAGCTTGTGCTCGGATGAAAGAGAACTCTCGAAGGGGACAAGCGGAACGACTGTTGGGATTGCTGGCGCGCGAGCTGAGCCTTTGATGCCCGAGCCCTGGATATCCGCCTCTAGGCCGGTCACCACAGAGCCGATCTGCCAGTTGTATCCGAGCTGCGCACCGCCGATGACGCCGCTCGATCGGGCCCCCAAAGTCGCGTTGTTGAAGCCGAATTCCGCAGGAAACGAGAAGTCTGTATTTCCGCTGCCCCAGCCATAACCGAGGTTGCCGCCGACATAGAGGCCGCTCCAGTTGCTGACTGGTGCCGCCGCAGGCGCCTTGGCGTAGGTGCGCGCGCCGAGATCAGCGGCGAACGCCGAACCGGATAGCGCCGCCGCCACAACCATTCCGCCCAAAATCCGCTTCATTGAAATCTCCCCGAATTTGTCCGCCGCGCGAGCGGCCCAGCCTGACGACAGGAATCTCACAAGCGAGATTCGATATCCGCTAGTCCTATGTGCGACGGGAATTTGCGGCTTGGACGGCGGCGAACGAGAATAGGACACAAGCGACACCCAGAGATTTTGCCGGCGGGTGATGCGGATTAGCTACACGCCGCGCTTACCCCCAGGGCTATCGCATATGGAATTTTCTCGTGCCTGGTGTTTCAACCGATTCGTCCCTGCGAACAGGGACCCATAGCCACCGGCGTCGGTTGTTATGCAAGGCCTCTCCGCTCCGTTCCGCAACGAGACGGCACGGCGTATGGGTCCCTGCGTTCGCAGGGACGACCCGCTGAGAGCTTGCGCGCAACCACGACCGCATCAACGCACGGCTCAATTCAGTCATATGCGATAGCCCTGCCCTGACCCCGGGGTAGCGCCCCAACAACGGGCTGGCATCCAACAGAGGTGCAACCGACGACGATCGTTTGTGCGCTCCGGTCAGACCCTGAATATCCGCCTCGAGGCCTGCGACGTACAAGCCCGAGAACCGATAGTTATATCCGACCTGGCTGCCGCATCGTCAGTCAATCCTGTAGTTGACACCGACGCGCCCGCCATAGGTGGTGACGCCGGTCTGGCCGGCCTGTGCCGTGAAAGAGGCAAGCCCGGTGAACGCATTGGACAGCTTCAGGGTGGTTCCAACCGTTGCGGTCGCCCAATCGCGACCCAGCTTCACCGCCGCCATCTCATAACTTGGCGCGTCGATTGTCGTGAGCGCCGCCCTCACGGTCCGGTCGATCGGCCCCAGCTCGTGATTCCACACCGCCTGCACGAAAGGACGGAATTGTCCGAGATTGTAAGTAGCCTTGTAGCCGAGCGCAGAGATGACGGAGTCGCGGGTCTGATCTCCGAACGAAAGTGCGGTGAAGCCGCCGGTTTCAGTAAACCCGCCGACCTTGACTTGCTGCCAGGTCAATCCCGCCACCGGGCCGTGAGTCCACGCGCCATTGACGAAATCGTAGCCGGCCTGAGCGGCGAGCGAGACGTTGGAACCGTTTGTCGTGCCGTTGCTGCCCTGCATGGTGATGCCGATCGGCACAATACGATTCACGTCATAGCGCAACGCGCCATAGGTTCCGATCACGCTGGCCCAGGTCGGACCCTTGACAACGCTGCCATAGACGCTGCCGGCGACTTCCTTCTGCCGGAAGCTACCGCCGAGCTCGAAGCCGGGCGTTTGCGTGCCGACCGTGATCGCGCCGCCGAGCAGATAGCCGCTAGCCCACTTGTAATCGAGACCGACGGTACCGGACAGCGGCGTGCTGGGATCGCCGGGGAAGCCAGGCGCGGGATTATCGATCTTGAGGCTTGAAACATCTCCGTTGATCCAGACGTTGAAACCCGCGGTCTGGCGCTGCCGCGAAATGCCGATCTGGTCTTGAATGCCTGCGACGGTGACGGTGCGCGACTGCACGGCGTTTTCCGCCAGGAATGAAATCTCGCTCGGCGCGACGATCAGGCTGTAGAAGTAATCGGCCTGCAGCTTCTGGCCCGCCGTGGTGAGATGCTGGTCGTCAGCTAACAAGTGAGTCTGGGCAGCGTCCGGCGAGACCAGATGCGACGGGGCCGCAGGATTCGAGGAACACAGCAGCGCATAGGCGGTTCTAATTTTAACGCCGCCGACGACGGGTTCTGTACAGGCCGTGCTCGCAGCATCGCTCTTAATAAACTGGAAGCCGAATGCCGAGGGATCGGCTGCGATCGCGACCCGCACCGAGTTGAAATCTGCCGGAATGAAGTTGACGCCTCGCGCCGCCAAATCCGACCACAAAGCGTGAGTGTAAGCGAGTTCTGCTGCCTGCTGCTCCGGCTTGCCGATTGGAAACGAAAAACTCCGGCCAGGAACAATAATAGTCCGCGCACCCGCGTTGTGCAGAACAGCGATCTTGTCCGCCAGGCCGTTGGCCGTATCTTGCAGATAAGCGATCCTGTCAGCCTGGTTTTTAGGGCTGGCAGGAAACCCTCCAAACGCAAAGGACACGTCGTTACCGCCGGAGCTGATCAGATAAAGGCCGCTGCCGTTGGCGCGGCCGCCACTCGCCGCAAGATAGCTATCGATCTGGGTCGCGACAGGAATCGCCTTCTTAAATCCGCCGTCGGTTCCGTCGTTGATCGCAAGATCTTTGGCGCCGCTGGTTGCAAAGTTGGTGCCCCCCGGCTGGTTGGCTGGATTAGCCGTCAACCCAAAATAAGCCGCCAGAACCTGCGAGTTCATCAATCCCGGAGCGTTGGTCGGCGCCCCCGCGCCGGCAGCGACCGCAGCCGCCCAAGCGTCGTTAAAGGGCGTGCCGCCACCCGGATTTGGCAGGGCTTTATAAAAGCCGGCATCGACCGAGCTGTCACCGAACACCAGCATCTGACTAAACGATTGGGCCTGAGCCGGTGCAGCCACAAAGATTGGCGCAGCCGAAAAAAGAAGGGCGGGCGCAGCTGACATCAGCAAGCTCGCGGCGATCGCCGCCATACGATCATTCATCGAACTATCCCTAGATATCCATGCGTCTTCCGAATCTCAGACCCGAGCCCGTGGTGGTGACTGGGCGCGCGACGGAAACGAAATTCGACGTGCCTACGCCTTAAGCGCCGGTGCCATTTTTGACTTGGACGGAAACGATTTTGCTTTGGACACAACTGCAGTCGAAGCCCTTTGCGGCGTGCCCGACGCATATTTGCAACATCCAGCAGGTCTTGATCCTCGTCGGCTAGAGCGTGATGGCTTTGAGTTGAATCGGCGCGAGTGCTTGGATCACCTCGCCCCGCTTCAACCTAAACTCATCACGCTCTGGTCGGAAAACACGATCACGACGTCTGATCGGAGGCTGCTGCAAATTTTCAGCACTCCACTCGCGGGCTAGGGCAGTTTTGGATGAAATGACGCGTCATCTTTTCCTCATCCCTGCGTAACGGCTCCGCCGTTATCGTTGGAGGAGCGGCGTCTTCGCCGCGTCTCGAAGGATGGAGTTATGGTTTCCTCCTGGTTCGAGACGGCGCAAGAGCGCCTCCTCACCATGAGGAGCGATTCGCATCGATCCGAAATGACTCTAATTGCTGTTTCGCAGCGGCTTCCCGGATATCCATCGGCGTGGCGCCGTAGAGCCGCCGGAAGCAGCGGTTAAAATACGAAAGGTCGCCAAAGCCGACGTCGTAGGCAATTGTGCTCACCTGCTTTTGCAGGGACTGGGGCTCGCAGAGCGTGCGGTAGGCGCGGGCGAGGCGCTGGCCGAGCAAAAATGCGGAAAACGTGGTGCCATCGGTCTCAAACAGTCGTTGCAGATAGCGCGGCGTCACGCCGAGATGCGACGCGACGCCGCCGACCGAAATTTCCCGGCTGCAGATATTTTCGATCGTATAGATCTTTGCTGCCCGTAATCGGGCTGCCGCCATCCCGCGTCCGTTTGCAACGTCCGCGGCTTCGAGGGTGGCTCCGAGCGTCAGCGCTGCCAAATCGTGCACGTGGGTCGCAACCCGATGTCGATGCGCAGGCGTCGTCATCGCATGATCTTCACCCAGCAAGGCGTTCGCGTAACCTGTCAGAAGCTTCAGCGCGGCGGTATTTTGGGGTATGCGACGCATGATGGCATCATCGACATCAACGACCATCGGCGACAACATCGAATATGGAATTCGTATCGCGATACATTCGCCGAGAGAAGAACGGCGGTGGAACACGGTGACCTCGCCGCTGCTGGTTAGCACCGCGTCATTCTCGCCGAGCGCGAGCTCGCGGCCACGCGCAGAAACGGTAACGTCACCCGTCCGATTCACAAAGAGGTAGAGATCGTCGTTGCCGTCTGCGATCATCTCACGCGTTCGTATGGTTCGGCCGGCCAAAAACCTCCCCGTCATCAGCTTCAGTCCCGGCAAGGCACGTGAAGCCACAGACGCCTCGTACGAGGCGTCGTCGTCAGGCTCGATGTCAACCCTGAGCACCGTGTGGCCGTACTGCTCGCGCCAAGTGGCAACCCGGTTTTTTTCCGGAAGATCGGCTGTCGAGAATCGAACTGTCGCGGAGCTGTCTGGGTCGGTCATGCGGGTTACATCCGGTAGGCGCCGGTCATGATTGCGGCGATATCAGCCATCGTTCCGCGATTTTTTGGCCGCTCAGGCCGATGCAGTGTTGATAGGTGAAAGCGGGATTCGCCGCTTCCGTCGATCGGAGGATACCTGTTATTCGGTGCAAAGCGCGGGCGTGGGCTAACCGCCCGCCGCCATTTTTGCCGTGCCCGAGAGGGTTCCGAAATTCTTGATGACCAAGTTCACTACCCCTCAGACGTCACATCGCTCGCGATTCCCGCAAACGGCTAGGGCCTCCATGGATACTCAAGCAAGTTCACGCTCAGATCCAGACCATAGATTGCTGCGCACAGCGAGACCAGCAAGCCCAAACAGCAGATGATGACAATCCAGATCGGCACTGGAGCGTCGGATGTAGTTTTAGAAGACGGCCGTTCGTCTGGCGGCGGAACCGATAGGCCGCTCATCTGGATCACTCCCTTGCCGCTGCAATAAGATATTCGTGACGTGTCAGAACGCGGCGCGGACGCCGCCCTTGGCGGTGACGATGCGGCTCTGGTCGGACATCGCGACGCCTTCGACCGCGCCGAACACCGCGACGTTGGTGTTGATGTGATAGTCGAAGCCGGCGCCCGCCACTGCGCCGACCGTGCTGCCCTTGCCGGGCGTTGCGAAGGAAAGGTTCTGGCCGATCAGCACGGCGTTGATGGTGCCATCGCCTGCCCGCTGCAGCGCGATCACGCCGCCATGCAGATTGGTCTTCAAGCTGTGATCGCCGCCGAAGAAGGTCGTCACTCTGGACACGTCGAGTTCGCCGCGTTCCTCGAAATCCTGCAGCGTGCGGCGGCCGACCGATAGCCCCTGCGCCGAACCGGTCTCAGAGTAGCCGTCGAACATCCCTGCAACATAGCGCACGCGCGCCGTCGGCGTCAGCACATAGCCGTTGCCGATGTTTTGGCGGTAGCCGTAGGCCACTTCCGGGCTGACGAACCAGCCGTTATAGCTGGCGCGCGCCCGCTCGCTGCCGCCGGCCGCGAGGTTGTTCAGCACCAGCCGGTCCGATTTATTGGCCGCGTTGCCGCCCTGCAGCGTGAAGTCCAGGAAATGCGAGGCCCATTCGAAGCGGCTGTAGGCGCCGGCGAACACGTAGTCGGTATCCACCTTCTGCGAGCCAAGATCGACCGACAGCCCGCCGCTGCCGCCGCCGATGAAGGCGCCGACCAGCCAGTCCGGCCGCATCTTGCGGTCGATGCCGATCGCGCCGCCAAACGCCGTCGACGTCGCGCGCAAGGTGGAATCCGTCGCGTGCTGGGTGCGCTGGCCGCCAAAACTGTTGGCCCACACCGTGATCGGCGCCGGGCTCAGCCAGGCCGGGTTGATCCCGGTAGCCTTGTCGGTAGCTTTGGCGAAGGGTCCGGCATTGCCGCCGCTCTCGGGCGCGTAACTCATCGCCATCATCGCGCCATTGGCCGACGGCGCCACGCCGTTGAGACGCCCCTGCACCAGCGACGACACCCCGCCGGTAAAATCCATCAGGGTGCGGTCGGCCTGCGCCAGCGCGGTCGGATCCAGCGTCGCGAGCTGGGTCCCGCTCTGCACCGTCGGGCCCGTAAAGCCGCCGCCGGAGAAGATATAGTTGGTGACGCCGCTGAAATGGATGAAGGTCGGCAGCGCAGCAGCGGTCGTGAGCGACGACACCTTGCTGCTCGGCGCGACGGTCACGACATTCACGGTGTCGTTGCCAACTTTCGCGACATCGCCCATGTCGACCACGCCGACAATGCGCGAACCCGTCAATAGCGTCAGGGTGTCGGCCGCGGCGGACAATTTGATCGCGGTGCCGCTGGCGCCGGCGGTGCTGACGATGGCGCCGGCAGTGGTGATGGTGCTGCCCATGCCGCCAAAGCCGTCGGCCTGAATGGCGATATTGCCCGAGATGGTGCCGGTGCGCGAGGAGTTGGTGATGTCAGCATTATTGCTGAGAATGCCAAATGAGACGCCGGAGATCGTGCCGGTGTTGCCGGTCACAATGACGGTGCCGGTGCCGGCTTCGATGCCGATGCCGGACGTGCCTGTCCCCGAGATGGTGCCCGAGTTCGCCACCGTGGCAGTATGATTGGCAAAGATACCCCCATCGCCCCCCGTTATGAGCTTGGAGTTGGTGATGTCAGCATTATTGCTGGAAATGCCAAATGAGCCACCGGAGATCGTGCCGGTATTGCCAGTCACAATGACGGTGTCGGCCTCGATGCCGGAGCCGAACCTGCCTGTCCCCGAGATGGTGCCCGAGTTCGCCACCTTGGCAGTATGATTGGCAACGATACCCCCATCGTCCCCCGTTATGAGCTTGGAGTTGGTGATGTCAGCATTATTGCTGACAATGCCCTGTGAGCCACCGGAGATCGTGCCGGTATTGCCGGTCACAATGACGGTGCCGGCTTTAATGCCGATGCCGAACGTGCCGGTCGCTTGTATCGCGCCGGCGTTGCCGGTGACGTTGACGGTACCGGTGAAGTTGACGGTGCTGTCGTGGATGGCGACCCCATCCCTGCCCGTTGCTTCTATCGTGCCGGCATTGCCGGTGACATTGACGGTTGCGGCATTGACGGCGAATTTGTCGCCCGTGATGAGGCCGCCAATGGAATTGTTCACGGTGACAGTGCCAGCCGCCTGGATCGCGATGCCGCCGGTGGCGGTCGCTTGTATCATGTGGGAATTGGTTACGGTGCCTGAACTGCCAAAGGAGACGGCGACGCCGGCCGTACCCGTCGCCGAGATGAGGTCGCTGTTGATCAATTCGCCGGGGAAGCCATTTACACTAAGGAAGCTAACCGCGAATGTGCCGCCCTTGATGGTGCCGGCATTGAATAAAGCGGGGTTGCCGGTTGTACCATTGTCCAGAATCTCAACACCAATAAACCCACCTGAAATCGCGCCGCCGCTCATGTTGGTCACGGTGCCGTTTTGAATTTGAACGCCGCGGTTAGTTCCTGAAATCGTCCCGGAGTTGGCCACGACGCCCGTAGCAAGGATTTGGATACCGAACCCGTCAAACCCCGACCCTGTCCCTGTCCCTGAAATGGTGGCGCCGGCCTTGTTGTTCACTTTCCCGCTGGAACCGGCGATGCCGAACGCCCCCGAAATGGTGCCGAAATTGTTGACGGTTTCGGTGTCGTTAGCAAAATCACCACTGCCAGTTATCTGGATCCCAACGTTTGTTCCAGTCACCGACGCCTTGGGCTGGACTTCAGACCCGACGTTGATGGTGTTGCCAATATCCTCTGCGACGCCGAAACCGGTGGTGCCGTTCTGGGTGGTCGTGCCGATGCAGTTGACGGTTTGGTTGATGAGCGGGCTCGCCGACGAGGTGACCCGATCACAGTTCGCCTCGGCCCGATCGATCGCCGCCAACGCCGCGATCGTCACCGCCAGCATCAGCGCGCGTCGTCCCGTCAACAGCTTCGGTTTCGCCGACTTCATTATCATCTCCAGCCCAGGCCAGACTCAGTTCGGCGTGTCGCCGACGTCGACCAACTGAGTAGATGGGTTGGCGATTCAGGACTTGGACGGAGGCGCGGGCGGCTTGGACCCAAATGCACAGTCGCGCTATTGTCGGCGGCTGATGCAATTTTGCGACACGAACTTGCGCCGTCGCGGCCGGATCGGCTCAACCGTTGTCGTGATGGAACCACGCGACCCGATTGACGCAAGCGTCAGGCTGGAACGATGACACGGGCCCGTCATTGATATCCAATGCTTCGGATCGGGCATGATGAGAACGGGACACGGGGCAACGCTGCGACGATCGTCCCATCGCAGCGCATCGCCCTGGCAGGCGATATCAGCTATCGCACTTGAGCCTTCTCTTCGATCTCAGAACGCGGCGCGGAGGCCGCCCTTGGCGGTGATGGTGCGGCTCTGGTCCGACATCATCGTGCCCTCGACCGCGCCGAACAGCGCGACGTTCTTGTTGGTGTGATAGTCGAAGCCGGCGCCGGCGACCCAGCCGACGGTGCTGCCGCTGCCCGGCGTCGCGAAGGCGAGGTTTTGGCCGATCAAGACGGCGTTGATGGCGGTGTCGCCTGCCCGCTGCTGCGCGATCACGCCGCCATGCAGGTTGGTCTTCAGGCTGTGGTCGCCGCCGAAGAAGGTCGTCACTCTGGACACGTCGAGTTCGCCGCGCTCCTCGAAATTCTGCAGCGTGCGGCGGCCCACCGATAGCCCCTGCGCCGAACCGGTCTCAGAGTAGCCGTCGAACATCCCTGCGACATAGCGCACGCGTGCGGTCGGCGTCAGCACATAACTATTGCCGATATCCTGGCGGAAGCCGTAGGCCACCTCCGGGCTGACGAACCAGCCGTTGTAATTGGCGCGCGCCCGCTCGCTGCCGCCGGCCGCGAGGTTGTTGAGCACCAGCCGGTCCGATTTATTGGCCGCGTTGCCGCCCTGCAGCGTGAAGTCGAGGAAATGCGAGGCCCATTCGAAGCGGCTGTAGGCGCCGCCGAACACGTAATCGGTGTCGACCTTCTGCGAGCTCAGGTCGACCGACAACCCGCTGCTGCCGCCGCCGATGAAGGCGCCGATCAGCCAATCCGGCCGCACCCTGCGGTCGATGCCGATCGCCCCGCCAAACGCCGTCGAGGTCGCGCGCAAGGTGGAAGCCGTCGCGTCCTGGGTGCGCTGGCCGCCAAAACTGTTGGCCCACACCGTGATCGGCGCCGGGTTCGCCCAGGTGCCGTTCATCCCAACAGCGTTGCTGGGCGCTTTGGTGAATGGCCCGGCCTTGCTGTTCTCAGGCGCGTAGCTCATCGCCATCATCGCGCCGTTCGCCGACGGCGACACGCCGTTGAGGCGGCCCTGCACCAGCGACGACACCCCGGCGGTGAAATCCAGCAGCGTGCGATCGGTCTGCGCCAGCGCGGTCGGATCGAGCGAGGCGATCTGGGTGGCGCTATGGACCACCGGCGCACTGCCGCTGGTGTTGATCGTGCCGGTGAAGTTGTTCAGCCTGACCAGCTGCGCGACGTCCTTGCCCGAGCTAAAATTGACGACATCGCTGCCGCCGCCCATCTCGATGGCGCCAATGATGCGCGAACCAGTCAGCAGCGTCAGCGTGTCGGCCGCGCCCGACAGCTGGATCGCCGTGCCACTGGCGCCGGCGGTGCTGATGATGGCGCCCGAATTGGTGATGGTGCTGCCGATGCCGTCGGCGCCGCTGGCTAGAATAGCGATATTGCCCGAGATGGTGCCAGTGCGCATGTTGATCACGTTGGCGGCATTGACCGACACGACGGCAAACTGCGTTGCTGTGATCGTTCCGGAATTGATGAGATTAACGTCGCCGCCGCTGTCAACCGCCTCGCCACCGAAGATGCCAATTAAGGAGGCTTGTATTGCGCCGGAATTGTTCACGGTCGCTGTGCCACCGGTCTCGATACCAATACCATCGATGCCGGTGGCTTCAATCCTGCCGGAACTGGTCACGTTGGCGTCTTGATTAGCAACGATGGCAGCGGTGTTCGCGCCATTCGCTCGTATCGTGCCGGAGCTTTTATTGTTCACGGTGACGGTGGCGATAGCAACGATGGCGCCGGCATTGCTGCCCGTGGCCTCGATGAGGCCGTCATTGTTGATCGTTCCGTCATGCAGTAGGACGCCTTCGAGGGTCCCCGTCACCGACGCGCCGGACAGCACGTTGATGGTGTTACCGATATCGGTATTGGTGCCGTAGCCGATGGTGCCGTTGCCGTTCTGACCGTCGGTCGTGCCGGTGCAGGTGACGATCTTGTCGTTGACCGGCGACTCCGGATCGCACTTAGCCTCGGCCCGATCGACCATCGCCAACGTCGAGATCGTCACCGCCAGCATCAGCGCGTGCCGTCCCGTCAACAGCTTTGGATTTGCCGACTTCATTATCATCTCCAGCCCAGGCCAGACTCAGTTCGGCGTGTCGCCGACGTCGACCAACTGAGTAGATGGGCTGGCGATTCAGGACTTGGACGGAGGCGCGGGCGGCTTGGACCCAAATGCACAGTTGCGCTATTGTCGGCGGCTGATGCAATTTTGCGACACGAACTTCGGCCGTCTTGAAGTTGAGCCGTCCTGGCCTGGATCGGCTCAACCGTTGTCGTTGCGGGATGCACGGCGCGGCCGGGTCGACGCAAGCGTCAAGGCCGCATCCTCCTCCGAACAGATGATGAAGCGACGCGCAGGCAGCGACGAGCTTGGTCAAGCGGCTCCAGTGATTTGCCCGCCGGGCATTTTTGTGTCGAGTCCCCTTTGCAAAAATATTTCCGTTTCCAACCACCCCAAATCACTTCTAGAACTTTTCGCATC
>WNEZ01004059.1_pt1 | contig 12705 bp, 7 predicted proteins | sample 5400521 | NCBI WGS metagenome assembly WNEZ01 (sample SAMN13153339, study PRJNA577476) | soil metagenome | isolation source: 120 cm saprolite under Douglas fir tree site 2 hole 1 replicate 1 | place: USA:California | collected 2015-04-18 | reverse complement strand
CCGTACGCGACCAGCGTCCAGACGGTGAGGAGCCGGACGCCATCGCCACGCTCGGCGGTGCGCCAGCTCCGCCACATGCCGAGCACGGCGACCGGCAGCCACGGCAGCGTGGTGATCACCAGAGCGCGCACGTAGACGGCGACCCCCGGGTGCTCCCCCATCTTCTCGCTCACGTCGGAGAGGTAGCCCTGCACGAAGCGCCCGTCCCAGCACCAGACTTCGTAGAGGTGCCAGGGCAGCACGACGGCGAGGAAGGCGAGCCCGGCGGCGGCCAGGGCCCGGAACGGTGGCCGGCGCGCGCGGGGCGTCGCGAGCCAGAACGCGGCGAGGACCGCCGGTGCGCCCAGGGCGAGCGCGCCCTTGCCGAGAAAGCCGACGCCGAACCAGACCCCTGCCCACCAGAGCCCGCGCCCGCCGCGCGCGAAGGCGCGTGCGGCGGCGAGGAGACCGGCCACCGCGCCGAGCACGAGCGCCGTGTCGAGGAGAAGCGTGCCCCCGAAGCGGACGAAGCCCGGCGTGAGCGCGAGGATCGCCCCCGCGGCGAGCCCGACGCGCGCGTCGAAGAGGCGGGCGCCGAGCCGCCAGAGGACGAGGCAGGCGGCGATGCCGAGCGCCACGCCCGGGAGCCGGGCGCTCCAGGTGGACACGCCGAACACCTCGAAGGAGAGCGCGGCCAGCCAGACGACGAGCGGCGGCTTGTCGAAGAACGGCTGTCCGGCCAGGTACTGCGTCCCCCACTCGCCGCGCACGAGCATCGACTTGGCGAGCGCGGCGTAGATGACCGGATCGCCGACGAGATCGCCCTCGCCGAGGCGCCCGGCGAGGGACGCCGTGGCGAGGAGGGCGAGCACGAGGCCGGCGCCGGCGGGCGGCGCGTCCCGCTCCACGTCAGCTCCCACGCGCCCGGCGCGCGTACCACAGCGGCACGACGAACAGGTTGAGCCAGGTCGAGGTGACCAGCCCGCCCACGATGACCAGCGCCATCGGCTGCTCGATCTCGCCACCCGCGCGCCCGCCGAGGAAGAGGAGCGGGACGAGGGCGATGCCGGCGGTGAGCGCGGTCATGAGGATGGGCGCCAGGCGGTCCGCCGCCGCGGCGATCACCGCCGCCCGGTCGAGCGGACCGCCGCGCGCCCGCTCCTCGTGCAGGAAGTGCGCGACCAGGACGATGCCGTTGCGGATCGTGATGCCGAACACGGTGACGAAGCCGACGATCGCGCCGAGCGAGAGCCGGCCGCCGGCGCCGAGCAGCACGGCGGCGAGCCCGCCCACGAAGGCGAGGGGCACGTTCACCATGGTGAGGCCGGCGAGACGGACGGAGCCGAAGTCGATCATGAGCAGCACGAAGATGCCGAGCAGGGAGAGCGCGCCCAGGCCCATCAACCGGGCGCGCGCCTCGGCCGCGGCCGCGTACTCGCCGCCCACCTCGGCGTAGACGCCCGCCGGGAGCGGCGCGGCCGCCACCGCCCGCGCCACGTCGTGCGCCACGGCCTCGAGCGCCCGGCCCCGCACGTTGAGCCGCACCACGACGGTGCGCACCCCGTCCTCGTGCGCGATGTCGGCGCGCAGCGGGCCGAGATCGATGTCGGCGAGCGAGCCGAGCGCGACCACGCGGCCGCCGGCGCCGGTGACCGGGAGCCGGCCGAGGCGCGCGGGGTCGTGGGCCCCGGCGACGTAGAGCACGACGTCCGCCTGGCGCTCCGCCACGACCACGCGCCCGACGGGCAGGCCGCCGAGCGCGCTGCGGATCGCGCGCTCGACCGTGGCCGCGGGCACGCCGAGGCGGAGGAGGTCGTCCCGCCGGGGTCGCACGCGGATGCCGGGCGCCGTGAGCGCGCCCTCCGCCCGCACGTCCGCCGCGCCCGCCACCCGGCCGACGCGCTCGCTCATCATCGCGGCCGCCTGCTCGAGCGCGACCAGATCCACCCCGCGCAGCCGCACGACCAGCGCGGCGCCGGCCCCTTCCAGGGTCTCCTCGATGCGCTCGTTCAGGAACTGCTTCACGTCGAAGGTGAAGCCGCCGATCCCCGCCGCTCGCTCGCGCAGCGCCTCCGTGACCCGGGCAGCGTCCGCATCCGCCCGCAGCCGCACGAGCGCCTCGCTTCGCTCGGCGCCGAAGCCGTGGTCCTCGGCGAGCGTCGCCCGCCCGATGAACTGCGCCACCGACTGCACCCCGGGCACGGAGAGGAACGCTCGCTCGGCCGCCATCCCGACGCGGACCGACTCGTCGAGCCCGACGCCGGGGGCGCCGGTCATGTGCATGATGAAGTTGGTCTCGTGGAACTCGGGCAGGAACTCGAGCCGGACGAGCGGCAGCGACGCGAGGCCGGCGATCAGCACGAGCACGCTACCCAGCACCACCGGCCGCGGCCGCTCGAGGGCTCGCGCGAGCGCGCGCTCGTAGCGCGCGCGCAGCGCCGTCACCAGGGCGGGCGGCTCGTCGTGCCGCGCCACGGCGGCGGGCAGCAGCGCGCACGCCAGCGCCGGGGTCACGGTGAGCGCCACCACCAGCGAGGCGAGCGTGGCGAGCACGTAGGCGAGCGCGAGCGGGCGGAAGAGCGCGCCCTCGAGCCCGCCGAGCAGGAAGACGGGCAGGAAGACGAGCGCGACCATCACGGTTGCGTACACGACGGCGCTCCGCACCTCGACCGAGGCGGCGAGGACGACGTCCAGCGCCCGCGCCCCGGGCGGCGCGGCGCGCAGCCGGCGCCACGCGTTCTCGACGTCGATGATCGCGTCGTCGACCACCTCACCGACCGCGATCGCGAGCCCGCCGAGCGCCATCACGTCGAGCGTCGCGCCGAGCGCACGCAGCCCCACGACCGCCGCCAGGAGCGAGAGCGGGATGGCGACCACGCTCACCAGCGCCGCCCGCAGGTGACCCAGGAAGACGAGCAGGACGATGATCACCAGCAAGGCGCCTGCGAGCAGCGCCCGCCGCAGGTTCCCGAGGGCGTGCACCACGAAGCTCGCCTGGCGGAAGAGCGCCCCGTCGACGCGCACGCCCGGGGGGAGGACGCGGACGATGGCGCCGAGCGCCTCCTCCACGCCCTCCGTGACCGCCACCACGTTCACCTCGGGTTGCTTCGAGACCATGAGCAGCACGCCGCGCTCGCCGTTCACGATGGCGTCCCCGATCGGCACCGAGGGGCCGTCGGCGACGTCGGCGACCGCCGACACCGGGACCGGCGTGCCGTCGCGGCCCGGGAGCGGGGCGCGAGCGACGTCAGCCGCGCCGCGCACGCGCCCGTCGAACCAGGTGAGGAGCCGCTGCCCCGGCCGGTCGAGGAAGCCCGACCCGGCGGCGGCATCGGCGTTGCCGACCGCCGCGGCCAGATCGTCGAGCGTCGTGCCGGTCGCGAGCAGTCGCTCGGGCGTCGTCGTCACCTGGACCTGCCGCACGCCGCCTCCGTAGACGACCACGTTGGCGACGCCGGGTACCGAGAGGAGGCGGGGTCGGATCGTCCACTCCGCCAGGTCGCGCAGCACGAGCGGCGAGACGTCCGGGCCGCCGCGGAGTCCGATGGCGAGGACCCAGGCGAGCACGGAGGAGAGCGGCGACACCGCCGGGCTGACGCCGCGCGGCAGCTGCCCCCCGGCGAGCGCGGCGGCCTCGATCACCAGCTGGCGCGCGCGATACGGGTCCGTCCCGTAGGCGAAGACCACGCTCACCACGCTGAGGCCGAGCGCGGAGGACGAGCGCATCTTCGCGACCCCCGGCATCCCGCCGAGGGCGCGCTCGAGCGGGGTCGTGACCAGCGCCTCGACGTCCTCGGCGGCGAACCCCGGGGCCTCGGTCTGCACCTCGACGATCGGCGGCGCGAACTCGGGAAAGACGTCGAGCGGGGCCCGACGTGCGCTCCACACGCCGGCGGCGACGAGCGCCGCCGCCAGCACGAAGACGACCGGCGCGTGCGTGAGCGCCGCCCGCACCAGGCGTGCGACCATCGCTAGTCCTCGGCCGTCGGCAGACGGGACGCCGACAGCAGGCTCGCCGCGCCGGTGACGACGATCCGCGTTCCGGCCTCGACGCCCGAGGTGATCTCGACCCGCCCTTCGCGTGCGATCCCGAGCTCGACCGGATGCCGCGCATAGCGCTCGCCCTCCGCCACGAAGACGAGCGGCTGCGCGTCGTCGTAGACGACGGCGCCGACGGGCACGACCACGGCCTCGCGCGGGGTTCCCACCTCGAGCGCGACGGCACCGGTCATGCCGGGACGCAGGTGCCCGTTCTCATCCTGCACGCGGACGCGGACGGGCGCCGTCTGCGTGACGCTATCGACGTAGCTCGCCGCCGTGTCGACGCTGCCCGCGAAGCGCTCGCCCGGGAACGCGTCCGCCACGAAGCTCGCCTGGGTCAGCGGGTCGACGCGGGCCACGTCGATCTGCATGACACGCGCGAGCACCCAACGCTGGCTCGGGCCGAGTGCCCCCCGCCCCACGTCGCCGCCGAAGGCCGCGAGCACCTTGCGGGCGCGCTCGGCGGCCGCGGCGGCGCCCGCCTCCTCGGCCCGCGCCGCGTCCAGCTCCTTCAACGGGGCCACGCCCCCGGCGAGCGGCTCGAGCCGGCGGACCTGCTGCGCGGCGAGCGTGCGGCGGGCCTCCGCCTCGGCGAGCGCGGTCCGTGCGTCACGCACCTCGGGCGGCTCGCCCTCCGCGAGCACCGTGCCGAAGGCGCGCACGACCTCGCTGATCGCCGCGCTCGTCGCCACCGCCGTCTCGATCCCGGGCACCTCTCGCTCCTTAGCCGGACCGCCCCCGGGGGCTTCCTCCGCGGGCCGCCCGCAGGCGAGCGCGAGGGCGGCGATTGCGACCAGGCCGACCCGTCTCATGGCACGACCTCGCCCACCGCCTCGACCACTTCCGCCTCGGCGACGTGGAGATCCAGCCAGGCGTCGATCGCACCGGCTCGCACCTGGAGGAGCCGGTCCTGCTGCACGAGCACGTCGGAGAGCGCGAGGTAGCCCGCGTCGTAGCCGCGCTCGAGGAGGTCCCGCGCCTCCACGGCCGCCGGCAGTGCCTCGCGCTCGTAACGGCGCCAGGTCTCCTCGGCGGCGCGGCGGTGCGCGAGGGCCAGGTGGACGTCGCGCGGGATCTGCGTCTTCAGACGCGCCTCCTCGCTCGCGGCGCCGCCCGCCTGGGCGAGGAGCGCGGCCTCCGTCCCCTGCTCGCGGTTGAAGATGGGCAGCGGCACCGACACGCCGCCGCCCGCGATGTGCTCCTCGAGCCGCTCCTGGCGGTAGAACGCGCGCAGGACCGGGTTCGGGATGCGCCCGCGCCGCGCCGTGAGGCGCGCCTCGCCCTCGAGGCGCGCCCGCTCCTCGCGCGCGGCGGCGAGGTCGGGACGGGCCTCGAGCGCGCGGGCCACGAGCTCGTCCTCGGCGGGCTGCGGGGCGAGCGCCAGGTCCTCCACCGACGCGGAGAGCACCTCGCCCGGCTCGGCGCCGAGCGCGGTCGCGAGCCGGCCCTGGGCACGCGCGTGCTCGGCCTCGGCGGCGGTCTTCTCCTGCGCGGAGCGCGCCGTCTCCACCTCGGCCAGGCGGGCGTCGAGCGCGCCGATCTCGCCGGCCCTGGCACGGCGGCGGGCGGCCTCGGCGAGGTGGGAAGCGAGCGCGAGCCGCTCGGCGGCGAGTTTCTGCCGGCGCTCGGTGGCCGCGAGCGCGTAGAAGGCCCGCCGCAGCTCGCCCTCGACCGTCCGGCGGCGGTCGGCGAGCAGCCGCTCGGCATGGGTCACGTCGTGCTCCGCGGCCGCGATGCGCAGCCCGCGCTGCCCGCCCACCTCGATCTCCTGCTCGAGCTGGACGCCGCGGTCCTTGGCGTCTCTCAGACCCGGCTCGGTGTGGCGCGACAGATCCGCCGACACGATGGGGTTCGCCTGCACGAGGCGCGCCTGGCGGAGGCGCCCCTGCGCAGCCTCGAGCTCGGCCGCCGCGGCGCGTAGCGTCGGGCTCGCTGTCCGCGCGCGCGCGAGCGCTTCGTCGAGCGCGAGGGGCTCGGCGGTCGCAAGCCCGCACAGCACCGTGCTCGAGAGGACCGCGACAAGCGCGCCTCGCGCAGCTCTTCTCGCCATCAGGCCTCCAAGTAGCACGTCACGAAGGTCCGCAAAACGAACGCGCGCCGGCCGTGAGGCACACGTATTGACAGCGTAGCCGTCCATCGATGAAGCGAGCATGAAGGTGCGCCCTCGCTCGGACGGCCAGCGCCTTCAGGCGTGCGCGCGCACGCCTGCGAGGGGCAGGGTCACGATGACTCGCGTCCCGACACCCGGGGCGCTCTCGATGGCGATGCGCCCGTGATGGCGCGTCGCGATCTCCTGGCACAGCGCGAGGCCGAGCCCGGTGCCCGCCGTCGCGCCCGGGCCTCGACGGAAGCGCTCGAAGACGCCCGGGACATCCGCCGCCGGGATGCCGGGGCCCTCATCATTCACCTCGATCGTCGCCGTGCCGTCGTCCGAGCGCACCGCGAGGCGCACGGCGGCGGAAGGCGGCGTGTGGCGGAAGGCGTTGTCGACGAGGTTCAGGAGGAGACGCTTGAGCAGGTCCGGAGCACCGCGCACCGCCACCGGCTGCTCGCTCTCGCACGCGAAACGCCGGCTCTGCTCCTGCGCCACGGGCTCGAGGAACTCCGCCACCTCGCGCGCGACGGTGTCGAGGCGGACGACATCCGTGCCGCCGACGCCGGCCTCGACCGCGCTCAGCGTGAGCAGGTCCGCCGCCAGCCGCCCCAGCCTCTCCGTCTGCTCGAGCGCGTCGAGGAGGCCGTTGCGATAGCCGTCCGGGGCGCGTTCGCGCACGAGGGCGACCTCGAGGTGCGCGCGTAGCGCCGCGATCGGCGTGCGCAGCTCGTGCGCCGCGTCCGCCGTGAAGCGGCGCAGGTGGCCAACCGCCGCTTCCAGCCGGGCAAGAAGCCGGTTCAGCACGGCGACGAGCCGATCCACCTCGGCGGTGCGACCCGAAGCAAGGCGACGGTCGAGCGAGGCCGCCTCGAGGGTCTCGAGCTGCGCGGCCAGCTGGCCGATCTCGGCCGTGGCGCGCGTCGTCATCGCCCACGCGAGGAAGGCGAGCGTGCCGAGCAGCAACGCGGCGGACGCGGCGATCGCGAGCTGAACCCGGCGCAGCGTGCGCAGCTCCCGTCCCACGCGAACGCCGATCTCGCTCCATCCGACGCCGGGCGCCGCGTACCAGATGATCCGGTACGCGGTCCTGCCCCGCCCGATCGTGGCATAGTGGGTCGTGGGCACGACGGGCACCTCTTGCTCCGCGAGCGCGGACGGGATCGTTCCGGAAGCGGCGAGCAGGCGGCCGTCGGCGGCCCGCACGCGCACGAACTTGCCGCCACCGAAGTCGAGCTGGCTGCCGAAATTGCGCTCCCTGCCGACGCGTGCCACGGCGCCCGCAAAGTCACCGGGGCGCGCGACGTCGCCGAGCTGGGTCAAGGTCTCCGCTTCCTCGGTGAGCGCCGCATCGATGGGGGCCCACACCGCGTACTGGACCAGGATCACGGCGCCGATCGACGCGGCCACTACGGCGCCCCCCGCGACGCCGGTGAAGGCGAGCGTCAGTCGCCAGCGGAGGCTGCGCGGTCGCATCACCGCCCACGCTCGTCGAGGACGAATCCCGCGCCCCGGATCGTGTGCAGCAGCGGCGGGGCGCCGGCCACCTCGATCTTGCGGCGGACCCGGCTCACGTGCACGTCGACGAGATTGGAGAGCCCGTCGTAGTTCTCGTCCCAGCAGCTCTCGAGGAGCATCGTGCGCGTCACCAGCTCGCCGGCGTGGCGCATGAAGTACTCGAGGATGGCGAACTCCTTCGCGGTGAGCGAGACGGGGAGGGCGCCCCGCCGCACCTGGAAGCGGCGGGGATCGAGCTCGAGGTCGCCCACGCGCAGGACGGCGGGCGCGGCCGGCGCGCGACGGCGGAGTAACGCGTGCACGCGCGCCACCAGCTCGGGAAACGCGAAGGGCTTCGTCAGGTAGTCGTCGGCACCCGCATCGAGCCCGGCGACCCGGTCGGCGACCTCGCCGCGCGCCGTGAGGACGAGAACGGGCACCGGGTTCTCGTGGCCGCGCAGGGTGCGCAGCAAGGTCAGACCGTCCACGCCCGGGAGCCCGACGTCGAGCACGACCAGGTCGTAGGGATTGAGACGGAGCAGATCGAAGGCGCTTTCGGCGCTCGGTGCGCGGTCCACCGCGAAGCCACGCGCGGCGAGCCCGTCGCACAGGGCCGCGACCAGGGCGCGGTCGTCTTCGATCACGAGCAGCCTCATTTGGCGACTGACCGCTTCCCTATAGCCGTGGGGGCTCCGCCCGAAAAGCGGGCTCCGCTCCGCTCGGGGGAGGGGCGGCTTCACGCTCCCTTCATGGAGCATGGGCTAGCTTGCCGGCCGGCGTCGCATCCATGTGTGGAATCGTCGGAGCCCTGGAGCTCGGTGGGAACGTCCCGGCGTCGCGGCACGTCCTCGAGTCGATGAGCGCCGCCATCGCGCACCGCGGACCCGACGAGGACGGCATCTGGATCGAAGGGGGCGTCGGGCTCGCGGCGCGGCGCCTCCGCGTCGTCGACCTCGTGACCGGGCAGCAGCCGCTGTCGAACGAGGACGGATCGGTCCGCCTGGTCGCGAACGGGGAGATCTACAACGCCGCCGAGCTGCGGGACGATCTCCGGCAGAAGGGACACCTCTTCGCCTCGCAGACGGACACCGAGGTGATCCTGCACGCCTACGAGGACGAGGGGCCGGCGTGCCTCCAGCGCCTGGAGGGCATGTTCGCCTTCGCGCTGTGGGACGGCCGTCGACGACGCCTCGTGCTCGCCCGCGACCGCTTCGGAGAGAAGCCGCTGTACTATGCGCGCCTGCCACGGACGTTGCTCTTCGCCTCCGAGCCGAAGGCGCTCCTCATGCACCCGCGCGTGTCGCGCGAGCTTTCCTGGACCGCGCTCGCCCGCTACCTGACCTACGACTACGTCCCCGCTCCGCACGCGATCTTCCGCGCGGTCCGGAAGCTGCCGCCGGCGCACTGGATGGCCGTGGACGCGGACGGCGCGGAGACCGGCGGCCGATACTGGACCCCCCCGGGGCCCCAGGCCATCCGGCCGACGGTGGGGCAGGCCGCCGAGGACGTGCTCGACCTCCTCCGGCAGTCGGTGCGCCGCCGCCTGGTCTGCGACGTGCCCTGGGGAACCTTCCTCTCGGGCGGACTCGACTCGAGCCTGGTCACGGCGCTGGCCGTCGCCGAGTCGCCGCGCCCCGTGAAGACGTTCGCCATCGGCTTCGTCGAGTCGAGCTACGACGAGCGCACCGCGGCCGCGGATGTCGCGGCGCGGCTCGGCACCGAGCATCACGATGTCGTGCTGACGCCGAGCGAGGCGCGCACGCTCCTGCCCGACGTCGCACGCATCTTCGACGAGCCCTTCGCCGACGCCACCGCGCTGCCCGCCGTGCTCCTCGCCCGGCTGGCGCGCCGGCACGTCACCGTCACGCTCTCGGGCGATGGGGGCGACGAGCTGTTCTGCGGCTACCCGACGCAGACCGCCCACCGCGCGGCCGAACTCTACGCGCGGGTTCCTCCCGCCGTGCACCGCGTGATCGTCGCCGCCGCCGGGCGCCTGCCGACGTCGCATCGCTACCTGAGCTTCGACTTCGCGCTCCGCCGCTTCCTGCGCGAGGTGAGACGGCCCGCGCTCGAGCGACACCTGCTCTGGATGGGGAGCTTCGCGCCCGAGACGCTCGGCAGCCTGCTCGAGCCGGACGTCCGCCGTCAGGTCCGGGACCTGGAGCCGTACGCCGAGGCGCGGGACGGCATCGCGCCGCTCCGACCGCGCTCGGCGCGCGAGGTCGCGAGCGCGCTCGACTTGATCTTCTACCTCGCCGAGGACAATCTCGTGCAAGCCGATCGCTCGTCGATGTCGACCGCTCTCGAGGTGCGCGCGCCCTTTCTCGACCGCCGGCTCGCGGAGTACGTCCTCGGGCTGCCGATCGACATGCGCGCCGGCCTGTGGCGCACCAAGCCGCTCCTCCGCCGCGCGGCGCGGGCCGTCCTGCCGGCGCGCGAGGCGCGCCGGCCCAAGCACGGGTTCGGCGTCCCGACCGGTCTCTGGCTGCGGGGCGAGCTGCGCGGCATGCTGACCGACCTGCTCGCGCCCGACCGCCTGCGCCGCCAGGGGATCTTCGATGCGCGCTCCGTGGCCGCCCTGCTCGATCGGCACCTGCGCGGGGCGGCCAACCATCGCAAGGAGCTCTGGAACCTGCTCATGTTCCAGCTCTGGGCGGCCGCCTACTGCGGAGCATGAGCCGCAGGCTTCTCGGCGTCCTGCTGCTCGCGTTTCCACTCTTCTTCTGGCGCCTCGGACGGCCCGGGTTCTCGGACACGGAAGGGATGTTCGCCGAGCCGGCGCGCGAGATGCTGGTCACGGGGGACTGGGTGACTCCCCGCATGAACGGCGAGCCCTTCCTCACCAAGCCGCCGCTCGTGTACTGGCTCTCCGCGGCGCTGTTCACCCTGAGCGGACCGACCGAGGACGCTCGTCTCTGGCCGGCGCTCGCCGCGCTCGGCACGGTCGGCACGACCGGCGCGTTGGGCGCCCTGCTCTTCGGCGAGAGCGCGGGGATCGCCGCGGCGCTCGTCCTCGCCACCAGCGCCGGCTTCTTCGTCGAAGCGCGGCTGCTGCGCGCGGACATGGTGCTCGTGCTCGCCATGACGCTCACGCTCTACTGCTACGTCCGGCTGCGACGGGGCGGCGGGACGCTCGCCGCCCTCGGCTTCTGGGCGAGCATCGGGCTCGGCATGCTCGACAAGGGGTTCCTGGCCGTCGCGCTCCCGGGGGCAGTCATCGCCGCCGCGGAGGCCGTGGAGGGCGTCCTCCGTCCGCGCACGCTGATCGCCCGCCTGCGGGCGCTGCGCGCGCCGCTCGGGATCGCCGTGCTGATCGCGCTCGCGGGCCCCTGGCACGTGCTGGCCGCGCTCCGCAACCCGGGATTCCTCTGGGACTACACGGTGAACCAGCACCTGCTCTACTTCTTCGACGAGAAACTGCCGCGCGACTCCATCCCCGACTCTCTCGCCTTCTTCCTGGCCATGTTCCTCGTGCGCGGCCTCCCCTGGAGTCTCCTGCTCCCTGCCGCGGCCGCGTGGGCGTACCATGCGGCGCGCGACGATCCCGCTCGCACACCGGCGATCCGCCTGCTCGTGGCCTGGATCGGGGTGGTGGTCGGCTTCTTCGCCCTGGCACCGGGGCGCCTCGAGCACTACTCGCTGCCCGCGCTCCCGGCGGCCGCGCTCCTGCTCGGATGCTTTCTCGCCGACGCTCGCTCCCGCGTCGCTCGCGCTTGGATCGTGCTCCCGCTGGCGGCGGGCGCCGCGCTCGCCCTCGGCGCGGCGGTCCTGCCGCCGGATCGGCTCGTCACCCGGATCGAGCCAGCGCTCGCGGGCGCCGGCCTCGACGGGCTGGCCCGCACGGCCGCCCTGCTGCTCGCCGCCCTGCTCGCCACCATGGCGCTGCTCCTCGCCGCACGGCGGACGCGCCTGGCGCTCGGCATCGGCGTCGCCGGGACGATGGCCCTCCTCGCCATCGTGCAGATCGCCCACGAGCGGGTCGAGGCCCTCTTCTCCTGGCGTCCCTTCGCGGAGCAGATCCACGACCGCGCGCCGCATGGCGCTCGCGTCTTCTTTCGCGCCTCGGACGAGTATCAGCTGTGCGGGGGGCTCGGGTACTATCTCCGGCAGCCGCTCGACCTGCTGGCCCCCGCGGGGTGGGTTCCTCCGACGTTCCTCGCCGGACGCGCGGGACGGCTGTTCACGTCCCCGGCCGAGTTCGAGCAGGCCTGGCGCGCGGGCGGCGCCTTCTGGGTCAGCGACGACGTGGCGCCGCCTGGAGCCGAGGAGAGGCTCGTTCCGGGCCCCCACACCCTGGTGGCACGGGCCGGGACGCGCGTGCTCCTGCGCGCGCGATAGTCAGGCGACCGCGATCACGCGCGCTGCGACCGACTTGAAGGCCGGCGTCTTCGCGCGCTCGTCGAGGCGGCGGGGCACGAGTGCGTTCGCCTCGGGGTAGTACATCGCCAGGCTGCCGGGCCGGATGTCCGCGAGTGCGACCGCGACCTGGAGCTGCCCGGCGTCGGTCTCGACGACGACGGCCTCACCTTCCGCCACCCCGAGGCGTGCCGCGTCCGCCTCGGCCATCATCACCACGTCGCGCCGGCGGTTGCCGCGGTAGAGGTCCTCCTCCTCGTAGACGACGGTGTTGAACTGCCCCTCGGAGCGGAGCGTCATCAGGCGGAACTCGCCCGGCGCGGGCGCGAAGGCGGGGAGCGGCGTGGGATGGAAGCGGGCGCGGCCGTCGGGCGTCGCGAAGCGGGCCTCGGGGAAGGTGCGGCCGGCGATCGTGAACTCGCGCCGCGTCTCGTCGATCGCGGCGAGCGCGCCGAAGCCGGGCACGACCTTCGCAATTTCTTCTCGGAGACGCCTGTGGCTGCGCAGCGCCGACCAGTCGAAGCGGCCGGGCGGCAGGATCAGCTCGGCGAGCGACGCAATCACGTCGACCTCGGAGCGCATCTCGCCCGCGACCGCCGGCGTGCCGCCCTCGGAGAGGCGGACGAAGTTGAACATCGACTCCTGCGTCGTCGCCTGCGCCTCCTCGTCGCGTGCCAGGACCGGGAGGATGATCGCGGTCCGCCCGCGCCCGTGGACGTGGCCCTCGTTCAGCTTGGTGG
>WNEZ01006159.1_pt1 | contig 12709 bp, 14 predicted proteins | sample 5400521 | NCBI WGS metagenome assembly WNEZ01 (sample SAMN13153339, study PRJNA577476) | soil metagenome | isolation source: 120 cm saprolite under Douglas fir tree site 2 hole 1 replicate 1 | place: USA:California | collected 2015-04-18 | reverse complement strand
GGCTCGTTTGCCTCCAGCCGAGGGTTGGTTAGCCGGATGTCGCAGCCGAGATCGTTCAGAGTGTCAGCAAACGCGATTCGCGTCGGATTTACCCCGACTCCCGCCAGCCGGACGCGGCTCTTTGCCAGGACGGCCGCCACGATCCAGAAGGCCGCCGAGCTGAAGTCGCCCGGTACGTGGATGTCGAACGGCTTCAGCGACTCGGCGCGACCGACCTCGACGCGCAGGCCTTCGACCCGCACGTCCGCGCCCATCGCCGTCAGCATCACCTCGGTGTGGTCGCGGGTCTTCACCGTCTCGGTGACGGACGTCGTCCCCTCGGCGTAGAGGCCGGCCAGGAGGATCGCCGACTTCACCTGCGCGCTCGGCACAGGCGTCTCGTAGTCGATGCCTCGCAGCGGCGTCTTGCCGCCCACCGTGAGCGGCGGCCACGCCGCGGCGGCGCCCATCTCCAGCAGCGGAGCCACGACCCGGTCCATCGGGCGCCGCGAAAGCGACTCGTCGCCAATGAGCTCGCTCTCGAAAGCCTGGCCGGCGAGCAAGCCCGCCAGCAGCCGCATCGTGGTCCCGGAGTTGCCGCAGTCGAGCGACGCGCCCGTCATCTCCAGCCCCTGCATGCCCACGCCTCGGATCGTCGAGCCTTCGATGTCGACGCCCAGCGCGCGCATGCACGCCGCCGTCGACTGCACATCTGCACCTACCGACAACCCGCGCGCCTGGCTCTCGCCCGCGGCGATCGAGCCCAGGATCAGCGCCCGGTGCGAGATCGACTTGTCGCCCGGGACGGTGATGGTGCCCTCGAGCTTCCGCGGCGGCCGGACGGTGGCGATCATCGCGCCTGCTCGAAACGATTGCGAGGTCGAGCTCTTTGGGGAAAACTTGCACCGATGAAGTGGGCGCCTGAGGACCGGCTCAACGCGTACGCCGCGACGCTGCTCGCCGAGCAGCCTGACCCGCCACGCCGGGTGAGCCTGGGCCGTGTGGTCGCCGCATATTTCTCTCTCGCCGGCTTCCTTCTGATTCCAGCCCTGCTGTTTGTGGGCGCGATGGTTTGGAGCGCAAAGTTGCTCCCCTTCGCGCTCTTTGCCACAGGTGTTGTCGTCCTTGTTGCCGCCACACAGGCGCAAGGAATGGCCGTTGCCCGCGGCGCACTGCAGGCCGGTGTGGCGGCGACAGGAAAGATCACTCGAGTCGATCCAGGCTTCCGGGCCTCAAAGATCGTGACAGTGCGAGTGGACGCGGCCGGCACCGTCACCGAGGCGAAGATCGCGCGGGCAGGGGCCGCCAACGTGCTGGTCCTGGGCGACACGGTGCAGCTGATGCTTGATCCGCAGACGAGACAGATCCTCCTCATTCTCGGCCTGCTGAAGCCATCCCCGCTCTACACCCCGCCATCTGGCTGACGCGATCACGAGCCCTGCGTCCACCGCTCTCGGACCGCCCGTGCCTCCTCGAAAAGCTCGATAAGCCGAGGGTCGTCCGCCTCGAGGTGCCGGTAGAGCCTGGCCAGCTCTTTGCTGATCCCGTCCAGGACCTCGAGCATGAGCTCGCGGTTCGTGCGCACGACCCCCAGGTACAGGTCCGGGTCCCCCGCGGCCAGCCGGCTCATGTCCCGAAACCCGCCGGCGGCCAGGCGGGAGGCCTCGGGCCAGTCCTTGCGGTGTGACAGGGCCAGCACGTAGCCGACCGAGAGCATGAATGCGGCGTGGCTCACGCCGGCGACCAGGCGGTCGTGCGTGATCGGGTCCATGAACACGGGATTCGCGCCGACGGCCTTCACCAGGTCGGTGATTGCAGGCTCGTCGCGCGTCAGCACCCACGGCGCGCCCTCGAACATTGCGGGGTCGGCGGCGTCGATGCCCGAGACCTCCCTGCCGCACATCGGGTGGCCGCCCACCAGGTCGATGCCCTCGGCGGCCGCCCACTCCACGACCGCGGCCTTGGTGCTCGCCATGTCCGTGGTGGGCTGCCCCGGCGCTTTGGCCGCAAGCTGGGCGAACACCTCTCGCAGCGCGCTGATCGGCGCGGCGATGACAACCACGTCCGCGATCTCGACCACGCTGAGGTCCGTGTTGGCGCTCGCGACGACGTCGCGATCGAGCGCCTTGCGCACGACCAGTGGGTTCTTGTCGCTGCCGACCACGACGATCTCGGGTCGGGCCTTCTTCAGCGCCAGGGCGAACGACGCGCCCATCAGCCCCAGCCCAACGACGGCGACCGTATTTCCCCTCTCCCCCACGGGGAGCATTCAGAAGGCGAAGCGTGCGCTAGCACGCCGACCTAATCGCGCTCCGCGCGCAGGGTCAGGGTGAGGGGGGCCGCCCGCCATTACGCGAGCTGCTTCTGCATCGCGCCGAGCAGGCGCCGGACGTCCGCCATCATCCGGTCGAAAGCGGCGAAATCGAGCGACTGCGCGCCGTCCGACAGCGCCTGGTTCGGCGTCGGGTGGACCTCGATGATCAGCCCGTTCGCGCCGGCGGCGATCGCCGCGAGCGACATCGGGCCGACCAGCGTCCACTTGCCCGTGGCCTGCGAGGGGTCGACGATGATCGGCAAATGCGACAGCTCGCGCACCAGCGGCACCGCGTTCAGGTCGAGCGTGAACCGCGTCGCCGTCTCGAATGTCCGGATGCCGCGTTCGCACAGGATGACGTCGCGGTTGCCCTGGGACAGGATGTACTCCGCGGCGAGCAGCCACTCCTCGATCGTCGACGACATGCCGCGCTTCAGCAGCACCGGCTTGCCCGCGCGCCCCGCCTCCTGGAGCAGCGCGTAGTTCTGCATGTTGCGCGTGCCGAGCTGGAGGATGTCCGCGTACTTGCCGACGAGCTCGACGTCGCCGGGCGAGACGACCTCGGTGACGACCTTCAAGCCCGTCTCGTCGCGCGCCGTGGCCATCATCTTCAACGCCGCCTCGCCAAGGCCCTGGAACGAGTACGGCGACGTGCGCGGCTTGAACGCCCCGCCGCGCAGCACCTTCGCGCCCTGGGCGGCGACGTGGCGCGCGGTCTCGAGCAGCATCTCCTCGCCCTCGACTGAGCACGGTCCGGCCATGATCACGACCTCGTCGTTGCCGATCTTCAGGCCGCCCACGTCGACCACGGTGTCGTGGCGCCGGAACTCGCGGCTCGCGAGCTTGAAGGGCTTGGTGATCGGGATGATCTCCTGGATCCCGCCGAGGTGCGAGAACGCGTCCTTGTAGGCGTAGGCGTTGCCGCCGATGACACCGAGCACGGTGCGCTCCTCGCCGCGCGAGAGCTCGGCCTTCAAGCCGATCTCCTCGATGCGCTCGACGACGGCGTCGATCTCAGCTTTCGTGGCGCTGTGGGACATGACGATGATCACTGGCGCGAAGCCTCGAGGTCGGCGCGGATCGCCTCCGCGCCGCGCAGGTACAAGAAGCGCATCGCGGTCTGCGGCCGCGGCGTGTTGTAGAGGATCAGCACCCGGATGCACATCGGCACCGCGCGCGGGTTCGAACGCGTCACGTTCATGTCGTGTCCGCAAAGCAGCGCGACCTGGGTCCAGCCCAGGCGGCGCGCGGCGTGGGCGGGAAACTCGGTGTCGAGGTCGGTTGTCGCGGTGAAGAAGACGCAGGCGATCTCGTTCGGGTCGAGGTCGTTGAGCGCGACGAGCTCACGCAGCAGGTCCGCGGTGGCCTCGGTGATCGCCTCCGCCGTGTTGGCGCTGGCCGTGGTCGCCCCTCGGATTCCCCTTACCGGCATGCCTTGAGGAGCTCCCTGACCAGTGAAACGCCGTCGCCGGCGCGGTCGATCTCGTCGACGATCGCGCTGCCCACGACCGCCGCGTCGAGCTTGCCGCGCAGGGCTTTGAGGTGGTCCTGGCGCGAGATCCCAAAACCCGCCGCGACCGGCAGCGTGGTGCGCTTCTTGACCTCGGCCAGCAGCTCGACGATGCCGTCGGGCAGGTCCCTGCGCATGCCCGTGATCCCGGTGACCGTGACGAAGTAGACGAACCCGCTCGAGTGCGAGGCGATGGCCGAGATACGGTCCGGCGGCGTGGTCGGCGCAACCATGAAAACGGTATCGAGCGAGGCCGAGCGCAGCCAGCCGGTGACGGGCTCGGCCTCCTCGATGGGCAGGTCGGGGACGATCACGCCGGCGGCGCCCGCCTGCGCCGCCTCAGCGGCGAACTTGCGTGGGTCGTACGCCAGCACCGGGTTGATGTACGTCATGAGCACCACCGGGATACCCTCCCGCGCCACCCCGTCGGCCACCTCGAGCGCGCCGGCCACGGTCATGCCCGCCGCCAGCGCCTTCTGGCCCGCGCGCTGGATCACCGGCCCGTCGGCAAGCGGGTCGGAATGAGGGATGCCGATCTCCAGCGCGGCGATGCCGGACGCGGCCAGCCTCTTCCCCACCTCGATCGACCGCTTCTTGGAGGGATGGCCGGCCATGATATAGGCGACCAGCTTGAGGTCGCCGTTCGCCTTCAGCGCCGACTCGAGCCTGGACGAAGTTTCAGCCACCATCTACGGAGTCCATATCTTTGTCGCCGCGGCCTGAGAGGCAGACGAGGATGCGGCCGCCGGGCCCGAGCTCCCTTGCGATCAAGCCCGCGTGGTGGATCGCGTGTGACGGCTCGAGCGCCGGCATGATGCCCTCGAGCTTCGTGCAGAGCTTGAATGCCGCCAGCGCGTCCTTGTCGGTGACGGCGACGTACTCCACGCGCTCGATGTCGCGCAGGAACGCGTGCTCGGGCCCGACGCCCGGATAATCGAGACCCGCCGAGATCGAGTGCGTCGGCAGGATCTGGCCGTCCCCGTCCTGAAGGACGTACGAGTAGGCGCCGTGCAGCACACCCGGCCGGCCGCCTACCAGCGACGCCGCGTGCTCGCCGGTGCGGATCCCTTTCCCGGCCGCCTCGACGCCGACCAGCTGCACGTCGCGGTCGTCGAGGAACGCGGTGAATATGCCGATCGCGTTCGAACCGCCGCCGACGCACGCGACCACGACGTCCGGAAGCTTGCCGTCAAGCGAGAGGTACTGGTCACGCGCCTCGTCGCCGATGACCCGCTGCAGGTCGCGCACCATCTCGGGGTACGGGTGCGGCCCCACGACGGAACCGATGATGTAGTGAGTCGTCCGTACGTTCGTGACCCAGTCACGGATGGCTTCGGTGGTCGCGTCTTTCAACGTCCTGGTGCCGCCAGTGACCTCGACGACCGTGGCGCCGAGAAGCTTCATCCGGCGGACGTTCATCGCCTGCCGGCGCATGTCCTCGGTGCCCATGTAGACCGTGCACTCGAGGCCGAACCGCGCGCACACGGTAGCCGCCGCAACGCCGTGCTGCCCGGCCCCGGTCTCGGCGATGATCCGCTTTTTGCCCATGCGCACGGCAAGCAGCGCCTGGCCGACTGCGTTGTTGAGCTTGTGCGCACCCGTGTGGCACAGGTCCTCGCGCTTGAAGTGGATGTGGGCGCCGCCGAATTGCTCGCTCAGGCGGGTCGCCGCGTAAAGCGGCGTGGGCCTGCCGATGAAGGCGCGGCGGTGGCCCGCTAGCTCGAGCTGGAACTGCGGGTCGGCTTTGGCCTCGTGCCACATGTCCTCGAGCTCCTGGAGCGCGCTCATGAGCGTTTCGGGCACGTACTGGCCGCCGAAGGCGCCGAAGCGCCCATCGACCGGGTGGGTAAGCGCGGAGCGAGACATCCTCAGCCCAACGTCTCCGCGATGCGGACGGCGTGCACGAAGGCGCGGACTTTCGCCGGGTCCTTGACCCGGACGCGGGATTCGACGCCGCTCGACACGTCCACGCCGTAGGGCCGGAGCTCGCTCACGACCTTGCCCACGTTACCCGGTTGGAGTCCGCCTGCGATGAATACGCGCCGCGATTCGACAAGCGGACGGGCAAGCTCCCATTCCCAGGTGCGGCCGGTGCCGCCGCGCTGGTCCTCCGACCAGGTGTCGAGCATGATCGGGTCGGGCCAGCTGCCGGCGCCGGCCACCACGCCTTGCCGGACCTTGAGCACCTTCATGACCGGCCGGCCGGCGTCGAACCCCGGCGGTTCGGAGCCGTGGAGCTGGAGGAGGTCGAGGTCGACGTACTCGGCGATTCGACGAACCTCGTCGGGATGCTCGTCGATGAAGACGCCCACGATCCTCGGCCGCACCGACAGCTCGTCGACGATCGCCTTCGCTTCCTCGGGCGAAACGCGGCGGTCGGAGTCGCAGAAGTGGAAGCCGATCAGGTCGGCGCCGGCCTCGACCGCCGTGCTTGCGCTCTCGAGGTCGCAGATCCCGCAGACCTTGATCCGGATCAACTCGTCAACCCTCGGATCTCGGCCGCCGGATCAGCCGAACGCATCAGCAGCTCGCCGACAAGGATGGCGTCAGCCCCCGCCTCGCGCACGCGGCGCGCGTCGTCCGGCCCACGGATCCCGCTCTCGGCCACCAGGACGACCTGCTTCGGCACGAGTTTTCGCAGCCTCTCGGTCAAGTCGAGGTCGACGCTGAAGTCGCGTAGGTTGCGGTGATTCACTCCGACCGCCTGCGCGCCCGCCTCGACCGCCGCCTCGGTTTCGCGCTCGTCGTGGACCTCGACAAGCGCCGCCACGCCGCGACTCTTCGTGACGGCGACGAGCTCTCGCAGCTGCGTGGCCTCGTACGCCGCCACGATCAGGAGCACCGCGTCCGCGCCGCACGCCCGCGCCTCGGCGACCTCGTACGGGTCGGTCACGAAGTCCTTGCGCAGGATGGGCAGGTCGGTCGCGGCGCGCACCTGGCGGATGTGCTCGATCCTGCCCCCAAACCCCGCCATGTGCGTGAGCACGGAGATGGCGGCCGCGCCGCCGTCGGTGTAGGCGTGCGCCAGGTCCGCGGGACGGTAGTCCTCCGAAAGGACGCCCATGCTCGGGGTGCGCTGCTTCATCTCCGCGATGACCGCAAGCGCCGGCCGGCGCACGGCGCCGAGAAAGTCCTTCGGCTGGTAGGCCGCGACCGCGCGCTCCAGCTGGTCGGAGCCCATCAGGAAACGCCGGCGCTGGAGATCCTGCCGCGCCTCGAGCACCAGGCGACCTAGGAGGTCGAGACTCTCGCCCACCGTTCAAGGATCTCACCGGCCCGCCCCGCATCGATCGCGTCGGCGGCCAGGCCCAGCCCCTCCCTCCAGTCGTGCGCGATTCCGGCGGCGCGCAGGGCCGCGGCGGCGTTCAGGAGCACGACCTCGCGCCGTGCGCCTTTCTCGCCGTCCAGGATGTCATGCGCGATCTGCGCGTTGTCCTCCGGCCCACCTCCGCGCATCGCTTCGAGCGGCGCCCTGTGCAGGCCGAGGTCCGCCGGGTCGAGCTCATATTCCTTCCGCTGGCCGTCGATCTCGATGACGAACGACGGCGACGCCACGGACAGCTCGTCCATGCCGTCGGTCGCGTGAAAGACGATCGCCCGCTCCACGCCCAGCCGGATCAGCACCTCGGCCATCTTCGTCGCCAGCGCCTGGTCGGCGACGCCGAGCGCCTGGTACTTCGCCCCAGCCGGGTTGCAGAGCGGCCCGAGCACGTTGAAGACGCTGCGGATCGCGAGCTCTTTGCGCGGCACGCCGGCGAACCGGAACGACGGATGGAAGATCGGCGCGAAGAGAAAGCCGATGCCCGCCTCGTCGATGCACCTGGCGACGCCCTCGGGCTGGAGGTCGATCTTGACGCCCAACTTCTCGAGCACGTCGGCCGAGCCGCACAGCGAGGACGCCGCGCGGTTGCCGTGCTTCGCCACCCGGGCTCCGCAGGCGGCGGCGACGATCGCGGACAGGGTCGAGATGTTGAAGGTCGCGAGCCCGTCGCCACCGGTCCCACACGTATCGAGCAGGTCGCCCTCGACCTCGATCGGCGTGGCGACCGCGCGGGCGGTGCGGGCGAAGCCGGTCAGCTCCTCGGGCGTCTCGCCTTTCATGCGCAGCGCGACCATGAAGCCGGCGATCTGCGAAGGCGTGGCGTCGCCGCGCATGATCACCTCGAACGCGGACGCGGCCTCGTCCTCGGTGAGGTTCTCGCAGCGAACCAGCTTGCCGATCGCCTCGATCATGCGTACACCCTGGCCGCCCTACGCACGAAGTTGCCAAGGATCTTCTTGCCTTCTTTCGTCAGCACCGACTCCGGGTGGAACTGCACGCCGTAGGTCGGGTGCTTGACGTGGCGCACGCCCATGACGACGCCGTCGTGCGTCCACGCGGTGACGACGAGGTCGGCGGGAATGCTCGACCGTTTGACGATCAGGGAGTGGTAGCGCGTCGCCTCGAAAGGCTCGCTCAAACCGGCGAGCACCCCGGAGTTGTCGTGATGGATCCACGAGGTCTTGCCGTGGGCGGGCTCGTTGCGCACCACCTCGCCGCCGAAGACCTGGCCGATGCATTGATGGCCCAGGCAGACGCCGAGAATCGCAACCTTGCCGGTGAGGGCGCGGATCGCGTCGTTGGAGACGCCGGCGTCATCCGGCGTGCCGGGGCCCGGCGAGATGACGATGCCGTCGAAGTTCGCCAGCTCGTCGACCGTCACCTCGTCGTTGCGGAAGACCTGAGGCTCGGCCCCGAGCTCGGCCATGTACTGGACGAGGTTGTAGGTAAAGGAGTCGTAGTTGTCGACCATCGCGAGGCGGATGTCGCGCTCCATCTACATCGCCTCCGCCATCTCGATGGCCTTGAACATCGCGCCCGCCTTCTCGAAGGTCTCCTCGTACTCGCGCTCGGGCCGGGAGTCGGCGACCACGCCACACCCCGCCTGCACATAGGCGACACCCTCCGCGGCAACGACGGTGCGCAGCGTTATCGCCATGTCGAGGTTGCCGCCGAAGCTGACGTAGCCGAGCGCCCCCGCGTAGACGCCACGCTGGTCGGGCTCGAGCTCGGCGATGACCTCCATGGCGCGGATCTTGGGCGCGCCCGACACAGTTCCGGCCGGGAAGGCGGCGCGCAGCGCGTCCAGCGAGGTCTTGCCGTCACGCAGCTGCCCGCTGACCGTGGAAGAGATGTGCATGACGTGCGAGTAGCGCTCGACCTCCATCAGGCGGTCGACCGCCACCGTGCCGGGGCGAGAGACCCGGCCGACGTCGTTGCGGCCCAGGTCGACGAGCATCACGTGCTCGGCGCGCTCCTTGAGGTCGCTGAGCAGCTCCTTTTCGAGCCGCTTGTCCTCGGCGGGGTCGGCGCCACGGCGCCGCGTCCCGGCGAGCGGCCGGGTCTCGACGCGCCGGCCCTCGACCTGGACGAGCTTCTCCGGAGAGGTGCCGACGACGTGCCGGTCCCCGCCGAGGGCGAGGAAGTACATGTACGGCGAGGGGTTGATCGCGCGGAGGCAGCGATAGACGTCGAAGGGGCTCGCCGCGAGCGGCTTGTGAAAGCGCTGCGAGGGGACGATCTGGAAGGCGTCGCCGCCGACGATGTATTCGCGGGCCGCGTCGACCATGGCGTGGAACTGGCCCTTGCTGACGTTCGACTCCCAGGCCACCCCGTCGCCGGGATGGTCCGGCGGCGGTAGCGGATCGCCGGCCAGCCGCTTCTCCATCTCGTCGATGCGCCGGACCGCGTCGTCGTACTCCTCCCGGTCCGGCCGGTGGATGGTCAGGAGCTTAAGCCGCCGTGTCACGTGGTCGAAGACCGCCAGGTCCTCGGCGCGGAGGAAGCTGCTCTCGGGCATCGGAGGAGGTGCGCCCTTGGCCACCGGAAGCCGCTCGAAGTGGCGCGCCACCTCGTAGCCGAGGTAGCCCACCGCCCCGCCGTGGAATCTGGGGACGCCCGGGAGCGGCGCGGTCTCCTCGCCGGCAACGTGAGCGAGCGCCTCGAGGGGGTTGCCGTCGCCGAGCTCGAGCGGCCGGGGCTGGAAGCCGATGAAGGAGTAGCGGGCGAGGCGCTCGCCACCCTCCACGCTTTCGAGCAGGAAACCAGGCTCTCCGGCCGGGCACAGCAGCGTGTACGCGCGGACTGGGGTCAGCATGTCGGCCAGGACTTCCCGGTAGACCGGGATCAGCGCGTGGTTTGCGCTCAGGGCCCGAGCATCGTCGCGAGTGGGGATGCAGTCTCTCATCTACTTTCCTCGTCTGGCCGCCCAGCTCTCTTTGGCCGGGCCGGAGCGCAAACGTTATCAGAAAGCGGGCTAGGGTTTGGCCTTCGCTTTCATGTCGCGCTTGACCTCGCGGGCCTGAGCCATCGACTCCTCTGAGTCGACGTCGGCGACCGAATGCCACGTCGCGGCGTGCTTCTCCCACCCCGACGGACGGACGTCGAATTTCATCGCGAGGATTGAGACCATGATCTTCGTCTTCATATCACCAAAGCCCGGCAGCTTCGAGATGCGGGCGGCCAGGTCATCCCCGTCGCGCGCGTCCCGCCAGACTGATCCGGCGTCGCCGCCGTACTCCTTGACCACCGCCTGCGCCATCGCCTGCACCCGCCGCGCCATGTTGCCGGGGAAGCGATGCAGCGCCGGCCGCGCCGGCGCTTGAGCTCGTACGGCCCACCGAACGCCTTCTCCATCTTCACCTGCTGGTCGAGAACCATCCCGATGAGCAGCGCCAGCGGGTCCGTCTCCAGGAGCTCGTTGGCGGCCGGGTCTTGGGTCCAGACGATGGGCATGACTGAATAGAACTCTAGGTCGCTAAGCAGCCCAGCGTCTCTCGCCCCACCGACGTCTGATCATCGCGGGTTGGTCGGGTGGAATGAACTCAACGCGAGTGCCCGTAAGCACCACCTGCCAATCCCCCTCGTGCACCAGGCGGTGGTGGAAGTAGCAGAGCGGCAGCATCCGGTGGACGTCGCTTCGGCCGCCGTGCTCCCAGAAGTCGACATGGTGCGCCTGGGTCCAGCTGATCGGCCGGTCGCAGCCCGGTGCCGCGCAGGTCTGGTGGCGCGCCTTCAGCGCTCGCCACTGCGAGGGCTGCGCTGTCCGGTGCGCCCGACCCACGTCGATCACCATCGAGTCCGCCTTGAGCACCCGGTGCAGCAGGCCGTCGCATGCCAGCCGCTGGGCCGTCTTGTTGGAGATCGGTGTTCCGTCGCCCAGCTCCGCCGCCGGCGCACCGAGCTCGCGGCGCAATCCCTCCGGTGTGGTGTGCAGCGCGATATGCGGGCGCACCCCGTGCCGCCTCGGCAGCGCGCCCATCTCGAGGGCGTGGTGAACCATCTCCACGAAAGCGTCCGCGCGACGCTGCTTCGGTGACCGATAGTCCTCCTCCCCCAATCGGTCGGCGAGGGATTCGATCGCCGCACGTAATGCCAGGCCGCCCTCATGGTCGAGCAATGCGTCCAGCTTGTACATCCGGCCCAGCGGGCTCAGGTGCAGGTAACGCTGCTCGTAGTCCTCTTCGTCGGCTCTGTCGGCGCCGTCCGGATCGGCCACGTAGCGCGCGTGCTCGGTCAGGCGGCGAAGCGTGTCGACCGGGAACTTCTGGGCATATCCCACCCACTCCGCCTCTTCCATGCGATCGCGTTTCTCGCCCAGCGCGGCGCTCAGCTTGCAGATCAACGCTGTTGCCTGGTAGCCGATGTCACCCGCACAAAGCGCGCCTGCCACGACCGGAAGGTTTTCCATCTCAGCGCCCACGCGCAGCTTTTCCGCGGCCGCCGGACCCGAAAGCCGGCAGATCGACGCTGCCCACGAACAGGGTGTCTGGCCCTCGAGGAAGTGGTCGCCGCGCTTCCTCCCTTCGTGCAGCGTGCGGCAAAGAAGCGCCTGGAGACGATCAATGAGAGAGCTCAGCTCGCTCGGGTCGAGACCTGCCCGGGCCTCCAGCTGCTCGATCGCTTCCCGCAGCCTTTCCGTGCCATGAATCCTACGAACGCCCGTTCCCGAATGCAAGCAATGTTTGTAAATTTACATCGAACAAACACCACCCAAGCCCCGCCCCCGCTGCGCCTTCAAAGTCGTTTCCCAAAGAGCAACCCCTTTTGTATCCCGACCCGTTATACCTACCGTGCCCGAGTCGTACCGACCCGGCTCGCGAGAGGACTTCGACCGGCTTTACCGCGTGGCCTACCCACGCGTCTACCGCACCGTCGCCGCCATCCTCGCCGACCCCGCCGCCGCCGAAGACTGCACCCAGGACGCCTTCGTCCAGGCCTTCCAGGCCTGGAACCGCTGGCGGCCCGACGCGCCCGCCGAGGCCTGGATCCACCGCATCGCCGTCAACCGAGCGATCAGCTACAGGCGAAGCGCCAGGCTCCGCAACGTCGGCGAGGTGCTGAGGCGCCTCGGCCGGCCGGGGCACGCCAGCGACCCGGCCGACGAAGCGACCCGTCCCGACCTCCTCACCGCTCTTCGGGCGATCAACCCCAAGCTTGCCGCGGCCATCGTTCTCCGCCACTACCACGGCTACAACAACCGCGAGATCGCCGCGGCCCTCGGCGTCTCGGAGCGGACCGTCGGCTCCCGCCTCCAGCAGGCGGCCGCCACGCTGCGCGCCCAGCTCAGCGCCGACTTCTCACTTGAAGGTGCTGAAGCGTTCACTTCTGAACCGGATGAGACCTATGCCAAACGCTGACGACGAAGAGCTGCGCCGGCGCCTGACGGACGCGCTCGACAAAGTCCAGCCGCCCTACTCCGCGCCGCGCTACCTGGCGGCTCGCCCTCGCTCACTCGCCTGGCGCCTGGCCCCGGCCGTGCTCGCGGTGACCGCCCTAAGCGCGCTGGTCCTCAGCGCCTATGCCGGGACCGGAAGCCCCAACCCCGTGGTCTGGACCGAGAGGGTCGTCAACGTCGTCCAGCCGC
>WNEZ01004052.1_pt1 | contig 12712 bp, 10 predicted proteins | sample 5400521 | NCBI WGS metagenome assembly WNEZ01 (sample SAMN13153339, study PRJNA577476) | soil metagenome | isolation source: 120 cm saprolite under Douglas fir tree site 2 hole 1 replicate 1 | place: USA:California | collected 2015-04-18 | reverse complement strand
TCTTCCAAAGCGTCCAATATCTTTGAGAATCTGTGTCCGGGGCGCTGAAAATGTACTTCAGGCTTTGCTCGCTGTAATCCCACACGGCGCGTGCTGCTCCCAAGTGGCGCGGCATGATTACCGCCGACTTGTCCAGCAAGGCATATAGAAGGCTCAAGCGGAGTGTGTGGGCATCGTTTCGCGCTACCAGTTTGTCCACAACCGAATCGCCGCCTTTGTTGAAGTCGAAGTACATCGGTTTCCACATCTCTGCGGTTTCTTCTGTGCGGACCACTTCGCCCAGTCCTTCCGAAGCGACTAAAGCCCCGTGGAGTGCTTTGAGCACTAGAAACCATGCTTCCGATTTGAACAGGGCATCTATGTTTGCGCCTTCTGGCAGAAGCTTGCCCCGTTCGGACCAGATGAACATGAACCGGTTTATGAAACCATTTCCGATGTCCACAGGATTGACTTTCACCAGATCGCTTCGCGTCACGTTTGCAATTATTCCGAGGCTCACATTTTCAACGCACAAGCGCAGGTGCCTAGTGTTAACCTGTAGCGGTTTGCCGTCCCACGCATCCCGCAAAACGGATGACAAAGTATTGTTGTCACGCGCCATCACTGCGAGCAGCCCGGCCAGTTCACCGAGATTGACGAAGGCTGCCGGATACTTCGGATCGGCAATTTCCTTTTTCTCTTCGCTGTCCTTAATTACGGCGTTGATTAGACCTTCGCCGGTAGATAGCGAATGCAGGACGCGGGTTTTGAACTTTGGGCTAACCCTTTCCGCCAGTTCCAAAACGGCATTTGTTGTGGTTCCTTTCCGTGCTTTTGCGGTATCGCCGACGATGAGAAAGTAGTCGATAGGATAGTGAAAATCCGCCGCCACTTTGAAATAACTGTTCCGCTCGAACAGCACACCGGTACAGGCAAGGACGTTCGCTAGAATCGCCGCCCTATCTACTTCAAGGTATGGCTCAAGCAGCCGGACGATTTTGCCCGCCAATCCGTAGAACGCTTCTTCGCGCATCCCTTTGGGGCGGGCAGCATCTTGCTTAGGCTTTCGCAAAGCGCGCTCCAATCGCCCCGTCTGCGCAGCGGCGGCCATATTCTGAATGAAATAGGTCTGCCCGAAGTGTTCGCCGCCCTGTTCAAAACACGTGAGCCACATTTCGTTGAAATCTTTCACTCCGTGTAGTGGCCGCAACACTAGGGCATCTGGCAGGTCCAGAAGTAATTTTTCGGTTAACGCCCTGCCAGCGTCGTCTTGTTGTTCAGCAATGAACACTTGGCGGGCCTGCTCTATAGCCGTGAGCATCGCAAATTCTGACTTCCATCCTTTTGCACCAGAGATCGCAATGGCCGGATATCCGAAACCTGCCAAAGTGAAGCAGTCCGTCTCTCCTTCCGTGATGTAAAGGTCGTAAGCCTTCGCATAGCACACAAGCGGATTTCGCAAACCGAAAGGCAACATATCCACGCCGCCCGGCTCCGTGTACGTATCGTGGCTGCTATCCGAAAGGCGAATCTTGGTCAGCCGGTGGCTGCCGTCTTCGTTGTAAAAAGGAAAAGCAAGCACCGGCTTCCCGCGCTTTGTGACTTCCTTGACATCAAAGTGGTGCGTTAGCGTGCCCGGCAGTAATCGCCTTTGGTTGCAGTATTGTTCCACCGTGATTCCGCACCAGTCGGGGCGCTCGGAAGGCTTGGCCTTCTTTTCTTCGTGTGGCGCTTCGGCAGATGTGGCGCTGGGCTTGCCGCCGTTTAGTCTTTCCGTGACTGCTTTGAAAAGTTCGTTAGATCGGTTGCACGTACACACGACCAAAAGCTTGCCGTGGTCTATCGTGATGGCCAGACTCGGATTTTTGTCTTCGTGTTCCGGCAAAATGCAGCGCGTAACCCAATTCTTGCCGACCATCTGGCCCTGCGGAAAAGCTGCCCGTACATCGCTCATCGTGGTTTTAGTCATATGACCTCCGTCGGTTCCAAAAGCCGTACTCGGACTTGTTGATCTTCGCCGACGAAAAATTCAACCCGGCCCTCGGCAAAGAGCTTTCGGATTGATTGCGCCCTCTCCATTGCGACGGCAGTCTTGGGAACCGTTTTCATGAACACTTCCATTAGCGCCTTTTGATTGATAGTCATGCTGCCCCTTCGCTGCCGAACAGGGCTGTGGTCCCCGCTGATTCCGCGCCCCAAATATCCCAGCCCGGCGCATTTCGCCGCGCAAATAATTCGAGATACGGCCCCGGCGAAACCTGCTCAATCATTTGTCGGAACTCTTCGGGTTTCACGGAATGCTCGCCGCGCGGGGCTAGGATTAAGGTTGTGCCCTGTTGCCTTTTATCCTCGCCTAATACTTCCTCCTCGATGCCGGGAAACATCGTGGGGATTTTCTTAACCGTTCCCTTCACGACCTTGTACGGCAAGCTTCCACGGGTGCCGAACAGCAGGTGTTCCGTTTGCCCACGGAAGTATTGGCCCAGCCCAATTCGATTTTTTCCCCATGTAATCATCGTTTTGTAATCGAAGCCCCACGCCTTCATCACCGCGAGACCATCTGGTAGAAAATTGTTTGTTACCCAGAGGTATAGGTGTGCGTCGGTTTCTGCGAGGTCTCCAGCAAAACAGCCGTCGCATTGAAGCGAACAGATTTCCGGCGTGCTCAACAGCGAGTAGTGTTTCTGCGCCCCGCGAACGGTTTGGCCAGCGCCGCGTTCAAGCCAAGGCGGATCGGCATAAAGCGTGCGATATCTCTTCATGCCGCATCCTTTTGGCGCTTTTCTTCAACTATATAGAGGGATTCGACAACGCCACTTAGCCCGGCCCGATAATTGGCCAGGTGGTGTTCAAGCTGAGGCTGTTGGTTCTGGCTGTCCAGAATCCCGGCCTTATCCCTCAAGGCGTTGATAAAGGCGAACACAAAGCCGTCAATCAAAGCGGTGATATGGTGGGGTTGTAGTTTTTCCATTGACAGGCCGTGAAGCCTGACTTGACCCCTCAAGGCGCTGGCCAAGGCTTTCTCATATTCAGCCGTTGGGCTTTCGGGAATCCCCGCCCTTTCAACCTTGCCCTCGACCTTTCGGATGCAGTAGTACACGCGGTTTTCCGACAGGCCCGCATCATCGAACCATTGGGCAAAATCGCCGTGTGCATCGCGCATAGCATCCCGCGTGGTGATGAGGGCCTTCCCCAATTCGAGGGCACTGGATTGATCGGCTTTCCACAACTCCAACACGCGCTTTTGCAAAGCTTGAATATTCATGCTTTGGCCAACCATGTCTTTAGCCACGGCGAGCGCCTCCCTTCTGATTAGAGGCCAGCCATTCGCACACACTTGGCCAGTGGTAGCGTAGAAGCTTGCCCAGCTTGATAACGGGCAAGGGCGCAACGCCGCTTTTCCGCGAGCGCGACCGCTCATAGACCCATGTGGGTGCAACCTGAAGGCGTTCAGCTACTTGTTGGGGTGTAAGCAGATCGGACGGCTGAAAAACAGGGGAAGGGGAATCTTGCTTAGGCATGAAAAAGCTCCGGTTTACGTGAAGCAGTGCTTCACGGAATCCCGAAGCCGTTGATAACTGGAGGCAAGTGCCAGACTGCGGCTGGCGCAACCAGCTTTGACTTCCGCTGTGCGCCCGGTATCGGTCCTGTGGACCGCCCGGCTTTAGTACCGCCGCCGCGCTCGGTTAGTGCTATACGCGACGAAGGTAGATTATCACACCGGCAATTTGAATTCCATTGAATTCCACTACTTTTTTCGGGGTCGGCGGCGCTTCGCCTGCTTTAGGGCCTTGGATGCAGCGGTTCCAAGCAGCGTCATCGCATCTTGAGCTTGCTTGCTGGTGGTTTTGATGTAATGGCGCTGGGTCGTTTGAACATCCCCATGCCGGACAATCTGTTGGATCACCGAATCGTCAACACCCATCGCGTTCAAGGTCGATGATATCCCACGGCGGAAAGCGTGCCAGCCATGCCATTCAATCCCAGCCTTGACCAGCGCGGGCGCGATTTCGCGGCGCAATAGGTTCGCCAGATTCAGCGGGCGGTGGCAGCGCTCCCCGGAAAAGATGTACTCGCCTTCCGGCTGGCGTTTCCTGTGGGCGGCCAGCGCATCCCGCAAAGTCGGAAGCAACGGCACAGGAGCCGTGGATTCTTCTGTCTTTGTTTCCCCGATGTGCCTACCCCACACGTTGCGTGACACGCGGATTTCCGTATCGGTTATGTCTTCCCATTTCAGTCCCCGGATTTCGCCATGACGCAGCCCCGAGAATGCGGCCATCATTACCACGGTGCGAGCGGGTTCCGGCAGAGCCGCGATGATTGCTGACGATTCTTGGAGCGAATAGGCGTAGCCTTTCCCCGGTTTAAGGCCCTTCGGTGTTTTAACTGGCGTGACCGGATTCGCGAGTGGATAGGCGTCGGTGAGAATGGCGTACCGCAAGGCCCCGGAAAGAAAGTTCCGGCAGTTGTGGAGCGTGGTCTGAGCGCGTGGTTTGTCATCGGCCAGCGCCTTTAGAATTGTGGCAACATCACTAGGCCGCACGATCCGAAGGGCCAGCCGCTTGTCCACGAATGGACTGACGAGTTGCCACGCACTACAGTATGACCTGTAGGTGCTGGGCTTCCTTGCCGTCTTGCACATGGGCAGATATTGGTTGTCAATGAATTCCTTGAGCGTTTCCAGCGAAGCAGGCCGGGCGACTTTGCTGTTGATCGACGCAAGCAGATCGGCGGCTAGGTGCTCCACGCTTGTCACCGTTTGATATTCGCGGCACACTGGCGCAAGGCGTTTGAGCACGCGACGTTTTCCGGGCTGGCCATCCGGCCCGATGAACGGTTCGTAGAATTTCACAACCCACGACTTGCCACGTTTGAAGATGTACCCTTTCTGCATCGCTGGCTCCTTGTGCCCCGGCTTTGGGGTACATCCATGTTGCATGGGGTACAGATGGGGCACAAGGGAAATCTTTGCATCGTTGATATTATTGAAAATAAAGCATGTTGTTGATTTGCCCGAAGATTGATTGCCCTTTTCCTAAACTGCGTGTCGGCGGTTCGACTCCGCCCAGCCCCACCACTGCAATCCGTATCTCAAACCGAAGCCGTGGCCGTTTTTCTTTTCGGATTAAAGAAAGGCAGAGCGACCACTTTTGCCGGGACGGTTTTCCGGACTGCCTCCACCGTTAACTCCATGCTCAGCGTCGAACCGAGGGCTGCGCTCTCTCGCGTCACGCTGGCCAGCGCAATCATTCGCTTTAAGGTCGGAGACCACGTTGTCGAAGTTGCCTTGCCCACCTGCCTGCCACCTCGATACACCGGAACCGCGACGCGCGAAGCGGTGCCCGGCACCTGCGGCGCCATGCCGATTTTCTCGTACAAAGCTTCCACTTCGCTCCAATTGATTTCCAGGCCCACCAGTGAGCGCATCGAGCCGCCTTTGTTTGTCTCTTCTATAAGCGCTTCGCGGCCCACAAAGCTTTCCTTCTTAAGATCCACCAATTTGCCAAGGCCGATCTCTCCGGGGGTGTATTTCTGTTCGGCGATCAGCGCTTTCTTGCTCGAAACATAATCCACCTCGATCAGAATCAACCCCGCCTCTATGCGCGCCACGTCCAGCGCAACCATGCCCGCGGGATGAATGTCGAAGGCTCGCCCCTTGTTCATTAACTCATCAAAGACTCTAACGGCTTCATTCCAGGGTGCCCAGATCTCATAACCCAGATCGCCCGTATAACCTGTTCGCGAAATGTCGACTTTCACGCCCGCTATTTTCCCGCGAGTAACACGAAAATATTTCAGCTTGGCGATGTCCGCGTCGCTCACGGCGTGAAGCAACCGAGCGGACGTCGGTCCCTGAAGCGCGAGCGCCGCGACTTTTTCGGAAATGTCCTCGATCTCCACATCCAGGCCCAGTGAATTTTGGCGGAACCAGCGCAAACTCGGATCGGCCGCCGTCCAGCGGTATTCGTTTTCGCTCAAGCGCGTGATCGTTCCATCGTCGATCACCTTGCCTTCCGGGTCGCACCAGCAGCAGTAAATTACCTGATCGATGGCTACTTTGGTGATGTCGCGGGTGATGACGCGGTTCACGAATTTTGTGGCATCTCTGCCGGTGACTCTGTATTTAAACAGCGGAGAAATATCAATCAGGGCGGAGGAATTGCGGATGGCGTTGTACTCGTGCTCGTGAGTCATCTCATAGGCGCCCACGGTGTAATACCCGGACCACTCCTTGTAATTCAAACTCTCGCACAGCGCGAAAGTGCGCTCATGAAATGCAGTTCCTACCGGCACTTGTTCCCCCCGTCGCTTATCATGACGTCCTCAATCGACTCATCACCTACTCGCGGCAAATTATAGTTGTGAACTCCGTTCTCCAGCAAGCCGGACGCCGCTTGTGAAGCGTATCTGCACTCAGTAGAATGATTCGATTCAATTTATAGGTCGATCGCTTTTTCCTTGCGGAGTCTTGTCGAATGTCTCAGACCTACGATGTTGTGGTCATCGGAGGCGGTCACAATGGTCTTGTGAACGCCGCCTATCTTGCGAAGGCGGGCAAAAAAGTTCTTGTGCTCGAGCGCCGGGGAGTTCTTGGCGGCGCTGCCGTTACCGAGGAAATTGTTCCTGGTTTTCTCTTTTCGGAATGCTCTTACGTCGTCTCTTTGCTGCGCCCGGAAATCATCCGCGAACTCGACTTGCCGCGCCACGGCCTGGAAATTCTTCCTCTCGATGGCACGTTTTCCCCAATGCTGAATGGCGACTACCTTTGGCGCGTGAATGATCACGCAAAGACGCAGCGCGAAATTCGCCGCCATTCGCGGCTGGACGCCGAGGCCTACGACGAATTTTCGAAAATGATGACCCCGATGTGCCGTTTCGTGAAGCCCATGCTCTCCATGATTCCGCCGGATCCCACCACGCTGAATCCCAAGGACCTGAAGCAATTGCATTTCATGCTGCAGCGGTTCCGGGAACTGTCTTCCGACGAGCGATACACTCTGATCCAATTGATGACCATGAGCGCTGCGGACTTTCTCGATCAGTGGTTCGAAACCGACGTCTTGAAAGCCACCATGTCCGCATCCGGAATTATTGGCACATTTCTGGGGATTCGTTCGCCGGGCACGGCATACGTCTTGCTGCATCACTATATGGGCGAAATTGACGGCGCGTTCCGCTCGTGGGGCTTCAGTCGTGGTGGAACCGGCGCGATCTCTAACGCGATCGGCTCTGCGGCGCGCGAACTGGGCGTGGAAATTCGTACCAATGTCGCGGTCGAAAAAATTCTCTCGAAAAATGGGCGTGCGACGGGTGTGGCGCTGAAATCCGGAGAGGAAATATCCTGCAACGTTATTTCATCGAGCGTTGATCCTCACCTGACCTTCGAAAAATTCATAGAAGCGAAGGATCTGCCTTCGGATTTTTTGGAGAGCGTGCGGCGCTACAAATTCCGCGGCTCTTCGGGCAAGGTGAATATCGCGCTGAGCGGCTTGCCGAATTTTCGCGCGCTTCCAGGAGTTGGCGCGCACCTTCGCGGCGCGATGTCCATTTCTCCCGGCATGGAATATATGGAGCGCGCCTACGACGATGCGAAATACGGCCGTTATTCGCAGCGCCCGTACATCGACATGGTCATCCCCAGCCTGACCGACCCGAGCGTCGCCCCACCGGGGAAGCATGTAATGTCCTGCTTCGTACAGTATGCACCGTACAAATTGGCGGAAGGCACCTGGGACGATCATCGCGAAGCCTTCGGCAACAACGTCATCGACACAATCGCCGAACACGCGCCCAATATTAAGGACATCATTATCGAAAAGCAGGTGCTGACGCCGCTCGATCTCGAGCGTGAGTTCGGGCTGACGCAAGGAAATATTTTTCAAGGCGAACTTTCTCTCGAGCAGCTTTTCTTTTTGCGGCCCGTTCCCGGTTGGGCCTACTACCGCACGCCGATTGACAACCTCTATATGTGCGGTTCGGCGACGCATCCCGGTGGCGGCATCATGGGCGCCAATGGCCGCATCGCCAGCCAGGTCATCTTAAAAGAGTGGAAGAAGGCGGCCAACTGACCATGCCCATCGGACAGAAAGTGGTTCTCATCGGTGGCGGTCACAATGCGTTGGTCGCCGCGTTTTATCTGGCGAAGGGCGGGTTCAAACCCCTGGTTCTGGAACGCCGCGAAATGGTCGGAGGCGGCGCGGTCACCGAAGAATTTCATCCCGGCTTCAAGGCGTCCACGCTTGCGCACTCACTCGCTCCGCTTCGCGCGGACATCGCTCGTGATTTGCAGTTGGAAAAATTCGATCTACAGATTCTCCGACCCGATCCGCGCGTGTTTGCGCCCGCGCCAGATGGCCGCTCGCTGGTCTTTTACGATGATGCAGCAAAGACCGCCGGCAGCATTTCGCATATTTCCGCGAAGGATGGAGCTAAATACACCGAATTTGCGGACTCCCTTGTGGAGATTGCCGGAGTTTTCCGGCAGATCGCCAGTATCACGCCGCCGAGCATTGACCATCCTTCGCCTGAAGATTTGTGGAACCTCTTGAAGACGGGCCGTAGCGTGCGTGGGCTGGGAAAAACAGGGATCTTCGATCTCTTGCGCTGGGGACCGATGGCTGTCGCCGATTTTGTTGCGGAATTTTTTGAAACGGAACTGCTTCGTGCGGTGATCGCAGCTCGCGGAATTTTCGGGGCCGCACTTGGACCATGGTCTGCGGGTTCGACGGCCGTGCTGTTGCTGCGCGCCGCGGCTGATTGCCATCCCGTTGGTTCCGCGTCATTCCCGCGTGGGGGGCTGGGAGAATTCACGCGCGCACTTGCTGAAGCCGCTCAAAAAGCGGGCGCCGAGATTCGCACCAATTCCGAAGTCCGCGAAATCCTCACCAAAGAGGGTTCGGTTACGGGCGTGGCGCTCGCGAGTGGCGAAGAAATAGACTGCGAAGCGGTGGTTTCGGGAGTCGATCCAAAGCGCACCTTCTTCCAATTGCTCGATCCCGCGAATCTTGATCCCGGTTTCGCCATGCGCATGAAGAATTTCCGGGCCAAGGGAAACGTGGCCAAGGTGCATCTCGCGCTCGGCGATTTGCCGGAATTTCCTTCGGTGGCCAACGCCGTCGGCCCCGACGGATTTCGCCAGGCTCTTTCGGGGCGGATTCATATCGGCCATGAAATCGATTATTTGGAGAAGGCGTTTGACGCTTCGAAATACGGCGAGATTTCTGCGGCCCCATATCTCGACGTCACCATTCCCACGCTGCTTGATCCATCGCTCGCCCCCGATGGCAAGCATGTGCTTTCGGCTTATTTCCAGTTCGCTCCTTTCAAGCTGAAAGCTGGGGATTGGAAGAGCCGCCGCGACGAGCTATCCAAGATTGCGATCAAGACCCTGGCCACCTACGCGCCGAACCTTCCAAATCTGGTGGAAGCCGCGCACGTAATTACGCCGCAGGGCCTTGAGACGGATTACGGCTTTACCGGAGGACATATTTTCCACGGTGAACTGGCGCTCGATCAGATCTTTACCATGCGGCCGGTCCTCGATTGGGCACGCTATAAGACTCCGGTGCGCGGGCTGTTTCTTTGCAGTAATGGCACGCATCCCGGGAACGGTTTGACCGGAGCATCGGGCGCAAATGCTGCAAAAGAGATTATTTACGAGTTGCGCTAAGGTGATTCACTCGCGCACATCAACAATCGTGGAAGTGCTATGCAGAACATAGATCGCAAAAAACTAAAGACGCTTCAGGACCGCGAAGCGAAGCGGTTTATCGCCGAGCATCCGCGGTCCGCGGAACTCTATCAGCGCGCGCAACATTCGCTGCTGGGCGGCGTGCCCATGAACTGGATGAAGAAGTGGGCGGGAGAGTTTCCCGTCTTCGTTACGAAAGCGAAGGGTGCTCACTTCACCTGCGCCGATGGACGCGAGTACGTGGACCTTTGCCTGGGAGATACCGGCGCGATGACTGGTCATTCGCCTGACGTGGTTGCGGAAGCGGTAGCGCGACGCGTGCGCGAAGGTATCACCATGATGTTACCGACCGAGGATTCCGTGTTTGTGGGCGAGGACTTGAGGAAGCGCTTTGGATTGCCGTATTGGCAGTTCACGCTGACGGCCACCGACGCGAACCGTTTTTCCATCCGTATCGCACGGGAAATTACGCACCGCAGCAAGATTCTGGTATTCCAATATTGCTATCACGGCAGCGTGGATGAAACTTTCGCGACGCTAAGCGATGGCGCGGTCGGGCCGCGGCGCGGAAATATCGGACCGCCGGTTAATCCCGCGGAGACTACCCGCGTGGTGGAATTTAACGATTTGAATGCGCTGGAAGAGGCGCTGAAGCATCACGATGTAGCGTGCGTGCTCGCGGAACCCGCGATGACCAATGTCGGCATTATTCTGCCGGACGCGGGGTATTGGAAAGAGGCGCGCGATATGGCGCGGCGATATGGGGCGATTTTTATTGCCGATGAAACGCACACGATTTGTGCGGGCCCCGGCGGCTGCACGGCGGAATGGAAGCTGGAGCCGGACATGCTGGTATTCGGGAAGGCCATTGGCAGCGGTATTCCCGGCGCGACCTATGGCTGCTCCGAGGAAGTGGCGCAGAGAATTTCCGCACGCATCCATCTGGAGGATTGCGACGTAGGAGGAATCGGCGGGACGCTGGCGGGCAACGCGCTTTCGCTGGCAGCCATGCGCGTGACGCTGGAGCATATTCTGATTGCAAAAAATTTCGAGAAGATGATTCCATTGGCCGCGCGCTTCAACCAAGGTGTCAACGCGGAAATCAAGAAAAATGGTTTGCCGTGGAATGTGCAGCAGCTTGGCTGCCGCGCGGAGTACACGTTCTGTGCCAAGCCCCCGCGGAACGGCGGAGAGTCTTCTGCTGCGGCGGATTTTGAGCTGGAACGCTTCCTGCATCTGCATACGCTGAATCGCGGCGTTCTGCTGACTCCGTTTCACAATATGGCGCTGATGTGTCCGGAAACGACTGCGGCGGACATCGATCGGCATACAGCGATTTTTGCAGAGGCGGTGAACGAGCTGGCAGGATGAAGAGGGGAGAAGATCATGACCACGGAATATCTGTTGAAGACGGAACCATCGGAATATTCGTTTGCGGACTTGCAGAAGGATGGTGAAACCGTGTGGGACGGCGTCTCGAACCCAACCGCAGTGAAACACCTGCGAGAGATGAAAGCGGGGGCACGGCTGGTGATTTATGAAACGGGTGACCGCAAAAGCGCGGTGGGAACAGCGACGGTGGTCAGCGTGAATGCGAAGAATTCGAAAAATCCGCAAGTGAAAATTAAAGTGGGCAAAGCATTGGCCAAGACTGTTTCGCTGGCAGAGATCAAAGCGAATAAATTATTCGCGAATTCGCCGTTAGTGAAGATCGGTCGGTTGAGCGTGGTGCCGTTGACGAAAGACCAGTACGAGGCGTTGACGAAGTAGAACTCGAGAGTGGCGTTACGAGTCAGTGGTTCACGGCAAAAGACTGGGCGCTCTGAAGAAGGCTATCCAGAGTGGAGCGGTCGAGGAATTGGCCTTTAAGGAACACGGCACGAATCTCTCGGACATTGCGGATGTCATCGAGCGGGCTGGCGTTCAGTAGAACCAGATCGGCGCGCTGGCCAGCAGTTATTGATCCCTGGCGCGAACTGAGGCCGAGGAATTCCGCCGGCGCGGCAGTGGCGGCGCGAAGGGTTTGCATCGGAGTGAGGCCGGCCTCCCACAAGAAGAAAAGATCCTCATGAAGCGCAAAGCCGGGAAAGACGCCCGGCGCGGTGGTGTCCGTGCCCGCAAGGATGGGCACTCCCGCGGAGTGCATTCCTTTCACGGTAGATAATGAGCGTTGCATCAGTTGCGCGCGAATCTGAACATCTTCCTCAGTGAGGCCCGCAAGGGACTCCGCTAAGGATCGCTTCCATATGGCTCGAAGATCTTGCGGCAGGTATTTCTCCTCCGTGCTCTGCAGACGAGCCGTGTGAGGCAGCAGAAAAGGAATATGAAATAGCAAAGGCAGCGTGGGAACTTGCACGGTACCTTTGGCCACGAATTTCCTGAAAAGGTCCGCTGCTTTTTCTTTGGAATAGGAGTCGAGAAGATCTTTTTGCCAGGTACGTTGGCGGGCGCGCTTTTCGAGAAGTGTCTCCCCGGGCGGGGCCGGCATCAGTTGGCGGTCCCGCAGTTCGATTTCCCGGGAAGAACAGCCGAGGAGCACGCCGGTGAGATGTTCGACGCTAGCCTGGCCGGCTTCGGAGGCCTCGGCAACCGTAAGAGAGTCCGGAACATGGCCGACAAAGCGAACCCCCATCTTTTTGGACGCGCGTGCGATGGCGAAATATACAGATGGCTGAAGGCGTGACTGCACCTTGATGAAGTCGACTCCCGCGGACTTAAGTTGTTGAACGGTGCGGGCTGCTTCTGCATCGTCGTGAATCACAATGGAAGGCTGAAACGAGTGTGGGTCACCATCGAGGTAAGGACCGGTAAAAAAGATTTGCGGGCCGAGGCGCTTGCCCGAATTAATTTCTTCGCGGAGCTGTTTGAGCAGCGTGACGTTGCCGCCCATGTCCCGAACGGTGGTGATGCCATTGGCGAGTAAAAGCGGGAGGATGAATTCGCGGCTGCCGGATGGCTCTCCCGCACCCGTGAGGTGAAGATGCATATCGGCGAGGCCGGGGATGAGGAATTTTCCGGTGGCATCGATGATTTTTGCGCCCT
>WNEZ01014694.1_pt1 | contig 12713 bp, 10 predicted proteins | sample 5400521 | NCBI WGS metagenome assembly WNEZ01 (sample SAMN13153339, study PRJNA577476) | soil metagenome | isolation source: 120 cm saprolite under Douglas fir tree site 2 hole 1 replicate 1 | place: USA:California | collected 2015-04-18 | reverse complement strand
CGGCCCCGGTGGCGGTCCAGGCGCCGGCGGCACGTTCGGCCGAGGACCGGGTGGAGGTGGGCCGGGACAGCGCGGTGGTTTTGGTGGGCGCGGACCGGGTGGACCTGATAGCAATCTTTCGAATCACCGCTATGGCTTGACCTTTTCGGTTGCCGTGCGGAACATCTTTAACAACGTGAACGTGGATACGCCGGTAGGCAACCTGAGTTCGTCTCTTTTCGGTCATTCCAATGGACTCGCGCCCCGGCCTTTTTCCCAATCGACGTCGAACCGGCGGATCGATTTGCAAGCGACGCTCAGCTTTTAGTTTTTTTGCGTTCGGGAATTTGCTGCGGAGTGATTTCTTGATGAAGCGGAAGCGAAAAAGAGTATTGGACAAGGGTACCGAGGCGCGGCGCGCGGCGCGGAATTCAGGAATTGCCCCTGCCGTTACGCGCGTCATTCCCGACAAACGCAAACGGCCTCCGAAGCATAAGGGAAAATTGTTCGAGTCGGAGATCGAATTACCTTAGTTTGATTTTTTGTTGTAAGTTCTTTCTTGTTGCATTTCCTTGCTCGCCGCGGATACTACGCTCGCGAGAATTGGGAGCACCGCGGAAAAAGCGGCAGCTCTGCCCCCGCACTCCAAATTGCAGGCCCGACCGGGCCTAGTTTTTCGAGCTTCATCCCGGTTTGTTGACCGGAACCACCTCATCGGGACCGAAAAGCGGCGCGAGAGCTATTTTCTTGTGCTCGGCAAGATTCGCCGCGATCGCTTCCAGGTCCTTCTTGTCGAAGCCCATCGAACTCACTTTCACGGTGGCATCCGTATCTATCAGAAAAATGGTCGGCACATTGATCAGTCCGTACGCGTTAGAGGCTACATAGCCATTCTCGTCGTCGATCACGATAGGAAACGTTATGCCATACTCCTTCGCAAATCTCGTTGTGGACCGAGCGTCATACTGAGAGATTCCTAGAAAAGTAACGGTATCGCTGCCGTAGCGTTTATAGAGGCGCTCGAGAAAAGGGAAAGTAAACTGACAGACGGGGCAAGAAATCTTGAAGAAGGCGGCGATCACCGGGCCGCGTTCCATTAGGGCATTCAGTGAATATTCCTTGTTGTCGAGAGCCTTGAGCGAAAATTCGGGAGCCGTGTTCCCCGCAACGATGTGTGTCATGTGGTCCTGTTTCCCCATCCAGCGTGAAAGCCGCCGCAGAATTCCCATTGCCAAAGTGTATCTCAGGCAAGCGAACTGCGGCAAAGCGGCGGGAAGCAAAGGGGAAACGACGATCGTGTTCGCGCGCTAGGACCGCGACTCGGTCAGAAAATAAAACGGAAATCCTGCTCGAAGCGGTTGGAGTTTACCCGCCTGCATCTTTGATGTCATCGCGAGCTTTCCTGAGCGCCTCTTTCGCTTCTGCTCTCGCGTTGCTATCCGGCTTCAGGAGATCGATGGCCCTGTAGAGGCCCATGGCTTTGCCGCCCGCAGGCCCGGCGCAGGAATCGGCTACGGGGTTGGGTTTTACACCGGTCACATCCCATTTCAAGCAACTGAACTCGATCTTCAACGAGTGGCTGACGCGGAGCGATGCAACACATTCGTCCAGATACTTGAAATCAGAGCACGCATCCTGCAGGTTCTTGTCTTGCGGCAAAACTTCTTGGACTTTTAGCTGATGCGTCAGTTTGACTTCCAGGTCGCCATTCGAAGCGAGCTGATCGTTGGCCGATTTCGGGTCACGTTTAAACAATTTGGCCGGATTGTATTTCTTGGGACTGTACCAGGGATCGGACTGCGCGGGTGACGTGTCCTTTGTGTCTTGTGCTGAGTCGGGAAAGGAGCCGAGGAAAAAGCATAGTGCGGCCGAAGAAAAAACGAACGTGAAATGTCTCATGCTTACCTCTCCGAGGGCTGGGGCGCTACTAAATTCATACCTCAAACTTGCCGCGCGTGTCGAGAGTTGCGTAGCCCTGTTGGCTAGGTGCGGTGGTTAGTGAATCTGTTTGGTCTTGCGGGACATGTAATCCATGAGGAGATACTGGCCGAGCGTATAGGGCGTCGTGAAGTAGGCTTTGCCGCGGCACATTTCGGTGATTTTCTGGACGAAGTGGACCAGGGAATAGTCACTCGCAAGCATGAAGGTGTTGATCATGATTCCCGCCCGCTTGCACTTGTTCACTTCTTCCAGGGTCTGGCCGACGACGAAGGGGTCGAGCCCGAATGCATTCTTGTAGATGCGACCGTCTTCCAGCGTGAGAGCGGAAGGCTTTCCATCCGTAATCATAATAATCTGCCGCATGTCTTTTTTCTGGCGGAGCAAAATGCGCTGAGCCATGCGCAGCCCTTCGCGCGTGTTGGTGTAATACGGGCCAACCTGTACGCGCGCGAGTTCACCGAGGGGCACTTCCTCGGCGGAGTCGTGGAATAGGACCAGGCTGAGCGTATCGCCGGGATATTGCGTTCGAATGAGATGCGAAAGCGCCATGGCCACGCGTTTGGCGGGTGTGAACCGGTCTTCGCCATAGAGAATCATGCTGTGGCTGCAATCGAGAAGAACTACCGTCGCGCAGGAACTGTGGTATTCGCACTGGTGAACCATCAGGTCGGAATAAGTCATCTCGATCGGAACTTTAGCGCCTTCGCGGCGCACCGCGTTGAAGAGCGTGGCGCTGATGTCCATGTTGAGCGTGTCACCGAATTCGTAAGGACGCGAGACGCCGCCGGACTCGACACCAGTGGAGAGGTCGCGAGTATCGTGGCGGCCGAAGCTGCTGCGGCCCAGTGAGCCGAGCAAGTCCTGCAAGGTTTTGAATCCCAGAAAATCGATCGTTTTGTCGGTAATTTCGAAGCGCGCTTCGGGCTGGCGTTCCTGCGGCTGGCCGAGTTGCCCGCGCGCGGAAGTTTGCGGCGGTGGCGTCACTTGTGGAGGCCGCTGCGGATTGATGAAACCTTCATTTGCCAGCCGCTCCGTGATTTTGTCGAGGAGATCTTTGACCTCTTGACTGTTCATGGCAGCCGGGTCCTGCAGCATTTTGCGGAGTTCTTCGCTCATGGCATCTTCAGGAAGCAGGTCGCCTTCCTGCAGGGCGCGGAGAATTGCTTCGCGCAGAGCTTCCATGGACCGCTCGGGGTCCATTTGAGAGACGCCGTAGAATTGTGATTCGAAACCGCTCTGCAGAAAGAAATCGCCAAGGCGTTTGATCAATTCTTCGAGGTCGATGGCATCGGCGGGTTCGCCGACATATTTGCCATAGCGAACGAATTTCATGAGTTGCTCCTACTAGGTCGGTCCAGCTTCCTCTTAAAGGTCCCTCGTCGCGATACTCCTCGCCGTGACGACCCTTCGTCGGGTCGTCAATTGAACTGCCTGCGCGGAGGGCGGGGCGGTCCTTCGCGCTCGCGCTGTTCGGGCTGCTTTGGCTTCTCGGCGTAGAAGCCGCGCTCTTCGCTGCGGCCGATGCGGCGATGGGCCCACAATCCTTCGAGAATCATTTCCGCGGCGGCTGCGGCGGAGCCTGCGTCCTTGCGATCCTGAACCCCAAGACGGCCGACGTGTTCCATCAGGCCTTGTATTTTCGAGAGCTGCTGATGGCGCTCGGTTGTGGTGGCCAAGTCGGAGAGCTTTAATTCGCCTCCCAATTCAAACCATTGGATGACCGGCTGGAAATTGATGTCGGTGAAATGTTTGCTGAAAACGCGGCCGACGGCCGTGCGGATTAATTCTCGCGCAATCGTGTCTGCGCCCTTGAGTTCGCCCTCGTATTCGAGTTCCAATTTTCCAGTGATGGCCGGCAGCGCGGCGTAGACGTCGGCGACGCGGGCCACGACGTTTTTTTCGCCGTTGCGAGCGGCGCGCTGTTCAGCGCTGCTGACGAGGCTTTCCAGAGTTGTAATCGGAAGACGTTGGCTGACGCCCGAGCGGCGGTCGACGCGCTTGTCCTCACGAGCCTGGAACGCGATTTCTTCTACAACCTGACGGAGATACTGCGGCACATCGATTTTCTTGCCGGAATCGCGCCCCACCCAGGCCTCCTGCGCGGTGATGGTCATTCCTTCTTCGACGCTGGCGGGATAGTGGGTGCGGATTTCCGCGCCGATGCGGTCTTTCAGCGGTGTGATAATTTTTCCGCGCGCCGTGTAATCCTCAGGATTCGCAGTAAAAACGAGAAGCACGTCAAGAGGAAGGCGCAGCGGGTAGCCCTTAATCTGAATGTCGCCTTCCTGCATGATATTGAAGAGTCCCACTTGGATTTTTCCAGCCAGGTCAGGCAACTCGTTGATGGCGAAAATGCCGCGATTGGCGCGTGGGAGAAGCCCGTAGTGGATCGTGAGTTCGTCGGAAAGGTCCCGGCCTCCGCGAGCGGCGCGGATGGGATCAATATCACCAATGATGTCCGCCATGGTGACATCCGGCGTTGCGAGTTTTTCCACGAAGCGATTCTCCCGCGGCATCCAGCAGATGGGAGTATTGTCGCCTTCGGCGCCGATTCTTTCGCGGCAAGCGCGGCAGATAGGCTTAAAAGGATCGTCGTTGATTTCGCAGCCCGCAACAACCGGCATCTCCGGATCGAGGATGTTGATGAGGCCGCGGAGAATGCGGCTTTTTGCCTGCCCGCGCAGGCCGAGAAGAATGAAATTGTGTCGTGAGAGCAGGGCATTGACGATTTGCGGGACGACGGTGTCTTCATAGCCGTGCACGCCAGGGAAGAGCGTCTCGCCCTTTTCGATAGCGCGAAGCAGATTGCGACGCAGCTCATTTTTCACGGAGCGAGAAGTGCTGCTCGCATCAAAATCAGGAATGCGCTTTAGCTCGCCCAGCGTGCGCGGTTTCGAATGAGATGAAGAGTGCATCGATGTGCTCACCGTCATGGAGTCCCGTTCTGCAAGCCGGCCGTGTCGGCTCGCCACAAGCTAATTCAATCCATGTCCATTGCCGCCGGCGCGCTGGCGCACGGCCTCTTTCTTCTGTAGATGCGGGGCCCATTCGCGAAGATACGCTACCAGGCGTTCCTGGCGATCCCCTTCCGACCGCAGCTCGAGAATTTGCTGCTTCCACAATAGGTCCATCGGAAGCGTGGCGGCAACGAGATAAGAGAGTTCTTCGCTCGGAGCGCCTTGGAGATTCTTCGGATAGTCATCGAAGATCAGCGTGTGGCAGGCCTCGAACAGCTCGACAAGCTCTCGCTGGATCCTCGGGCTGGATGGAGTTTCGCGGTCATCGAGGTAATCCACGTGGCCTTCCAGGAGCGGGTCTTCCGTGAAAAGCTCGACGACGCGGAACGGCGCGCGGCCGGCCGTAAGAATGTCCATGCGGCCGTCTTGGTAACGCTGCACGACTGCTCTGATTTCCGCAGTGCAGCCGACATGCGCGACACCTTTTGGAAGGGAGAGGAGCATGCCGAACTCAGACTTCTCTTCCAAACAGTTTTTCACCATTTCGCGGTAACGCGGTTCGAATATGTGCAAGGGAAGCTCCGCGCCGGGAAGGAGGACGACGTTCAGCGGAAACAAAGGAATGCGTTCAGGCCGCATGGGTCCCAACCCAAATCATAGCAGACTGCGCGGCGCCAGGTTGTGAATCCTGACAGCAATTCGATGTTCGAAGAGCGGCTGCTAATAGGGAACGAAGTGAATCACTTCTGAATGCAGCCCATTGAACGGACGATCTGAGCGAGGAACTGCGCTTACTCGTATCTTAGCGCGACGATCGGATCCACTTGGGAAGCTCGCCACGCTGGCAGGAAGCCAGCAAATGCAGCGACAATCGTGAGTAGAGTTGCCGCAAAAAGAATTGCAATAGGGTCCACGAAGCCTAGCCCAAATAACATGCTGCGCATGAGGCGAGTTCCAGCCAGCGCGAACGGGATGCCAATGGCAATTCCTGTCAGCACGAGCACCAGCGTTTCGCGCAGGACCAGCCAAAGAACGTTGCCTTGCTCCGCGCCCAGCGCCAGGCGAATTCCGATGTCCCGCGTGCGGCGCGAAACCGTATAAGCCATCAGGCCGTACAAGCCAATGGCGGCGAGAACCAAAGCCAGCAAGCTGAAAGCGCCGGCGAGTTGCTCGATAAAACGATCTGTTTGCAACGAGTCGTCGACCAGTCCGGACATGGTGTGCACTTTGATGGGCGGAAGCGTTGGAATCGCTTCCTGAATAACTCGGCGAAGCTCGGCAGTTACGGCCTGTGGATCAGCATAAGTGCGCACTTCATAGAAGGCGGCGGGATTTTCCCACATCGGATTGGCAAGAGGCGCGTAGATGCGGGGTGCAACCTTCTCGCGCAGATCGTTGTATTTGGCGTCCGCGACGACTCCTACGACCACCATTTCAGCGGGGTTGCCAGGATAGGTGTCGCGAACGTGCTTCCCGATGGGATTGGCGTTGGGAAAAAAGCGGCGAGCGAACGCCTGGTTTATTACACCGGCGCGAACGGTGCCAGGAGCATCTTGTGTTTCAATTTCCCGCCCCATCAAGATCGGGATGCCGAGCGTGGAAAAATATCCGGGGCCGACATGATCCATGCGCGAATGCATTTCGTCTCCGGGCTTGGGCGTATAGCCTTCCACGGCGATGGGATCAGCCGATTCCGAGCCGCTGAACAAACCGTCCTTGGAAGCGGTGGCGCCGCGCAAACCGGGGATCGCTGAAATTTTCGCCAGCAAGTCGAGTTGGAAGCGGGGAATCGCCGGTCCTTTATGACCTCCGGGGGCGGCATCGACTCGGAAGATGAGCAGGTTTTCGCGGTTATAACCAAGGTTAACTTCTCCGAGTTTAGAGAGGCTGTGGACGAAGAGGTCGGCAGAGACCAGCAGAATCACGGAAACAGCCACTTGAGTAACTACAAGGATTTTCCCGGCAGCAAAACGCCGATGCGACCCTTCACTAGACCCACCGGCTGGAGTGGACTTCAAGAGTGGAGTGAGATTGAGGCGCGTTGAGTACAGCGAAGGAATCTCGGAGGTCCGGACGCCCCGCCGGAAACCATGCGCAGCAGAAGCGCGTCGGCCCACTGGGCGAGCAACAAACCCGCGGCCGCACCACTCACCGCGATAAGCAGGCCCTCCGTCAGCACTTGGCGGACTAGGCGTGCGCGACCAGCGCCGATGGCAAGGCGCATGGCGAATTCCCTTTGTCGTGCCGCGCCGCGAGCCAGCAGGAGATTCGCCACGTTGGCGCAGGCGATGAGAAGCACGAATCCCACCATGGCCATCAAAATCTTCAGCGGCTCGCCAAAATGCTCGCGTAGCACAGAGGAACCGCCCGCCGCTCGCTGCAGATTGATCCGCTGATCGAGATCATTACGGCGCTCCTCCGCGGAGGCCGAGGCGCCAATCTTGGATTCCAGCAGGCCCTTGAATACGACATTGATGCTTGCCTTGGCCTGCTCCGGCGTAACGCCGGGCTTCAACCGTGCCATCACTTGAAGCCACATGCGCATGTTCGTCAGGTCTTTCGATGCCGTGAGCAGATCGCGTCCCGGATAGATCGAGTCTTGCATCATCATGGGAATCCAAAGGTCGGGGAAGTTTCCGACGGTTTCTCCAAAGAATCCGGGGGGAGTGACGCCAATAATTTGGAATGACGTTTGGCGAAGCTGAATTGTTTTGCCGATTGCCAGCGGGTCAAGGCCAAAGCGCTGCTTCCAGAACGCGTAGCTGATCACCACAATCGGCGCGCCGCCCCTGGCACGGTCCACCTCGCGCGTGAAGAGTGTGCCGGCGGCGGGACTAACGCCAAGCGTGGCGAAATAAGCTCCGCTGACAAGGCGGATGCGAGCGGATTCTTTTTGCGCACCTGTTCTGGCCGAGGAATCAGAAACGGTGACTTCCCGTTCGGGAAGCTGGCTATCAGCAGCGAAGATTTCTGAGAAGACTTCGTTGTGATCCCGGAAGTACTCAAACTCTGAATAAGCGAGGAGGTCGAGGTTGCCGCCTTGACTTCCAAAACTGGAACCATGCGAGTCGGGATCCGAAAGAACGACCAGTTGCTCAGGATGTGGCACGGGGAGCGAGCGCAGCAGGACCGAGTCCAGCACACTGAAAATGGCGGTATTCGCTCCAATTCCCAGTGAAAGCGTCAAGACCGCAATTAGAGTGAAGCCCGGGTTTTTCGCCAGGATACGCAATGCGAATCGAATGTCTTGCCAGAGATTTGCCATGCATTCCCCCCGCACACGAGCCCGATCGATTCTCCGCAAATCAGCCTCCGCACAAGGACCCACTCGTAACGTTTGAAAGTAAAGCACTTATCCCTGCGCGGCCATTCGTAATGTTTCCCCACTTCGTTCGCTTTTGGGACTTGCTTGTGTCTGAACCGAACATGGTGACGACCCTCAAAAGCCTCCACTGACCGGGCTTGTGCTCGCCATCTTTACCTCACCAAAGATGAACCCATTCGATGAATAACGAACTGCGGTGGAGAAACACGTCCAGTATCCACCGCCACTGGTGATGAAACCTGATTCATGAAAAGATTAACCAGGGATCTGCGCGGAATGGCGCAGGTTTATCTTCCATTTATGTTGGACTGGCCAGAATCATGGATCGCAGGGAGCAGGAGGGTACTTGAATTACGCGGCATTGTTGCAATCCGCGCTGGTGGCGCTGCTTAGGAACAAGATGCGAAGCGTGCTGACGGTCCTGGGTATAACGATCGGGATCGCGGCGGTGATCTGCGTGGTTGCCATCGGAAAAGCCGGGCAAGCGCGGGTCGAGCAACAGCTCAATAATTTGGGTGACAATTTTGTGTGGATTGAGGCGGGAGGGCGGGCAGTTAACGGAGTCCGAACGGGGACGCACGACACCAAAACGTTGGTGGTAGCTGATGCGGTGGCCATCAAGAATCAGATATCGCTCATCAAGAGTGTTTCGCCCAATGTGGATGATCCGGTACAAGTCGTCTATGCAAACCAAAACTGGCATACTTCCTATCGCGGTGTTTCGCCGGAATACTTTGACATCAAGCGCTGGTTTGTGAACCAGGGAGCTTTTTTTTCGCAGGATGACGTCGACCGGGCGGCGGATGTTTGCGTCCTTGGGCGAACCGTGCGCGACCAACTATTTGGTGTTGAAGATCCGATTGGAAAAGTGATTCGGGTAACAAACCTGCCTTGTAAAGTCGTGGCTACTCTTATTCCCAAAGGGCAATCCCTTTCCGGGCAAGATCAGGACGACACCGTCATCCTCCCTTACACCACAGCGCAGAAAAAGATTAAAGGGATTACCTGGCTCGACGACATCCTGTGCTCGGCGGTCTCGGCGGACGCGGTGAAAGTGGCCGGCCAGGAGGCCACCGCAGTGCTGCGGGATCGCCATCATCTGCGCCCCGAAGAAGAGGATGACTTTAACATCCGGAACCCTGAAGACATTATTCAAGCGCAACTCGATGCCAGCAGAACTCTGACAATTCTGCTGATTGCCATCGCATCCATATCACTGCTGGTGGGCGGAATCGGAATCATGAACGTCATGCTCGTTTCGGTTACGGAGAGGACACGCGAGATCGGTGTTCGAGTTGCAGTTGGCGCGACGGAAGAGGCCATCCAACTGCAATTCCTCGGAGAATCGATCATGCTCAGTCTGGTTGGAGGAGCAGCGGGCGTGCTCTTCGGCGTGTTCGGATCTTACCTTGTAGGGCAGACGCTGCATTGGCCCATACAGATGTCGCTGGAGTCCGTGGTGATCGCGGCTATTTTTTCGGTGGCCGTTGGCGTGTTTTTTGGATATTACCCGGCGCGAAAGGCTTCACTGCTCGACCCCATCGAAGCGCTGCGATATGAGTGAACATCCAGGATTTGATTCCCGGGACGTGAAATGAAACCAAAGAGCAAGTGGCTCATTCTCGCTGGCGCCGCAGTCGTGGCTGCGTTATTTCTAATTTTCGGCTCGAACCGCAGCGCCCAGGCACAGCACTTCACGGCCAAGGTTGAGCGGGGCGATATACACGACGTGGTGGACGCCACGGGAACAATCAATGCGGTGATTCTGGTGCAAGTGGGTTCGCAGGTTTCCGGAACGATCGCAAAGCTGAATGTGGACTTCAATTCTCGCGTTCACAAGGGCGACATCGTTGCGCTGATCGATCCGGCATTATTTCAAGGTGCGTTGCTCCAAGCTTCCGCCGACCTGGATAACGCTAAAGCCAACCTTGTGGCAGCGAAAGCCAATCTGGAGAAGGCTAAGGCCATGGCGGAGCAGACCAAAGCCGACTATGAACGCACTGCACAGCTTTCGACGGATAAGATTATGAGCCAGCAGCAACTGGATCTTGCGAAGGCAAACTATGATTCGGCGAACGCGGGAGTGGGGGCAGCGGCCGCGAACGTTACGCAAGCCGAGGCGCAGGTCAGCCAGAAGGCCGCGGCCCTGGCAGTGGCGCAGACAAATCTCAACTACACAGTGATTCGATCTCCGATTGACGGCACGGTAGTGGCACGCAACGTGGATGTGGGGCAGACCGTAGCAGCATCTTTGCAAGCGCCGACGATTTTTACCATCGCACAAGATCTTACCAAGATGCTGGTCTACACCAAGACGGACGAGTCTGACGTGGGCAACATCAGGCCGGGGAAGGCGGTCACGTTCAAGGTGGACGCCTTTCCGAAGGATACGTTTCACGGGGTGGTCAGCCAGGTGCGCATGAATCCGACGACGGTGCAAAGCGTGGTTACCTACGACACAATCATCGAATTTGCGAATCCTGAGCTGAAGCTTTTCCCGGGAATGACCGCTTACGTAACCATTCCCGTGGACACGGTCCAGGACGTAATAAAAGTGCCGAACACCGCGCTGCGCTACAAGCCGCCGCTGGCGCCGGAGGAGATACTCGCCATCTACAAGCAGTACGGGATCGAAGGAAACGACAGACAGCCGGCCTCTGGCGATCCAGCCGCGCCGGGACGCGGCGCGCAGGCGGGCGGAGAAAATCAAAATGCTCCGCGTGCGCCGCGAGCGGAGAATGCGGTGGTGTGGAAGCTGCACGCGCATAACACCATGGAGCCGATAAAGATTTCATTGGGCATAACGGACCACGCGTATACGCAAGTGGGAGCGGTGATCAAAGGGGAACTGAAGGAGGGGGACGCGCTCATCATCCGGTCGGTGATGCCAAAGAGTCAAGCGCCAGGCACATTAAGGCGCTGAAAAATTCGAGCTCGGAAACGTTCACGTTAGGATTCATGCAATCTGCCAGCCAAATCGAAACCAGGGAAGCCGTTGCAGCAGCAGGTGCGGTCATCCGCGTCGAAGAGGCGCACAAGTATTACGAACTTGGCGAAACCCGTGTGCACGCGCTGCGCGGCGTGAGCGTCGAAATTCACCGAAGTGAATTTCTGGCGATCATGGGAGCGAGCGGCAGCGGCAAGTCGACGTTCATGAACATCCTTGGTTGTCTGGACCGGCCCAGTTCCGGGCGATACCTGCTCGAGGGCGTAGATGTTTCCCGGCACGACAAAAGGGCGCTGGCACTGATCCGCAACCAGAAAATCGGATTTGTTTTCCAGGGTTTCAATTTGCTGGCGCGGACGACGGCGCTTGAGAATACGGAACTGCCCACGCTGTACACAAAGATCGAAAAAGCGGAGCGAAGAAAACGTGCGGTGGAGGCGCTGGCGATGGTGGGCCTGGCGGACCGCGCAGAGCATTTCCCATCGCAAATGTCCGGGGGGCAGCAACAAAGGGTCGCAGTTGCGCGGGCGCTGGTGAACCGGCCGTCGATCCTGCTGGCCGATGAACCGACGGGCAATCTGGACAGCCGAACTTCGGTCGAGATCATGGAAGTTCTCCAGGACTTGAACGACAAAGGTTTAACGATTGTGATGGTCACGCACGAGCATGACATCGCGCAGTTTGCGAAACGGGTGATCGTTTTCCGTGATGGGAAGATTCGCAAGGACGATGCCGTGACGAATCGGCCTAGAGCCTCAGAAGTTCTGAAGACGCTGCCGACGCTCGAGGATTGAGGGAGAATCCCCGTATTGTGGAAGGCGCGACAGGCTCCTCCTTGAGGTACTCGGGGCGGGCAGGACAAAAATCCTCATCGGCTTCACGAGAGATCCTTCACTCTCGATGGTCGTTCAGGATAGACATGCTTGGTCGCATGTCTAGTTAACCATAACTGGGTACCCCTCCCCCTGTATTTCATAAGTGTTCATTCTAAAGGTAGCTAAAGTCATTTGTTTTGATACACTTTTGTAAGTGTTGATTCTAAAGATAATTAGAAGCTCGTTTTCAAGCAATTTAACAAGTGTCGATTCTAAATGACTTAACCTTGTGTCCACTAGATTCGGAAAGGTGGTTGCTGCCGGCCCGAAAACACACCGGGCCAGTTTTCGTCTCAAGGCAGACAGACGCCCGTAAAGTCTGACAGCACAGAAATGTTGGGGTTAGGAAGTAAGAAAAGCGGCGGCCCTTCGAAGCTCAGGGCAAGCAAGCCCTTCCAGGCTCAGGGTAAACCGCCGCACTCCAAGAGACACCCTTACCTGGTGAGTATACAAGCAAAAGAACTAAGGGGAGTCAATAGGATTGCGCCTGGGAAGCGAACAGGGATCGCTGGATAGGAAAATCAGGAGAGTTCGGAGAGGAGGGCTTCCATTTCGGAGCTGGCGTGCTGGTCGCCTTTTTTGGTGGCGGCGGCGATGCCGATTGAGACGATCCGCTTGGCTTCGGCGGTGCGGGATTCGCGGGCGAGGAGCTGGCCGTACATCAGATAGGCGGGGATGTAGTCGGCGTT
>WNEZ01004051.1_pt1 | contig 12715 bp, 12 predicted proteins | sample 5400521 | NCBI WGS metagenome assembly WNEZ01 (sample SAMN13153339, study PRJNA577476) | soil metagenome | isolation source: 120 cm saprolite under Douglas fir tree site 2 hole 1 replicate 1 | place: USA:California | collected 2015-04-18 | reverse complement strand
AGCGCTGGGGGAAAGTAGGGAGCGCGTGCAGTCTAAGGAAGGGAGAACCGAAAAAATCCCACAGCTCCACCGGTTTGCACAGGCTCAATTTAGTACTGTTCAAAACAGCACAGTTTGAAATGGCTGCAACCCTCGTCAGGAAGACTTTACTCAGTGAATAGTTTCTTTTCGTCGTTGCGCTTACTGCTGCGCAGATTGAGCATGCGATGACGATGTTGCCGCAAAAAAGGGGCAACCCATGAAGACCGTGCCACGCGGGCCGGAGCGCGCGGAAACTTCGACACCTTCGGGCACGGGGCCGAGCGCGGGCTTCACGCCACTGATGTCGGTCATCCACTTTGCGGCGGCGAGCATACCGGGATCGTCGAACCAGGCAGCAATGTAGGTGATTCTTCCTTTCCCGACCGGCCTGGTGATGGCGGCGGGCTGAGCGTCGAGCCACCCGTTGCTCTTGCCGTAGGTGGCGAGGACCTCGGTCTTGCTGTCCTTGGCGCTGAGGAGTTCGGCCCAAAGTTTCGATTGCGTGGCGCCAAACTGCCCCGTGACCGGAACGGGCTCGAGCAGCGCGTAATATTGCTCGACGCGGCCTCCGAGAAGGTCGGCTAGATACATTTCCCGCAAAAGGGGCGAGGCAATAGGGCGGCTCTGTCTGCAGGAGCACAGCCAGGACTAGCTGTTGCCACTGGACTGGTACCAGGTCTGGCGTACCTTGCGGCGGGGGGACAACGGTGCAAGAATGGGCATATCTGGCGGAACAGAAGCGCTGGAGCCGGTGTCTAAGGAATATAGGGTGGCACCGGTGAAGAGGCAGCTTGGGAATGCCGTACCGGGGACTAGGTGAAGCACATAAGCGGGAAGGCTCAAGAGGCCCCTCGGAGCTGACACGCGAGCCGCTGCAGGCGTCGCGAGCGCCAGAGTGGGACGAGCCGGAAAGGCCGGCGGTGTCCGATTGGGCCAGTACCCTGTCCTGGGGCGGCGATGAATCGGAGCTGGTGAACGAGCTGCAAGCGGGCTCGGAAACAGCATTCGACTGGCTGGTTACGCACTACCACGGTCCTGTGTACAACCTCATATTGAGCATGCTGGGAGATGTTTCCGACGCAGCGGACGGAACACAGGAAGTGTTCTTGAAAGCCTTTCGTGGGATTCGGCACTTCCGGCAGGGCAGCTCGCTGAAAACGTGGCTCTATCGGATTGCGATTCGCGAGGCGCTGAATCACAAGCGCTGGTTCAAGCGACACAACCAGAAAAATGTGTCGATTGATGCGGCGCCGGAAGAAGGGCACGGCTCGATCGAGATCGAGGACCTGGGCGCGACACCGTTCGAGCAACTGGCGGCGCGCGAGGTTCAGGTGGCGGTGCACGAAGCGCTGCAGCAGATTCCGGAAGTGTTTCGCGGCGCGGTGATTTTGCGGGACCTGGAAGGGTTGAGCTACGAGGAAATTGCCGAGGTGCTGGAGTGCAGCGCGGGCACGGTGAAGTCGCGGATTTTGCGCGGACGGCGCGCGTTGCGGGAAATGCTGGAGCCGCTGCTCGGCGGGCGAGACACGGTGCGCGAGAAGAACGCGTCTTACGAGCGTGGGGCGCGCAGCCAACCGGAAGACTCCGGGGTGATGTGGCGGACAGCAAGTGGGGAACTCGGATGAAATGCCATACGGTTCGTAGCAAGCTGGCCGGGTATTTGGATGACGCGATCATGGGTGCAGCGCAGGCTGCGGAGCGTGCTCGCGTGCGCGAGCATCTGGAAGGCTGCGGGTTCTGCCGGGAAGAGCTGGAGCGATACCGTAAGCTGTCGGCGTTGTTGTCGCAGGTACCGCCGAACTTGCCGCCGGCAGATTTGGCAGTGCGCATTCGCGTGGCCGCGGCGCAGTCCATTCCCACGCAAGATTTGCCGAGCCGTCTGCAGAGAATGCGCGACCGCGCCGAGATTTTGCTGGACAACGTATTCCGCCCGATGACGGTGCCGGCCACTGGCGGATTTTTCTCCGCGATTCTGGTGTTTGTGCTGGTGCTGCAATTGATTGCGCCGGGAATTACCGTGCAGGCGGTGCCGAACGACGTGCCGCTGAATATTCTGCGGCCGGCAGAATTGATTACGCTTTCAGAGTATCCGGCGTCATGGGCTCCGGAACAGCATGACCTGGAGCTTTCGCTGCCGCATGGTCTGCTGGTGGATGTGACCGTGGACCAGCATGGGCAGATGGCCGGGTATCAGATTCTTGCGGGGCCGCGGAGCGTGGATTTGCGGCGGCAGTTGGATCAGATGCTGCTGTTCTCGAAGTTCCGGCCGATGATGAGTTTTGGGCGGCCGACCTCGGGCGGGCACGTCATCCTAAGCTTCAGCGCTGTCCGTGTCCGGGGTTAAGTTTGTCGCAGGATGAGTGCACCCGCCTATACGAGGTGAGTTATCGGACCGGCGGCCAGACCTCCCAAATTACAGGCTCACTCGACCCTGACTATTCTGCTGCTGGCTTTCCCGTGCTGTTTATCGGCGCAGAAGCCCTCCGCGGAGGAGCAATTTTTCTTCGACTCCGCTAACCGCGAACGCGTCGCGCAGCAATTGCAACCTTTAAAGTGGGATAACGCATTAGCGGAAGCTGCGCGCCGGCACGCGTTGCTGATGGCCGACCAAACTGACCTCTCTCACCGACTTCCTGGCGAACCTTCCTTAGATGAACGAGCGGCTCGGGCCGGGGCGCGTTTTTCGCAGGTCGGCGAGAACATCGCTGTTGGCCCTCAAGCCCCAGCAATTCATACAGGATGGATGCACTCTCCCGGTCACCGCGCCAATATTCTGGACGTGCACTTCACGGCGCTAGGCGTCGGTGTCATCGAAGATGACGGCGAGTTGTATGCGGTGGAAGATTTTTCAGTGGCGGTCGCGAGTCTAGCGATCAAGGCGCAGGAAGAAAAGGTAACGGCGCTGCTGGCGGCCCAGGGGCTTCGAGTCAGCAGCGAGAGAGAGAAAGCCCGGAAGCTGTGTTCCGACGAGTCTGGCGCTACCGGGGACCGGGCAATGCTCATCCTGCGCTATGAGGCAGCGGACATCAGCAAATTACCTGAACCAGTGGAGCAGGAGATTCGTAGCAGCAAGTTCCGGCAGGCAGCCGTCGGCGCGTGCCAGGCAAGGGAAAGTGCCGCAGGGATTGCACGGTTCCGGATCACGGTGCTGCTATTCGGAGTCCAAGGGAAGCGCTGAAAAATAACCGTTGTATCGCAGAAGAAGGCGAAATAGACTATCGGCCATGAAGCGCAACGCCTACTCGTACTGGTTTCGATTTTGGGTTCCACCCACATAGGGGGCGAGGGGCGATTTTGTAAGCACAGCGGCAAAAGCGGAATTCGACCCACTCGCAAGTTGAGTGGGTTTTTTGTTTTGGGGCGGGAGCAGGGCGAATTTCGGAGCGGAGGAGTCGACCATGATTATCTCCATGAGGTTACATGCCACGCGACAGGAGATCGATGAGGTGCGGCAGCAGGTGGAACATTTTGGGTACAAGGTGCACTCGATCGAGGGAGAGGAGCGCGTCGTGATCGGAGTGGTGGGGTTGGGGGATGTGACCGCGTGCATGGAGTCGGTGGAAGCCATGCCACAGGTGGAGAAAGTGGTGAGGATTTCCGCGCCGTATAAATTTGTGAGCAAGGAATTTCGCGCGGGGCGCACGCGCATCCGCGTGAACGGCATCGAGATTGGTGGAGACGAATTCATCGTGATGGCCGGGCCATGCTCGGTGGAATCCGAGAAGCAGATTATGCAGGCGGCGGAGGGCGTGGCGCGGGCCGGTGCGAAAATGCTGCGCGGCGGAGCATTCAAGCCGCGAACGTCGCCCTACGATTTTCAGGGGATGGAAGTGGAGGGACTGAAGCTGCTGCAGAAGGCCAAGAAAGCCACGGGACTGGCGATCATCACGGAGGTGATGAGCGATCGCGACGTGGAGTTAATTGCGCAATATGCGGATGTAATGCAGGTAGGCGCGCGGAACATGCAAAATTTCGTGTTGCTGAAGGCGCTGGGGAAGTGCGGGCGACCGGTGCTCTTGAAGCGCGGAATGAGCAGCACGATGAAGGAGTTGCTGATGTCGGCGGAATACGTGGTGGCGCACGGGAATCCGGAAGTGATTTTGTGCGAGCGGGGGATTCGCACGTTTGAAACGGCAACGCGGAATACCTGCGATATTGCGGCGATTCCGGCGCTGAACGAATTGACGCACCTGCCGATTATTTTGGATCCGAGCCACGCGACTGGAAAACGCAGCCTAGTGCCAGCGGTGGCGCGCGCGGGCGTAGCCATTGGGGCGGACGGATTGATTGTGGAAGTGCACCCAGCGCCGGAAAAGGCCATCAGCGACGGGGCGCAATCGCTCGATTTGGCGCAGTTTGAAAAAATGATGCGCGATCTGGCGCCGTATATCGAGCTGTGGGGGGCTTCGCGTAAGGGCGAGGCTTTGACCGCGACTAACTGAATCGTGCATATGGCGTCGGATAGCATTGCGGCTGCTCGCACGTTTTGTTCTTCCCTCATGCTGGCGCTCTTGCCCGATTCTTGATGTAATTGGTTGGCTTGCTGGCTAGATCTCGACTCGACTTTCCGAAAGGGAACAATCCCCCATATGGCCGATCGCGTTCTCGTCACCGGAGGAGCGGGCTACATCGGAAGCGTGGTGACCTCGCAGTTGCTTGCGAAGGGCTGCGAAGTCATCGTCTGTGACAATCTCTCGCACGGCAGCCGGCGCGCGGTGCCTGCGGGCGCGAAGTTCGTCAACGGAGATACCGCAGATCGCAGCGGTCTCGACCGCATTTTCTGTGAACACCGCATCGATGCGGTGATGCACTTTGCGGCGTTCATCGAAGCCGGCGAATCCATGCAGGTTCCCGAGAAATATTTCAGGAACAATACGGCAAACTCGCTGACGTTGTTGGAAGCAATGCTCGAGCACAAGGTGCAGCGGTTGGTGTTTTCGTCCACTGCGGCGCTTTATGGCACGCCGGACCGCACGCCGATCGAGGAGAACGATGCCCTTCATCCCACGAACGCGTACGGCGAATCGAAATTGTTGGTGGAGCAGGTGCTGGCGTGGTTTCAGCGCATCCATGGTTTGCGGTATGCGAGTTTGCGGTATTTCAATGCAGCCGGCGCCGCGGGGGAGCAAGGCGAAGATCACGTGCCGGAGTCGCACCTGATTCCTTTGACCCTGCAGGTTGCACTCGGGAAGCGTGAGCACATTGCGATTTATGGCACGGACTATCCGACGCCGGACGGGACGTGCGTGCGCGACTACATTCATGTGAGCGATCTAGCGAGCGCGCACGTGCTGGTTCTGGATGCATTGCGCGAACGCGACAAGGTGATTTATAACCTTGGGAGCGGGCGCGGTTTCAGCGTGCGCGAGGTCGTCGAGACGGTTCGTCGTTTGACTGGCCACGCCATTCCGGCGGTTGAGGTTGCACGGCGTCCCGGTGATCCGGCGGTGCTGGTTGCCAGCTCCGACAAAATCAAGCGCGAACTGCGCTGGCGGCCGCAATTCACCAGCCTGGAATCGATTGTCAGCAGCGCCTGGGACTGGCGTCGCGCGCACCCGGAGGGGTATGGTTCGTAGTCAGGAGAGCGTTGGCCTAGATCGCGTGCGCGAAGAAGCGCGAGAGGAGAAAAAGTGATGCAGAGCCGAATTCTGCGTCGTGAGTTTCTCAGCCGGATGGGTGCTGCGGCAGTTGCTGCGTCGCTGCCGCTCAAGGCGCTACACGCGCGCGAGCTTCATTATCCGCCAGCGAAAGTATCTCGAAGAAAAACTGGGCGTGACGGTATGAAATCGCCGTTCCGGGTTGCCGTCATCAACGATGAGATTGGGCAGGACTTCGGCCGCGCCTGCGAAGTGGCCGCGCGGGAATTCGGCATGGAGTGGATTGAGCTGCGCGGCATGTGGAAGAAGAACATCCTGAATCTTGACACGAAGGAAGTGGCGGAGGCGCGCCGCATTCTCGAAAAATACAAGCTCCGCGTGACCGATATCGCCAGCCCGCTCTTCAAGGTCGATTGGCCCGGCGCGCCGAAATCGAAATTCCGTCCGAGGGGCGCGCAGTTCAATGCCGATTTCAGCTACGAGCAGCAGGGCGAAGTGCTGGAGCGCAGCATCGCGCTGGCAAAAACGTTTCAGACAGACCGGGTTCGCTGCTTCGATTTTTGGCGCTTGGAGGATCAGGCTCCGTACCGCGCGGCGATCAATGCGAAATTGCTGGACGCCGCGAACGCAGCAGGCAAGCAGGGAATTATCCTGATCCTCGAAAACGAATTTGCGTGCAACACGGCCACCGGTGCTGAAGCAGCGCAAGTTCTTGCCGCCGTGCAGTCATCCGCCTTTATGGTCAATTGGGATCCTGGCAACGCCGCAGCGCGCGGCGAGACGCCGTACCCAGACGGCTACAATCTCCTGCCGAAAAGCCGCATCGGCCATTGCCACTGCAAGGACATCAAGAGCATCGCCAAAGCTACGGATGCGAAAGAGCCCGGTTGGGCTGCCATGGGCGCGGGTGTAATCGATTGGGCCGGGCAATTCGCGGCGCTCAAGCGCGACGGCTATGGCTACGCGGTGAGTCTCGAAACACACTGGAGCGGCGCGGCCACCCCGGAAGAATCCACACGGCAGAGCTGGGCGGGAATGAAGGAGCAGCTGCAAAGAGCCGGCGCGCTCGCCTGATGGCTAGGCGGCTGACAGTTCTTTCATGGGCTGTTTGCCTTTGCGAAACCATGGCCGTTCCACGCGCTGCATATAACGCGGCAGCGTGCGTTTTTTCGCCATCAGCTTTTGCGTCCACTCGCGTGCTTCCTGGCGGCCGTTCTGCAAACGCATAAAATTGGCGTAGTGGTAAAGCATTTCCGGAGTAGCCTGCTAGTATAGGGAAATGGATCTGTTGCAGACGCTCGGCTTGGCTCTGGGAGCCGGATTTTCTTCCGGTCTGAATCTGTACGCCACCGTAGCCACGCTGGGCCTGCTTCAGAGATTTGGCATCATTCATCTGCCCGGCGCTCTGCAAGTGTTGTCGCATCCGTGGGTGCTGGGAATCGCCATCGCATTGTATGCGATCGAATTTCTTGCCGATAAAATTCCCTACGTGGATTCCGTGTGGGACGTGGTCCACACGCTGATTCGACCGCCGGCGGCCGCGCTGCTTGCGTATGGCGCCTCGGTCGCCGCTCCGCCTGAATGGCGTTGGGGTACTGCGCTCCTGGCGGGCGGAGTCGCGCTGACATCGCACAGCACGAAGGCCAGCACGCGCGCCGCTGTCAATACCAGCCCGGAGCCTTTCAGCAATGGGATACTCAGTTTGGGAGAAGATGCGTTGGCGGTGTGGCTCACGTGGATGGCGACGGTTCATCCCGCGGCAACGATTCTCGTCACTGCGCTACTTATGGTGCTGGCGGCGTTCCTGCTCTTTCATCTATTCCGTTTTCTTCGGCGAACGCTCCAGGGATTGTTCGCTTGAGCTCGGCGTCACTTCATCCACTGCGCCAGCCAATCCAAAAACGTCTTGTACCAAAACTGCGCGTTCTGCGGTTTCAGCACCCAGTGGCCTTCGTCCGGGAACACGACGAGTTTTGACGGCACACCCTGGCGCTGCAGCGCGTTGAAGAATTCCAGCGACTGCGTGTAGGGAACGCGATAATCGCGCTCGCCGCAAACGACCAGCGTGGGCGTCTTGAATTTCCCCAGTTCCGCGGCGTATGTAACTGGCGCCCACTTGCGATAGCTCTCCGGATTGGACCACGGCGTGCCTTGCATGTCGTGCTCTTCAAACCATAGCTCCTCCGTGGCGTACATGGCGGTCTTGTCGTAAACGCTGGCGTGGCTGATGATCGCTTTGAAGCGTCCATTGTGGGTGGCGATCCAGTCGGCCAGGTAACCGCCGTAGGAGCCGCCGGCTGCGGCCATGCGCGCGCCGTCAATGAATTTGTATTTCGCGAGAGCGACGTCGATGCCTTTCATGACGTCGTCGTAGGGCTTGCCGCCCCAGTCGTTGGTGATTTCGTCGGTGAATTTCTGGCCGTAGCCGGTCGAGCCGCGCCGGTTGATCATCAGCGTCACGTAACCCGCGGCGGAAAACACTTCCGCGTTCCAGCGGTAGCCCCAGGAGTTTTGCCACATGGTCTGCGGGCCCCCGTGAAGCAGCACCAGCAATGGGTATTTCTTCGCGGCTTCGAAATGCGGCGGGCGAATCAGCATCGCTTGCACGCGCGTGCCGTCCTTGCTTTCGAACCAAAACATTTCCGGCGCGTTCATCTCCACTTTTGCGAGAATGGGTTCGTTGTGGTGCGTGAGTTGCCGCGTTCCGGAGCCGTCGCCATTGGCGGCGAACAATTCCGCGGGCATGGTCAGGCTGGTGCGCTCAAAGGCGAATGCTTGGCCGTCGCCGCGGAGGGTCAACCCGGTGTTGAAACCGTCAGCGACGATTTTCTTTGGTTCTGCGCCGGCGCGCGCGGCCATGGCGTAGATGGGCTGGAGCGTTTCGTTTTCCGCGGTGAAGAAAACCGTCTTGCTATCCGCCGACCAGGCCAAGTCATTCGCGCTACGGTCAAATGCCTCTGAAAGATTCTCGCTTTTGCCGCTTTGCCGGTCGTAGAGCATTATGCGCCAGCGATCCGACTCGTATCCAGGAGTCAGCTGCGCGTGATAGGCAATGAATCGCCCATCCGGCGAATACACGGGATTGCTGTCGTAGCCTGGATTCGACGTTATTTTCTTGGGTTCGCCGCCGCTGACCGGAACGAGAAACAAGTCGGCGTTGGTGCTGATGGCTTCCATCTTGTCGGTTACGGCGGTGAAGCAAATTTCTTTTGAGTCTGGCGAAAAATTGATGTCGCTTGGTTCGCCGCGCTCATCAGGCGGGACGTCATAGTTCGCTCCGGCGTTCAAGTCACGGGGCTCGCCGCTTCCATCCGCCGCTGTCACGAACACATGGCTGCGCTTGCCTTCGAACCAGTGCGTCCAATGGCGGTACAAAAGCTGCTCATAGACGTGCGCCTTAACCTTATTCTTTTCTTTTTCCACGTCGTGCGCCTTGTTGCAGGCATCGTCTTTGCAATCCGGATGGACCGCAGAAGCGAACGCAATCGTCTTCCCATCCGGCGACCATTTCACCAGATCCGCACCCGTCGATAGATGCGTCACCGCGTGGGCCTCGCCGCCGTCCATCGGCAACAGGTACACCTGGGAAGTTCCGTCGCGCGAGGAGAGGAATGCCAACGTTTTGCCATCCGGCGACCATTCCGGAGACGAATCGTGGCCGCTCTGCGTCAGTTGCAGTGGCGCTCCGCCCGAGGTGGACACGATCCAGAGGTTGCTGGCGTTGCGATTGGCGTCCATGTCCGGTGTCGTGATCACGTAGGCGACCCACTTGCCGTCGGGAGAAATTTTCGGGTCGCCGACGCGATGCATGTGGATCATGTCGTCGAACGTGATGGGATGTTTCGCTTCTTGCGCGGGAAAGGTCATCGCACTGCAGAAAAGCAGCGCGGCAGCAGTGAGGCCGCTTCGCAAAGTGATGCGCATCGTGGTTTGTCCCTTCGTTTTCAAAGGTGAGTTGCTGCTGAAGATTGATTTTAACTCGTGGATAGTGTCACGATTTCGCTTCGATTCCAAGAGGACGGGCAGCAACTCATCGCGCCCGCAGGCAAGTAGCTTGGTCTAATTTAGGTCGGCCACGCGTCTGCGCGCCCACGACCAGTTGAGGACACCGACGCTAAACGTTATCGCGAGGGCGGCCAGTTCGCTGCGATGCATCTGCGAGACCAGCACGCCGGTGAAGAGTAATGCGAGCGCGACGAATACATTGCCAGCCCGCAATCGAAAGGTGCCGCCCTGCGGATACTTTTTCCGGAGCCTCGGAAGCGCTGCAGCCACCGAACCGTAGATGAACAACCGTGACACGGCGGAGAGCACCGCATTCCACCGAAAATTTCCGGCAACGGAAAACAGCGTTAGCATCAGTGCAAAAGCGATGATCGACAGATGCGGAGTCTTGAATCGATCGTGAATCGCGGCGAAGGATTTCGGGAAATCTCCGTGTTCTCCCATTGCGAAGGTGACGCGCGGTGTGTGCAGCATGTTGGCGGCGATGTATCCGTAAGTGGAAGCCAGCGCGCCGGCGGCGATCAACGTCACGCCGACCGGGCCGAGAAATTGCCGCGCGGACTCCACGACCGGCTTCTCGGTGACGGCGGAGTTCGCCAGCGTGTGAATCACCACGTACTGCACGCCGACGTACAGGAGAGTTACGACGGATAACGCGGCGAGCAATGCGACGGGCGCATCCCTGCGCGGATCGTTGGCTTCGCCGGACACAAACAGCGCGGCTTCGAATCCGCCGTAAGCGTAGACCAGCAGGATACTCACTTCGAACCAGTCCGCGGCGGTGGTTTGCAGCGCAGGTGGATTTAGACGAATTGCCGGGTTCAGCGCCAGCGCCAGCAATCCTCCCCCGACGAACGCGCCGAGCACAAGCAGCTTGGTGATGGTGAAGAAATTGTTCAGGCATTTCCCGGTCCTTACCCCGCGATAGTTCATCGCCGCAAGGAAGGAAATCAGCAAAATCAGGAGCAGCGCCCTGAGAAGGGTCGCTTGGACGCTTGGAAAAAAAGCGCTCAGGTAGGCGATGAACAGATTCGCCACGGCCGCGGTTGCCGTGATTCGCGACAACCACGTGAGCCAGCCGACCTGGATCGCCGCGAAAGAGCCGAACGCCTCGCGCGCGTACAGGTATGGCCCGCCGGCTTCCTGGAAATAGGAGGCCACCTCAGCCAAACACGCCGCGATCACGGCGATTCCAGCAAGCGCCACAAAATAGGCTGCCGGGCTGAGCCGTCCGAGCCGCGCGGCGATGACCGCCGGAAGCCCGAAAATACTTCCACCAATCATAGTGTTGAGCATCAGGGCCGCAAGACTCCAGCGGCCAATGGCACGCACTAAATGTGGATGATTGTCCGCCACTCGCTGAGCTGCTTTCCGCCACAGAAACGCAAGATTCAGGTCAAAACGTGCGCCAGCCTATCACGCTTCGTTCCTGTGCAGGGCCGCGACACGGCTGCGCCCCAGCTCAGCTTGTCCGGACATACTTGGCAGGTTTCCGCCTCTGCTACAATTCGTCTATCGTCATGGCGCCAAACTCCGCGCTCTTTCCGCGAAATTTCCGCAAAGACTATCCCGTGGCTGTACGCGGCGAACGCTGCTGGATTATCGATCAGAGCGGACGCCGCTTTCTCGACGCGTCGGGCCAAGCCGCGGTGGTCAACATCGGGCATGGCGTCGCCGAAATTGGCCGCGCCATGGCGGAGCAGGCCTCGCGCATCGCGTTTGCGCACACCACGCAATTTCACTCCGAGCCGGCGGAGAAATTAGCTCGGCGCTTACTCGATCTGGCTCCGTCGAGTTTTCGTGAGGGGCGTGTCTGCTTCACCTCCGGCGGCTCGGAGGCTACGGAAACGGCGATCAAGCTGGCTAGGCAATTTCATCTCGAAAGCGGGCAATCCTTGCGCTATCGGGTCGTTTCCCGCCGCCAGAGCTATCACGGCAGCACGCTGGGGGCCATGAGCGTGAGCGGCAATGTCGCGCGACGCGCTCCCTATCAGCCGCTGCTAGCCGAGTGGGGCCACGTCGCGCCGTGCTTCTGCTATCACTGCCCGTTCGGCAAAACATTTCCCGACTGCGCCACGGCGTGTGCCGATGATCTGGAACGTTTCCTGGATCAAAACGACGCGGCGTCCGTCGCCGCCTTCATCTTCGAACCGGTCGTCGGCGCTACGCTCGGAGCTGCGGTGCCGCCGGATGGTTATGCCCAGCGCATCGCGGAAATCTGCCGCAATCGGGGAATCCTTTTGATCGCCGATGAAATCATGAGTGGCATGGGCCGCACCGGAAAGCCATTCGCCATGCAGCACTGGAACGTTGAGCCCGACGTCATTCTGGTCGGGAAGGGAATCGCCAGCGGCTACGCGCCACTCGGCGCTGTCCTCGTTGCGCCGCGCGTGGCAGCCGCATTCGAACGCGGCTCGGGCGCCTTCCAGCACGGTTTCACGTATCAGGCGCATCCCGTCGCGACGGTCGCGGGCAATGCCGTCCTCGATTACCTCGAGTCGCATCAACTCTGGGATCGCGTTGCTCCGGCCAGCGAAGGCCTGCGTGCGGAGCTCGCCGCGCTGGAATCACATCCTAATGTAGGCGAAATTCGCGGCCTCGGCCTGCTCCTGGGCATCGAGTTCGTCAAAAACAAATCCACGCGAGAGCCTTTTCCCAAGGAGCAAAACACCGCCGAGCGCATCCGCCAAGCCGCGCTCGACGCAGGCGTTCTCACCTATCCAACGCAAGGCTGCGTTGACGGCACCAACGGCGACCACATCCTTCTAGCACCGCCCTTCATCGTCTCGCAGCAGGAATCCGCGCAGATCGCCCGCGCTTTACATTCTGCGCTGCACGAGGTTTTTCGGGGTTGACTTAGCTGGCGGATTCTTTGACTCTTGGATGTCATTTATAGTCGCGGGTGCAGCGTAATACGCTGCGGTTTTTTCTTCAGGAGAGAAAAAGCATGGGTCATCTTCTGTCCCGAGTCTTACTGTTCATCACTTTTGCGCTCGGCTTAGGACTCGCGTTATATGCTCAGGAAAAATCCGGTGCAAAACCCCGCGCCCGCGACCTCAGTGTCCCTTTTGACGGCACTCCTGGCCCGTTCA
>WNEZ01004048.1_pt1 | contig 12719 bp, 7 predicted proteins | sample 5400521 | NCBI WGS metagenome assembly WNEZ01 (sample SAMN13153339, study PRJNA577476) | soil metagenome | isolation source: 120 cm saprolite under Douglas fir tree site 2 hole 1 replicate 1 | place: USA:California | collected 2015-04-18 | reverse complement strand
GCAACAGGTAACAAGCGGGGTTATGTCTGTTCGGGGCGGGCAGAATGCGTATGTCGTACAGAATACCCCGATGGGATTTGGACCACGCATTGGCTTTGGCTATGACGTCTTCGGCAATGGCAAGATGTCGGTGCGCGGAGGTTACGGTCTGTTCTACAACAACGTCGCGGATGGTTCTTGGTCGTTCCCCTCCCGCGCCAATCCGCCCGTCTGGGCCAATCCTTCCTTCAATTTGAATAGCACGTCGCATCCATTCACATACTCGCTGGGGAATTCCAGCGGAACCGTCTGGCCTGTTCCGGGTTTGACCTTTACAACTAACGCTGCGGGAGGGATCGTGGGCCTGCCCGTCCTTACGTCGGGAGTGCAACCTCAACTTGATCAGCCGCGCACCCATATCTGGATGCTGGCTGTACAGAAGGATCTCGGACACAATCTGGTTGCAGAAATTGATTACAATGGCTCGCACAGCGCCAACCTGTATATCCAAACGGACGTGAATCGATTTCCCGGCGATTTGATCATGAACAAAGGTGTTCAGACCCGCTTGAACCCAAACTTCGGCCCGATCATTTTTGGCCGAACCATCGGCATCGCCGACGGCCACTACGGCACATTCATGCTCACCAAACGTATGAGTCAATCCTGGCAACTCCGGGGAATCTATACCTTCGGCAAATCAACCGATGACATGAGCAGCAACGACAACGGAACGGCCAACGGTGAGGCGATCTTCAATCCACTCAACATCTCGTCTCAGCATGGCTTGTCGGATTTCGATGTTTCCAGGAGGCTCACCATCGACAGCCTTGTGCTGTTGCCTTCGCCCTTCAGCAAGGGAATCGGGAAGACCATTTTGGGCGGATGGCGAATGTCAAACATCGTCGTTCTGCAAAGCGGTTTGCCTTTCACTGTAAACACGACCGCCGCGTTTAACCCCATCTTCGATTCGAGTGGGAACGTCATAGGACTAAAGCCTGGGAGCGGCGATTTCAATGCGGACGGCTATGGTTACGATACACCGAATCGGCCAGCCCCTGGGGCAGTATCGACGGGGAGCAGGAGTGACTTTATCAACGGCTTTGCTTCTGCTTCGGCATTTCCAACCCCCGCCTTGGGAAGCGCCGGAAACCTGGGACGCAACACCTATATCGGCCCCGGATTGGCCAACGTTAACAGTCAATTCTCAAAGGCGATTAGCTTCGAGCGCTTCAGGTTTGAAATTCGCGCAGACATCTTCAACATTTTCAACCGCGTGAATCTCACTCAACCGGTGAGCAATCTGTCGAGCGGCCAGTTCGGGCACTCGACGTCACAAAACCTCCCGCGTTCGGCCCAGTTCGGGATCCACTTCAGCTTCTAACTTTCACCCCATAGCGTCCCATCCGGCTAGGCAGATTGGCCGGGTGGGACGCAACCCTTACATGTGAGAATCTACGACGAGTTCAACCCCTACTCTTGTTCTTTCTTGTGGCAGGTCACGCGAGGGATTTAGAGCGCCAGGTTTAACCCTTTACCGATTTCTTATCCGTAACGATTCCCATTCCTTCTTTAACCACGACAATTTGATTGGCCTCCACGCCTTTCAAAGTTTGCCGCATTCCGCTGGGCCAGCGAATCTCCAAATCGGCAGAGGTTTCCCCGCCCAATCCGAAGTGCAGTCTGGGATCACTTGCAGAGTAAAAGCTGGACTGGCTCAGTACTTCCTGCGCCTGGATCTTCCGTCCGTACCGCGCCAAAACCCGGCCTCCGATGGCACTGCGGTTCGACTTTGTACCGACCAGTTTCACCTTTAGCCAATGGTTGTTACCGCTCACATCGTTGCGCAAAAGTGAAGGCGCTTCACTGAGGTTGACAATCAGAATGTCGATGTCACCATCATTGTCGAAATCACCGAAGGCGCATCCGCGGCTGCAGTGGGCGGCCGCCACACCAGGTCCAGCTTCCTCGATCAATTCCTCGAAACTGCGATTGCCCAGATTTCGAAAAACAACTCTGGGGTTTTTATTCGGATACTGCGGAAGCGTTTTTTCCACTTCCGGGTAGACACTGCCCGCCGTCATGAAGAGGTCTGGGAATCCATCGTTGTCGAGGTCAACGATGCCTGCTCCCCAGCAAATGTAACGATTTTCGGTTCCTACATGCGCGGCCATCGTGGTGTTTTCAAACTCAGCTTTGCCGTTGTTGTGGAAAAGCCCCCCGGTGTCATCAGTGAAGTGAGTCTTGAACAGGTCCAGATGGCCGTCAAGGTCGTAGTCGCCTACCCCGACGCCCATCCCCGCTTGTTCCATTCCGTCATCGCTGAGCGCAACGCCGCGGATTACGCCCTCTTCGCGAAAGGTACCGTTCCGCTGGTTCATTAGCAGAAGACTCGGCGTCGAATCACAAGCGACAAAAATGTCGGGCCAGCCGTCTTCATCGAAGTCCGCCGCAACGACCGTCATGCCATAGGAGCCGCGAAGTCCGTCAATGCCTGCCTGAACACTCACATCCGCGAATGTCCCGTCTCCGTTATTCCGGTAGAGTGAGTGATAACCCGGTGGCAAGCCCCTAGGGCCGCAATTTACGGGCACGCCTTTCCAGTTGCAATAAACATCTTGGCCTGGCTTCGGAATGTGCGTCGCATCAAACTGTGCGTAATTTGAAATAAAAAGATCCAGGTGGCCGTCACGATTGTAATCCACAAAGGTACAACCTGCACCCCAGCGCGTCTTGGAATTTTCCAGGCCAGCTTGTTTGGTTATGTCGGTAAACGTTCCGTCGCCATTGTTCCGATAAAGTTTGTTTTGCCCGTAGAAAGTGCAAAAGAGATCTTCCCATCCGTCGTTGTTGTAGTCGCCTACACACACACCTGAAGCCCAGCCGGTGAATCGCAAGCCAGCCTTTTCGGTAACGTCCCTGAAGGTTCCATCGCGGTTGTTCTTGTACAATCGGTTGGACGCGCCGGCCGGCGCTCCCGCCATGGAGGAGCCACTCAGCAAGAAGATGTCCATCCAGCCGTCATTGTCGTAGTCGAAAAAGGCGCAGCCGCAGCCGACTGTTTCTAGGATGTAGTCCTTGTGGTCGGCCTCGCCGTAAACAACCGGCAACACGAGACCTGCTTCCTTGGCAATATCGGTGAATCGGGCGTTGAACGGACGTCCCGAGGGGGCCATTCTCGGTTCTGCCTTGGCCTTGCGAGAGACTACTCCTTGTCCGGGCCCGCTCATGGCCAATGCACCCAAGGAATAATGCAAAAAGGACCGGCGGGTCAGTATCATACGCGCGATTTCATTCTAGAGTGCTTTCTTACTCAAAGGCTGCGAAAGGCGCGCTGCTATTCTGGCCCAATTCGCTGCCACGAAAATAATTCGCCAAACCGTACGCAGGAGTTGCCGCGCTAGGAAAGTCAGTCCGTTTGATTCCCATCATTCGGTCGCACCACAGAATTACGGATCCTCAGTTCAGTGGGCAGAACAATCTGCTGGGGCCGCCCTTTCTTGCCGCCGATACGGTCAAGGAGAAGCCGCGCTGCCGTCGCCCCCATTTGGTAGCCGGATTGATGCACGGAAGAAAGCGCCGGGTCCGTGAACATTCCCAGTTCCAGGTCGTCAAAACCAATAATGGAGACATCCTTTGGGCACCGCAACCCCAACTCTCGGACAGCAAGCAACGCGCCCAGGGCGACCATGTCATTTGCGGCGAAAATCGCGGTGGGACGCGGCAGCATGTTGAGCAATCGAAGGGCACTCCGGTAACCACTGTCCCGATCGAACCTGGTTTCCTGCACGTATTCCGGTGTGATGCTCAACTTGTGCTTTGCAAGAGCTTTGCGAAATCCCGAAAGACGCTCAACTGCGTTCGTTACGTGAGATGGTCCCGCCAGCATCGCCAATCGCGTATGACCCATCTTGATCAGATATTGTGTCGCCTGAAACGCGCCCTCCTCGTTTGCCACCATCACGGCATCGCCTTTCCAGTCCGACGGGCGACGATCGAGGAAGATCACCGGTATGCCCTGGGGAATCGAATAACCGAGCTCGGCAGAAAGGTTTCGCTCCGAAGCCGGAATAACCAGGAGACCAGCGGGGCGATAGGAGCGCAATTCGTCAATGTAGGCTTTCTCTTTTGAAGGGTCGTTGTCGGTATTGCACAGCACCACGCGAAACGATCTGTTGAATGCAACGTCTTCCACGCCGCGTACGACTCCTGGAAAAAATGGATTCGTAATGTCGGGAATCACCATCCCAAGCATGTTTGTCGAGTCGCGTCGAAGCCCTCGACCCAACTGGCTCGGCTGATATCCAAGCGTGGCGATGACTTCAAGGACCCGCTTTCGGAGTTTGTCGCGAACCGCGGCGGTCCCATTGACGACATGTGATACCGTGCCGATCGAGACCTGCGCACGCTCGGCAATTTCTTTCATGGTTGCTGGCTTGGTCATAAGGGACAAATCAGTTCTGGTTCGTTCGTTGGAGCTATTGCGCCACTCGCTCTCCGAGCTTCCTTCCACCAACCGGCTGGCAACTCACTGTGCGTCTTGAACGCAGCGGAATCCCACAGCGCCCGAACGATCCATGCTCGGCGCCATCATCAAGAGTTTACCGTGCTCTGTCAATTTATATGCTTGGGGGAAATACCAGATCGATCCCCGCGGCTGGTAATAACTTCCGCCTCGCAGAATTCCGCCCCTTGTATGCTCATCCAGAAATTCATCCGTCCATTGCCACACGTTGCCAACCAGGTCCATCACTCCGTAGGGGCTCGCTCCTTTCGGATGCGCGGAAACGGCATCGGGGCCCCTCATCGTCCGGCCCTTGTCCGGAACGGGAACAGCAGAAGCATCCCACTGATTTCCCCACGGATAGAGGCGCCCATCCGTGCCTTGGGCAGCATATTGCCATTCCCATTCGCGCGGCAAACGCTTCCCCGTCCAGGCGGCATAAGCACGCGCATCTTCAAGTGAAACCCAAGTGACCGGTTTGTCTCCCCAACCTTCCGGGAATGTTCGATTTTGCCAGTCGTGCAGGTAGTTCAGGTCATCCTTAGGTTGATAATGCGCAGCATCCAGAAACTTCTTAAATTCAGCGTTGGTCACCGGATATTTGTCGATCCAGAATGGCTTCAGGTGTAAATCATGCTCATGGTACCGGCGGGGAGAGTCTTCCCACGGATACTGCACGTCGACCCCGATGTCGTCGAATCCTTCGATTTCAATGCCGTGAACTTGGAAAAGAAAGTCGCCCCCTGGTATTTTCACCATTCCCGTAGGCGTCCCGGACGCAGGTTTAGTCGAAGCGACCTCTGCCATCTGCTGCAACAGAACAGTCCGCCGGCCCGACAGGCTGGAAAGCGGCGCAGCCGTCAGAGTTTTCATCGTCGCCATCAGACTCGTCCTATTTTCCGTGAGCGGCGATTTTGTGGCGAGCACTGCGCCATAGTCTTTGGCACCTAGCGAAAATGTTAGGACAACCTTGTTGCCGCGGCGTTCTGGAGTGAGTTCCACTCCGTGGTACAGATCAAAGTAATGCATCCCTTCCTGAACGGGCAGTTCCATTTCCGGGCCCGTGATGTTGTACTCATTTCGATTGATTATCGTCCAAACTGCTTCTTCTCCCAGTGGCCAACGGCTCGCAAATACTCCAAAGTGAAGCAGGGGGGAAAATGGTTCCCAATCCTTACTCACAAGAAACGGAGCAACTCCGCGTTCAATCGCAGCTACACGTCGAGTAGCTTCGCTGTCCCGAGGGGTGATGCCGTTCCAGATGCCCCAGATATTTTCCCAACTCTCCCAACCAATTCCGTTGAAAAACGCGAACTGCAGGTCATCTGTCTTATCGCGGTTCCAGCGGTCCGAAATGTTCACCATGTGCCTTGTTTCAAGCCATTTGTAGCGATCCACTCGCGGGGCAAAAGGGAATTTGTATTGGCCCCAGGTTAAAACGTCATAGGTAATAGCTTCGTCATGCGGGCCTCCCTCCGGCTGAAACGCCAAAGGATGACCGATGCGCTCCGCGGCCTCGGCATAAGCGCGCGGCACTCCGTCTTGTGTGTCGCCATTGATGCCGTCGGCTCCGATCTCCGCCATTAGGGAAGCAATCGCGTCGGGCCAGGATTTTCCCGGGTCACGTGTCCCTTGGTCCCACATCATCATCGGGAAGAGAACTCGAACGCCGCGCTTGTGAAAGTCCGCGATCATCTGCCGGACTCCGGCGACCCCTCCCGGCATACAGCGAACCATATCGTGCTGGTTGCGGTTGTCGATGCCCATGTTGGGATACGTCGGCCAGACCAGGACGGCATCGATTCCACCGTAACGCTTCACCGTATCATCGACGTAGCGGTCAACCGTATACCGGTGCGCGACAGGATCGTAGAGAAAGCGGTCTTGGACCATCATTTGAGGTTGTATGAAACTAGATTGAGTCCATTTCAGGGCCGGCAAATCATAGCGGAAGTCGTTATAACCAATGCGGATGCGCCGTTCGGTGCGCCAGTGTGTTACATCGGCTAGCCAATTTTCGTGATCTTCTGGTGTGCATGCGCTCGACCCGCCTTCCCACGCACCCCTCATTTCGAGGCATTTGGGGCCGGCTATCTGTTGCCACTGGGGATCCCAGGCTGTCGCGCCACCAGGGACAAATGCTGTATCTTGAGCCCAAACAGGTGTGACACAAATGAGCATAAGAACAAGGAAATATGGAAAACGGAAAGTCACATCAGCCTCCTGGTTGGATGCCCCTGCTATGACCGTACACGAAAGCCAATATAAAACGTTTTAAATGGCAAAGTCCAGCCAAACTAATGCCGTTTCCCGGCGTGATACAGGAAAGTTGGAATCTTCGATTGAGCAGATTTTTTAACAATTACGGCGTGGGACGCACTCCCTGGGTCGCCATTTGCTTCCTAAGTCGGTCCCGGAGGACACCACCGAACGTCTCGAGAGTTAGTGCGTGCACTCGCTTACTTGTTCGTGGCTGCAATTGCATCTCTGATCTTACTTTCGATTTCATCGGTCATGTAACCGCAATCCAGGCGCATGAATACAGAGGTGTACGGGATTGTCGTGTTTGTCTTGATGAACAGGATACGAAAGGTTTTTCCCGCGTCGTCAATCTTGGCTAGAGCCTCGGCGTGCGGGATACTCGACGGGCTGCTCTTTCCGAATGCGCGGTTGATTTCCTCGCGCAAATGCGTGACTCCAGGGTAGTCCTCTTCCGATACAAATTTAAGTTCCTGGTCGACGAACGCGGCGGCCCGCACATGCTTTGTCGAAGAAATGGCCTTGGCCACGTAGTTCAGCACCGAGGGAAGATCCTGGTTCGCAGTGATCGTCTCGATGCCGATTTGCGAGTAAGCCGGGAAGGCCGCATCACTAACGACGATCCAATTCCGGTGCCCATAGAGCGGCAGCCGCTGTTGCAAGGTTGTCTGCCAATCAGCGGTGCTCGAGTTGGATTTCGCCGGCCCAAGCATAGTGCCGGCTATAAACACGAGAGCCAAGACAACGCACAGTTGTAAAAGATTAGATTTTTTCATGTTTTCCCTTCAGTTCAGCCGACTCCACGTGGCTGTGATGCTCCTGTTTTTTTTCACATGCACGCTGAAGATCTTAGAAGACCTCAATTAAACGTTTCAAACGAAATGTCCTGATGCTATTCCCCTGTTTCACAGTTTTCAAGTCTCTTCATGAGTTGACAGGCGACCCGCAAAGAAAAGCTTCCGCGTACGAACGGACCGCAATGATTTCTCTCTCAATCCTGAATCTCATCCGGATGCAGGTGTCCGGACAGAAAACCTGCTGCGTCTAGGTTTATACAGGTTTGATCGCGGGCACATCCGGCCGGACTGTGGTCTTCCACTCCAAGGTCTTGGTTTGCGCCCCATCGGCCAGGACCAGCTTTTCCAGCAGCAGCTCACCCTCAAGGATTTGAATGCGGAAGGTCCGGGAATCCAACGCAATCATGCCAAAACCGGAAGCCGTGCAGAAGAAGGTCTTGAATGGCCGGACACGCAGCTGGGGGCCGAACCAGAGGGTCCGCTGGACAGCTGAGTAACGGAAGCCGGCCAGCGCCCCAAGCAACGCATAACTGGCCATGGCGCGTGCGTAATAATTGCCGCATTCATATTCATTCCAGGGGTTGCGAATCCGGCCGTCATAGCGGCTGCGTAGCGCCTTAACGATGGTCAATCCTTCTTTGACGAAACCTTCTGCGATGAGATGCGAGGCCACCTGATATTCGATGCCAGTCCAGACCTCGTCGGAGTAAACAAAAGGCAAAGTGGGTTTGCCGCCGCGGGGCCAAGTGCACAATAGTAAGCCGGGTTCGTGCCCCATGGCATAGCCAGGGCGTTGTGCATTGGCATGCTGGCTGAGGTCGGTCTTGAAATTGTGCTTGAAGATGGCCCGCAGCGTCTTCCGAACTTTATCCTGAGCAAGCGGAGTATCGATTCCGTAGATTCGCGCCATCCACGCGCCAATGACTCCGTCCGAAAGGCATCCGTTTCCATACTGATATTTCGGGCCTTCGCGTTTCAGGAGTTTCTGCATTTCGCTGCTGCTTTCGTCTACCTGGGCGACCATGGTTGCAAAAGAGGTGTCCCGCAGTTCCTGATACTCGACCTTCTGCTGAAAATACTCGCCGTTAAAGAGCTGTTCTTCCATGAAGCGCGCACAGCGGTGGGCCAGATCTCCGTAAAACGCGGACTCCTCTGTTTGACCGACAGCTCTAGCCATCTCTGCCAATGCCGAGAGGGCACCCAGGTAAATGCTGGTGCACATGCCGTCAGGTCCCCAAAATTCAATATCGTAGGTATTGTGATGGGGCTCAAACAGGCCTCCCCGGTGATCCGGATCCCAGGTGCGAATGCAGTAGTCCAGGCTGCGTTTCGCCAAGGGATACATTTTCTTGAGCCAATCGAGGTCTCCGGAAATCTGCCAGTCACGAAAGACTTTCATGATTCCGCCCAACTGGCCGTCCGAAGCAGCGTGGAAATCGTGTTTGACTGGGCCTTCAGGCAACGCAGAGCGGAACGTGACATGGCCATTTTCATCCATGGAGCGGCCCAATTCCAATTCGCGCAGAGTGCTCTCCAGTTGCGGGTAGAGATGAGGAAACGCCTGGGCATAATTCCACACATGCGTGCAGGAACCATGGCAGCATCCAGCATCCGGGAAACATCCCTCCCAGCCCCAAAGATCGCCATTTTCCAAACGCAGCACGGTGGGAGACTTGAGGATTGCCAAATTCGCGGAGACGGCATCCAGCACATACGCCGGCAGAGTGGAAGAAAACAGGGCTTCTTTGAACGCGACGGTGCGTGCTCGTAGTGATGCATATTGTTCTTCGACATAATCGGCGATTTCGCGCGCATCTTTCCAAATCGAGGCATAGTAGGGCCGCCAGGGCGGAGACTTCTCCTCCGGAAAAGAGCGGCATCCTACTCCGCCGTGGGCTTCAGTAAGCGGAAGGCCCCCCTCTTGCTGGTAACAGTTGGGGAAATGCCAGATGATGGCGATTATGTGGGTTTTCGATTCGCCGGGGGATAAAGCACCTTCAAGCAAAATGGAGCATCCATTCCGCCCGCTCTTATCGGTCCCGTTGGATCCTTCATTGGCTGTGAATTTCCCCGTGGAAACTTCGCGCCAGAGCGCGGACAGGGAGTCGAATTCCCAGCCCGGACTGCGCAGCCACATGCCCTTGATGCGCGGCTTGGTGCCGATGGCGATCAGAGAAGCGCTGCCGTAACCTTCGGCATTGGGCTTTTCCAAATTGTGCAGAAACACACCGCGGTTCGGGATCACAGTATTGCGACTATTGGATTCCTCTCCGCTGCATCCGGGAGCTAAATGGGAAAGATGATAGGAGAGTTCGTACTCCACGCTATGCGGTAAAGTATTGTGAAGTGTGTATTCCAGGATGGCGCAGGGTATCCCCGAGTTCTTGTCATCGAGCGGGACAAATGGGTTCCAGGCGGTGAGCGTGACCTGCAACGGCACAGATGAGTCGGTGAGCTTGGCCTCTCCGAAAGGATATTCTCCTTTGAAGACACACGTTCCAAAACGCGGGAAGCCTTCGAATCCGCCGCGCCGGTATCCCTCTCCCTGGAGCCCCTGGTCGTAAATCTTCAGAACGGGGAAAGGTCCCTCGACAAGTTTGGTTACTGGGGCAGCCCCTTTAATATGGAGAATGGCGAAGGCAGCTTTGGTGCCCGAATAGCCCTCGGGCAGCGCCGTCGTGGAGGGATGATTCCCAATAGAAAAGTCCTGCAAGCCGCCGTAGCCATTCAAGCAGATGCAGCCGGCTCCAATCCCCCCCAATGGCATGGCGATTTGGGTGGCTCTGTCGCCGGTGAACGTGCGTTGCGATGCACTCGAGAAAAGTTCTTCCAATGAATAAGGAAGCCCCTCAGAGACAGGCGTCGTGGGAGCATGTGCGGGTGGTGAATCCGTCGAGTTGCCCGCTAAAGGGACCGCGGCGCTCAAAGCGGCGGAAGAAGTGGTGACCAGGAACTCTCTACGGGTGGGTCTGTCCAAGGGTGACATCGAGCCTCTTCTTTAAAATCAAGACTAATCCCCGAGACTGACTACCGTGGTTACATACTTGGTGGATTACCACTGCCGAAACATTATTGCGACATTTCCTTTTTGGACTCTCAAGTAACCGGCATTGTACACCCGGTTGCTTTCTTTCGGGTCAATCTGGCGCGGTTTCCCAATCCAGGTTGTCCTTAGTGGTCTCTGCAAGTCCGGGCTGCCGCTCACCCCGAGCCTCCACGCCGTAATGGCCTTTGCTCCAAGTAGAACGTCGCGGCAACACTCATCGCCCCTACTTGAGCTGCGTTCCTAATTTGGAACCTGTCTTCGGCAGGAGATACCTGGACGAGATCACGCCCGAGATAATTCGCACTTTCAAGGAGGCACGCATCGAGCAGCGACGGAGTCCTGCCACGTTCAGGCCGGATGGTCACAGACTGATTGCGTAGCCGTGCCCGCGAAATGTTTCCACGGCCTCACTTCGGCTACCGGCATCCAGTTGCTTGAGAATTCGATGGATGTGGTTTCTCACCGTGAATTCCGAGAGATTCAACTGAGAAGCGATCTCCTTGTTTGTCAAACCTTTGGCGACGAGGGCGATCAATTGCTGCTGTCGAAGAGTAAGATCAGGTCTTGAGGCCGAGCGCTTGACAGGGATCTCTTCGACCACATGAGCAACGAAGCGGAATAGCGTGGAACAAAGTTGCGGAGGGCAAACGGCCTCCCCCCGATAAACGGCTCGCACAGCGGCAACGAGGTCTGAAGCAGAAGCGTCTTTCAACAAATAGCCCATCACCCCGGAACGGACAGCAGCAATGAATGGTTCTTCATCTGGTTCCATTCCGATCAGGATGGCCTTAAAAGCCGCTTGCCCTCCGATTTTGCGAGCAATCTTTGCCGCAGGCCACGTGGTTTGAAAAGAATCGATGACCAGCACGTCAAATTGAGAGTCAAGTACTTGGCAAGCGTTTGTTTCCGCTGGCCCGTCGTCACCGACGACGACAAGATCAGAGCGCTTGCGAAACAACCGAATCAGCGCTTCGCGTAGCAGACGATTCTCCATCATCAAGAATACGCGGATAGAGGAGCAGGGGACAATTTCGCTCACGGGATCCATAGTTTGCTCGGCTGCTGGGTGTTCCGACCGAGAGCGACGACCCGGTCACAAAAAAACAAATGATCTGGTCATGGTCGGTAGGCGATAAACTAGTCTTGATGTCCAACGGTGTCAAGTGGAATTTATCGATTTGTCATAATCGTCTGAGAAATGATAGTGCAATCTTTACGTATCCGTTTTGTGCATTGTGGTGATGCCGGATTGCCCCGGCATTGTTTGCTTAGTCCCCACAATACCGCCGTCCCCCGAAGCCACTGTAACCTTTGGCCGACAGTTCCAAAATGAAAGCTAGGTACATTTGATTAGGTCAACCTTGGTACCCATCAAATTTTGCTTGGTACATGACCTAAGACGTACTGGTCTCTCCAAATAGCTATTTTTTGAATCTTTCGATAACCAGCTGAAAAAGGGACACTTACCCACCGTCCACTTCGTGGACTGACCCTGTCCGCTCGGAGAGCACGCAATGGAAAAAGTTATCCGGGTCCTTGTGGCGAATCGTCCTCGGCTTATGCGAGAACTCATACTCACAACATTCGCGGATCAACCCGACATCGAAATTGTCGGCGAAGTCGGCGACGAGTCCGAGATTTCCGAGAGCATAAAGAGAACCCTGCCAAATTTCGTGGTCATCGCACTTGACCACCCCGGCACTAGGCCAGCCATTTGTGATGAGTTGCTTCGCGAACACCCCGAGGTGCGCGTCATCGCAGTTGCCCCGGAAAAAAACTACGTCGTTTACTACTGGGCGTCGTTCCAGATTCATTCAAACGATATCGAAGCGTCCGAAGAAGGAATGTTGAGCGCCATGCGAAACAGGATGGTCGCGAATGGAACAATTTGAAGGATTTCGTGCCCGGCCAAAGGGTGAAATTATGTTCGACTACAAAAAAATGAGAAAACTGATCGCCCTGCTGGGCTTGGCTCTTTTGTTTTGCGCGCAGGCCTACCCACAGCGGCAAACCCAGGGGAGTGCCGCGCAAGCTGCCGGAACGGAAGCTCCTGCGCGCGTACCTTTGCACTCGCCGGATATCATCTCGGACAACCTTGACCGGGTCGCAGCCTCAGCCGACCAGATCCTCGAAG
>WNEZ01004047.1_pt1 | contig 12720 bp, 11 predicted proteins | sample 5400521 | NCBI WGS metagenome assembly WNEZ01 (sample SAMN13153339, study PRJNA577476) | soil metagenome | isolation source: 120 cm saprolite under Douglas fir tree site 2 hole 1 replicate 1 | place: USA:California | collected 2015-04-18 | reverse complement strand
CCATATCGAAATGCCGGCCACCCCCGAACGGGTCTGGAGCGCGATTCAGGTAGCGCGCGCCGGCGCCGCTGCTTGATCGGGATCCGGGCGATCGCAAGTCGAACCACTGAGGGGAGGGAAATATGACTACAGCAGCAACAACCCCTGCAGTCGAGGCGCGCCTCGTCGATCTATTTCAACATCTCGGGATCATCCAAGCCCACATCGCGGCCGGGCAACTGGTCCGTAACGACTGGTATGGCTTGGCGACCCGGCATGCGCAGAGGGTCGCCTCGCTCACCCTCATCTCTCCCCCGATGCTCGACCCGAGCGAACTCTACGGGTTGGCCTCCCGGTTGTTGGTAGTGGCGGGAGATCACGGCCGCCCCGCTCAAGGCGCGATCAAGCTTCGGGAGGATCTTCCGAACGCGGCATCGCACATCCTGCGCGGCTACGAATGCCAGCCTTGGTCGGACATTATTGCCGATCGTGGAACGGAAATCGGCCAGGCGATGCTCGACTTTCTCGATCGCCTCCATCGGGACCACCCCGTCGTAGCGGTGACATTGCCCGAGCAACAAGGAGAAGCGGCGGGCATCTCTTACCGCATTCGTGGGGCCGGCCCGCCGCTGGTCCTGATGCCGCTCGATTTGGCGCCGGCGCAATGGGAGCCCCTGATCCCGCAGGTCAGCACGCGGTATTGCACGATCACCTTGAGCGGGCCCGCCCTCGGCGTCGTCTCTCTCCTCGAAGGCCGGGGGCGATCGGTTTATCTGGGCGTGGTACGGACCGTTTTGGACATGGTTCGAATACAGCCCGGACAGGTCATCCTCGAGGTCGGCTGCGGCTCAGGGGTGGTCCTCCGCGAGATCGCACGTCGCACTGCGGGAGCCAACCCCATTATCGGCATGGACATCAACCCGTTCCTCCTCGGCGAGGCGATGAAGCTCGCTGCGCGGGAAGGACTTGCCGACAGGATCACCCTCCAGGAGGGGCATGCCGAGGCACTCCCGCTCGCCGCAAACAGTGTCGATGTCGCACTCTCGTGCACGGTCATGGAGGAGGGGGACGCCGATCGGATGCTGGGTGAGCTGGTGCGGGTGACCAGGCCGGGTGGCCGGGTTGGCGCCATCGTACGCGCGCTCGACATGCCCTGGTGGGCGAATCTCCCCCTGAGCGGCGCGTTGCGATCCAAGGCGGATCGGCCGGGATTGATCGGAGCAGGCGCGGCCGCGGCCGGGTGCGCCGATGCCAGCCTATACAATCGCTTTCAGGCGGCGGGTCTGACCGAGTTGAACTTCTTCCCCCAGCTCGTCGCCGTCACCCCGATGGTCGTGGCCGGTATGGAACAGCAAATTCTCGCTACCTTGACGGCGGCGGAGGCAACCGAGTGGCAGGAAGCCGCCGCGTCGGCCAAGGCGGACGGAACGTTCTTCATCGCGTCGCCGCATCACTGCGCGGTGGGCACCAAGCCGGCTTAGCTGGTGCCCCCGGTGATGTCGTGCTCCAGAGCTTGTCGCTGGGAAGCGGAGCATGGATTACGATAAGACGAACATGCCGGCCGCTTATGATGCCGGCCGCGGCTACAGCGCGGCGGTGCTCACCCTCTGGCTCGAGGTTATTTCGCGGGCAGTATCCAAAGGCGCCGTCTCCGAGATTCTCGATATCGGTTGTGGAACGGGCCGGTACTCTGCGGCTCTGGCGGCCCATTTCGACGCGCGCGTAGTCGCCTTCGATCCTTCGGAAAAGATGCTGGCGGAAGCTCGAAGGAAGTCAACACGGCGGGTGTGCTATGCGCGGGCATCCGCAGAATCGCTCCCGCTCCCCGATGCGTCCGTGGACATGGTCTTCATGTCGATGGTCCTTCATCATTTTGACGACCCTGACCGAGCCCTTGAGGAATGCCGCCGCGTATTACGCCGGGGCGGCACCGTTTGCTTGCGTGCCGGTACCGTCGATCGGATCGGAAATTATCCGTATGTCCGGTTCTTCACCCGAAGCGGTGCGATCCTTAACAAGGTCTTGCAGTCTCAGGCATTTATCGAGACGGCTTTCGCGAACGCCGGATTTCAGCTCGTTCGCTACCAACTCGTTCCCAGCGAAGTGGCAGGGAGCTGGGATGCTTATGCCGAGAAGATTGCCTTCCGAGCTGATTCGATCCTCGCGCAACTTGGCGATCAAGAATTTGCCGAGGGTCTGGCGGCTCTTCGCGAACACGCTGCGATTGCTCTACCGAACGAGCCGGTGATCGAGCTCATCGATTTCTTTGTCTTTCGTCCGAACGCGCTAACTTCCGCGGCTGATTAAAGACAACGATGAGGCTTCCTGGACAAGGAGCACATCCGCGGCCTGCGGCGACGCGCCACCGACCTGCCGCGGGAATCGCAGGGGCCGCTTGCCGGCATTTCCGACCAGACCCTCCCGGTCGCGAGCTTTCCCTACGGCACGCAAATCTGCGAGGTCGAGGTCGATGCCGATACGGGTGCCGTCGAGATCGTCGGCTATGCCGCGGTCGATGATGTCGGCCGTGCCGTCAACCCGCTGATCCTGCACGGCCAGACACATGGCGGCATCGCCCAGGGAGTGGGCCAGGCCCTACTCGAACACAGCCATTATGACCCCGAGAGCGGGCAGTTGCTGGCGGCGAGCTTTATGGACTACGCGATGCCGCGCGCCGACACCTTCCCGGAGCTGAGGACTGCGCTGAGCGAGGTGCCGTCGCCGACGAACCGCCTCGGTGTCCGCTCCGGCGGCGAAGGGCGGCACCACCCCCGCACTCGCCGCGGTCATCAACGCCATCGTCGATGCGCTCACCGAGCTCGGCGTGCGCCACATCGAGATGCCGGCGACCCCCGAGCGGGTGTGGCGCGCCATCCGTGCAGCACGCAGCGCCGCCCCAAACTGACGAAGGTTAGAACATGGCCGCGCAATCCAGGGCGGCGTAATGCCTTCGGCGACAGTCAGCGCTCGGCCGTTATCCTTGTAAAAACGGGGGCGATCCTAGCGGCCTTTGGCGGTCGCCGAAGCCCTATCGCGATGGCGAGACTTCTCGGGAGAATTTTCGGTAAACGTATTTTGCCGGTCGCCGCTTGGTCGAAGCACAGATTGAGGAGTCGGGGGCCGAAGGGGTCGGGGTTAGAGGGTTCGAATTTCTCAAGGATTTTAAATAAAAGCAACACGGATTTTAAGTAAAAGCATCCGGGCCGCGCCCTTGTTCGATGGCACGAGTGCGATGGTTCGGGTACAACGACAACGAACGAGGGTGAAGCCGTGGTGACTTTTGTCCTGATCTTGTTTGCCATACTGGCACTCTGTGGCATCGTCGTGCAGGCACCTCAGGCGTGGCGTGTTACCACGCAATGGCTCCGCGATGTACGTGCGAGGCGGACCGGAAAGAACACGCCACGGCCGCGATCGAGAGATTGAAGCCGTGTTTCCGACCACGACCCCTCGCTCTTGGTTGAGGCACGGGGGCAACTGGAAGCGAAAGCCGCGAACTGAGGAGCCGCCCGCATGTCGGCCCACATTCTTGTCGTCGATGACAATGAGCTGAACCTCGAGCTATTGGTCGCGATGCTCGCGTCCGAACATTACGTTGTGAGCACAGCCAGGGACGGCTTCGAGGCGCTGGCGAAGATCGCGGCCGAAAAGCCCGACCTCGTTCTGCTCGACGTGATGATGCCGAGGCTCGACGGCTTCGAGGTCTGCCGGCGGATAAAGGCCGATCCGACGATGGCGGACATCCCAGTCATCATGGTTACTGCCCTCTCGGACGTCGATGACCTCGTGAGAGGCTTCGAGGCCGGCGCCGACGATTTCGTTACCAAGCCGTTCGACTTCCTCGCCCTCATGGCGCGCGTGCACTTGCAGCTACGGCGGAAACGGCATTACGAGCACATCCGCGAGCAGGCCTTGGTTGATCCTCTGACGGGCGCGTTCAACCGGCGGTACTTCGACGCGCAAGCGCCGAGGCTCGCCGCGCGCTGCCGCGTGGCACGCGAGTCGCTCACTGTTCTCATGATCGATGTCGACGATTTGAAGGGGGTCAACGACGCGCACGGCCACGCCGCCGGCAATTATGTGCTGAAGCAGATTGTCAACCGCGTCACGTCCGCCGTGCGCCCGTCGGACCTGGTCGCGCGGATGGGCGGCGATGAGTTTGTGGTCGTGATGCCGGAAACGGATCTCGACGCCGCGCTTCAGATCGCCGAACGTCTGCGCAGTCGCATCGGCGACACGGCGATCGAAGGCGTCGCCGTCACGATCAGCATCGGCGCCGCCGCGTCGAGGCCCGAGGTGGAGGAGGAGCTGGACGCAACGCTCCAGCGGGCCGACGCCGCGCTCTACAAGGCCAAGGGGGGCGGCGGCAACCGCGTAATCGCCGACGGCAGTTGAGAACCGCCGCACGCTCAGACCGGGGAGACCCGTCCCGGCGCGGTTAGATCACGTTAGAGGGCCGTCCTCCTGGCCTCAGGGGCGTAGGGCGGAAAAGCGCAGCGCATTCCGCCGCTTTTCTTTCGATCACAGGCGCTCCCTTTTGCGATTATCCCTCACGGGGATGCGATGGCGGAACCCGCGTCATAGCGGAATGCGCTAGGCCATTGCGATAATGACCATCAAAAATTGACCGAGTCTTATTGTAGAGCTGCTATCGATGCGGCTTAGGGAGCAAGCCCCGGCGGCTGAGGTGCCTTCGGCAAAGACCGCCTGCTGCCGCGTCAATATGGATATTTCAACCTTAAGGAGAGGTCCGCTGCAGACTCGCTGCAGGTGCAACGGCTGTCGATCCTACAGACAACTATTTGTTGAGCTACGAGGCGGCTCAAGGGGGCGGAGGATCCGCTGATTCAACGGGGATGCGGGTTGGGCCGCTCGTCCGACCTTCTCCTTCAGCCTCGTGTCCGTAACCTTCAGACGATGCCTCACGAGCCCCGGTTTCGGCGAGGGCTGACGAAGGGGCCTGCCGCGTGTCGGCGATGGCCGCCCGGCTCAGCCCGTGCTGCGCACCCGTAGGGCCGGGACCAGGAAATTCCCGGCGATCAGTTTGAGCCGCTCGTCCCCGCTCGCTTGGTACGTCGCGCGCAGGGCGTGGATCGCGGCACCGGCCGCAGTCTCGTTCCAGAACCAGTCGCCGAGCTGGCGGCTCGACGGCTCGGCATTCCCGGCGGCGCCGGCCTCGAGGTAGTAGGCCTTGATGTCGTCGACCGCAAAGCGCAGCATCAACGGCGGCGAGAACCCCTCGCTCGGGCTGGCCGGCGGCGTGCCGCAAAGCCAATCGGCCAGACTACGGCCGCAATCCGTGAGCGACAAGCCGCTGAGCCCGACCGTCGTGCGGCCATGCTGTGCGATCCAGCGCTGGTGAGCATCCCGCAACAGCCCGATCTCTGTCTGGAGATACGCGGCCAGCACCGCGGCCGAAGCGTTGGCGGATAGGGCGGGAAGCGCGGACGGGTACCAGGCGGGGTCGGGTTGCGCGCGTGGATCGTCCTCCGGGAAAACCTCGATGATCACCGGCCCGCTCTGCCGTTCCAACAGCTGCAAGGCTGCGAGAACAACCCGCTTTTGGAACGCGGGATTGCTCGGCGGACCGAAGGGCCTTCCGAGCTCGAACGGAACCCAGAGCGCCCGCGGCGGCTTGGTGTTCTCGGTCTGCGGCCGAATCAGACTGATCGCGACCGTCGCGATCCCCTCTTCTTCCAGGTAATGCCCCAGCGCGCTCACGGCGCGCGTGCAGAGCGGTCAAACCGGGGAGAGGAGGACGGCCTCGACCTTGTCGCGGTGCAGGCAACCGGCGAGCTCGCGCGCAAGGGCTCCATCTGCACCGGATCGGTGGCGCCCATGAAGGAGTAATGGGTCGCTGCGACCGATCCGATCGCATTCTCCGCTGCGAGCTCGTTCAGCCGGTCGAGCGGGAAGACGACGTTCCAGTCTTCCTGAAACCCGGTACGGTCGAAGTTGATCGAGATGTGGCTGACCAATAGTTCATCCGGCTTGGTGCCGGCCGGAATGGCGCGATAGTCGGGATCGCGCCCCCGAAACGGCGTTTCGCCGCGCACGACGAGCCCGGCCGAGGAGACGATCGCGACCCGGCGCTGCGACAGCGGCGGTCCGGTGACCCAGGGCGTCGTCGCGAACTCCGGGCATTCGAGCTCGGCGAGCCGCTTGGCCTGTGCCGGCGGCAGATCGGTCAATCGCGTCACCACATTCTCCTAGAGTTGGCCTGTCACGGTTGCGTCGAGCTTTTCGCGCAACCGGGCGAGCTTGTAGCCGAGTGCGAGATAGGGATCCCAGGCCGAACGGCTTGCGGCGAATTCGACGGGGCCGCATCCGTGCCGCTCCCGCAAATAGGCGATGACCCCGGAATCGACTGGAATGCGCGTAAAATCGTGCAGCAGTAGCCGGCAATGCGCTGCCGCATAGGGGCCGATGCCCTTGAGGCTGACGAGATAGTCGTGACCGAGGTACTCGGGCTGTCCCTCGCCCTGATCGTCGATCGCGCTGTCGTCGCGCAAGCGACGGGTCGCCGAGACCAATGTCGCCGCGCGAAAGCCGAGCTTGGCATGCTCGCGCAGGCGCTGCTCACCGTAATCGAGCAGCGCGTCGGGGCCCGGAAAGGCGCCCGCACCCGGCTCGGCGACGAGGGCGGCGGCCATGCGGCAGGTCGACGACCAGCTGGTATTGATGGTCAGCACGGTCTTCACGAAATCCTCGTAGAAGGACGAGCATCGCAATATGCGGCCGCCGCCTCGCTCGATCAGGGCCGCGTCTTCGCACAGTACACTCATCGCCGATGCCGGCTCCCAGTCGGCGGAGAGCCAGCGGCGTACGCGTTTTCGGATCTCGGGCAATGCCCCCGCGGTGAACCCCTCCCAGCGCAGAATCATCGCCTCGGGACCGCGCTGAGCAACCTCGATCGTCCCCAGCCGATCGCCGATCCGTTCGCGCCGCCCGAGCCGACCGGCCTCGGGATCCCAGCACCATGGCGCCAGATGGGCCCAGCCATGGCTGGCAACCGTCAGCCCAAGGTCGATCGGCCAGCAGAGGGGCAGGACCGTCTCGCCGGCACTCACCCGCGGCACCGTTGCCGCAAGCGGGGATCAGGCAGCGTCGAGAGCGTGCGACAGATCGGCGAGGATGTCTTCCTCGTGCTCGATTCCGATCGACAACCGGACGTAATTTTCAGTGACCCCGGTCTGCAGCTGCTCCTCGGGCGACAGCTGCGAATGGGTCGTCGACGCCGGATGGATCGCCAAGCTGCGAGCGTCGCCGATATTGGCGACGTGGTAGAACATCTGCAGCGAGTCGATAAAACGGCGGCCGGCCTCGACGCCACCCTTGAGCTCGAAGCCGACAAGCCCGCCATAGCCGCCCTTCATATATGTGTCGGCGCGGCGCCGAGCCTCGCCGGTCATCAGGCTCGGATGGATGACGCGGGTGACCTTGGGGTGCTCGGCGAGGAACTTCGTGACGGACATCGTATTGGCGCAATGAGCGCGCATCCGCAACGGCAACGTCTCGAGCCCCTGAATGAACATGAACGCGTTGAACGGGCTCATCGGCGCGCCGAGGTCGCGCAGCAGGGTCACACGCATTTTGAGGATGTAGGCGATCGGGCCCAGCGGTTTCACCGCCTGGGTCCACACGGCACCGTGATAGCTTGGATCCGGCTGGTTCAGCAGAGGGAAGCGGTCGGCGTGCTTTTCCCAGTCGAAATTACCGCCGTCGACGACGATGCCGCCGATCGAAGTGCCGTGACCGCCGATGTATTTGGTCGTCGAATGCACGACTATGGCAGCGCCGTGCTCGATCGGCCGGCACAGCACCGGGGCCGCGGTGTTGTCGACGATCAGCGGCACGCCGAGCTCGCGCCCGATGCGAGCCACTTCGCCAATCGGAAACACTTCGAGCTTCGGATTGGGCAGGGTTTCGGCGTAATAACAGCGGGTCCGCGCATCGGTCGCGCGGCGGAAGCCTTCGGGATCGGCCGGATCGACAAAGCGAACCTCCATCCCCATTGTCTTCATCATCGTGTTGAGAAACAGGTTCCACGTGCCGCCGTAGAGGTCGGTGGAGCTGACGAAATTATCCCCCGCCTGGCAGATGTTCTGGACCGCAAAGAGCGAAGCGGCCTGGCCCGAAGCCAATGCCAGTGCTGCGACCCCGCCTTCGAGCGCGGCGACCCGCTCCTCGAGCACGGCGTTGGTCGGGTTCATGATCCGCGAGTAGATGTTGCCGAGCTCGGCCAAGCCGAACAGATTTGCAGCGTGCTGGCTGTCGCGGAACTGGTAGCTTGTCGTCTGGTAGATCGGCACCGCGACGGCGGTCGTCGCCGGGTCGCTCCGGTACCCCGCATGGAGCACGAGTGTTTCCGGATGCTGGCTTTTGGTCGGCATTTAGATCTCCGTCGGGGATGGTGCCAAGACCTGCACTTTGCCATGATCAAGGCTTGGGCGGTAGGCGGCTTTCACGGCAAAATAGGCAGGTGGCCTGCCTTGCCCCAGCTGGCGGTGAAAAACGTCGTGGCCCGGCTCCGCTACCTGCCGCCGATTTGCGCTAAGTCGAGGCGATTGTGACATGATCCGCAGGGGTTCCAAGGGTTCGACCGCTACTTGGATCGCCGTCGTGATCGCCTTAGCCGCCGTGCTGGCGGTCGGCGTCGTGGTCGCCGAGTTTCTGAGCGGGATCGGCGATTCGGAAATCAGCGTCGCCGGCTGGCTTGCGATGGGTTTCGGGATCGTCGTTACGCTGGCGTTGGGAATCGGCCTGATGGCGCTGGTCTTCATCAGCAGCCGGCGCGGCTACGATGAAGCCGCCCGGAGGAATCGCTGAAGGCGTGGCGGCGGCGCCGGTCTTACGGAAAAAAATTAACCATACCAAGCGATTGGCGTTCAACCTACGCGTAAATTGGGTCTGACCGTTGCCTGCTTTGCGTGGCGATTTGCGATTGGGCCTTGCGCTCCGAGCAAACCCGTTGCAACCTTGCGGCGTGTAGTGCGGAAGAGGAAAGGTCCGTTGAAGAGGTCATCAACCCAATTGGAAGAGCCGAAGCCGCCGCCGAAATACGGGCGCGGCACCGGCATACCCAACCCGATCGACGTGCATGTCGGCGGCCGGATCCGGATGCGCCGCCTGCTGCTGGGCATGAACCAGGAAACGCTGGCGAATGCGCTTGGGCTCACTTTCCAGCAGGTGCAGAAATACGAGGGCGGCGCCAATCGGGTGAGCGCATCCCGGCTGTCGGCGATGGCCGAGATCCTCACCGTGCCGATCTCCTACTTCTTTGGCGATCTGCAGCCGGACGACACCGATCTCAGCCCCGAGGACCGCCAGTGGCGCGAGCACCTGCAGCGGCCCGAGACGATCGAGTTCATCCGCCTCTATTACGCCATCTCCGACCAGAAGGTTCGGCACCAGTTCCTCGAGATGGCAAAGACGGTAGCCGCGTCATTCGAGGCCAAGGCGGCGTAGGGCCAAGGCGGCATAGGCCAGGGCGGCATAAGACTGGCCAGAGCCGCTACCAGCCGATGGCATAGGCGGCGCGGCGCGGGTCGGCGCCGGCTTCGAGCACGCCGCGGCGGCGGTCGGCGAGGATCGCGCAGACCGCACCGGCGGTCCAGATCCAGTCGGGCCAGCGCTGGATTTCGTGCCCGCGCCGCGCCAGCTCGGCCGTGACCGCGTCGGGGATGCGCCCCTCGACCGCCAGCCGGCCGGGGTAATAGTCGAAAGGTGCGAAGGAGGACGGGAAGCTGTAGGTCGCAAAACGCGGTGCTTCGATCGCCGACTGCACGTCCTGGCCAAAGACGAAGAGGTTCAGCAGCACCTGCAGCATCGCCTGGGTCTGGACGTCGCCGCCCGGCGTGCCGAACGGCAGGAATTGATCGCGGCCCTTGATCGCCAAGGCCGGGTTCGGCGTCAGGCGCGGGCGCTTGCCCGGTGCCACTCCGGCAGGATGGCGCGGGTCGGGTCGCGATTGCGAGCCGCGGTTCGACGGGATGAGCCCGGTCCCGGGTACCACTGGCGAACCGTAGGAACCGTCGCTCGGTGTCGCCGAGAACAGATTTCCATGGCGGTCAGCGACGCACACATAGGAGGTATCGGGCTCCGGGTTCGGATCGCCGAAGCCCGCGCGGAAGCGAGCGCCTTCCCGGCCGAGATCCCCGGGCGGCGGCATCTCGGGCGAGGCGCGGTCGGGGCGGATCAATTTTCTCCGCTCGGCCGCGTATTCCGCCGAGATCAAAGTCGCCAGCGGCACCTGGACCATCGCCGGGTCGCCGTAATAGGCCTCGCGGTCGGCGAAGGCGAGCTTCAGCGCCTCTGTCAGATGGTGAATGTAGTCCGGGCTGTTCTGACTGAGGCTCGCGAGATCGGTGCCCTCGAGCAACGCCAGCGTTTGCAGGAGCACCGGACCCTGGCACCACGCACCACAGGTGAAGACTTCGAGATCGCCGAACCGGCGCCGTTCGGGCGGGCCGACTGGTGAGCGATATTCGGCCAGGTCCTCCGCCGATAAGAGGCCACCCTCTTCTTTCATGAACGCGACGATCTTGCGGGCGATGTCGCCGCGGTAGAACGCGTCGCGCGCCGCTTCGAGCCCGGCCTCGCGGCCCCGGGAGGCAGCCGCGCGCTCCTCGTCGGCCATATATTGCAGGGACGCGGCAAGGTCGGTCTGGCGAAACACTTCGCCGGTCTCTGGCAGGCGCCCGTTCGGCAGAAAGATCGCCGCGGTCGACGGCCAGGCGCGGTGATCCGCCTCGTGCCGCTTCAGGCTCGCGGCCATCAGCGGATACATCGGGAAGCCGTCGCGGGCGAGGCGCGTCGCGGCGGCAGCGACCTCGCCAAAGCTCATCGTGCCGTAGCGCCTGAGCGCGGTAATCCAGGCGTCGGGGGCGGCGGGCACCACGGTTCGCAATACGCCCTTTGGGATCTTGCCGCCGTGCTCGCGCAGGAAGAGCTCGGGGTCGAGCGCCTTTGGCCAGGGGCCAAGGCCGGCGATCGTCACGACCTCTTGCTTGTCAGCAAGATAGATCATGATCGGGGCGACGCCGGCGACATCGACGAGGTCGCTCTGCAGGACGCCGAGCGCGATCCCGGCGGCGCACCCCGCATCGATCGCGTTGCCGCCCGCCTGCAGGACATCGAAGCCGGCGGTCGCCGCGAGATAATGACCCGCCGAGATTGCGTGCTGCGTCACGGCGATGGTCGGCCGATGCGAAGATGAGGCGGTCATGGCGAGCCCTTTGCCTGGTGTTCTCTCGACGCCACAGTAGCGCTTGACCGGCCGCGGATAGAAGCGGCGTTTTAGAACGGCATGGAGGGACGGGGCATGAGCGACTTCGATCTGGTGATCCGCAACGGCACGGTGGCGACCGCGGCCGATACCGCGAATTGCGACATCGGCATCAAGGACGGGGTCGTCACCACTCTCGGCAGGGATCTCGCACCGGGGGTGCGCGAGATCGATGCGACCGGGCGGTTAGTCCTACCGGGCGGCATCGACAGCCATTGCCATATCGAGCAGCGCTCGTCAGCCGGGGTCGTCTGCGCCGATGATTTCTATAGCGCCACCGTGGCGGCGGCGTTCGGCGGGACCACCACGGTGATCCCGTTCGCCGCCCAGCATCGCGGCCAGTCGCTGCGCCGGGTCGTCGAGGAGTACGGCGACGCCGCCCGCCCCAAGGCGGTCATCGACTATGCGTTCCACCTGATCATAACCGACCCTTCCGAGCAGGTCATGGGCCAGGAATTGCCGGCGCTGATCCGCGACGGCTACACCTCGTTCAAGGTCTATATGACTTACGATCTCTTGGCGCTCGACGACGGGCAGATGCTCGACATCCTGGCGGTCGCGCGACGCGAGGGCGCGTTCGTCATGGTGCACGCCGAAAACCACGAGATGATCAAATGGCTGACGAGCCGGCTGTTGGAGCGCGGCCTCGGGGCGCCGCGCTACCATGCGGTCAGTCACGCCCGGCTCGCCGAGGGCGAGGCGACGAACCGCGCCGTGAGTTTGGCGCAATTGCTGGATGTGCCGATCCTCTTGGTTCATGTCTCGGCCGGCGAGGCGATCGAGGTCATCCGCAACGCCCAGACCCGGGGCCTGAAAATCTATGGCGAGACCTGTCCGCAATACCTGTTTCTGACCGCCGACGACCTCGCCCGGCCCGGCATCGAAGGCGCCAAATACTGCTGCAGCCCGCCGCCGCGCGACAAGGCGGCGCAAGAGGCGGTGTGGACCGGCCTCAGGAACGGAACCTTCCAGGTATTCTCCTCGGACCACGCCCCCTACCGGTTCGACGTCTCCGGCAAGCTGCCGCATGGCGACAGAACTACCTTCAAGGAGATCGCCAACGGGGTGCCGGGGATCGAACTGCGGCTGCCGCTGCTGTTTTCCGAAGGGGTGGGACAGGGGCGCCTCGACCTCAACGCCTTTGTCGCCTTGACTGCGACCAACCACGCCAGGCTCTACGGGCTCTATCCGAGAAAGGGCACGATCGCGGTCGGTAGCAATGCCGACATTGCAATCTGGGATCCCGAGCGCGAGACCACTGTCACCGCCGGGATCCTGCACGACAATGTCGGCTACACACCCTACGAGGGACGCCGGCTGCGCGGCTGGCCGGTGACGGTCTTGAGCCGCGGCAGGATTGTCGTCGACGACGGCAAGCTCGTCGCCGGGCGCGGCAGCGGCGCCTTCCTGCCTTGCGCGCTCTCCGAGGCGGCAAAGCCGGCCGGCAACCCGGT
>WNEZ01004042.1_pt1 | contig 12726 bp, 11 predicted proteins | sample 5400521 | NCBI WGS metagenome assembly WNEZ01 (sample SAMN13153339, study PRJNA577476) | soil metagenome | isolation source: 120 cm saprolite under Douglas fir tree site 2 hole 1 replicate 1 | place: USA:California | collected 2015-04-18 | reverse complement strand
TTCTCGAGGGACGTCGAGGATGCCGTCTCCGCCCAGTTCGATTACGGCGATGGGCTGACCGGGATGCTCGAGACGAACTGGAGCGACGATACCGTCCGCAAGATGACCACCATCGTGAAAGTCCACGGCGAGCTGGGCGAGCTAGTGGTCGATCGGCAAGAGCTCAAGGTGCATCTGCGCTCCAGCCCGTTCGAGGGTTACCAGGAGGGGTGGACCACCCGCTACATCACCGACATGCAAGAGCCGGTCGGGTACTATCTGCGCGGCGAGGAGTACACGGCACAAGCCGCCGTATTCCTCGAGGCGATTCGACGGGGCGACTCCTCGCACGAGAACTCGTTCGCCAGCGCCTACAAGACCGACCGAGTCCTGGAGCAGATCATCCAGGCCGATCAGGCCAGGGGTTGAGGAGCGCGGCGGCGATGGACCGGATAATTTTCGGGGACAACCAATTCTTTGGCGTCAATCACATGTCCGAGGAAAAGGCGCGGCAGCAAGCCCTGCGCTTCAAGGACGTTGCCGCGATCATCGAGGTGCTCGACCGCGCCTACGAGATGGGGATCCGGACATTCATGTGCACGACGCACGATCGAATCGGCGAGGTCTGCGACCACATGCGCGCCAATCCAGAGCGCTACCAGGACTTCATCTACTATCCCTGCATGCCCTACGCGCACAAGTATGCGAACTCGGTCTCGCAGGTCGGGGTGATCGAGACGATCCAGCGGTTCGCGACCGGCGGGGTGATGAAGACGCTGCTCCGCGGCGCGGTGGGGACGATCACCCGTGATATCTACGTTCTGATGAAGCTGCTCATCGATGCCGAGATGAAGCGCTTCGAAGGTCTGAACACGCCGGTGATCTTCATCCAGAACGTGGTCACCGATCTTCTCCTCGGGATGAAGCTCTACCCGGTGTTCGCCGCGTTCGATCGCTACGTGCGCGAGCGCTACGCTGCCGAGCCGGGCTTCATCACCATGAACCTGTCGCTTCTGGTCGACGCGCTCGATCAGGCAGGCGTGGAGAACCCGATCGTCTGCGCGAACATCAACAAGATCGGCTTTCGCATGTCCGGCGGCGTGGAGGAGTACCGCACGGTGCTGCGGACTCGGCGCTGCCGCCCGATTGCGATGTCGGTGCTCGCATCAGGCGCCATCCCGGTGAAGGAGGCGATCGATTGGGCTTGCAAGCTGGAAGGACTCCAGTCGATCGTCTTCGGGGCCTCATCGGCGGCCAACATCCGTCAGACCAGGGACCTGATCGAGCAGCACTGGACAACCCCGCGCAGCCAAGCCGCTCGATGAACCCCGGTCAACTCCCGGCAAAGCGCAAGGTTCAATTGCTCAACGTCGCGGTTGACGACCTCACCGTTGACGAGCTGCTCTGCTCCTTCCGAGAAGGCATGCTGCTCACCCTGCACGTCGACATGATCATGAAGCTGCAGCGGGATCGCGAATTCTATCAGATGCTGCCGCACTTCCAGGTCATCACCTGCGACAGCCAGATTCTTTTTGCGGCGGCCAAGGCGCTCGGCACGCCACTTCGCCAGCGTGTCTCCGGCTCCGATTTCTTTCCCCGCTTCTATCGGCAATACAAAGATGATCCCGCGGCCACCGTGTTCCTCTGCGGCGGCGGGTCGGGCATCGCCGAGCGCGCAGCGAAGAACATCAATGCGATCGTCGGGCGAGAGATGGTGGTTGGTACCGACTCGCCGCCTTTCGACTATGACGTCAAGTCGGGCGAGATCGATCGGATGATCTCCCGGATCAACGAGTCGCGCGCCAGCGTGCTTTTGGTCGGACTGGGTGCCGGAAGGCAGGAGAAGTTCCTGGTGAAATACCGCGACCGCCTGCCCCACGTGCGCACCTTCCTTCCCCTGGGCGGCACCATCGACTACGAGGCGCGCACGCTGGAGAGACCGGCGCCCTGGGTCACCGACGCCGGCCTGGAGTGGCTGTACCGGCTGGTCAAAGAGCCGAGGCAGCGATGGCATCGCTATCTCGTGCATCAGCCGCCGGTGCTTTACCATCTGGCGCGGCAGCGCCTCGGACTCTATCGCAATCCGTTCGCAGCTTGCGACAATTGATGACAATGAAACTCGGTGACGCGAAAAACGCGCACGAGGGAAGTGGGTAGAGTGCTCTCCTGACTCCGCTCCGAGTGCGGATCGAGGATGTCAAGACTTTATCATGCGTGAGGTGCTCGCTCGCTTGCTATTTGATTAAGCTGCCGTTGTTGTCAAATCGTCCGCTTGACCCATCAAACTGTTTGTGTTGCTATTCAACACGCCGCATGAATTGTGGTCCGCTTGCTCTGTCTGATCTGGAAAAGGGACGGGCGGTAGTTGGAAAGACGTGTCTTTGAAGACGTGTCTTTGACAGACGTCTAGCACTTCTTCTGTTCGATAGCTGAGCCGTTTTCTGCAGCGATGTTCACCTGCGTGTCTCCGATCCTCCCAAGGAAGGAGATCGCTCTACGTCCGGGGGGTGTTTCGTGTCACCGATCTCGACGCTGTCGCTGGTGTGGAACTTGAGGTGGGCAGTTGCCGGTAAATTTCGTCTGTTCGCGGCGCTCTTGGTGGCCTCGTGCGCTGGGACCGTCGTAGCTCAAGCGGGTCAAAGCGGTCCGCCGCCGCTGGGGCTAAATGTCGATCTGAACGAGCAGTCGTACGTGGATCTCATGTCGTTCGCGCGCATCGACCGGCTCGACGTTCCGCTGGACCAAGATGAGGATGGTTGGCCGGCCACTGATTTCCAATTCGTGGTCGACAACCGATTCACGTTCGCCTGGATCGACGGGGCGCCCAATGTCGATCCGTTGCGGTATTCGACGGACATCAGCGGAACGCACCGGCTTTCGTTTTCTGGACAGGCCTTGCTGGTGGCCGAATCTGGCGCATTGGTGACGAACCAAGTCTACGATGTAGCATCCAACACCACGACCGCAGATGTTGAGATCCTCAACGAGGAGGGGGGGGTAGTGGTCGCGCTGTCATTCATCCTCACTCGCCGCGCGCCGGGAGATTTGCCCGGCACCGGTCTCACGAACTTGAGCCTGATTCGCCCTGGCTATTCGCTCGGCGGTGGCCAGGTCTTCACCGACTGGTGGCTTGGATCGCTGACCAATTACCCTTGGAATGCGCTGAGGTTCATGGAAATCCTGGGAACTGATGAGTACGCCGGATTCGGCTCGCTCGAGGCTTACCCCTATCGTCTCCAATGGGACGGCGATCGGTCATTGCCGGGGGTCGGACCGCTCTACTATCGAAATCATCGCGGCGTTCACGGAATGCCTTGGGAATACGTCATTCTGGCCGGCAACGCGACCAATTCAGACGTCTGGATTACCATCCCCGTCAATGCCTCCGATGATTATCTGACGGGTCTTGCGACGCTGTTGCAAGGTGGAAATGAATTCACCGGATACGTGGGGTTGAACAAGAATGTCAACATCTACGTCGAGTACAGCAATGAGCTGTGGCACTTCGGCTATCCGCAGGGCGCTTGGAACTATCAAGCCGCGATCGATGAAGTGGCGTCAGGTGACTCGAATCTGAATTACGACGGATCCACCGACCGGGAAATCTGGCGGGAGCGGCGGATTGCCAAGCGCACGCTTGAGATCGCTCAGATTTTTGCCAAGGCGTTCGCAGGCGACGCGTCGCGGATCCGACCGGTGATCAACGACGCCAACATATTTACTCCGGAAAACATGTTGCAATATGTGAACGATATGTACGGGCCGCCGAGTCAGTACCTTTACGGGGTTGCAATCACTACCTATTACGGCAGCGCAGACAAGACATCGGTCGATGCGATCATCGCTGGCGAGCAAGCCGCGAGCGATCGCAATGTGCCTGGCTACATCCTCAATCGAGGTATCGCCACTTACTGGGGGCTGCACTTGCTCGCTTACGAGGGTGGGCAGGAGGAGGAGGGCGACCCCCGCGCTCCGGCACCGTTGGATCCCTATCTGGTCAACCAGTTCGCCGCTGCTCGCGACCCAAGGATGGCGGAGGTCGAGTTTCACGACCTGATGGACAATTGGTATCCGAGCGGCGGCGAGCTGTACATGCAGTTCTCCCACGTGCGCCGCTTGAGCACTTATGGAATGTGGGGCGTCACCGAAGATCTGACAGACCTGAGCGGCGGAAAATGGAATGGCATGGTGCAGGTGATGGAATCGCCCCTGCCGGAGATCTCAGTCGGAGCGGAGCTTCCGGCGAAGATCGGTGCAGACGTGGTTTTCTGGCGCGCCCCGCCGGCGAGGTTCGAACAATGGCTGGTTCGATCGCCCGCCGGCGGCAGTTATCAGCTGGTGATCAATCTAGATACCCGATGGGCGGACAATCGGATCGACGTTCTGGTCAACAATACGCTGATTCAAAGCCTGAACATTCCGCGTGACAGCCAGAGCTCTGGGAGCACGGATCTGCCACCAGTGCCGCTGTCATTGAGTCCAGGCCTGAGCGTCGTCCGATTGAAATTGCTATCCGGCGATACCAACCTCAACGCTCTCACCTTCTCTGAAGGGGAATAGAGCAAGCCGGAGGCCTTCCCGGTTGACCCCGCGATTTGTCCGACCCTAATCTTCTGCCGGTTGTAAAAACGCAGGGAGACGGCGGCGTGCAAGGCTCAGACGTATCGGCCACTGAACCGGATTGGTCCCGTGAGAAATGCACCTGGGGTATCTGGGACCCAGGCCCGCGCTTGCTGCGCGCGATCCGCCGCTACCAGCGGTGGCATGGTCGCAGAGGCCTGGTAGCAATGTTTGTCCGCAGGCTCTCCATTTGGGATTACCGCTTCTGGGGAATTATCTGCGGATCCTCGCTCTCGCTCGAGGCTTCGTTGGGCGGGGGGTTGTTCCTCCCCCACGCCCACGCGATCGTGATCGGACCGGCAACCCTCGGACCGAATTGCCTGGTTTTCCAGCAGGTGACCATTGGCACCGGGCCGATACCCGGTTGGCCAAGGATCGGTGGTCATGTAGACATCGGTGCCGGAGCCAAGGTCCTTGGCGGAGTCGTGGTGGGCGATCACGCCAAGATTGGAGCCAATGCGGTCGTGGTTCAGGATGTTCCGCCGGGGGCCACCGCGGTTGGGGTTCCGGCCCGCATCGTTCTTGCGCCGACAAATGAAGCAGCTTCAAATAACGGCCAATGCCTCGGTCCATCTTCAACTCCAACCGCATCGCGCTCACTGCGGGAGTGAAAACCCAGCTCGCCTACCGACGTGCGAAACAACGCGCACTTGGGTTAGAGAAGACCGCGCAGCCAGCTAGCAGCAACGCCCGGTGTCCCTCTTGAACGCAGCAACGCAAATCCCGATGAATGACTTTACGCGCCAGTGGGCCGACACCGGCCCGGCAGTGCTCGATGCGGTGCGGCGCGTCGGCGAGAGCGGCTGGTACATTCTCGGGCCGGAGGTGACCGCCTTCGAGGAGGCCCTGGCCGGCGAGGCAGGCCGGCGGTTCGCAGTGGGCTGCGCCAGCGGTCTGGATGCGATCGAGATCGGTCTTCGCGCGCTGGGATTGAAGCCAGGCGATAAGGTGCTCACCACGCCGATGAGTGCCTTCGCGACCACGCTCGCGATCCTTCGTGCGGGCGGCCGACCGGTGTTCGTCGACGTGGACCAGAGCGGCCTGATCGACATGAATCGCGTTCGCGATCTTCTCGAGCGGGACGCTTCGATTCGCTGCCTCGCGCCCGTCCATCTGTTCGGACACGCGTGCGATCTCGATGCGCTGGATGAGCTGAAGGCTCGCTTTGACCTTCGGATCGTAGAGGACTGCGCGCAGGCGATCGGCGCTCGCTGCGGTGGCCGCCCGGTAGGGTCGGTAGGACAACTCTCCGCGCTGAGCTTCTACCCGACGAAAAATCTCGGGGCGCTGGGAGATGGCGGCGCCATCCTCACCGATGATCCGTCGCTCCGCGACTCCTGCCGGGCTTTTCGCGACTACGGTCAGACCGCGAAGTACGTCCACGACGTGGCTGGGCTGAACAGCCGCCTGGACGAGTTGCACGCCGCCATCCTCAGGCGGGCCTTCCTCCCTCGACTGTCGGCCTGGACTGTCAGGCGTCAGAGCGTCGCCGCGCGATACCTGGAGGGGATAAAGAATCCCTTGGTGCGCATCGTCCCCGTCCCGCAGCACTCCCATTCCGTCTGGCACCTCTTCCCGATCCTCGTCGATCCGGGCAATCGGGAGAGGTTCTCCGCTCACCTTCTCGAGGCGGGCATCCGCACCGCGATTCATTACCCACGCACGATTCCAAGCCAGAAGGCCATTGGCGAACATTCCGCCTTTGATGTCGAGGGCGAGCTGACTGGCGCCGAGACCTTCGCTGCCGGAGAAGTATCCCTGCCCATCCACCCCTACCTGCGGGACGACGAGATCGACGCCGTCGTGAGCAGGATCAACGGTTGGAACGCCCGATGATCTCCGTGGTCATTCCGGTCTACAAGAATTCCGCGAATGTCGCCGATCTCCTGTTGGCGCTCAATCGTCTCAATCAGGCGCTTCGCGGGGACTTCGAAGCCGTGTTGGTGGTCGATGGCAGCCCTGACGACTCCTACCTGTCTTTGCACAAGGGACTTTCGGACGCCGGCTTTAAGTCTCAGCTGCTCGAGCTCTCGCGAAATTTCGGGTCATTCGCGGCAATCCGGGCCGGCCTGGCCGCGGCGCGAGGGCAGTGCTTCTGCATCATGGCCGCCGACCTCCAGGAACCCCCGGAGCTGATCCTCCAGTTTTACGAGAAGCTCACCTCAGGCGACTACGACGTCGCGGTAGGAAAGCGGGTAGGCCGGAAGGACCCGCTGATGTCGCGCGCCTTCTCCAGCCTGTTCTGGGGCTTCTACCGCCGATTTGTCCAGCCGGAGATCCCCGAGGGTGGAGTGGACATCTTCGGTTGCACGAGCGCCGTTCGCGACCGGATGATCGAGCTGAAGGAAAACAACAGCTCACTGGTCGGGCTTCTTTTCTGGCTCGGCTTCCGGCGCTGTTACGTCCCCTACGAACGGCGGGAGCGAACGGCGGGAAAGTCGGCCTGGACGTTCCAGAAGAAGCTGCGCTATCTGAACGACAGCGTGTTCGCCTTTTCAGACCTACCCATCCGCCTCCTGTTCCGGATCGGCTTGCTCGGGCTCGCTTGGAGCGTGATGTTCGCCATCGTCGTCCTCATCTGGAAGCTGACCGCGGACACCCCCGTTCCCGGATATGCGGCGACGGTGATCCTGGTGTCTTTTTTCGGCGCGCTCAACTGCTTTGGCCTCGGCGTGATCGGCGGGTACGTGTGGAGGACCTTCGAGAACACAAAGTTCCGACCCACGCACGTGGTGGCCACACACAAGTTCTTCGGCCAGCGTCCGCTCACCAACTCGGCGGCTGAGAGTCATCGATGAGTCGATTTTTCCAGCACGAAAAGGCGATTGTCGAGACGCCCAACGTCGGTGATGGGACGCGGGTCTGGGCGTTCGCGCATATTCTTCCCAAGGCGGTGATCGGGGCGGACTGCAACATCTGCGATCACGTGTTCATCGAAAACGATGTGGTGGTCGGCAACCGCGTCACCCTGAAGTGCGGCGTGCAGCTCTGGGACGGCATTCGCCTCGAGGACGACGTGTTCGTCGGTCCGAACGCGACCTTCACCAACGACCCGATGCCGCGCAGCAAGCATCACCTACAGAAGTATCCGGAGACGGTCGTGCGGCAGGGCGCCTCGATCGGGGCCAACGCCACGATTTTGCCTGGGATTACCATCGGCCGCCGCGCGCTCGTGGGCGCCGGTTCGGTCGTCACGCACTCGGTACCGCCGTACGCCGTCGTGGTGGGAAACCCTGCCCGGATCGTGCGCTACACCGAATCGTCTCCAACCGTTAAGGCCGAGTCTCCCAAGTCTACGGGTGGCGGGCACGTCGACATCCATGTCTCCGGAGTGCAGTTGCTCTACAAGCCGCTCGTCAAAGACCTCCGAGGAAACCTCACCGCTCGACAGACTGGAGATGGGCTTCCCTTCGTCCCGAAGCGCTATTTCGTCGTCCTCGACGTTCCGAGCAAGGAGGTGCGGGGAGAGCATGCTCACCGCACGCTGCACCAGCTGCTCGTTTGCCTCACCGGCTCGGTCTCGGTGGTCGCCGATGACAGCGTGCATCGCCAGGAATTCGTCCTCGACTCGCCAGAGTTGGCCCTGTACATTCCGCCGATGGTCTGGGCGGTGCAATACCGATACACCTCATCGGCGCTGCTGCTGGTGTTGGCATCGGATGTCTACGATTCCCAGGAGTACATTCGCGATTACGATCAGTTCCTGAAGGAGCGCGGGTCCTTTGACCGCGCCGGCCACCGCTGAGCTCACTGAGCTACGATCGCCCGAGGCGAGTGCGTGCGATCCCCTGACGTTCAGCCAGATGCGACGAGAAACGTTGCTCCCGTCGTCTGGGCACTTTGGTTGCTCTACACGGTGGTGCTTGGGGCACTCTACAGCCGGGTGCCTCCAAACCCTGACCAGCAGATCTTCGACTACATCGGTTGGGTCGGGCTGAACGGCAGCAGGTTCTACGTCGACGTGGTCGAGCAGAACTTTCCCGGCGAAATGGTCCTCCATGAGCTCTCCACCTGGCTCTTTGGCAATCAGATCTGGTCCTATCGTCTTCTCGACTATTTGCTCATGCTGCTCGTCGGCTGCGGCTCGCTCTTCGCACTGTGTCGGCTCGCCGGTCGGCGATGGGAAGGCAATCTGGTCGTTCCCCTGTACCAGGCGATGTACGTCACCTCGCCGGGCTGGTTTGTGGGTCAGAGGGACGTGGTGGCCGCACACATCCTGCTTGGCGCCGGGGCCGCGCTGATCAAGCGGGAGCGGGGAGGTGGCGCCGCGTGGCTCGTCGCGGTCGGGCTCGGCGTGACCACTGCGGTGTTGATTCGGCCCACCTTCTTGCTCTTCGCGCTCGCGCTTCTCGCCCACGACGCAGGGTCAGTGCGGGCGCGTACCAGGTCGTGGCGTGCGATCGTGATAGACACTCTGATCGTTGCTGGAGTGATCGCAGCCGCGGCGGGAGCCATCCTCCTATTCGCTTGGAAAAGAGGCGCGCTCGCTCCCTGGTACGACGCCTGCGTCCGTTTCAACGCCGAGATGTACAGCTACAGCGTTTCGATTGCCCAGATGTCGCGAAAGTGGTTCTGGGGGATCGCCAAAACCTGGCACTGGTACGTTGCTTTTTCCATCCTTGGTGCCATCGCCTGGTGGCGCCGTGGAATCGGGCGCGATGTCCTGGGAATCCTCGCCGGTCTGGTCGCGACGTCGGTCATTTCCGCCTACGTCCAGGGCAAAGGGTTCGACTATCACCTCGGCGGTCTACTGCCCGCCTTGGCGATTCCGATCGCCGCGTGTCTCATCGCGTCGATCGACGGATGGAGGGCGAGGCCGACCTGGGCCACTGGGTTGATCGTGGTGGCCGCGATGGCGGTCGCGGTTCTCGGCCTCGGTAAGAAAACCTGGGGTTCCCTCAGCGCGCAGATCGAGTGGTACCTTGGGCGCCGCTCAACGCAGGCCATGCTTGCCGAGCACATTGCTGGAATCGATGGCTCGACGATGGCCGATGTGATCGACGCCTCGGACTTCCTCCAGCGCACGACGTCCAGCGAAACTACCCTGCTCACCGCAGCAAGGCCGGTCGCCATCAATTTCCTCGCCCGTCGCAGGTCGCCCTCGCGATTCATCACTTTCGGGATGCTCGCGAGCCTCAACGAGCGCTTTGCCCTTTCCAAGAAATGGAGCGAGGAGTTCGCGCAAATGCTGGCCACCGCTCCGCCCGATCGGATCCTGGCTCCTGCGCCCAACGCCGGCGCAGAGTACGAAAGGTTCTGGCACGACAGCCCTGTCGCGACTCCCGTTTCGCTGCTGCGGCGGGAAATTTCAGCCCGGTACTCATTCGAGCAGCGGTTCGGCTCGATGGATCTCTACCGGCTCAGAGAGCGGTAGCGCAGAGCCATTGCCATCCAGATGGCGCTAACGAGCGATGGACGCGGCCGCAACGTCGGCGACGACCGGGCTATGATCGGAGCCTTCCCCGCCACCGACGAAGAAGCGCAGAAAGCGAAGCCCCGGACCGGCGAGAATGCGATCGATGCGCATCCAGGGACCGATGCGTGCAATCGTGGGAAAGGTGTAGCCAAAGCCGCTGCCCGCGTCGTCAAAGGCATCGCGAAAGTCGCGAAGGTACTCGCGCTCCAATCGGCTCAAGACCGGCAGGTTGATGTCCCCCGCGATCAAAACCGGATGCTTGGATTTGTGGGCCGCTTCGACCAGACGCCGGATTTGTTGTTCGCGGAGCTGCGTGTTGAGCGAGGCATCAAGCCGATCGGACTCCGGGGGAACCCATTGACGGAACATTTGGAAGCGGCTGAGTGCGCCGCGAGGAGAGATTGTGTGCACGCTGTACAGGTCGATTGCTCCGAGAGGGGTTTCCAGGGTGAAACGTGCGAACGGCCCACCCGAGGCATCTTCGAACAGCTGGTGTTCTGAGATTGGAAACTGACTGGCAATTGCCAAGCGCGCGAGCCGAAGCGTGTGCCAATGGACGAATGGTTCGCCCTCGAGCACCGCGTAGGCGCGGGTATTCACTGCTTGCAACAGCACGATTTGGGCGTTCGCTCGCTCTACCTCCGCTCGGATCGCGTCCGCTCCCCGATTCGCGAACCAGACGTTGTAGCTGAGCACGCGGAACGATGACTCCTGACTGCTCGGCTGTGCTCTCGACAGCGGCTTTAGTCCCATCAACGGGAAGAGAACCAACCACAGACACAGAAGCTGAGTGACAATCAAATAGAAGGAGCCCGACACCAGGATCAAGGGGACCGTTACCAGGAGCGGGAGTGCGAGGGGAGCGCGCGGCAGGTAGAGAAGAACCAGACCAAACCATGACCGTTCTCCGATGAACCAAAGCAAAGCAAGGATCCCAAGCAGCGAAGCGAGGTAGGCCCAGGAGAACCACGGGGCGAGCCGACGGGCGAGAACCCGAATTCCCCAATCTCGCGACTCACTTCTCATTCACATCGAAGCGGGCCGCCTCCGGGACCGTCGCGGCTTCGTCGCGTTCCCTCGAATCTCCTTGGAGTGGGAAGCCGTAGCGGGTATCGACTGCCTTTAGCTGGCGAAAGCGTACTTCGTCCATGAGGTCGCGCGTGTCTCGAGCGATGATGCCGAGCACTGGAAGATCAAGCAGTCGGTCCTTCCATCGCTGTCTTGGAGGACCAGCCATTGAGCGCTTCTACTGGAAGCGCAGCGGTTTGGCAAAACCCTTTCGCAGGGCGTGCGATGAGGCCATTGCTAAGGTTCACTGAACGTGTACAGCCCGTAAGTGCAAGCGGGTCCGGCGTGCCTGCACCAACAGTGCCACGCCGACCGCGACGAGAACTGGCGCTACGTATTGCGCCGCAGTGAGGCCCAGGATTCGTCCATCGACGAAGGGAAGATCGGAGGCGCGCAGAAAGTCGAGGAAGAATCGAGGAACGGAGTAGCCGATGGCGAGAACGCCCATCAGCGACCCCTCTGGCGGCCGGCGCCGGGCAAGAAGATAGAGAAGGGCGGACAGGACCGATAGCACGAGGAAATCGTACAGCCCCAGGTCGTGCCGCGGCCCGCCCGGGAATGCAACCGCGAGCGGGAACCGGGTCAGAACACCCGGATGATCGTGGGCCACGGAACATCCAATCCGGGCGATCGCCCATCCCGGAGCGGTGCCCAGCGCGAGCGCATCGAGGTACGGCCTGAGTCGGATGTGGCGCGCGCGGAAGAACAAGGCGATCGCCAGGAGCCCTCCGAGGACACCGCCCATCGAAGAGAGGCCGTCCCAGACCTTGAGCAGGGCGATCGCCCCTTCGTTCCGCAACTGCTCCGGGTGGTACGCGAGCAGGTGCATCAAATGCGCTCCAACGACGCCGCCCCCCAAGGCCCAGGTAACTACCTCCCTGAGCGGGCGGTCGTCTCCGGGCCCATAGCGCCGCGCGGCTCGCGCCGTCAGGGACGCGCCAGCCATCAGGCCCAGGGCGACGAAAACGCCAAACGGGTGGATGGCCAGGCCGAACGGCAAGTGCAAAGAGGGAAGCTCGAAATACGGAATCATCTGGCGCTCCATGCCCTGAAGCCAACTTTGAAGACAAAGGCTGTACTCAGTGCGCTCCAGCTTGGTTTCATCGCCGGACTGGTTTCTCCATTTCTGTCGACTGCGCTTGAAATAGCGACCGCGAGGCCGCCTGCCCGACGCGATCTGACCGGCGCCGACCGCGAGGCGACGATGGACTGGCGGGTGCCGACGGGCGCGGCCGCAATTCCTAACGCGAGCTTTCGGCTGGAGGCACGGACGCTCACTTGCGGGCCCTGTCCTCGGACGCAAGGGCGGCGTTCCAAGCAGGGTCCCGAAGCACCTCGGCCACGCGGCGCAGCGGACCTGGCTCGCCGATCCGCTCGCGCAACTCGAGCTGCCACCACCCCACGTCCCGCCAGGCCCCGAGCTTGTAGCCGACAGCCGGATAAATGCCGATCGGCTTGAAGCCGAGCGACTCATGGAGCGCAACGCTGGAAGGGTTGGGGAGGGTAATGCCGGCGTGCGCCGCGCGGAACCCCTGCAGCTTCAACAGGCTCAAGAGCGCGGCATAGACAGCGCGTCCCACGCCTTGGCGACGGTGGTCGGGGTGCACGTAGACCGTTACGTCCACCGACCAGCGGTATGCCGC
>WNEZ01004041.1_pt1 | contig 12727 bp, 6 predicted proteins | sample 5400521 | NCBI WGS metagenome assembly WNEZ01 (sample SAMN13153339, study PRJNA577476) | soil metagenome | isolation source: 120 cm saprolite under Douglas fir tree site 2 hole 1 replicate 1 | place: USA:California | collected 2015-04-18 | reverse complement strand
GTAGGTACGTCGGCGGTGGGGGACACGGGAGCTGAGGTCCGAGGTCTGAGGTCGGACGCCTGCGGTACTCGTTTGCTTCCCGGCTAGGGAATTGTTATTGTGGGCACCCGGCTGGGAACTCTATGAAGCAACTGCAGCCCGTCATCTGGAGTAAGGGGACTTTCCTGACTCCTCAGCATCTTCAAGTGCAAGACAGGTTTATTGAGGATTCGCTCAACTTCCGCTTGCAGTCCTTGAAATACTGCGCCTGGGGCTTCAGTGAACTTACCGTCGACCAGGAAAGGCTGACCGAAGGGCAGTTTCTGGTTTCCCGTGCCAAGGGGATTTTTCCCGACGGGCTGTTATTTGACGTCCCCGGCGCAGACCCGCCGCCACCCTCCAAATCCATCGCGGAGTTTTTCGAACCCGGGGTGAAGAGCGTTGATGTGTACTTGACCATCCCCGACTATCGCGAACGCGGAATGAATGTTTCCCTCGCCCAGCGTGATGGAAACTCGCGGTACTCCGCCGAAGTAACGCAGTTTCGTGACGAGAACAACGGCCTCAGCGAAAAGCCGATTCAGATTGCGCGCAAAAATTTGCGGTTCCTGGTGGAAGGTGACAGCCGGCAGGGCTATTCGGTGCTGCGCACCGCGAATGTCGAAAAGACCGACGCGGGGACCTTCAGCCTTAACCCGCGTTTCGTGCCTCCGCTGTTGAACGTCAACGCCAGCGAATATCTGGTGGGGATTTTGCGTGGCATGATCGAAATCCTGTCTTCGAAAAGCAGCCAGCTCTCGGGCACGCGGCGGCAGAAGAACCTTAGCCTGGCGGAATTTACCGCCGCGGACATTGCCGATTTCTGGCTGTTATACACAGTGAATGCTCACTTTCCGGTTTTCAACCACATGTTTTCGGCGAAGAACGGACATCCTGAAGAGTTGTACGCTGCCATGGTTTCGCTGGGCGGTTCGTTGACTACTTTTTCGTTGAAGATGCACCCTCGCGATCTGCCCTTGTACGACCACGATAATCTGGGCCGGGTTTTCTCGGATCTGGACGACCGGCTGCGCGGCTTGCTGGAGACCGTGGTGCCGACGAATGTAGTGTCACTCCCGCTGAATCGGGTAAAGAATTTTATCTATGCCACCGCGCTGAGCGACGAAAAATACTTTGCCGGGGCGCGCATGTTTCTGGCGATGTCGGCAGACACCAAAGAGGAAGAACTCATCAAGAAGGCGCCCCAGCTACTCAAAATGTGCTCGGCCACTCAGGTAGAACATCTGATCAACCAGGCCCTTCCGGGATTACAACTCACGCATGTGCCCAATCCTCCGGCGGCAATTCCGGTGAAGCTGAAGTATCAGTATTTCAGCATCAGTCAGGGCGGGGACGCGTGGGAAGGGGTGCGCCGGGCCCGTAACCTGGCGGCGTTCGTGCCCGGCGACCTGCCAAGTCCTGAGCTTGAACTGCTTATCCTTTTGCCCCAAAAAAATTAGATCTGCGAACCGATGGGCGGGCGAGACGCCCGTCCGACAGCCGGCGGGCCTGCCCTGAGCGTAGCGGAAGGTACGCCGGCGCTATCCGAAGAACGTGGAGACAGCCGCCCTCGGCTGTCCGGCGGAGCAGAGCTCCGCATTTTTGGCAACGTCAGAAACCTGTCGAGCTGCGCTCGACCTGGACGGCCGGGGCGGCCGTCCCTACGTGGGCTCGGGTGGGGCCGTCAGTGTGGTTTGAGGGCGAAGTAGAGCACCAGCGCAATGGCCAGCAGCAGCACCACATTCAAGACAATAATCAGCGGCAGGTAGGATACGGGGATCTTTGGTGCGGCCGCCGCCGGTGGAATCTTTGGCGCAGCCATCGGCGGAACCTGCGGCATCTGAAGGTGCGGCATTTGCGGGGCTTGTGGCATCGGCGGAGCATGCGGCATTGGCGGGGCGTGGGGGATTTGAGGAGCGGGGGGCATATGTGGAACTTGCAGTGGGGGAAGCTTGAACTGACCGGCCCCGCTGCCAGAACCTTGCTTTGGGGGCGTCGGCGGTGGCGGCGGAGGTTGGTTGCCACCCTGAATCATGGTGAATTCGCTGGGACCATCGTCGACCGGCGCGGAACCAGGCATCGGCCCTTCACGCGGAGAGGCAAACACCTTGGTGGCACCGGCCGGCTCCGCCGGCCTGTCCCAGACGGGCTCTGGAACCGAAGCCGAAGCGGCAGGATCGAGTTTAGGGGAACGATTGACGCCGAAGTTTGCGGGGACGGGGGAAGTGTAATTTGGTTTCTTCCCATCACCGCCAAAATCGATCTGCGAGTCGAACTTCGGCGCTGGAGACCTCGCACTGCGGTCCGCCTTCGGAGCAGCAAGCGGCTCGGGAGCCTTTAGATTTTCCGTAAACGTCTTGGGCGCCGGCTTCGAGGAGTTAGCGAAAAATTCGTCGTCGAATAAATCCTTTCCGGGCCGGCTGGGTTCATTGCGAAATCCGCGGTCAGATTCCGGGAGCCGATTTTCCTCTGGGAGCAGTCGATCGGTCGGTTCACTTGCCCGCTGCGTGCCGGCTCCATCGAAGAAATTCGTGAATTCGCCCGGATTCTTCCGAGACCCCATCTGCGATCCCATCGGGGGTCCGGCGTTTGGCTCGGCCTTGTTCCCCCTATAAGGGTTTCTTTCGAGCGGCGAATATTCCGGCTTGGCGGCTGGAATGTCGATATCGGACAAGATATTGGCGCGCTCTGTCTTAGGAGACCTTGGGGTAAACCCAGGCGGAAAGGGTTCCTCCGAGCTGGCCGGAGCGGGCGGAGCGCCGGACTGTTTTTGTCCCAGTCCCATAAATTCGCGAGTGAAGGTTCCCGGGGGGCGGGTATCGTGTTTCGCCCCGGAGGTATTCGGGGCGACAGCGTCAGGCTCAGCGGGTCCATCGCCGAGGACGCCGAGAAACTCCTTGGTGAAGGCACCGGTTTCGCGACGGGTCCAACTTTCTGAACTTTGGCCGACTTCTGGAAGTGCCTCCCGGCCGGCAGATGCCGGTCTCTTAGGAGCGCCCGCATCTGCGACCGGGAGTTGACTCGACGAGACTTTCGGTTGGGGTGCGGCAACCTCGCCGAACGCCCGGGTGAACTCGCCTGGCTCGGCGGCGGACTTTTCTGCGCCGGACTTTGTCGCACCGGAGGCGGACGGATTGAGGGAGGAAATATCCAGCGCCGCAGTGGCCGCTTCGCTTTCGTGCAAGCCTTTTTCCTGTAAAGCCGAGGGTTCGGACAAGGCAGCCGTCTCCGACTTAAGGGCTTGCAAAGCTTTCGCGAAACTGTTGCCGCGAACGCCTTTGGCCAGGCGCTCGTACGCCTGCACCCAGGCTTGAACCGCAAGGGGGTCGGCGGGAAGGGTGGTGACCAGATAGGCGTAAGGAATTTGGGGGTCTCTTCCGGCTTCCAAGATAACGCCCGGAGGCTCGGGAGCCCAGCGCCGGATCAGCGCAAGAATTTCCGTGCTGGTGACGACTTCGGAATCTTCCTTCCACTCCAGGACATGAACCAGCCGGCTCAACCCGGTGCGCAACTCCTGCGACAAAAAGACTTCGATGGGGCCACTGGTGATCCGTTCCCTGAGCTCGTACTTGCTGAGAAATTCCATGGTTTCGCAAGCGATCACGGCTCCGCATGAAGTACCGCTTTCGCCGCCATGATGGCGAGCTTACACTGCACCAGCTTGACAGTAAAGAGTGGAGCCCCTAGCATCTACGCGACTGATCAATTGTTTTCGCCTCGTCCCCGGGGCCGCGCCGGGTAAGCTCTCTTCGCGAGAACGACGCCTTGAAACAATTGCCTGGCAAGACTTTCGCTTCTGAATTGATGCGATTCAGGAGAGAATAGCGCAGATTTGACGGCTTACCATCGATGAAGCTGCTCTCCAAAATAATCTGGTCCGAGGGGATGTATCTGGCGCCGCACCATTTCCAGGCGCAAAACCGGTACTTCGAAGATTCCATTCACTTCGCAGCCGAGAGTCTTTGGAACGAAGGTTACGGATTTGCCGCGGTGCAGAAAGATGCGGACGCACTGCGCAACGGGACGGTTGTGTTACTGCACGCGCGCGGCTTGTTTGAGGATGGTCTGGCGTTTGATATGCCCGAGAGCGATCCGGTTCCGGAACCGCGAAACATCGCTGACGCGTTTTCACCCACCGCCGATCACCTGACCATCCATCTAGCCATCCGCCGCTGGTCTGCGGACGGGCAAAACTGCGAACTTGAGTCCGCGGCCCAATCGGATACCCGCTACGTGGGAGAGAGCCACGAGCTCAACGACGAGAACACCGGCCGATACGAAAAGCCTGTCCGCCTGGGACGCAAGAACATCCGGCTGGTGGTGGGAGATGAAGTGGGCGAGGATTTTCTGAGCCTGCCCGTGGCTCGCGTGATTCGAGACAGTGCGGGCCGCTTCATCTATGATCCGGCTTTCATTCCGCCGTGCCTGAAGATCAGCGCCAGCGAGGAATTGTTTGGCATGTTGCAGCGGTTGGTCGAGATCCTGGAAGAAAAAAGTATGGCGGTCTCGCAGGATCAACATCTGGAAGGCGGCAAATTCAGGGCGGGCCTTTCAGCGCGGCACATTGCCCAGTTCTGGTTTCTGCACGCGGTCAATTCGAGCCTCAGCCCCTTGCGCCATCTGTTGCTTTCGAAGCACGGGCATCCCGAGGAACTGTTTCGCGAGATGCTGAGACTGGGAGGCGCGCTCTGTACGTTCGGCCTGGACACTCACCCCCGGTCGCTGCCGAGCTATAACCACAAGAATCTGGACCGGTGTTTTCACGAGTTGGACGATCACATCCGTCGGCTGCTCGAAGTCGTGGTGCCCTCACAGGCCATCATCATCCCGCTTAAACAGGCGAACCGCTACTTCTACGAGGGCGTGGTTAATGATCCACGCTGTTTCGATCGTTCACGCTGGTTGCTGGGGATTCACGCCGCACTCGGCGAAGCCGACCTCATTACCCGGACCCTGCAATTGGTGAAAATTTGCTCGGCCAAGTTTGTGCCGGAACTGGTCAAAAGGGCTTTGCCCGGACTTACGCTCACTCATGTGCCAATACCGCCGGCGGCGATTGCGGCAAAGCTGGAGTACCAATATTTTTCCATCAACCGTTCCGGCCGGTGCTGGGAACACATGATGCAAACCAAGACGGCGGGAGTTTATGTGCCGGGAGAATTGCCCTCACCGGAGCTGGAGTTGATCGTCATTCTCGATACCTGAGGCGTCTTCCATTATGTCAACCCAGGTTTCACCTTTAAGCAGTTATCGCGGATCAAGTTCAGCCCTGGATAAACGCGGCTGGAATCTTGCCCTGTGTTTTCAGGAAGCGTTCACCGCTATCGTGCGCCTCAAGTATCGCCGGCAGCAGGATGTGCCCAGCGCGGATTCGTTCCGGCTGCAGATGAAGCAGGCTTTGCACGCGGCGGAACAGGATGCGGTGACCCGAGGTTACACCATCGAAGATGTGCGCCTGGCGATCTTCGCCGTGGTAGCCTTTCTCGATGAATCGGTGCTGGGTTGCGGGCATCCCGCATTTGCCGACTGGGCCCGGCTGCCGTTGCAAGCCGAACTGTACGATCATCAACTCGCCGGGGAGATCTTCTTTAAGTATCTGCAAAAAGCACTGACGCGCGGAGATTCGCCCGAAGTAGCGGACCTTCTGGAGGTTTTCTATCTGTGCCTGTTGCTGGGTTTCCAGGGCCGGTACGCCGCCGGAGGACGGGGCGATTTGCATTCCATCATGATTTCCATCCGGGAAAAAATGCGCCGCATCCGCGGTCCGGGCACGGCGCTGTCTCCGCGAGGCGGGATTCCGGCGGACGCAGTGCGCATCGCTCAATCCGATCCATTGGTCAAGAAGTTGGTGATTGCCAGTTGGATCTTTGCCTTCGTGACGGCCGGGTTGTTCCTGGTTTTCAAACTTCTTCTGGCAAATAGCGTGGGCCAGATTGCGGGCTAGCTGTGGGGACTGACCAATTGGAGGAACTGTGCGTGCTTATTGGATAAACGGCGCATTGTTGCTGGTCTGGTTGGTCCTGAGCTGGTTTCTGGGCAGTTGGCTGGGCCTGAAGGGATCGGACCTCTGGTTTCTGCGGATCGGCCTGATGGTCCTCGGCTTGATCGCTTTCGGATTTGTATTTTTCTGGATCTATCGCCGCCGCAAAGCGGCCGCGGATGACGGAAGCGAGCTAGCCAGCGGCGGAGCGGGAGCAGAGGACGTAAACCTGCTGGTGCACGACGCCGAGCGTCGCCTGCGCAGCTCCAAACTGGGTGCAAACGCCACCTTGGGCAGGCAGCCCGTCATCTTTCTTACCGGTGAACCTGGCTCGGTCAAGACTACGACCGTGGTGCATTCGGGTCTGGACCCGGAACTTCTGGCCGGGCACGCCTATCAAGACAACAACATTCTGCCTACCCAAACCGCCAACATCTGGTACACCCGCCAGGCGGTGTTCGTGGATTGCGGTGGAGATCTGCTGGACGATCCGGGACGCTGGGCCCGACTGGTCAAGCTGATGCAGCCCAGCCGTCTTTCCAGCGCGCTGAGCCGGGACCAGCAGGCTCCCCGCGCGGTGATCGTGTGCTATCCCTGCGAGAATTTTTTCAAACAGGGAGCCAGCACAGCGGCTGCAGCGGCGGCTAAAAAGTTGAACACCCGGCTGCAGGAACTCTCCCGCCTGCTAAGCATCAGTTTCCCGGTGTATGTGCTGTTCACCAAGATTGATCGGGTTTCATTTTTTGCCGAGTACGTACAGAACCTGACTCCGGAAGAGGTCCGTGAAGTTTTGGGGGCAACGCTGCCGGTACGGCAGGCGCAAGCTGGGGTGTATGCCGACGAAGAAACCAAGCGTCTGAACAAGATCTTCGATGAGCTTTTTTATTCGCTTGCGGACCGGCGTCTGTCGGTGCTGGGGCGAGAGAATCAAGCCGACCGGCTGCCGGGCATTTATGAATTTCCCCGCGAAATTCGCAAAATGCGCAGCCTGCTGGTGGACTTTCTGGTCAACCTGGCCCGGCCCAGCCAGTTGCAGGTAAACCCGTTTCTGCGCGGCTTCTATTTCTCCGGAGTGCGCGCGGTGATGGTGGACGACGTAGCCGCGCCGGCGTCGCGAGACTCCGATCTCAGCGAAGAAGTAGGCGAGTCGGGTGCGACCCAGATGTTCAATGCCCGGCAGCTCCGCCGGGGACAAGTGGAGGCGCCGATCGCGGTCGCCAGATCGCGCAAGATTCCGGAGTGGGTGTTCCTGTCCCATCTTTTCAACGACGTAATTCTCAAGGATCGGGTCGCGTTAAGCGCCAGCGGCTTCAGTTCCAGAGTGAACCTGCTGCGGCGGATTGCGCTAGGCGCAATCATCGCCGTGTGCCTGGTGTGTATGACCGGTTTTGCGGTTTCGTTTATGGGGAACCGCGCGCTGCAAGCCGAGTTGGTCGACGCCATGAATCAGGCGTCCGCAACTACGCTTAAAGCCGGACAGCTGGCCTCGCTCAGCGATCTGCAGCATCTGGAAAGGCTGCGGCAATCGGTTGCAACCATTTCAAAATACGAGAACGAAGGAGTTCCCTGGCGCTTGCGCTGGGGACTCTACATCGGGGACCGTCTTTACGTCCCGGCGCGGCAGGCCTATTTCACTGCATTCCGCCAGTTGTTGTTTGGAGTCACCCAGGAGCGGCTGCTGGCGGCACTGCGCGGGGTCCCGAATGCTCCCGGACCAACTGACAGCTATGAGAACACTTACAATCCGCTCCGAGCGTATCTCACCACCACTTCGAACCATGAGAAGAGCACGCAACAGTTTCTTTCACCTGTGCTGCTCAGCTACTGGCAGGCAGGCAAGGAGATCGATGCGCCGCGCGTGACGCTGGCAAAACAGCAGTTTGATTTCTATAGCAACGAGCTGGTGAGTGAGAATCCGTTTTCTTCCGACAACGACAAGGCAGCGATAGCGAGAGCGCGGGTTTACCTGGGAAAGTTTGCCGGCATCGATCGCTACTATCTGCAAATGATCAACGACGCCGACCGCAGCAATCCCCGGACAAGCTTTAACCGCGAATTCAAAGACACCGGCGACGTGATTCTGAACACCTACGAAGTACGGGGAGCGTTTACCAAGAACGGATTCGCCTTCGTGCAAACTGCATTGGGCCAGCCCACTCGTTACAACAGCGGCGAGGAATGGGTGCTGGGAAAAAGCGTGGTCGAGACTCTGGATCCGGTGCGGTTGCAGCAGGAACTTTCCCGCCGTTATTACACCGACTTCATCAGTACGTGGTACGCCGCGCTCAAGAGCACCAAATTCGTTCCCTACAAAGACTGGAAAGATGCGGGAGATAAGCTGGCCACGCTTTCCAATCCCAGTTCGCCTTTGCTGGAGCTGTTCTGGTTTGTTTCCTATCACACGAATGTAGACCAGGCTCAGATCAAAGACACGTTCCAGCCGGTCCAGGCGGTAGTGCAACCGGGTGCGGCCGGCACGTACGTTCAACCCGGTAACGAAACGTATGTCTCCGCTCTCGCCAAACTCCAGCAGGCGATCAGCAACCTGGTCAACAACCCGGCACCCGCGTCAGATATGGCGGCGATCGCGCCCACTCAGAATGCCGCGTCGGACGCCCACCTGGTAGTGAGTCAGGTAGAACAGAAGTTCCATGTCGATCCCAGCCTTCCGGTCTACACGATTGCCGGCACCTTGCTCACGGAACCGATTGACAATATCCAGGAACTGATCAGCCGTGGGCCTGAGGACGCTTTAAAGCAAGGCGGAGGGAAGTTGTGCTCGGAGTTTGCCGTGGTGTCGCGATACTACCCATTCAACACCGGGCCGAACGCGCCCGATTTGCCGCTGGCGCAACTCAATCAGCTGCTGGCACCGGGAAGCGGCACACTGTGGACGTTCTACGATAAGAGTCTCAAACAGTTTGTGACCAAGGAAGGCTCGCACTACGTGCCGAATCCTGCTTCCACCGTACATCTCTCCGCCGGATTTTTGAACTTCTTTGACCGCGCGGCCGCGCTCAGCGATGCGCTGTATCCTGCGACCGCTGCTCCTGCGGCAGGAACTCCTCCTGCAGCACCCGCGCCTCGTCTCAACTACAGCCTGAAACAGGTGACCAGCACGGTGGAGGGGTTGGAACTGAAGATCGGCAGCGAGACTCTGTCAGGAACAGGACCGGCGAAACCACTCGTCTGGACCGGCAGCGAGAGTGTTTTGGTAACGGAAAACAAAGGGTTGGGTGTGTTGGGAAATTACGACATGATTCCCTGGGCCGTGTTTCACTGGGTTTCGGGAGCACGAATATCGGGAGCGGGATCCGTGCTGGAACTTGAGTGGATCATTCAGAACAATAATATTCCGGTAAAACTGCCCAACGGGAAGCTCAAGTCGTACACCTACGAGCTGCAGGTGAGCGGTCGGAACCCGTTCCTCGCGTCGGAATGGGGGAACATGCGATGCGTGGCGCCGGTGAGCGAGGCGAAGAAGTAAGTTTTTGGGCTTCTGCTGTAGAGTGAGCTGCAGCAAAATCCTGCCGAGCCTTGCTCGGCCTGGACGGGCGAGGGCGCCCGCCCCTACACAATCTCTCCCCGTCCCTACGTAATCTCTTTAGATGGAATTTTGCCATTGGCGCTTGCTGCCGAACAGGCGGTCACGCCACGAGGGGGAGACAACCTGGACCAGCAGGCTGGTGATATTGTCGTCGCTGCCCGCGGCCTTGGCCGCTTCGATGAGTTGGTCGCAGGCCTGGTTCAAGTCTGGAGTGCGACCCAGGAGATCCAGGATGGACTGGTCCTTCAGGCGACGGGTCAGACCATCACTGCACAACAGGAGAATGTCGCCGGGCAGTAGTTCGTGGTCCGCGAGATCGGACTCGATGATTTCTTCCGAGCCGAGCGCCCGCACGATCACATTCTGCAAGACCGACTGCTCGGCCTCTTCGGCGGTCATCAGGCCTCTCCGCACCTGCTCCATCAACAGGGAGTGGTCGCTGGTGAGTTGCTGAATCGTGCCCCCGCGCACGAGGTAGACGCGGCTATCGCCGACGTTGGCGATAGAACATAAGTTTCCTTCCACCAGCACCGCGACAATGGTCGAGCCCATGCCCGCCTGCGCCGGATTCAGGGCGGCCTCTTCGAAGATAGCCTGGTTGGCTAACTGTATGGCTCGAGCCAGCGCATTGGCACGCTCGGAAACGCCGTCGAAAGTCGCGCCCACGACCCGGTTGTCGCCCTCCTGGGAGGCTGGGCTGAAATAGGCAAGCACGGTATCGACGGCAATCTTGCTGGCTCGTTCACCCGCAGCCTGCCCCCCCATGCCGTCGCACACCACAAAAATTCCCGCGCGGGTGTCATATCCAAGGTTGTCTTCGTTGTTGGTGCGCACCACGCCGACGTCAGTCTTGCCCGCAACTTGGAGAACCAGCGTCATGGCATCAAGACGACAAATATGACTGGCTTTCGCCGCGGATGCAACCAGGGGCGAAGCCAATACCGTCGGACGGAAGAAAGGGCATCCTTTACGGACCCCCGACACCCGTTTTCCTGGCTGTAAGCTACCACGAATAGTGGCGAGCGGCCACCGGTGACAGACCAGCATGTTTCACGATGACGCGACTCAACAAAATTCCCGCCACACCCGAGTCGCGGAATGTCTTGTGGGGCTTGCGATGCGAGCCTGAGGACGGTTTGCCGGCCGCCTCTTGACAACCGCTCGGGTTCATTGCATAGTGTCGCCTCGGTTTTCGCCGACCCAGCACTCCCCCGTCTGGCTATTTCGGATATAGCAACCGGAGTCACTCGCGTCTGTTGGCTTCGGGTTCTGCGAAACCACGAGTTATTCAGCGGTCGTGAGGATAGTTTTTCCGAGGTCTGCTCTGAGTTGGAGGGGACGCTTTTTAGCGCTCCGCCGCTCGTCCCCCAAGAAAGTCTCGGATCATTGGCAATTCACGACCAACCTTGAGGAGTCTCTATGGAAACCGTTGCGCGCGCACGGCTGGATTCATCAATTCGCAAATACCCCGTCCGAACTCGCCGCAGGATCGGTCCGGTTTTGGCGTTGGCCGCGACGATCCTGGCAACCGGCTTCGTGCCGCGGGCGGCGGCCGATGGGGTAGTAGGAGTAGTGGGGTATGTCGCCAATTCGGCAGACAACACCGTGTCGCTCATCGCAATGGATCAAAGCAACAATGTGGTGACCGCACTGAAGGGGGCATCCCCGCAGACGGTGACGACGGGGACCGCGCCGGTCCGTGTCGCGGTGGCGCCGATTAACGTGCTCGTTTTCGTCACCAACCAGGGCGCCAACTCGATTACCGTAATTGACCCGACGACCAACACGGCGCTGCCGACGACCATTCCCATTGCACCGATCGGAAGCGCCGCACCGAGCCCGCAGGGTATCGCCGTCTCGGAAAGCGAGGCGGGGCTCATTCTTTACGTGGCGAATCCCGGGGACAACAGCGTTTCCGTCATCGACGCCACAAGCATAAAGACGGGCAGCTTCAAGGAGATCGCGCGGCTTACCAAGGGAATTGGGCCGACTCCGATCGAAGTTGTGCTTCAGCAGGATGGGAACGCGTATGTGCTCAACAACAATAATGGCGGCATGGGAACGGTCTCGAGGATTAGCACCGGGACAAACACGGTGGTGGTGGGGCCGACGATCAACGTAGGACTCAACCCGACCGGATTGGCGGCCTCGCCCGACGGCGCAGTCATCTACGTCACCAATCGGGGCGATAACAGCGTGACCTCTGTGAATGTCTCGAATCTGGTCCAGACCCAGATTACAGGCATCACCGATCCGGTTGGAGTCGCGTTCGATCCGAATCCGTTAGCGCACGGCGCGAAGACGCGTGTGGCGTACGTTACAAATTTTTCGGCCAGCTCGGTGACGGAAATCCTCGACGATGTGTTATGTACTAGCAGCCCATGTGATTTGGCAAGTCCACTGGTGCTGCCGAACGGCGCGCACCCGTCCCAGATTCAGGTCGTGGCTGGAGGCGAGGGGAGCCAGATCTTTGTCAGCGATCCCATTGCCGGCAACGTTCTGAGTTTCGCGCCCGCCAATATTCCGCAACCCCCCGAACCGACGGCCAAGACGTTGCTCGCAGGGAACGTGGCTTCAGGTTTGGGTTTCGTTGCTTTCCCCGACTTCACCAATCCCACGACACCGGTGTGCGGCTTTACGCAGACCGTGGACCTGGTGAATACGAGCGACGGGGTCGTGGGCATTTGCGTGGGGGGAGGCAGCGATGCGACCACTGGCACCAACCCGGTCCTCTCCTTCCAAATCGCCAAGGGTTTCTCGTGCGGCGACAATGTCACCTGCGGCGGTGGCGAAGGCGGCACGGGATTCGTAGGCGGCAATCAGAGCTACGACGGAGTACCCCCTGGCGTGTACACCGTCATAGTTTGCTCGGACAGGAACCAGACACCGCCGAATTGCACGGTCGGCACCACCGCGCTGCAGCTTCTCGCGTGGCCGGGCAACGGAAACAATCTTCCCACCATCACCTGCTCGCAATTCACCGCCACGCCCGATCCCACGCTGGGGCTGACAGCTGACGCCAGCGCGACCTGCGACGACAGCATGTTCCTTCTTCCCAATAAAACCGATCCCAACGTGAATTTGTTCCTGGTCATGAAGGTGGATTGGGGCGATGGCTCGTTCCCTGACGTGGCCTCCCGAACCCAGGCCAAGGGGAACCAATTCCAGCCGCCGGTGCAGAC